>Ga0310697_10003146_pt1 | contig 16859 bp, 29 predicted proteins | sample 172DNAGHGlowgp2_FD_203883 | JGI IMG/M metagenome (GOLD analysis project Ga0310697, IMG submission 203883) | Sheep rumen microbial communities from Palmerston North, Manawatu-Wanganui, New Zealand - 1728 DNA GHGlow gp2 (v2) (version 2) | ecosystem: Host-associated > Mammals > Digestive system >... | reverse complement strand
AGAAATCATTTTAAACTCCTATAAAACAATATCGTCAAGTTCTATATAATCAGTATCTTCTGCTGTAATTAGCCATTCTGGTTTTGGCGGAATATCGTTTTCATTATAGTCTTCTTTATATTCTATCCATTTATCCCAGATTTTACTCATTATTGAAATAAGATCGTCTTCTGACATATTATGAATATTCTCTTGAAAACATGTATCATTGAGTTTTTCCCAGAATTCCATGTGTTTAGAATTACAGAATTTTGCTTCCATCCAATCGAAAAAATTTGGGTCATAACAATAGCCGTTTCCGTGATAAACGAAAGGTAATGAATTTACAGCCTGATCTAATTTTCCATTTAATATTCCACGAATCATAATACAATATCCTCTAATTCTATATAATCGTCTGGAACATCTTCAGTTTCCATATATTCTTTTAGTCTTTCATATTCTTGTGGTTTACCTGGATTATAAAATTCTGTTCCATCTTCAAACATCATATATAAGAATCTCCAGCTATTGAAGCCATGGTCATCTTGATATTGAGTAGATTCACTATCAGCGTCTTTTGGCACAGTTGTAAATCTTGATGGATCCATATATATAAGTTTTACATCAATGTATAGATAATCGACATCCGTTTGAACTTCATTTCTACGATTTCTACGTTCATTATCAAATTCACCTGATTTTATTCGTTCAAGAATTCTACCTGCGTTTTCTTGCGAATAATAATCAGTTTTAAAGAGATATTTAATTACTTTTTTTATCATTTTATACTCTAATTTTATATGTATTATTTATAAGTATAAAAAAGTCAGGAGAAAAATCCTGACTCTTTAAAAAATTATTTAATATTAATTAACCGAAGATATAGCCGTGCTTTCTGAGGATATCCTTAGCTTCCTTGAGAGAAGGTCTATAGGATTCATCGAAATCGAAGTCATCGTCCATAGAAACATTTTCTTCTTCAGCTGGTTCTTCAGTAATCGGTTCTTCAGCCGGAGTATTAGTTCCGTCGAAGTCAATCTGATCGGCATTACGTTCGAGGTCAGCTTCAACCTGTTCTGCAAAGTCTTGGCAAAGAGTACGAGCAGTAGAAAGGTCAAGGCTGGAAGTAGCCGGATTGTCAAGCATCTTGATAATTGTGTTACAGATGGTCTTGATATATTCGCGATCGCCCATAGCGTCGATCTGGTCCTGCATATTACGTGCAGACTGAATTTGTGACATAGAAATATTTGGCATTTTTAAATCTCCTATAATATATTGTTTTATATTATTATTTATAGGATATTATAATACAATATCGTCTAGCTCTATATAAGAATCAGCTACATTGACTTTGAATATATCATATAACATATATTCCATTATATCTTGGAAACTTTCAGTATACCAGTTCCAATCCCATGAATTTTTTGCATCTGGTCTATAACCTAAGAATTTTCTAGTTCTATTAGATTTTCCGATTGTTAATCCATATCTCCACTGATCAGCATCATAGACAGGGAATTTTTCTTTGAGCTTTTCAAATCCTTTTTCAGAAAATTTGTATATATTATATTCTTCATCCCCAACTTTGCCTGAACTTGGACTATTTATAAGATAGCCAGCATCAAATAATAAGTCTCCGTATTCTTCAAGTGTCATAATTCTCCTTATAATACAATATCGTCTAGCTCTATATAATCTGAATCATCTGGGTCTATATGAAATACATTTTTCAAGGTATTTTCCATTACATCCTGACGAGATACATTAAACCATGTCCATCTAAACATATCATTATCAATATCTGGAACTCCCCAAAACTCTAATCCATCTGTTGTTGGATTTTTCCATATTGCAGCAGGCCAGTTACTAGGATAATCAGGAAATTTTTCTCTAATTAATCTAAAACCTTTATCGGTGAAAAAATAAACCATGTCAGCAGAAGCTGTATCTGGTGCATCTTTGATAATACCTGCACTTAATAATAAATCTATATATTCTTCAACTGTCATAGTACAATATCTTCCAATTCTATATAATCTGAATCATCTGGGTCTATATTGAATACATTTTTCAAGGTATTTTCCATTACGCCTTGTTCGCTTTCTCTAGTCCATTCCCAGTCACATTCATCTGTTTCGCCTTTTTTAACACCCCAAAACCTTAATGAACCGCCATGGATTAATATAGCATTATACCAGCCATCAGGATAATTTGGATATTGTTCACGAATTAACTGCATACCCTTATCAGTAAAGCGATATGGTCTATCTTCATTACTACCACCTTTCATGATAATTTCATTTTCTAATAATATATCAATATATTCTTCAATCGTCATAGTACAATATCCTCTAATTCTATATAATCTGAATCATCTGAGTCTATATGAAATACATTTTTCAAGGTATTTTCCATTACTTTTTGATTTTCTTCTTTTTCGTAATACCAATTCCAATCGTAAACTTCATTATGTTCAGGATGAATACCCCAAAATGCACCTTCTTCTACTGCACATTTCCAACCAGTAGGATATCCAGGGAATTTTTCTTCAATCATATTCATTCCCTTTTGAGTAAACAAATATAGCCGTGGATTTATTGGATCACATTCTATAATGCCATAATCAAGTAGTAATTTTTTATATTCTTCAAGTGTCATTAGAACTGGTTCCTATAATTTTTTGCAATATAAATGATTTGATTATAAAATTTTTTGCAGTTTATAGTTGATTTTGGCAGACAGTCTTTAGAATTTTTAAGTAAATAATCTTTCAAATCCATATAGCTTCTAGATCTAGTCATATTAAAGAACGGTGTATAGATAGAACGACAAATACCATAATCAGGTTTTCTAAGTTTGTATTTAGATGGATGTTTTAACACGTCTTCAGTAATTTGACAAGCAAGATTAAAATCAGCTTCTACTTTGGATGCTTCAATATTTTCCTTTGGCAGATTATCATAATATTCTTTTTCTTGTTGCTTTTCAAATTCCTTTACGATTTCAGGATGTTCTATTCTGCAGTTATCAGCAATTTCTTTATAGAACTCATAAGCTGGAAGATTGTTATAATCTTCTGGGTCTATGAATAATTCATCATAAACCTTGTCGCCTAATTTTTGCATTATGTATTGTGCTAATTCTTCCATATTAAATCCTATTAATCATCATCATCTGGATATGGGAAATCATCTTCATCAGGTAAAGAATGATCTCCTACATCATAATACCATTCTTGTATAACATCTAAATTTACTGGAAGCTGCTCATCTGTTAATTCTTCTTCTGCAAATTTGTAAATAAGACCAGCATATTCTTTATCTAACCATTCTGTAAATGACCAGAGATAATCATGAATTGTATCAGGATCCCAATCATCTACATTACGTCCATCAGATTCATACTCATCGATGGTTTCATTAATTTCATCAATAGCTCTATCAGCAATAACATCATCAAGCCAGTAATCACTAATATCACGGCATATATCAAAATTCTTCATAAAATTATCACTAAGTAAGGTTACGATTCTATCACGCTGTCTATTATCTGTAGATTGCAGTTTTTGTTTATCTTGTAAACGTTTAATTTTTGCCGGATAATCTCTATTTTTATATTCACCAAGCGTCTTTTCCAAATTGGCTTTTACACCCTGTTCTATTTTTGTCTGAATATAATAAATTAGTTCAGATATATCTGTTGTTTCTGGCTCGCTAACTTCTAAAGCTCTATGGCTAGCACTATTATATTGGCATTTAACTTTTTGCCATTTAATTTCATCACTTTCCGGTGTTTTAAAGATATTAAAACCAATAGAAGCGCTTATACTCCAGTTTTCTTTAACATCTTCTCTACGGGATGTTTTACGTCTTAGCATTTCATAGGCAATATAATCCTTGAAAACTTTAATATTGTTTGGAACAAAATTTTTCGAAACGAAAATAGCAATACCTGCTGGATTATATGAACAACGAGTTTCAATAGATCCAAGTGTATTAATACCCTCACGGCTAGAATAATATCTAGTAGACTGAGAAATATATGGGCAGTCAGATGTAGTATAAGTTCTACCTATGTTTACTACAACAGTATATGAATTTGATTTCAAATAATCGATAATAGTTTCTAATTCTTGTCCAAAAGTGTTAAAATCCATATTTAGGCCTTTATAAATTTTGTTATATTATTTATAGTTTTTGCAAAGCCTATATAAAACTATAAATAGATTATAAGACTCATTTAAAGACATTTACTTATGACCTGGAAAGAATATATAGACAATGCAGAAAAAGTCCTCACGGAGCACGAAAACGCGATTAATGAACGTTTAGTAAAGAAGTCTGTGGTAAGAGATGGAAAGAAGATAACTCACTGGGTTAGCACTAAGCCGAATTGTCGAGTTCAATATGATAAGAATCATAATCCAAAAGAACATATAATAACTCCGACCGAACGTAAACGTCGTGAATTGGCACAGAGACTAAAAGGTAAGGTAAAACGTCAAGGCCAAATGAAAAATATCCAAAAACAGAGACTTAAATCTTTTAAACAGAGAAATATGCTTGGTATTGACTATAATAAAGAAATTCCAGATATAGTCAACAATAGAAAAAAGCAAACAAAAATGAAAAAGGATATAAAGACTGCATTATTAAACAGTTTGAAAGCCCTAAAAAATAAAATAGTTAAGTTTATGAACAGAAGGAAAAAGAAAAAGACGGTTTAATTCCGTCTTTTATTTTCTCTTTAAATAGATTCGGTCTGTATCGATACCTAGTTTTATTCTTCCAGCTAGGAAGCTACAGATTTCATCCATTTCTGCATCTATCGAACCTTCATTTGCAGCTTCTAAGACTTTGGCATAAGGAATGAATTTAGTTACTCTGGTATTGAATGGAAGTTTTACACCTTCTTTAATTTTGAATATACCATCTACACCAGCATTTTTCAATTCTTCAACTTGTTCATCAGTAAGTTCTTTTACAGGAACGAGGTCATTGTTTATCTTTACAATGAAAGCATTTGTTAACGGCTTCGTGCGATTTAATGTATCGTAATGGTCAGCCATCTTTACTTCTTCAGTAGAAGCGTATTGTTCGATAGGTCCCAAGTCATCACCATAAAGTTTAGTAGCCAATGCTGCAGTTCTTTTCCACAATGCACCATGACCTTTATTGTATGACCTTATATTTGGTTGCTCATTATCTGCATAAAGATGAATCATCTCATGCAGTAATGTATTCATCAAGAATTTTTTATTATTCAATAATAGTGGGTTAATCCAGATTTTATTTATTGAACCATTTGTCCATGACAATCCATGAATTTCCCTATAATCGGTATTCTGCAAGGTCGTGAACATTTTACGGGCTTCAGTTACCTTTACGGTTAACTGACATTTTTTCAATTTTTTACCAAGCTCCTCATAAAAGAAGTCCTGATTAAAAAAATCATAAAATTCTAAGCAGTCTTTTAAGGTATATCGCATACCTTATTTATAGTTTAGTCGGTTTCACTGGATTCTGATAATTCTCTCTCGGTTTTTACCTGTTGAGAAAATTCCGGAGTTTTAATGAAGGCATTTAATTGACCTACGATAGGACCAATATTGCCAAGAATTATTTTACCGATTGCTCGTTCTTCTGGAGAATCTGTATTAGTTACCAAAAGAGAGATTCGTTTTAATGTGCTTTCTAATTCATCTATTGCTATCATAATTCAATAATATAGTAATATTCTTAAACCTTGTCAACCTGTTCAAAAATTATAAATAATACATGAATGACGAAACCTATCAAAAATTACAGAATTTAATAGCATGGTTATATGATAATAATTATATCGATAATAATGAAATCGGTATGATTATTAATTATACCGATGAAGGTTCTAAATTCATAAAAGACAAACTTGGTGATAAGTGGGATATGAATTGGTGTAATTTTTGTTGTGATGATAGTATATGGCTTCCTTATCCTAATGTATATAATATTGGCGACGAACTTGAAGCCTATCATTGTTGGGATTATGTATATTTTTCACAATGGGCAAATACGCCAAAAGAATATGAACAAAGATTAAATTTGTATATTGAACTTATTGGCGCAGATTTAACTGAGACTGATTATATTGAATTGGAAGATATTGTTTTATAGAGATTAATATGACACCAGAATTAGAAGAAAAAATAAGTCGCTTGGTAGAGATTCTTTATCAAAATGAGTATATTGATGATGCTCATTATAATACAAGGAAAATTGATTGGACTGATAAAGGCGAAGCTTTTATGAAAGAAAAATTTGGTCAATTATGGAGAACAGCATGGCCGAATTTTTCACAGCCTGAAAAAATTTGGCTTCCATATGTAAACATAAAAAATGTTATGCCTAACGCTTTTAATGATAATGTCCATTTAGATGCACGTAATTATTGGGAGTACTCTCGTTTTGAGCGATGGAATGAAGGTGATGATAAAAGACTTGATATGTATTTAGAGTATTTAGAATTAAACGAAGTTGATTATATAGAATTGGATGATCTTATACTTTAAAGGAAAAGTTTATGAATGATGAAGCCCGCCAAAAAATTAGCGATTTATTAAATTGGATGTATGAACGCCATTATATTACAAGTAATAATATAAATGATAATGTTAATTTTACACCACTTGGTTCAAGATTTATGGCTGATACATTTGGTGAAAATTGGGATATAGGTTGCTGGACTAATCTTGGTGATAAAACATCTTTATGGCTTCCATATCCAGGATTTGACCATTGGGATTATATATGGTATGGAGATTGGGAAAATCATACAGAAGAATATAATAGTAGATTAGAATTATTTATTAATGCTATTGGTGCAGATATTCTTGTTAGTGATGATTATATTGAACTTGATGATATAGTATTATAAGGTATTGTTATGGATGAAGAAATACAGCAAAAAGTAACTAACCTAACCAATGCATTATATGATGCCGGTTATATTGAAGATAATAAATTTACGTTATATATGCTTGAATGGACGGATAAAGGTCAAGCTTTTATGAAAGAGAAATTTGGTGATTTGTGGAGTATTCATTGGCCGAATTATTCTCATCCAGATAGAGTTTGGCTTCCACATTTAAGTATAGAACGCGGTATAGAAAATATTAAACATGGAGCAGCTATTGATTCACCTCGTGATTATTGGGAATATGTAAAGTTTAATGCATCTAAATGGGAATATGATAGAGGTGATCAGCGATATGATTTGTTTATAAGATTATTAGGCTTAAATGACATTGATTATATAGAATTGGATGACCTTGTACTTTAATGGAAACTTATGAACTTTAAAACTTATTGTAATATCTTTGAAAGTCCAGATTTTACTCCGTATGATAAGCAAAGATTAAATTATCATCAAACTAATGTGGCTCAGCATCGACCAAAACAGGTTGATTTTGCTGACCCTGAAATTTACGATGATAGAGAAGGTATTAAGTGGCTTGATATTAGAAAGAGAGATGATAGAACTCTTATTTCTGCTGCACTCGATGGATATATTGATGGTGCAAAAGCTTCATTGAAAAAATATAATGATGAAAAGAGTAAGCCAGTAATTGCTGATGCTGATACTTATCTTAATACCAATGATGAGGAATCTTTAAAGACATTATATAAGAAATATAAAAATATAGTTGATATGGTTTTAAACTTCTTGAAGAAATATATGCACGGAACTACAACAGTTTATCGTGGCTTTAATATTTCTGAAGAAGATTATATTGATTTAAAGAGAAAACACAATATAAAGATTGAAAGAGATATTGTAAACGTTCTTGATAACCGTTCTAAGGAATTTAATTCGTTTAGCGTTTCTCCATTCGTTGCAATAGAATTTGCAAATAGAACTTATGAAGGAAAGCCGATTGTAATTTCCGCTGATGTAGAACCAAATGATATTAACTTTGCATTTACTGCATATCTTCTTGGTAGACATCGTGGCTTAGGTGAATTTGAATTGAATATTAACAATTTAAAAGAATTGAAAAATGTTCATCTTGTTCATGATTATGAAGCAGAAGGAAAACGTTATTTAAACAAGCTTGAACCAGAATCTGAATTGCAATCTCGTCTTGATAGTGGTGAAGCAATGGAAAGTGTATTTGATTCAGTCAAGCTATTACATGAATACGACGGTGATTATTATAAGTGTCTTAAAGATTGTGGAACTATTATTGTAAAGGATAGAAATATTATTGTTCCTCGTTGTAGAGATGTTAATTATATTGGTGATGGCGTATTCTGTATAACAAAGCTTGGTGTTGAAGGTTATATGCTTTATAATTCCAAGACTAAGCGTTCTAGCGATATTTATTCAAGAATATACAGTAGAGCAATGAATCCAGATGATAAAGCTGTTATTGCAAGAAAAGATGCAAACTCATGTGTTCTATTGAGCAAAGTAAATTGTCAGCCATTAATTGGTATTGACCTTAAAGCTATTGAAAGATTACCAGGAGCTACTTGGTATGGAACAAAATCCATTTGGCATTCTGTTGAATTTTATTTAGTAACATTGAAAAATGGAAAGAAAACCATAGTCAATGGAATGGGTAGAGCAATAATAAGATATGCTAATATCTATTTTGATAACATCAAAATTAATAGTGCTGATAAGCTAACCTTTATAGGAAAGCAAGGTGATAAGACAATAAATTTTGTTGTTAAAAACGGAGCTGCGATTCAATCATTATAAAAAAATCCCGGTATTAATTACCGGGTTTTTATTAACAGAAGAATGATTCTAGTTCAGATTTTTCAAGTTCTAGTGATTTACCTTTCTTCAACCAACCGTTAATTGTATACATTGCCTCGAATAGTGCGCAGAATGATTTTCTAAACATTGTTTCATGGTCAATTTCGAATAAGTCATTAAACTCTGCTGGCCATGCATCGAGGAATGCAATAAATTCAATCGGTTTTATACCAGGCTTTCCGACTTCCCTATACTTAAATTCGTTATTGGGTTTTACATAGATATATTTCATCTTTGTATTGTTATTAATCGGGTTAAGCTTGAATCTCTTCTTTGCTACAACATAGTTATATGTTAATGCAGCCTTTGCACCGAAGATAACTGCTGTATTATCGCCCTTATCGAATTCCAAACCATTCTTGACATAGTAATCAATCGGGAATGGAATATATTTCTTATAGTTCGAAATACCGATAACTGCTGAGATAACGTTAATATCAGAATGTCTGTATTCATCATATGTATTTCTAATGAATTCATCAGCCTTATCCTTAGACATACCAGCACAGATATCGAATGCGAGCTTTTCAGATGCAACCTTACAGAAGTCAGGCATTGTGGATTTCTTAATAGGAACACCCATGATCTTATGCTTCGGTCCTTCAGGATGCTTAATCATCGACTTAGGTAATTCAGCGATTTCTTCAGGACTTAATGCTTCAAGGTCAATAGATTCCAATGGGAATAATGCCTTTTCACTATCAACAACAGAACCAATATAAAGCTTCTTTGCGAAACAGAACATGTTTGTAAAGATGTTTTCTCTGTTAAACTTAATTAACTGATTAACATTGGATTTCTTTGCTCTACGGTCAAGAACTTCGTTAAAGAAATCTTGGAACATATTTTCTGCATGCTTAAAGAAATCTCTATATTCATCTGCAACTGACTTATTATACATCATGATTTCATGATTCTTTCTGTGCATTTCTGCTAAGTCAGCATCAGTCATTCCATCAACTGGATGAAGTAATGGCTTCGTCTTTCTATTCGAATAAATACCTTCTTCAATAAGTCTTTCTCTTATTTCGTGAATACAGATATAAGCAGAGTCAGTATCATTATGGACGATTGCTGATTCTCTATTTTTAAGCTGTAACGGTGTCTTATTCTTTAATGTGATACCATAATACTTTTCGATATCCTTAATCATCTTTGTAGATGTATAATAAGCATTACCATAACGAGATAACCAGTCTCTAAGAGTTACACGAGCACAACGACAAATACATCTTGCAACATCTGGGTCATAAAGGTGGAATGTCGGAGCAAGAGAAACACCATAAACAGAGTTAATAATGAGCTTTTTCGTCATCTGTCTATTGTGACACAATGCCGCAAGTTCCATATCACCTGCATCGATAGCTGCTTCTTCCTTATCTTTCCAAATCTTTCTTTCACCAAATACTTGCTTAACAATACTTGGAAGAATTGCATCATCAGTTCTTAAGAAACCAACTTCGTTAACGTCAGTAAGAATAACCTTTCCAGAGAGAACGTCTGCAGCCGATGGATGAATAACCTTAACTTCAGGAGAAAGGTTGAACATCATAATATGGTGAGGATATGATGAAGTAATATCAAATGACATACAATCATCGTATCTTCCTGGGAAGTCATAACAATAACCTGCTTTTGTTTGGAATTTAGGGAATGGATGTGGCCATAACTTAAATTCATCATAAGCAGCAGTAAATAACTGTGCTGTTGTTCTTCTTACACCTTTAATTGTTTTTGGTTTCCAGAATTCAGAAATATCTGCACGAGAATTTTCGATTTCAATATCAGGATTTTCACTGTGATGAATTCGATTTAACAATAAGAACTTCTTAAATTCCTTATTGTCATTTTCCCATTCTGTGTTTTGATAGTAAGTAGAACCATCTGGTAACTTAATTTTATAACAACCTTCCTTAGCCCACCAGTCATCATGAGATTTCTTCTTATCATTAAGGACTTGTCCTTTATTATGCAAGAATTTAAGAATGTAACCAGTAGTAGTCGGAACTTTATTTGAAACTCTATCAAGCGTTACAATACAGTTGAAAGCATATTCGATTAATAACGGGAAGAGCTTATTCTTTTCTTCGATTCTAACAGGTAATAATACGTCCTTTCTGTTATACTGTGCGAATCTGTCCCATTCATATTTGTAAGTCTCGTTAATTGAACCACTATATTCAAGCTTTGTATCTTTAAGTTCGAAATTAGAAACATAGTTCAAAGAATAAGAAGGCATTGGTGGATGATTACCAAATGTCTTATAGACTTCCATGTAGTCAATAGAATAAAGACCAGGAATATTAAACTTTGTTCCTAAATCAACATCTTCTAACTTTCTATCTCTCTTTTCTTCGGCTTCTGGATCCTTGTTAAATGGAGACAATCTTCTTTCAAGAATTGCCTTATTTTCAGGATTTAAATCTCTCAGCTTACGACATCTATTAATGATATAAGGAATATCGTATGATTCTGAATTCCAACCAGTGATAATATCGAAATCTTGATGTTTAAACCATGAAGTCCATCTATTAAATAAATCCCATTCATTCTTACATGCTACATAGTTTGGCAGTTCTTTAATTTCGCCGAAATATGGCTTAAGACCCCAAGTATATGTCTGCTTGGTTCTTGAAGAATAACATGTAATTAAGTTCATCGGCCAGTCAGCTTTTTCTGGAGCCGGGAATTCATAAGATACGAAACAAGAGTCTGCAAACTTGACCCAACAATGTTGTTCTATATCAAAAACTTCGTATCTATTCTTATGTCTATATTGTGTGTCGAACTTATATAATTCGACTGTTTCATTTGACTTCGGATCATTTGGAAGTCTAATATCAATCAGCTGTTCATCATAATATTTAGACGAACCAGCAACTTCAATATCGAAAAAGCAAATATTCCAATCGTTGATATCTACGGAAATTTCTTCCTTATCATATCGTTCATGCATGAACTTGACGACTGGTGTAAGATCTGATTCAGCAACAGTTATGCCACTTTCTTTAAATCTTGCAATAGTTTCTTTATATTTTCCAACTTCTTTGATATCTTTACATGCGTGACGCTTTAATGATTTCTTATAAATGTCTTTATATGCGCCTTCGCCTGTTTCGTCAGTTATATAGCACCATGGCATATAATCATGTTCTGACCAACCAACTTTACCTTGTTCTTTTAGATAGATTTTATTTTTCTTAAAATCGTAATAACAATTTTTATATCCATTCATTTTTATTCTTTCCTTCAACTCGCTGTATTATACGGAAATTTACATATTTATAATATAGAAAAAATATGACCTGGAATCCAGATCATATTTTTATTTTAAATATTTTATTGAATTAAATATTCAATGCTTTAACGAATGCTGCTACATCAGTCATAGCCTGCATGTAACCATTCTTAAACTCTTCCTTGCTAGAAGGAACATTAGTCTTCTTAACTTCATCGAGACGAGCAGGAATAAACTGCTTAATTGCACGAATCGAATTAACAAGAACGTCTTCAGAATCGATAGCATCGTTAAAATTGTTTCCATTAGTAGTCATAGTAATTTACCTCATTAATTTACTGTTTTGTTAACCAAATGTTATATGTTCGCAAATCTTCTTTTTGTTTGCGTACATTATCTGGAATCATACCTTGGAATTCCTGTGGTATATCAGAGAAATCTGGTGGCTGTTCATATTCATCCCATTGGCTTTGCATAGCTATGAGATTTGCTATGTCAGGCATACCTTCTAATACTTCTTCCATATTTAATGGAGTTTTCTTGTCTCTTTTATATTCTGGAATCATTTTCTAAATAGTATTCTTCCACGTGTCATATCATAAACGGATAATCCAAGCTCTACTCTATCGCCGGGCAAAATTCTAATTCTATTTACACGAATTTTACCACAAATTGTACACAAGATAACTTGGTCATTATCTAATTTCACATCGAACATGGCGTTAGGTCTGGCTTCTATTACAGTGCCTTCAACAACCACTTCGGACTGATTTTGTTTTTCACTTTGTTGAGATTTGTTTTTATTAGATTTATTCTTTTTCATTAGATTATTATGCAGAAACATTATCAACGTTGATATCAGGAACTTCTGGAATTTCCGGTTCATTCATTGCTTCCTCAAGAGCGGCTTGAGCAGCAAAAGCCGGATTGACTTCTTCTTCGTCTACGATATCTAAATTTTCTTGTTGAATTATTTCATCTTCTTTTGTTTGAGTATTATTAGATGTTTTCTTTTCGATAGATTCTTGAATTAATTTAGCATTGGCTTCAATGCCTTTCAGAGTATTATTTATTTGTTCAGTTCTAATAGAATCTTTTGCTTGTTCATTAAGAGATTGTCCAAGCAAACTAATGTCGAAGTTATTATTCATATCTTCGAACTTCTTTTGTATAACTTCCGGTTTTGCTTCTTTTATAGGTGTTGCTACTTTTTCAGTGACTGTAGCAGTAGATTTACTAGTTTTAGCCGGAGCAGTTCTTTTTACAACCTTTCTCTTCACTGGAGCTGGTTGTTCAATAATTTTTGTTTCTTCCTTTGGTGGATTAATGACAGCTTCGAAAAATACTTCGATATTTTCATTAATCTTTTCAAGACCTGTCATACCATAACGATAGAACATACCTTCAACTTTTGAATTAATTGCATCCATCATTGAATATGCTTCTTTCAAAGCAGGATTTGCAGATTGAGTTTCTGGAGTAATAATACGTCTACGTCTTGGAGCCTCTGCTGGAGTCTGAATAGGACGTTCGAGCTTATCGAATGGGTCTTCTACAGGTTTTCTAACAGGAGCCGGTGCAGGAGCTGGCTGCGGAACCGGACGCGGCATTGGTCTTGGAGCCGGGGGAGTTTGCGGAATAGGCTTATGAATGGGTCTCGGACGAGGAGACGGACGTCTAATGCCTTCTTGTAAATCGGCTACTTCGTCATCTTCGAAGTAAAAATCATCTTCTTCGTCAAGTTTATGGCGTTGAGCTTCCATAGCCTTTTGTTTTTTGTGTAAGGCAAAACGTTCTTCTTCAGTCATAGCGTTCTTTTTCGCTTCTTTGTTATAATAGTCTAAAAAATCACTCATATTCTATACCGTTGTTCGTTATATTTATAATACTTAATAATATTATTCCGTTTTTAATAGAAGTAGATATGATTTATATATATCTTCTGGGTTTAAAACTATATTGTATTTGACTTCATATAAACCCCCTAAAATATTCAATAATATATTTTCATACTGAATTACAGTATAATATTTTTCAGGGTCAGAGTCTTTTAATTTGACTAATTCAGCTATATCATCAAAAGACCAGAAATAATCTGTATAATCCGAATACTTACAACATAGTTTACTGCTAATCTGTTGTATTGATTCTATTATATATTCTTCGTTTAAAAATGCAATAATAGCATTTAATGGAGAAGTTTCATAAACTTTCTCAGCACTAGCTATCTTTTTAAGAAAATCTAATAATACTTCAGATTCTGATTTTTTATTTGGATTCTTCTGCATTTAATTCATCTTCCAATTGACTAATAGACTTATTAATCAAGAATTTATTAATTTTTTCAATTGTGGAATCGATATCAGGCATGTCTATATTTAAAATATGAACATAAAGTAAACCTGCAAATTCTCTACTTATTGTAAGAAAATTATAATGCGCCATCGAGGCAATGAATAGCGCATAATAATCTTTCATTGGAGTATCTGGAAGACCTTCAAATACATCTTCCAGATATTCAGCTTTTAATATTTCATTAAATATATTTTCCATATTTAAATCAATTTGGTTTTAACTTGGTCAATCAATCCAAGCTTCTTAGCTTCGGCTGCAGACATAAAGTTATCATACGAAGTAAGAGATCTAAGTTCTTCCAATTCTTTTCCTGTCTGTTTCTTAAAAATCTTATTCATATTGTCTGTCCAAACCTGCAATTCGTGTTGAATAATACTGATATCATTTAACTTACCACCAGTAATTTCAACGCCGGCTTGGTGAATCATAATTCTTGAAGATGGGAATGCAAATCTCTTACCGATTGTTCCGCTTGCAAGAATAACTGAAGCCATAGAAGAACAAGAACCAATACAAATAGTTTGAACTTCAACTCCCTTACGTTTCAATTCATTGATACAGTCAACAATAGCAAAGCCTACATCACATTCGCCACCTGGGGAAGAAATATAAATTGTAATCGGCTTCTTTGTTCCGTCATCATAGAATGACAATTTTTGAATAATATGAATTCCCATTTCCCAAGAAATATGTCCGACAAGGAAAATAACTCTTTGAGCTTCGAAATAATTATTACGAACTACGTCAAAATAATTACCGATTTCACCGAGATTAACTTGCTGACTTTCTTGTTCTTCCGGCGGAATATCATTGATATCGTTTTCATCCGGTTCAGTGACTACTACATTTTGCTGTGATGTTTTTCTTGAAGACATTAATATACCTTTGCGTACTATTTAACTTAATTATTTTGGGTTCTTTTGGTGTATCAAATTCGGGATCATCAGTCGGTTTAATATCCGCACATTTTACGATTACTTTACCAAACTGAATAATTGATTCCACGCCACAATACTTAATAATTTTATATCGACGTTCGACTAGGTTAAATTTAAAAATACCAAAGTCACCGTCTCTTCTTAAAAACTGATAAGTATTATTGGCACTATCTTTATATATATGTCCAATCTTAAATGTCATACTATACCAGTTTCTGCTTTCCTAAAAAGGTATTGATTTTCTTTGACAGGTCCATGTTTTTAGCTGCAATGACTTTCGCTTCTTCTTCATTATAATTGTCATAATCCTTGACAAAAATTTTTGCATAGTCATCAAAATGTTCATTAACATCTTCGAGAACGGAAGCGTAAACCGTCTTAACTAAGTTCAATGGTGTCACTTCCTTTTGATTCATTTGAATATTCATAGATTAGTTTCTCCAGTTTTTCAGTAAATTCTTTTTTCTTTTCAAATTCGGGTAATATAGTTTCCACATAAGCATACCATTCGAAAATGGTTTTAAAATGCTTAAAATTATCATTTACTTTAGCTGCCTGATCTACTACTGCTTTTAATGCTTGTAATTTTTTAGGGTCATTGACAATAGAATAAAAATCTTTTTCTTTCCTAAAAAGTGGCGGCATTTTAAATGATGATTTTCCATGTGCCATATTATTCTTTGTCCTTATTTTGTTCAAGCTTTAAACATTCATTAATCAATTCAGAAGTTTCAGCATTCTTTTCAGGAGTATTGAACTTGTGAGTAAGTTCGATTGCCTTTTTAACTTCAGCTGCTGCTTTCTTGATTTCGGCTTCAGTCTTTTCTTGCTCTGCCTTTTCCTTCATTTCCTTTAACTTCTGTTCTTTTTCAGCAACATTAGCAGTCCATGTATTAATGAAATCTTCAGTTGCTTCGCTTAAGAACTTTTCGTCAAGAGGCTGATTCGGATTAATTGCATAATAAGCATCAAAGAGAGTATTCGTAATCAATTCATTTGCTGTAGCTGTAACGGGCTGAACATATGAACGACCTTTTTTGTTATACGGATTCTTAGGATAATTAATAAATCTCTTGTTATCACGTTCAATAAGTTCTAATCCAGTAAGCAATAATCCATTATCTAAAAAGATCATACCTACACCGATTGCGCCTGTGCGACTTTTTCTTTTATAAGGATAAACCTTAGCTTTAGTTATTTTTAATTCGTTCATATATTCTCCAGTTTATTATTCTTTTTCTTCAAGTGATTCTGCATAAGAAGTGAGTTCTTCTACAGCAGAGTTATAAGTTACGGGTTCAAGAATTCCATTTTGTGTAACGATACCAAGAACTTGTTCAAACATTGCCTTAATAACATTTGACGGTTCTGCTTCAATAACGGCACACATTTTTGTAACGATTTCTTCTGGAATTCTATGAATAAAAGTAGAATCGTTATTATAGTCAATATAGTGCTCATGGAAATCTTTGATATACCAAATTGCCTTCTTAAGGTCTTTCTTTGGTGTTCCTTTGTCACGATATCGCATGCAA
>Ga0310697_10003145_pt1 | contig 16866 bp, 30 predicted proteins | sample 172DNAGHGlowgp2_FD_203883 | JGI IMG/M metagenome (GOLD analysis project Ga0310697, IMG submission 203883) | Sheep rumen microbial communities from Palmerston North, Manawatu-Wanganui, New Zealand - 1728 DNA GHGlow gp2 (v2) (version 2) | ecosystem: Host-associated > Mammals > Digestive system >... | reverse complement strand
ATTTCTAATTTGTACCCTTAAGTACCTGTTTTTAAAACTATTAATGAATTAAAGGAGATTAACTATGAAAAGTTTCAATGGATTCGACAACGCAAAGAAGGCAGCAGCGAGCATGGGTGGAGAGAAACTCCCTGCCGGAGCTTATGTTTGCCAGGTTAAGAACGTGAGGTATGTCGCAGGTGAGAACGGCAATTCTGACATGATTGAGATTCTGTTCGACATCACTGAGGGTGAGCAGAAGGATTTCTTCAAGAAGCAGTATGATAGCAACACTTCCGAGGATAAGAAGTTCAAGGGTCGCAAGAGCATTTATGTTCCGAAGGATGACGGATCAGAGCGTGATGAGTGGACTAAGAACAGCTTCGCTAAGTGGGTCAACGCTTTTGAGGACTCAAACGAGGGTTATAAATGGGACTGGAACGAGAACAAGTGGAAGGGCCTTTCCGTTGGTATTGTGTTCGGAGAGACAGGCACCGTTATCGAAGGCCGTGAAATCGTCTACACCGAAGCAAGATTTCCTGCTGACGTTAAGAAGGTCCGTGCAGGCACAGCTCCCAAGGCAAAGTTCGTAGCTAAGAACGGCTACACCGGCAACGGCTCCAACAACTCCAACAATGGCGGCTCTTCTTCCGACAGTGGCTGGCAGTCCGTAGCTCCTGAGGAAGAACTTCCCTTCTCATAATGGAAGGCTATGAGGTTCAACAGTGCCTTGCTACCTTCAAAATTCTTGTCGATACTGCGGAACAGCCGACAAAGGAATACCAACGCAGGTGCGACTCCTTCGGTGTTCCGTATGAGCGACAGAATCTTGATTACGGAGATTATACATATAACTTCCAACTTCCGTCAGGAATATGGCTGCATGACTCCCAAACAGCCGTCAAGGGTCATGTGGTCATAGAACGGAAGATGTCTCTCAGAGAACTCTCAGGCAACCTCTGCCAAAACTATGACCGATTCGTCAGAGAGTTTGAGCGAGCTTCCGCCAACAACGCATCAATTTATCTTTTGGTCGAGGACGGATCCTGGATGAAGATAATCACCGGCAAATATAACACGAGGTTCAACAGCAAGGCATATCTGCACAGGCTATTGAAGCTGATCGGGACTTATCAGATTAAGCCTATTTTTGTTCACAAGGAACTTTCAGGGCAAATGATCTACGAGATTTTGTTCCGTGAAGCAAAGAGAAGATTGGAGAACGGAGAGTATGGATAAAGGTTGGATTAAGCTCAACAGACAAATCCAAGAACATTGGATTTGGAAAGACAAACCGTTCAACAAAAGTGCCGCATGGATAGATTTGATTCTGTTAGCAAACCATGAGAGCCAAAAAGTCAATTTAAGGGAAGGAATGGTCACAATCAAAAGGGGACAATTCATTACCGGGATAGATAAATTAGCTCAAAGGTGGGGATGGTCCAGAGGTAAAGTGTATAGATTCTTAAAGTTACTCGAATCGGAACAGATGTTGAAACGAAAAGCGAACACATATGGAACACTTCTAACCATTGTAAATTATGGAAAATTCCAAGGTGAGCGAAACGCCAATGGAACACCTAACGGAACAACCAATGGAACAACAGACGGTACAACGGACGGTACACCAACAAGAATGAATAAGAATGATAAAGAAATAAAAGAAGGCGACCTACCCCCTTCTGACGAAGGGGTGGCCGCCGAAGAAGATGTCGGGATGACCGATGAAGAATGGGAGAACTGGGGAGAGGTATTCACACCATGAGTTTTTATGAGTTCAAAACAGAAGATGCTGAACACTTTGCGAGTATGTACCCGGGAGTGAAGCGGAACGGTAATGAACTTCGATTTCAGTTGTGCCCATATTGTCATGGTGGACGGAAGCCGGATAAAGGAACCTTCGCCATTAATCTCAAAACAGGGATGTTCAATTGTCGGAGAGGTGGCTGTGGAGCAAAAGGCAATATGCTCACCCTGGCAAGAGATTTTCCTGAGTTCGAACTGTCGGAAGATGTGAAGCGGTATCACAACATCAATGATTATGACGGAAGGTTTAGACGTTTTACCGATGCCCATAAGATCATCGAGTCAAAAGATGAAGCGGTCCTATTCATGAAGAGCAGAGGGATATCTGAGAAGGTTTGCCGAGAATATGAAATCACGGCATCAGAAACCGACAAGCAGCGAATGATTTTTCCATTCAAGGATGAGTCGGGAGAACTGCGATTTATCAAATACCGCAACACGGATCCTGAAAGGCTCAAAAAGGCATCTAAAGAATGGTGTGAGCCCAACTGTATGCCTATCCTGTTCGGCATGAACCATTGCCAAAATTACGAGCGATTAGTGATTACGGAAGGGCAGATAGATAGTTTGTCAGTGACGGAAGCAGGCGTACCGAATGCCGTGTCAGTTCCAACAGGCAAGAATGGCTTCACATGGGTTCCGCATTGCTGGGACTTCGTGAAGAAGTTTAAAGAGATTGTTGTGTTCGGAGATTGTGAGAACGGAGAAATCACCCTGTCGGCGGAACTGTCCAAGCGGTTCAAGAACGTGAAGATTGTTAGGACGGAAGATTATCTCGGCTGCAAGGATGCAAACGAAATCCTGCTGACCCACGGAGCTGAAGCAATACGGACCGCCGTTGAGAACGCCACATCAGGAACCATCAGCCACATTAAAGACATGGCAGACGTTGAAGCACTCGACATTGAATCACTTCCAGCTATCAGCACCGGCACAGGCCCACTCGATGAACTGCTTTCAGGTGGATTTCATTACGGAGACTTCGTGATCCTGACAGGCCGAAGAGGTGACGGAAAGTCGACCATGGCATCACAGTTCACAGTCGAAGCTCTGGCAGACAACCATAACTGCTTTATCTACTCAGGGGAAATGAAGGATGTTGCCGTCAAGAACTGGATAGACCGTCAGATTATCGGAAAGCAGGTCCCATATAACTCGGAAATTGAAGAGGCGGAGAACTGGTATCGGAATCGGCTGTTCATTTATGACGATGAAGCCATTGACGAAGAAGAGACGGAAACCCTGCTTGAAACCATCGAGGATGTCATCATCCAAAAGAACGTCAGATTTGTTTTGGTGGATAACTTAATGACAGCTATGGAAGATACCGCAGGCACAAACGAAGCACTTTACCGCCAACAGTCAAACTTTTGTGGAAAACTTGCGAAGATGGCACGGAAGTTTGATGCGGTCATCATCCTGGTATGCCACCCGAGGAAAACAAGCAATGAGAATCTGATGAATGACGATGTATCAGGAACCGCCGACATTACCAACAAGGCAAACATCGTGCTGACGTATTCCAGAGTATATGTGAACAAGCAGGAACAGGATCCACGAATCAGAGACTTGGCTGTGACCAAGAACCGACTGACAGGAAGGACAGGCAGTGTGAAGATGATTTACTCGGAATATAGCAAGCGTATCTGCTGGGTAAAGGCTAAAGAACTTCCGAAGAATTATCTGACGGAAGGACAGACAGAAGAAATTGAAGAAGAAGATATTCCGTTTCAGTGAGGTGAAAAATGAGAGGAAATATGGTCATAACCTCGAATGAGGGCAAAATAATCAAAGGAAACATGGTTATACGAAAGATAGAGCCTGCCGGAAACTACATCCTCTGGACATTCTCAGATGAGGATGCAGCATATAGAGCAGTGAAGATATTCATTAACAGCGGATTTGAATTTGTGAGGAGACTGATATGAGCATAAACAAGATATGGCATTTTGTGGATTATCCCACATCAGAGGATGAAGTTCTGATCAAGACGGTTGACGGAGAGTTGGCAATTTGTGTTTGGAATCAGGAGCATAGCAGATGGCTTGACGTTGGCAGAGACAACAGTTGGTTTGCTGGCGGAGTTGCTTGTTGGGCATACCTTTGTGATTTTGGCATTCCTGAGACAACCAAGGAAATGCCACCTGCGAGGTAAAACATGGAAGAGCAACTTGAGGACTATGAGCTGGAGATGCTCAAGCGGTGTGAGAGATGTGAACACTGGAACGGCGAAGAGTGTGACAGCGGATTAGATTACTGCAGCTTTGAAATGAGAGGTAACTATGAGGGTATTCACTGCAAGGATTGAAGTATCAGACGATTACACCTATGCAGAGATAGAAGATGCCAAGGCTTCGGCAGTTTGGAAGGAGAAACATCCTGGCGGAATGTTTATCAAGCCCGATGTTGACCTGCACAACAAGTGCGGCGGATGCATTCACTTCCAGCCGAACCCCGGCAAGCGTGGAGGACAGAGCAAGGGCTTCTGCATGATAGGTGGAAGCGGACTCTGCCGAACCTACAAGGCCTGCAAGATGTATCGGGAAAGGGAAGGACTAAATGGCAATTCCTAAAGATTATGTTTGTGACGGACAACTTAATATCTGGGATTTTGTGACGGAAGATTACTCAGCCGTGGAAGAACCTAAACCAAAACTTTGCAAAGGCGAACCTGACGATGCCATCTGTGAAGGTTGCAAGTGGCGAGAGACGGAAGAGCGAGAGCTGGAAGTTGACGAACACGGACAGACTTGGGTTTATAAATGCCCCGGTACCGCTTGTGCAAATTGGAAGCACGGAACTCCGCTAAATCTCACCGCTGAAAAGCCCGACCATCAGGAAGTTGTTTGGTATGAGCCTGAGGACAAGCCGTACTGCTTCAACCGCAATTTTCTTCCATCACTGGAGGAAACGGTCAGGATCATGGAGGAATGGTTCGGAATTAAGTTTGAAAAGACCAATTATGAATACAAGGATGAGATTTACAACACGGTTTATGTGTATAAGTGCTACGGCAAATCAACCATTGAACTGGATGAGAATGTTTATTCCGGCGGTGATCATGCAGGGGAACGTTTTATCGGAGTTGACTGGAATGCTCCACTGGAAGGAACCGCAGGCGGATGCCTTAGCCTTTACGAAGTAGAGCACAGACTTCGAAAAGCGATTAGCCGAGCTGTGAAGTACAAGGAAGAACACAAGCACAAGAAGAGAGGTGAGGAAGATGAAGAGCCTTAACATCGGAGATTTCATCCAGTGCCGTGACAAAAACGATATGGTCGATACGATGATGGAACTCGCCGAGAACGGATATGACACGGATTTTGTATACCAGCGAGACGGCAAGAAGGGCTACTGGCTCAAAGTCGAAGATTACACGGCTGATACATACCAAAAAACCTTCAAATATGCCCTTGAATCCTTCAGCCTGTTTGCCGAAGAGCTCAAGTACGAATACGAAGATTACGAGGTTGACTTTGAGCAGGCCAAGGATGCCGAACAGCAGATAGCTGCACTCCAAAATATGTGCATCTGTCAGGGCAAGATGAAGATGCTTTACGAAGTTGTCCACCTTATGAACAATGCACACAAGGAAATACTGGAGGCGGAAGATGATACGAGCAATACAACAGACAGTGCCAATGTGTCCTGATTGTTCCGCTTTTATGTTTAAGAGAGCCCAGGACGGTCATGTGTATCTGATATGCCATGATTGCCTGAAGGTTCTCAGGATAGTAAGCGACAGCAGGGCGGAAATCGAAGTGATTACATCAGACAACAAGGAGGATAAATATGGGATTTTTGAACACAGTAGTAGTGGCGAACATGAAGTGCAGAGCGATGGTCAGGAACATTCCTGAGGACGTTGCAACCGGCAAGAGGCAGGGCTACATCGTGGCCAGAGTGGACAGAGGGGTGATGTGGTACTACGGATGCTATGAAACGGATGTGAGAGCTGCAACAGTCGCTGATGAACTTGGCAACGGAGCAGTGCTTAACAACATCACGGAGGTAGAGGGATGAGCAAGTGGAAGCCGTGTTACATGATCAAGGATGAGCCTGTCACAATCCCAATGGATTTGCTGATAGAGCCTGAGAAGGCAAAGGACAGGTTTGTTGAAGCGGTTTACCTCGGAGATTTTCCCAACGGCATACTGGTTGAGGTTCGGTTTCGGAAGGGTTTCGGAGCGAAGTATAGAAATAACTATAAGTTATTCATCAACTGGCAGAGCATTTGGTGCGGCAACGTCAAGGTTAAGGACTCGTTTGGCAATGACGTGAAAGCGGTGAGAGCATGAATGTGAGAGGTGAATGATGAACAGTGAAAAATTCGAGACAACTGTTGAGATATTAAAAGAAATGGCTTTCACAGCGACCGAGACACAGCGTAGAGCATTGGAAGAAGCAATATCGGCTGTATGCGACTATAAAAAGATGCAGGAGATAAGCCTTGACCTTGCGTTTGAGAATGACGAACTGATAAACAAGTCAAGGTGGATTCCAGTTTCCGAGAGATTGCCAAAAATCGCTGATGTTTACAGAGTAACGAGGTACTATCCAAATAATGTAATGAATCCCAGATATCTCGTTGATGCTTGTGCCTTTGACGGTTCAAACACTTGGTATAACGATAACAGAATCAATCATGAAAGAGCCTACGCAGATAACGTAATAGCATGGCAAGAAAACCCCGAACCATACAAGCCAGAGAAAGGTGGTGAGTGAATGGACGACTTAATCAGCAAACAAAAGGTTCTTAACACGCTTGACTTTGCGGACAACGCACTTGACGAGGAAAGAACAGTTGAGAACTACAAGGAACTGTTGACGGAATGTATTAAGGTGTTATCGAGCGATTCGGAATATCCGAACAAGTGCGATGACTTAATCAGCAGACAGGCGGTTATGGAGTGCTTTAAAAAGTGGCGTCCTTATATGGCTACAAGGCTTTGTGAGTTTGAAAAAGAATTAACCGCTATTCCGTCCGTAGAGAACAAGGGAGAGTGGATTCCTGTTTCCGAGAGGTTGCCAGAAAATAACAAGAATGTGTTGGCAACGGACGGATTAGATGTTTTCATAGCGTGGCATAATCCCGAAAAGGAAAAGTGGTACAGTTTTGATGAACTATTCGATGAACAATATCCGATTCTTGCGTGGCAACTTTTACCAGAACCATGGGAGGGGGAAAAGGAAAATGGGTGACTGGAGCGACAATCTGGAATATGAGCAAAGAGAATACTACGGACATTTTTATGATCCCGACAGGGAAGAAGAAACCGAAGAAGAGAACGGAGACTTAATCAGCAGAAAATCATTGCTTAACAAGATAGACGCTTATGTCGTTGGTTCACAGGATAAAGAGTTTATCTGCAAACTGATAAAGGAAATTCCGCCCGTAGAGAACAAGGGAGAGTGGATTTCTGTTACAGAAAAACTTCCCAAAGACCATGAAGAAGTATTGATTTATCTATCCTCAAGCCGAATAACAATAGGCTTATACAATAGCCACGTATTACCTCTTGCTCCATATAAACCGATTGGATGGGGAGTTAATGCACAGACAGCGGTACATAATTTTTGTAGTGATGATGTGGTTGCATGGATGCCTTTACCAAGTCCGTGGAAAGGAGAATGAATGGAACTACTTGAAATAATCCTAATCGCATTAGCCTGTCCGTTAGCATTACCACTTGTGACGGAAGAAAGTGAGAACAAGGAATGACAAAACTATTTTTGAGTTTAGAAGATGCCGTTTTAGTGGCTACAAGAGAGTTTAATATTGACCCACAGTTAGCAAGGCAAGAGTTTGAGCAAAAATGCTACGCCACAGACAAAGCATATGAGATTGGCTATCATCACGGACTTTACGATGCGATAGAAGCAATCAAGGACAAACACAGGAAAGAGAGGATAAATGAGAATACATAACGACCAATCAAAGTTTGGACGCATCCCAGACCCACCCGAACCGCCTTCTGATGAATGGTTTGAGGAGCATTGCCCGAGATGCAAGCATAACCATGAGTGGGAAGAGAACGGCAAGATATACGCTGAATGTACGCAAGGGGGATGCACAGGGTTTGTTGAGAGAGAGGATGAAAGGAGATAAGAAATGAAATTATCAGTCATTGTACCGTGTTATAACTCGGGAAAGTACCTCGACAGACTTCTCAGGTCAATTTACAAGCAGAAATACGACTGCGAGGTAATTCTTGCCGATGATCATTCCACGGAACCATATGACGATGTAGTTGACAGATGGAAAGATAAGCTGCGAATTGTAAGGACCCAAACTGAATACAACTGCTGCCCCGGCAATACGAGACAAGCCGGATATGATGCTTCCAGTGGTGAATGGGTAACATTTGCAGACCATGATGATGCGTTTTATCCCGGAGCATTCCAAAAAGTGTTCAGTGAAGCTAAAAAACACGACCTCGAAGTTATCCACACAGATTTTGACGAAGTAGATCCGAAAACAGAGAAGCCTTTGCGGAGTCACCACAACGCTGCAGGATGGACTCACGGAAAGTTCTTCAAGCGGTCTTTCTGGGAAAGGCATCATCTGAGATACAAAAAGGATCTGTTAAGCCACGAAGATATTTATATGAGTTCATTGGTATCGTGCTGCCTTGCACTGGATGACAAACAGTTTCTTTATATCCCAGTCAAAACATATATGTGGACAGCTCATCCTGAATCGGTATCGAGATCAGAGCAAGGCCTATTCATTGAACATCACTTTGAGGAATATCTTGAGTCCAGTGGGTATGTATTCACGGAATTTTATAAAAATCACCCTGCTCTATCGGATTTCACAAAAGAAAAAGCCCTTGCCGTGATCCTGGTTGCATACTTCTACCACATGGGAATCATCTTCAGGAATGCCCGGAAAGGAGTTAATCCTGACATAGCGGTATATGTGACCAAGTACATTCAGGAAGTGAAAAGCCTTTACGGAATGACCAACGATGATATCTTGGAATATTCTGCTGGCAATGAAGGAAAATTTTATTGGTCCTGCATGATATCCGCTGAGATAGCCACTGGCCCATATATCCCGATGATGACACTTCAACAGTATTTAAGTCTTGTAGGAGGTGAAGAATGACCGCTAAAGAATATCTTAATCAGATCCATAAACTTGAGAGGTCGGCTCTTCGCATTGCAGAACAGATTGAATATCTTGAATCAAAGTTCGGGTATCATCCACTGCAGCTTGATGATTCAGGCGGAAGTCACGGAACACCTGATGAAGATATAATGGCTGACATTCTCGGAGAAGTCACAGAGTTGGAAGTTGAACTTAAACGGAAGATGCTTGATTATGCCAAACGAAAGAAAGAAGCCATTGAACTGATAGAGCAGATCCCGAAGGAAACATACAAAGATTTGCTTATTAAGCGGTATATTGAAGTGAACCGTGCTCACCCGGATCGGCTTAAATCCTTCGAGATGATATCTGTTGAAATGGGTTACTCTTTTAACTCCATGAAAAAGATGCACTCCCGGGCTTTGAAAGAATTTGACAGAATATATAAAGTGTCTACCCAAAGTCACCAAAAAAAGGTTTAATATGATAGTGTGCAAATCTGAAGAGTAAATCATTTGGAACCCTCACTAAGAAAAGGGCATCGCAAGAGCGGTGCTCTTTTTATATGTTCATATGGCTGAAAAGAAAACTACAACCAAACGAAGAATAGACCGGCAGGGGTCGTTTAATACGGAGTTCTTGAAGAACAAGAAGAAAATATTGGCCACCCAGTCCGTATGTGCCATATGTGGCAAGCCCATCGACATGACCCTAAAAGGCAGTGATCCAATGGGCCCGACAGTTGACCACATAGTTCCCATCGACAAAGGCGGTCATCCCTCGGACATAAGCAATTTGCAATTAGCCCACCGGGTATGCAACCTGAAGAAGTCCAACAAGTTGCCTTCAGGCACTTCTGGAACTGCAAAAGCAAATTTAACAGTCCCCAACAACCTATTACCACAGGAGACGGATTGGTCATTGTATCGGGCCAAGCCATAGGGGGTGTACCACCCTCCCCCGGGGCTCGATTTACCTTCCCCGCCGTCCTGCTAAAATTTTTCCCAAAATTGTGGATAACTTCCCGTAAGCAAGAAAAGGAATCAAAGAAATGGCTGAACTGTTAGGCATCGAATACCTGAGAAAGAAACTGAATAAGGTGCGCAAGCGTGTACTTACAAGGTATGCGTATTATGACATGAAAAAGGCTGTGGAAGGGTATCAGCTTGTCATTCCGAATAAGTTTAAATACCTTGCGACCATATTAGGCTGGTGTGGAACAGCAACGGACTCGATGGCTGACAGGTTGGTTTTTCATGGGTTCAGGAATGATAGTTTTGACCTGAATGAGATATTCTCCATGAATAACCCTGATATAATGTCAGATTCCGCAATCCTTGCAGCTTGCATCGGATCTTGCAGCTTTATTTATATCTCCCCCGATTCCAACGGATATCCGAGGCTGCAGGTGATTGACGGATCTAATGCCACAGGAGCTTTAGATCCTATTACGAATCTGCTTACGGAAGGTTATGCAGTGCTTGAGAGGGACCCGAACAGCCAGAAGCCGACACTCGAAGCGTATTTCCTTCCTGGCACGACAACTTTTTACCGTGATAAGGAAGTTGTTAGGATTATGGAGCGGCCTAATGTACCTTATCCTCTGCTTGTGCCTATCATCTATCGTCCTGATGCGACAAGGCCTTTCGGTCATAGTAGGATATCCAGGGCGTGCATGGCAATCCAGCAGGAAGCAATGAGAACTCTTCAGCGTTCAGAAGTAAGTGCGGAGTTTTATTCATTCCCACAGAGGTATGTAATAGGACTCTCACCCGAAACTGAATTAGATTCATATAAAGCAACAATATCGTCTTATCTGTCGTTCACGGAAGCTGATGACGGAACCAAGCCTGCACTTGGACAGTTTGCTCAAATGTCAATGCAGCCGTTCACGGATCAGATAAGAATGCTTGCAAGTTTGTTTGCGGGCGAGACTGGATTAACATTGGATGACCTCGGCTTTGTAGCCGATAACCCATCAAGCGTGGAAGCTATCAAGGCATCACATGAGAGATTGAGGCTGACCGCACGGAAAGCTCAAAGAACGTTTGGAAGCGGATTCCTTAATGCCGGATATCTTGCCGCTTGTCTGAGGGATGATTTCAATTATGAACGGCTCGCCCTCTATCAAGAAAAGCCTGTTTGGGGTCCTCTGTTCGAGCCTGATATATCAGCACTCGGAATGATAGGCGATGCGATACTCAAACTTAATCAGGCTGTTCCGGGCATGATAGATGACAATGTTATATACGACCTCACAGGAATAGAGAATGAGTGATATAGTTCCCGAGCTTGAAACAATTTTATCCGAAACCTTTGCAAATCTGTGTATGACGGACAGTAAGCTGAAAAGACTGCAGAGGACTATGACCGCAGAGGGTGCATCACTTTATGCGGCACGGCTCGGAGAACTTGCTGGGAAGGCTATACAGTCGACTTTGACGGAAGATGTGCTTCCTGACGGAAGATTATATTACAACATAGTCGAGCGGCTTGTAATGCCGATGATGGAACGGAACTTCGGGACTATAACCGAACAGTCAACTATCGTTCAGCAGGTCCTTGATGAAGCGGATGGAATCGGAATCAAGCCGATCGCTCCGAAATTCAATGCCGAAAGGTTTGAAAACATTATCGGAGCGGCATCTTCAGACCAGTTGACATACGCAGAGGGGATTAAATTCCTCGGAGAACCCATAGTAAACGCTTCGCAGTGCATTTATGACGATTTTATTGATGAAAATGCCAGATTTCGTCAAAATGCGGGTTTAAAATGTACGATTATCCGCATTCCTGAGTCGGGATGCTGCGAGTGGTGCCGTGATATGTCGGGTTCATTTGAATACGGAACCGAACCGAAGGATATTTACCGCAGACACGACCGCTGCCGTTGCACAGTTACCTTTAAGAGTGAAAAGTACAGTCAGAATGTATGGACTCGCAGAACTTGGACAGGTGAAGATAAGATTGCAGAACGTGAGACAGTTGGTCGGGAGCTTGTCGGAAGGCTCACAAGTGCTGAACGCAGGGCAAGACGTATAGAACTGAACGAAAGGGTACGGAGTGGACAGGGAAGATAACCAAAACCCAACAAAAGAACTGACACTTGAATATAAGAACTCATACGGCGAAGAAGCCTGCGGTCTTTATGCGGAAACTGGTCGAGAGGTTCAGGAGTGGCAGAAACGGCTTGTTGATAAGATATTAGCTGTCAACGATGAGGGGCTATGGGTTCATACAAAATTTGGTTATTCCGTGCCAAGGCGAAATGGCAAAAACGAAGTAATTGCTATTCGTGAGATATATGGCCTTGAACACGCTGAACACATCCTACATACGGCACATAGAACTTCTACATCTTCTGCAGCGTTTAACAGGCTTATAAAGCTGATGAAACTCGCAGGATATACCGAGAGATTAAGACGAAGTAAAGAACCGCTCGGAGAAATGGAGTTCCTGGTCAACCGTACACATGGGTTTGAATCAATTGAACTTTACAACGAAGGGCACATATCCTTCAGGACAAGGACAGACTCTGGCGGACTCGGTGAGGGCTTCGACCTTCTGATCATAGATGAGGCCCAAGAGTATACAGACTCACAGGCTACGGCTTTAAAATACACGGTATCTGACTCGAAGAATCCACAGACAATATTCTGTGGGACTCCACCGACAGCAGTTTCGGGCGGAACAGTCTTTGTTAAGATGCGAGACAAGGCCCTTGCCGGAGAAAGTGAAAACACAGGCTGGGCTGAATGGTCAGTGGTTGAAATGACCGATGTGCATGACCGTGAAGCATGGTACCGAATGAATCCGAGCTTTGGGACCATCATAAGCGAGAGGTCAATTGCTGATGAAGTCGGAGATGATGACCTTGATTTCAACATCCAGCGACTCGGCTATTGGATCCGATACAACCTTAAGTCGGTAATAAGTGAGAAGCAGTGGAAAGAACTCACGCTGGAAAAGCCACCTGAAGCCGTTGGCAAGATTCATGTCGGAATAAAATACGGCAAGGACGGCCACAACGTATCAATGAGCATTGCCGTCAAGTGTAAAGATGGCAGAGATTTTGTATCAGGCATCGGATGTCAGAACTTCCGAAACGGATCCGATTGGATTATCAATTGGCTTGCAAAAGCAGACCCGGCAAGAGTGGTCGTTGACGGAATGAATGGTCAGCAACTACTCACCAAGGCTATGGCAGAAGCAAGGCTGAAAAAACCTATCCTTCCGACTGTTAAGGAAATTATAACGGCGAATGCGATGTTTGAGCAGATGCTCATTAACAAAGAAATCTGTCACAGAGACCAGCCAGCACTTACTCAGTCAGTGAGCAACTGTGATCATAGAGCCATTGGTTCAAACGGCGGATTTGGTTATAAATCCATCAAAGATTCCGTTGATGTATCACTCATGGAGTCAATGATCCTTGCTCTTTGGTCTTTGGAGACACAAAAAGCCGTAAGGCAACAGGTAAATTATTAAGGCATCCGAAAGGGTGCTTTTTTAATACAAAAATTTACGCAACTGTGCGGAAAAACAGGGAGGACACAAAATGGACGAAAATAATTTTGAACCAATCACGACTCAGGAGGACTTTACAGCACGAATCGAACCTATCATCAAGGACCGAGTGGCAAGAGCACAGGAGACTGCATCAAAGAAGTATGCGGATTATGATTCTCTGAAGGCAAAAGTCACGGAACTCACCAAGGTGAACGAGGAACTTGCAGAACAGGTGAAATCTGTAGCTGAGAAGGACACCGAAATTGAAGCACTCAAACTTCAGAATGCAAAATACGAGACGGACTCGGCAAAAACCCGAATTGCATTAGAGAAGAAAATCCCCACGGAATACTGGAAGTATATTACAGGTTCCAACGAAGAAGAGATTACTGCTTCGGCTGACGGAGTGCTTAAGGATTGGGGAACAAAACAGAACGCAGACATCCCACTTGCATCGGCAGAAACTAAATCTGCAGATGACAAGAAGGAACTTATGAGAGAGACCCTTAGAGGTCTTAATTTAGGAGGTTAATTATTATGGCAGACGCAAACACTGTAAAAGCAGGTAGCCTTTTCAATCCTGAACTTGTTAAAGAAATGTTTTCCAAGGTTGGCGGACATTCATCTGTTGCCAAGCTTGCAAATCAGGTTCCCGTTGCATTTTCCGGCAACGAGTACATGACCTTCTCACTCGACAACGAGATTTCCATCGTTGGTGAGTCTGGTGCAAAGCCTGCAGGCGGCGCAACTATTAGTCCTGTTACCGTAAAGCCCCTCAAGGTTGTTTATCAGGCAAGAATTACCGATGAGTTCATTAAGTGCTCTGAGGAGAAGCAGCTTTCTTACCTTGAGACTTTCGCAGAGGGATTTGCAAAGAAGATTGCTCGTGGCCTTGATATCATGGTATTCCACGGACTTAATCCTGCAACTTCTTCCGCATCAGCAGCAATCGGAACCAACAGCTTCGATACCTGCACTGCAGTATCAACCGTAGCATTCTCCACTGCTGATTATGAAGCACTGATCACCGGCGGCGTAAATGCACTTGCATCTCAGTATGACTGCAATGGTATTGCAATCAGCAAGTCTTATGCTGCAGATCTCGCTGGAATCACCCTCAATGGCGGACAGAGACCTTACGAAGCATTCATGTGGGGCGGAAATCCTGGTGCAATCAGAGGAATTGCTTGTGATGTCAACGACACTGTTGCCGTCAGTGCAAGCACCGCAGTATCTAATTACTGCTACCTCGGTGACTTCCAGAACGCATTCAAGTGGGGCTATGCAGAGCAGATTCCTCTTGAGGTTATCCAGTATGGTAATCCTGATGGTGGAGCCCTTGATCTTAAGCAGGCTAACGAGGTTCTTCTCCGCACCGAAGCATATGTCGGATGGGGAATCCTTGACGGCTCCGCATTCAGCCGCATAGTTAAGGCTTGATGGCAATATTCACAAATACCCTCTCCGGGATAACGACCGAACTTCCCGATGATTTCAGCGGTACGAACTGGGTAAAGGTGGCGGCATCCAAACCCAAGAAAACGACCGCTGAAACCGAAGAGGTTGAGACCCCGAAAAAGAGGGCGAAGAAGAAAGAGGATTGAACATGGGTGCAGTATACGCTACCACACAGGAATTAGCAGCATATTGGAGACCACTTACTACGGAAGAAATCAGCAGAGCAGATGTTTTGCTTGAGAAGGTTTCTGCAGAAATGCGAATCATGGCAAGTGGTATAGGGCATGACCTTGACGCCGAGATCAGTGAGAATGATGACCTTGCTGCTATGGCAAATACAGTATGTATGGACACGGTAGCACGCATCCTTAATCAGTCTACTACTGATGAAGCAATGAGCCAGTATTCACAGTCTGCTATGGGATATACCGTATCAGGAACTTATTTGGTTCCCGGTGGCGGTTCTCTCGTACTGAAGAGAGACTTTAAGCGGCTTGGACTGTCTCGCCCACAGCTTCAGATACTGGAGGTGTTCGATGTCGAAACTGAAAGGCATTAAGGTTGTATTACACCTCAAAACACAGAATGGAGTGGATGGCTTCAATCGCCCGATATACATTGACACAACTAAAGAAGTGGACAATGTGCTTATCGGTGAACCGAGTACGGATGACATCACGAACGAATTAAACCTTACTGGAAAAAAATTAGCGTACACTCTTGGGATTCCCAAGGGTGACACTAATGTATGGACCGATACAGTGGTTGAGTTCTTCGGCGAGAAATTCAGGACTTTCGGAGAGCCGACACAGGGCATTGAAGCAATGATCCCTCTTGAATGGAACAAAAAGGTCAAGGTTGAACGCTATGGCTAAAGTTAAAGTTGTACTGAATCGGTCAGAGATACGGAAGCAGATACTCAATGGAGATTCCACAATGCAATACCTCACGGAACTTGCAGAGGGCATTCAGGGCAGATGCGGAGACGGCTACGAAGTGTCATCCCAGAAGGGAAAAACACGTTGTAATGCCAGGATATCAACCGAAAATTACAGAGCTATGCGTGATAACTACAAGAACAACACATTGTTAAAGGCGATGAAATGATAGAAAAAACTGTACTTGATTGCTTAAAAGCAAACGATTTAACAGCATACATGGAAGTGCCGGAAACGTTCCCTACGGGGGATTTTTGCGTTGTTGAAAAGACCGGGAGTTCCTATAACAACAAAATATTTTCTGCCACTATCGCAATTCAAAGTTATTCTGATTCTCTTTACGGAGCTTCACAGTTAAATGAAGCGGTTAAAGGAATCATGTTGGATAACCTTCTTGAAGAAGATGAAATCGGTAGTGTTGACCTGAACAGTGATTATAACTACACCGATTCGGAAACGAAGAGATATCGCTATCAGGCCGTATACGACATCACTCATTATTGAGGAAGGAGTTAAAAAATGGCAAATACCGCAGCAAATGTCAGTGTCGGAAAACCTGCCGTTGCGGGTTCGATATATGTCGCACCCCTCGGGACCACACTTCCGACCGACACCTCAACCGCACTTGATGTTGCCTTTAAATCACTCGGTTTTGTATCTGAAGATGGAGTTACCAACTCCAACAGCATGGAAACCGATGATATTAAGGAGTGGGGCGGAGCAACTGTTCTTCCGCTTCAGACAAGCAAGGACGATACATTCCAGTTCACTCTTATCGAGGCTCTGAATGTGGATGTCCTTAAGACTGTTTACGGAGCTTCAAACGTAACCGGCACGCTTGCAGCTGGACTTACAATCAAAGCCAACGCTGCTGATCCTGTTCAGTATGAATGGGTTATCGAGATGGTGCTTCGTGGCGGAGTTGCAAAGAGAATTGTTATTCCTGCAGCATCTATTACCGAGCTCGGAGACATTGCATACACCACAAGTGATGCAATTGGCTATGAAGTCACACTTACTGCAACCGCTGACAGTGCAGGAAATACTCACTATGAGTATCTCAAGTCAGCATCTTAAATGTTA
>Ga0310697_10003143_pt1 | contig 16871 bp, 9 predicted proteins | sample 172DNAGHGlowgp2_FD_203883 | JGI IMG/M metagenome (GOLD analysis project Ga0310697, IMG submission 203883) | Sheep rumen microbial communities from Palmerston North, Manawatu-Wanganui, New Zealand - 1728 DNA GHGlow gp2 (v2) (version 2) | ecosystem: Host-associated > Mammals > Digestive system >... | reverse complement strand
TGCGGATCTTTTATACCTGCCAAACAGTTTCCCGTCGGCAAAACTCCACACAAGTCCGCCTCCGGTAGGATTGGAGTTTGGCTCAATGTACGGAACAAGCTCTGTGTCTTCAATGCCATCAGAAACCACGGCTCCGAAAGCCTCTACAGAACCCGTAGGAATATAGTAACTGCTAGAACCAACCCCAGTTTTTTTAGTAACTGCTTTAAGGATTACAGCATCGCCGATTTGATTGGTATCGGTAATATAGTATTTGTTTCCTTCTGCAAGTTCATCCGTTTTTACGTAATAGGTTTTATCAACGTAGTCTTTGATTTTGACTGACTTGAGCGTCTCATTTCCCGCGTAGTCGGCTGCAAGAATCAATACGAAATCTTCCGTATGCATTTCTGTTAATGCATCAGTTGCATCAAATACAACGGTTGCTTCCGCTGTGCCCGGATTCTCCTCTCCGTAAAGATAATACTGCAGTTCCGGATCTTCAACAAACCCATAATACCCCTCTTTATTGAGAAGCGCTACGTACGCAATATGCTCGTTATCGACGACCGGAACCGTTATTTCATTGGTTTCTTTATTGAACGTTATTTCACCGAGTTCAGGCGCCGTGTTATCGATGATAAAGTCATACGCGACGCATGCGCCCTTGCCGAGCGTATTACTTTCAATTACGTCAGCGAACGTATCTTCATCCGTGATGATTCCGCCGAATATATCAGTCAAGTCATCCTTTGTCTTCATTGCCGTTAATTCGGGCAGCATATAGAAACCGGCGCGAATCGTATCGCCTTCCGAAAGACCGAGTTCAGATACTTTCTTATTGATCTCACAGGTCTCCGGGGTGTCATTGTACCACCTATCTGCGTTTACATAGTAGAAAAGCCCATACGACCAGTTTCCTGTAATGGCAGAATCAAGAACCTCGGTAACTTCGCCGCCGTAGCCATTAACTTTGCTGATCGCATAGCCGACTGTACCGGCATTTCGAATCGGATTGTAAACAACAGATCCAATTATCTTCTCCGAGTTCAATGCCAGACGATCGGCATAGAAGGCATCGTCCTTCATGTACGGATTGCCGAGGACGGCATACTCATTTTTCTTTTTCTGTTCTTTATAGGTAATATAATTGGTGGAATACTCCGAGTACGGAATCTTGTTTGTTGTTTTATAGTACTCTTCGAGATAGGAAGCGTTATCGAACATCGACGGATCCGTCCAGTTTCCGTAGAAACCGAAAATCGGGATCGTATGCTCGTGCGCATAATCGACACCTTCTTCGTCGACCGCAGTGCCTGTCACATAGGTAAAGCCCTCGATGTATGCGCCGTTCGGATAATCTTCGAACGTGTCGTTCAACTTGATCTTTACGGTAACCTGCTTGCTGCCGTGCGCCGGAACGACCACTTTGCCTTCGATCGGCGCAAAGTGCAGCAACAGTTCTGCGTCATAAGACGTGATTTTGCCGTCGCCGTCCATTTCACCGGCTTCCAGGTTGAGCGTGGCGCCATCAACAACACCGGTCAAATAATCGAGGATCGCCTGCGCGTCATCCGCGTCGGTCATGCCGTCCTTATTCACATCGTGACGATCATCTTCGCTGTAGGAATAGGTCGCAGTTGAATCAACCGCCACGGTTGCGCGGTCCATAAAGTCATTATCAATGCCGAGAAGCGGGGAATCACTACCAACTAGTTCTGCAGTATATCCAAAATCTTCTGAAGTCAAATGAATGACATTTTGTGTAAAGATTTTGGTATCCTCGGACTTCAGTTCGTATGCGAGAGCAACGTCGGAAGTGTTATAGATGGTGAACCTATACATGTATTCACCGGTCTTCTCGGGATCGTCGCCGAGTTCGACCTTCACCTTACCGTCCGCAGCCGCTCCGGTGTCAGTGGTCAGATAAGCATCGTCCATCATCACGACAGAGGGCGCTGTGATTGCCTTGTCAACCTCAACAAGCCCTGCGCCCTGCTGGAGCAGAGAATAATAATTCTCTCCGTCCATCATCGGGGTCGCAGTGCTCATCAGCAAGCTCTGAACGATTGCTCTCGTGCTGTATTTTTCAGTCAGCATTTTGTTCTCAAGCGGATTCTCACGTAAATACTGCGCAACAATGGCGGAAAGACCTGCAATATGCGGAGCTGCCATCGATGTACCAGACATCGTCACGTACTGATCGGAGCCGCCTTCGATGGGCGTGGTGCCGTTTACGGACCAAATGTTTCCGCCCGGCGCCGCAATATCCGGTTTCAGCACAAGCGAACCCATAGTACCCCAGGAGCTGAAGTCCGAAATCGTTGCTTCCTCACGCTCACCGGTTTGTTCCGTAACGATATCAATCGATCCCGGGATAATAATAGAACCAGTATAAACGGAGAACTCTACCGGATCCGCGTCTTCAATTATTTCTCCATTATCATCTCTTAAATAATAAATAAAACTTGCATCCTTCGTTTCCGTGCTCCCAGCTTTAATTGCCCTTGCATCTTCCAATGAGAAAGCAACCATCGGGAAATCTCCCAAAAAGCCTTCCAAAGCCATACCAATCTGCCCCGGCTGGTGATTTGCAACCAAAACAGCTTTTGGATTGTAAGGAATCGCGTCGTTTCCTTTTTTGAAGAAACTGTAGTTGTTTCCGCGATTTACGATCAGGACTTTCCCTTCAAGCGGAATAACCGCATTGACGCTTTCATAGCTCTCACTTGATCCCGGACAATCGAGGTAAATAAACTCATGTGTCCCTGCGATTGTAGAAAGATATGGATTACCATATGCGCCGTAACTCTCGGAGCCAAGAGATTCCCAATAAAAAATATTGCGATCACCGAACTTCATCGGCGTTCCCGTGTCTCCAACATTGTCTGCGGATGCAACGGTCAAACTGTTGATGTATGAACCCGGGTTTCCATTTGTTTGCATGTTGACGTCTTCAATATACAGTTCCGTGTTCATTTGATCGGTCCATGCACCGCTGTTGCCTTGTGAAATAGCAACAACCATCCCGATTTTATCTTCTGCAAGCGCCTTCCAAACCCTTGCATACCCTTCTGCCTGCTCTTCGCCATCACCATCACTGTAAGAAAAACCCTGCGGTGCGCCAAGCGAAAGGTTTGCCACATCGCAGCCGAGGATGATCGCGTCCTCGATCGGCGCAACTTCGTCTGATTCGTATGGTCCATCTTCGTTTCCGAAGACCTTCATCACAAGCAATTGTGCATCTGGGGCCATACCAATCGCATAGGCCTCCGCCGCTGCTTCTTTAAACTCACCATCTATGCTGATATAGCGGTTCGCTGCCGCAATACCCGCAACGTGCGAACCGTGATTTCCCTGCATGTCATGTACATGATCTGTAACGGTATTCTTGTCAACATAGTTAAACGCAAAGGGAATCTTTTCATTCAGATATGTTTCGGTTGCCGTTAATGCAGGCATACGGATTTTCGCATTCAGCTGGCTGAGCGTTTCCTCATCGATCTGCTCCATCAGCGTAACCGCCTTGCCTCCTGCACGGACTCCCTCAATTGAATGCATAAATGCATCCGCATTGAAAGATTGATGCGTTGCATCAATACCGGTATCAATAATAGCAACCTTACTGCCTGCGCCAGTGTATCCCGCTGCCCAAGCAGAGGTTGCACCCACCATCTGCTCACTGGTAAAGGAAGTATCCGTTTCTGCCGCGGTTTTATCAGCAGAATAGCGCTTTTCAAGAACAACCGACTTTACGCCCGGAATCTTCTTGATGGTCTCGATGTCCTTATACGGAATATTGGCAGAGACTGCATTGACCAACAAAGTCAAATTCCACTGAACATCGAGATCGTGACCGATCGCACCCTCGATCTTGGTCTGCATGGTCTTCTGCTGAAGATTCAGCGAACGACGATAGTCCATTGCGCGCGTGTCGTGTGCAATGTTCTTGGTGGAGAACCCTTCATCGATCGTGGATTTTCCCTCGAGGAAGATCGAAACGCGGACGATCTTCTCGGGATCGATCTCTTCGGGCGCTTTACCCGGTTTAAGTTCCGGATTCTCCTCGACACTGCCGAGTTTCTTAATGTTCAGGATTGAAGGATCGAGATCCTCCGTCTCCAGTACCCGACCCTTGCTGGGAGCGGGTTCTTCGGTGGTGTCGCCTTCCGCTACCGCTCTGGAAAGACCCGTCATCATCGGGCCGACCAGCAGCATCGCCAGAACCAGCAACATGGAAAGAAGTTTTTTCCAGGTATTCATGAACTTCTTTTCTTCTCCCTTCTTTTTTTAATATCACGGACCGTTCAAAACAAGGTTTCGTTCGATCGCGTTGATTACTTCTGTTTCTCCAAAACGGGCAAAAGCCCGACGTCCGCGTCTGTCGTGTGCAGGATTCTTTGTTGTTCCCTCTCAACCGAGCGGACACCCTCGACCGTGCGGATCGTTTCGATATCGCCCGGCAAAACCTCTGCCGAGATCAGATTCGTCATCAGCGTGAGATCCAATATGACCTCGATGGAATGCCCGAGCGCTTCCTCGATCCTTGCCCGGATCTCTGCATGTTCCTGCATCAGTGTGTCACGGTACGCCTGCGCCTCGGGGTCATGCACGATCCCTCGGACCGGATATCCGGCGGCCGCGACAGACGGTGATTTCAGGACGATCGCAACGAGGATCGGCTGTTTGCGCATCAAAACCTCCGTCAATCATGCGATTTCTTGATCCAAAACAGGAAATTTCGGGGTCTACCCTGGTTTCTATATTATATCTCCTGCGCTTCCCCCTGTCAATTCAGCGGGGGCTTGTTTTTTGATATATTATTTTTTATTCATAAAACCGGTTCTTTTATGCAAAATGCCCCGGTTTCCCGAACAAGTGAACTGCGGCGTGTGCCGATCGGTTTTTCTGCGGCTGCACACGGTCGATTCTCAGTACGCGTTCTCCATTGTAAACGTATCCGCTTCCGGCGCGGCGGCGTCATAGACCGATGTGTCGCTGACCGGCGAATAGGTGGAGACCTCCACGCACCGGGTTTTCGGATCAAACGTCAGCAGACGCAAATAGCCGAGCCCGTTTGTTTCGTCCTCTCCGTAGTTGAATGCAAGCACGTTGACCGTTCGCTCGCCGTACACCGCTTCGGTATGCACCGCACCGCGCGCGCAACTGCTCAGAACCATACGTACGCTCGGATTCTTCGCGACGATTTCGGACTCGATCAGTTCGCCGAACGGTGTCAGCGCGCCGGTTTCATCCACATACTCGTTCACGAACAGAATCGTGCAGGAACGACCGCTGCTCATTTTGGCGATCCGGTCGTTCACATACCCGATCCAGCGCTGCTGCGCGTTTTGTTCCGCCTCGGTTTCGGCGAGCTTATGATAGCCGATCCCGACGGCTGTGACCCCCGTATCAAACAACTGCTGCACCCAGATCCCGCCGTCCCGGTACCGGATGCTCGCCCCGCGCACGCCCCTGTTCGCGCTGGGCGCAAAGTTCATTTCGTCTCCGTTGACGTCGATCGGTCCCGCGACGCCGTAATATCGCAGATCGCTCACCCGCGCGGCGCGGATCTTTGACAGGATCGCTGCGGCTCTCGTCTCGGTCGCGGCGTCACGGAACGTTCCGGCAAGGCTTCCGGTTCCGAACAGTCCGACGATGTTTTTTGCCGCGGCGTTTTTGACCGTCCAGTCGACCATGGCTTCGAGCGCGTCTGCGCGCGCGCCTTGTGCGCCGATTCTCGCATCGGAGAACCATGCGAGCGTAAAGCGCCCGTTCGGTTTCTTGGGCTGTTTTCCGATGTGCAGCGTGCCGGACCGGAACACCACCTCATAGTTGCCCTGCAAGCGGTCGCCGGTCGGCGTGACCCGATAGTCCCCTGTCGCCTCGCCTTTCTCCCGCGTGATCGTGTACTGCACGGTGTCGCCGTCCAGCAGTCCCGTCACGTCCGCCGTGAACGCCGGGTCCTTTGCGCCGTATTTCTTTTCCTGATCCTTCACCGTAACGACGACGGTCTTCGGCGTGATCTCCAGTATGCCCTCGTCCAGTATGATCTCATAGTTCTCGGGACGCGCCGAGTGATCGAACAGTCCCTTCGGCGCGTTTCCGAAACTGACGAGGATCGTGTTCTTGACCTTGCCGACGGTTCGAACGGTCCCGGTCACGAGAATGATCGGCATTTCATCGTTCGCAAACCCGTCGCCGAGGATCGTAAACTCCCGGTTTTGAAGCGGCATTCCGTCATACGTCTTCGTTGCGCTCGCGCTCCTCAGCGTGACATGGCGCTTTGTGATCACAAGCCCGCCGTCGACGACCGTAAACGTGACGTTACAGTTCGGGTTCGTGTTGGTGAACTGCTCCGGCGCAAGCCCCATCGGAAACTCCCGCGCGCCTCTGCCGATGACCGCGGACGTTCCGTCGAACGTGAAATCGGTCTCCCGGTACAGCGGCGTATCGATCTCAACGTCGTACCCGGTCACCAGATGCTCGTCGCCGTCATAGACCAGCGTCTCCCGATGCCCGGTGATCGTCACAGCAACGTCGAGCGGATCGATCGCGAGGGTCCCGGAAACCGTAACGATCCGAAACTCGCCCGTAACGTCCCGCCCCGCGTTTGTCACGCGCGCCTCGCCGGTGATTTCGACCGCGTACGTCCCCGCGTCCGTGCCGCTGCCCGCTGCCGAAACGCCCTCGATCGAATAGGTCTGTCCCTGAAGTGTGAACTGCAATGCGTCGCCGACAGCCGGGAACGACTGCGCTCCGACGCGGAGTTCTTTAAACCCGGTCACGGTCTGCTCCGTGCCGTTGTAGTCGGTTCTGCTGCTGTTTGCAACGATCCGGATCTCGGTTTTCTGCGCGATCAGGATCGCGTACACCGTCCGTTCGGCAGGCTGCAAACCGGCTTCCGCCGTGCCGATCGCGGTCGTGTCGGACGTGCTGCTGCTCGCGCTCCAGCCGAGAAAATCGTATCCGTCCGGAACGGCTACGCCGAACACCGCGCTAAACGCGTATGCCGAAAGGTCATACGTTCCGTCGGTTACGGCGACCTCTTCGGTCTTTGTCCATGCGCCCGGCGCCGGATTCCAGGAAATGCCGGCCCTGTCGTCCGGGCGAACCGCAAAGGTGATCCGGGCAGCGGATGCAGGCGTCGTACCGTCGTCGGCGGCGTCCGCCGTTGCGGCGACAGGCGCGAGGGAGAGCACCATCACGATTGCGATGATCAATGCCCATATGCGTCTCGAATCAAACTGCTTCATCGGTCCCTCCGCATCAAATCCGGATCCCGGCAGAGAACGGATCCATCCGTTTTCCTTTGCCGGCTAAAAAAAGCAACCAACACATCCCGCAAAGGATATGTTCGTTGCCCCGTTTCAATATATTACATATTTTATATTGCGTCAATACAATTCAGGATTATATATTATTTTTTATTACAATCTCTGACAGGTTTTTCCAAGCGGCGCCTGCGCGCCGACGCGGATCAGTCCGTGCCGCCGACGATTGCGCGATAGATGCGGTCCAGATCGCCCTTGGAGTAGTAATGGATGACCAGCTTACCCTTCTGTTCGCCGCCGGAGAGTTCGACCTTCGTGCCGAGCTCGGCGCTCATGCGACCCAGCGCGTCGCGCACCTCCGCCGAAGGTTCGGCAGGCTTTTTCTTTTTCTTCGGCATCGAACGGAACCGCAGTTCCTCCTCCAGCCGACGCACCGACCAGTCGCGCTCGACGCAGGTTTTTGCAAGCTCCGTCTGCTGCTTGGGATCGGTTACGCCCGCAAGCATCTTTCCGTGTCCGGCGGTCAGTCTGCCGTCCTTGACCATCGCCTGCGCCGACTTGGTGAGCGACAGAAGCCGAAGCGCGTTCGCGATCGCGGGACGGCTCTTTCCGACGCGGTCCGAGACCTCCTCCTGCGTCAGATCGTGCTGCTGCATCAGCAGTTTGATCGCCGCCGCTTCTTCGATCGGGTTCAGATTTTCGCGCTGGATGTTCTCGACCAGCGAAAGCTCCATCAGCGTATCGTCCGCGGCGTCGGTCAGCACGACGGGAACGGTCTGAAGTCCTGCAAGCCGCGCGGCGCGAAACCGCCGTTCGCCGGCGACGATCGTATAGCGCGCGCCGTTTTTGCGCACGAGCAGCGGCTGCACGACGCCGTGCCGCCTGAGCGACGCCGCAAGCTCATGAAGCTTTTCCGGATCGAACGTTTTGCGCGGCTGATCCGGATTCGTGTCGATGTCGTACAGGCTGACTTCCGTGACGCCGCGCCGTTCGGCCGTCTCCGCGGACAGATCGTCCAGCAGCGCGTCCAACCCGCGACCGAGCCCCATCTGTTTCTTTGCCATGGTTACGCCTCCCGTTTGATAAACTCTTCCGCCAGTGCCGAATACGCGCGCGCGCCGATGTTCCTCGGATCGTACAGCGTGATCGGCAGGCCGTGACTCGGCGCCTCGCTCATGCGGACGGAGCGCGGAATGATCGTGTTATAGACCTTGTCGCGAAAATAGCGCTTGACCTCCCCGACGACCTGGACGCACAAGTTGAGCCGCGACGAGAACATCGTCAGCACGACGCCCTGGATGTCGAGCGATTCGTTGAGACTGCGCCGCACGAGCTTGACGGTATTCATCAACTGAGACAAGCCTTCGAGCGCGTAATACTCGCACTGGATCGGCACGAGCAGCGCATCCGCGGCGGTCAGCGCGTTGAGCGTCAGCAGTCCCAGCGACGGCGGACAGTCGATAAAGATGAAATCAAACTCGTCGCGGACCGCTTTGAGCGCCTGTTTCAGCCGGTGCTCGCGCGCGACCATCGAGACGAGCTCGACCTCCGCGCCGGCAAGCTCAATGCGCGACGGCAAAACGGATAGCGTTTCGATCATGGTTGGACGGATCGCCTGCCGCGCCGGGGCTTCGTCGATGAGCACGTCATAGCTGCTCAAAAACGTCTCTTTACGGGACACGCCGAGTCCGCTGGTGCTGTTGCCCTGCGGATCAAGATCCACCAAAAGCACGCGTTTGCCCGCCTGCGCGACGCATGCGCTCAGGTTGATGGCGGTCGTGGTCTTTCCGACGCCGCCCTTTTGATTGGTAATTGCGATGATTCTGCCCATGCTCCCTCCGTTTCGCTGACATTATACCGTACCGCCGTTCTCTTTGCAAGATTTGACGGCAAAAACGGTGTTTCACGTGAAACAATCCCCGAACGGGTCGCGCGCAATGTTTCACGTGAAACATAAAGAAAACCGCCCCTCAAGGCGGTTTCAGACTGTCGTAAAAGGGGTCAGACCGTTTGCGGCGAGAATAGTAAACTGGTACAACGGTTGGTGGAAAAGGCGAAAAACGCCTTTCCTTTTCATTTGTTTCGCCGCAAACTATCCGCGTTTTCGCTCGGTCGCATACGTTAGTATAGCTCCGTCGCGAAGAACGCGAATTCTGCTTCCCTTCCCCACAGCCTGTTCAGCGTGTCAAAAGGTTTTTTGACACGCAAAAAGGTCGGATCATTCCGTTTTCGCCGGTTTCTTTGCCGTTTGTTTCGCCGGTTTTTTCGCCGGCTGTTTTGCCTGCTGTTTCGCCGTCTTCCCTGTTGTTTCGCCGGACGGCTTTGCGGCCTTCGGCGAACGCTTCGGGGCGGGGGTCGGCTCCTGCGTGACGCCGACGAGCCCACGGTACAGCTCCATGTATTTGCGCGCGGAGACCGCCCACGAGAAATCGGTCGTCATGGCGCGCTTCATCAGCCGCGCCCACATGTCGCGCTGATCGTACCAGTAGCCGACCGCCTGTTCCATGACGTGCAGCATGTCGTGCGCGTTGTAGTCGTGGAAGCTGAATCCGTTTCCGTCGTCGGTGTACCAGTTGTACGGCAGTACGCTGTCTCTTAAACCGCCCGTCTCGCGCACGATCGGGATCGAGCCGTAGCGCATGGCGATCATCTGCGACAATCCGCACGGCTCGAACTGCGACGGCATCAGATACATGTCGCTCGCCGCGTAGGTGCGGCGCGCCATCATTTCGTCGTGACGGAGACGGCAGACAAACCGGCCCGGGAAACGGTACTGCGCGTCGGTAAACGCGTCTTCAAAGTACTTGTCGCCCGTGCCTACGACCACCATCTGCACGTCCATGCGCATGATGTCGTTGAGCACGCAGGTGATGAGATCGAGTCCCTTCTGCGACGTGAGCCGCGTGACGAGTCCGATCAGCGGCACGTCTCGCCGCTCAAGACCGAGCTCCTCCTGCAGCGCGGCTTTGCAGAGCTTTTTCCCCTGCGGATTTGCCGCGTCGTAGTGCGCCGGGAGCTGGATGTCGGTGCTCGGGTCGAACGAGATCACGTCGATGCCGTTTAGGATGCCGGACAGAACGTTCTGACGCGCGCGTAAAAGTCCGTCGAGCCGCTCGCCGAAGTACCCGGTCCGGATCTCCTCGGCGTAGGTCGGGCTGACCGTGGTGATGCGGTTGGCGAACACGAGTCCCGCTTTCATAAACGACAGCAGTCCGTAGAACTCCAGATTGTTCGGAGAGAAATACCCCTCGTTGAGTCCGAGCACGCTGTTGATCCGGTGCCAGTCGAACAGGCCCTGGAACTTCAGGTTGTGGATCGTGAACACGGTCCGGATGCCGCGGTATTCGTCCAGCGCGCGGTACTGATCGTTCAAAAGCACCGGAATGAGCCCCGTCTGCCAATCGTTGCAGTGGATGACGTCCGGATAGTAGTTGAGGTGTTTGAACGATTCGAGCACGGCGCGGCAGAAAAACGCGAACCGGAAGCCCTCTTCCTCGTCGCCGGTATAGATCTTGTCGCCGCCGAACATGGCGAGGTTGTCGATGAAATAAAACCGCACGCCGTCCTGCACCAGCGAATCGACGCCGCAGAATACGGAATAGCTGCCGAACTGCAGGTTGAAATGGCACAGGTGCTCCATTTTCAGCACGTAGTAGTCGTCGATCTGCCGGTACTTGGGCAGCATGACGGCGACCTCCGCGCCGAGCGGGACCAGCTCCTTCGGAAGCGAGCCGACCACGTCGGCAAGCCCGCCGGTTTTTACGTACGGGAAGCATTCGCTTGCGCAGAACAAAATTTTCATATGGTTCACCCCCTGTCAAACGGTCAGATTCTTGCGGAACACGAGCGGGATCCCCTCATAGCCGATCAGCGAGCGTCCGGACGAAACCGTGACGTTCTTGTCGAGGATCACATGATCGAGCTTCGCGCCGGCGGCGATCTTCACACCCTGCATCAGGATCGAGTTGCGCACCGTCGCGCCGCGCTCCACGGTCACACCGCGGAACAGGATCGAATTCTCAACCGTTCCGTCGATGCGGCATCCGTCCGCCATCACGACGTTGTGCACGTCGGCATGCGCGCCGTAAACCGACGGGATCTCGTCCTTGACCTTGGTGTAGATCGGGTGCGTGCGGTTGTTCAGATCCTTCGCTTCCGCCGCGTTCAGCAGCTCCATGCTGTGCATGAAATACGTATTTACCGAATCGATCCGCGCCACATACCCGTCGTAGCGCCAGCCCATGACCTTCAGATCCTTCACGCACGAAAGCAGCACGTCCCGTGTGAAATCAATGCCCCCGCGCGAGTACGACTCGTCCACCAGATCTTCAAATAACGCTTTATCGATAATTGTAATCTCGCATGAACGGTAATTCGATCTCGGATGGCGCGGGTTCCATTCGAGTTCGGTGACGGTCATGCCGTCATCGCCGAGCAGCAGTCTCAGATCGCGGTTCTGCTCATCGGGGAAGAAGCGCGGGTCCTCGTTATACATGATGGTGATGTCGGCGCCGGTTGCGCGGTGCTGATTGAGCATGTCGTCGAACGTCGTGTTGAACACGGTGTGGCTGCCGGACAGGATCAGGTATTTCTGGTTCGAACGGCGCACGTACTGCATGACGGAATGGAACGCGTCGATGTCGCCGCGGTACACGCCCGTGTTGTCCTTGGTGGAATACGGCGGCAGGATAAAGAGACCGTCGCGCTTGCGGTTTAAGTCCCACTCCTTGCCCATGCCGAGGTGGTCCATCAGCGAATGGTAGTTTTTCTGCGTGATCAGTCCGACGTTGCGCACGCCCGAATTGACAAAGTCGGACAGAATGTAGTCGATGCAGCGGTAGCGTCCGCCGAACGGCACGGCCGCGACCGCGCGGCTCAGCGTCAAATCGCGCATATACGGATTGGGTTCACCGGTAAAGATCAGACCGAATGCATCCTGATTCATGCGTTTGCACCTCCGTCGATAAACTGTCCGAGCGTTTTTTCGGTCACGACCGCGCCGCGCGGGATCACCGTTCCGTCGGGGATCGTGACGTCGTTGCCGATCAGCGCGATGTCGCCGGTGAGCTCGTTGTCGACCGTTTCGCCGGCTCTGGGCGGCTCGCCGATGCGCACGTTGTCGCCGATCACGGCGTTTTCGCCGATGATGGCTTTGCGGATCTGCGTGTGTTTGCCGATCCTTGCCGACGGGAACACGATCGAATCCTCCACGCTCGCGTCAAGATCGATGTGCGTGCCGCAGAACAGCACGCTGTGCCGCGCGCTTCCGTACACCACGCTGCCCTCGCTTACGAGCGTGTTTTTCACGGTCGCGTTCGCGCCGACATAGTGCGGCGGCATGACCGGGTTGCGCGTATAGATGCGCCAGGACGGATCGTCAAGATCGAGAAGCGGCGGATCGCCGAGTAGGTCCATGTTCGCTTCCCACAGGCTTTTGATCGTTCCGACGTCCTTCCAGTATCCTTCGAACGGATAGGCGACCATCTTTTCGCCCGCCGAAAGCATTTCGGGAATGATGTTCTTGCCGAAATCGTTCTCGCTTTTCGGATCGGCGTCGTCGCGCTCCATGTAAGCGCGCAGCGCCTTCCAGTTGAAGATATAAATGCCCATCGACGCGTTGTTGCTTTTTGGCGCTTTGGGTTTTTCCTCGAACGAGACGATCGTGCCGGATTCGTCGGTATTCATGATGCCGAAGCGGTGCGCCTCCTCCATCGGCACGCGCAGCACGGCGATCGTCGCCGCGGCGTTGTGCGCGATGTGGAAGCGGAGCATTTCGGTATAGTCCATTTTATAAATGTGATCGCCGGAAAGGATCAGCACGTAATCGGGATCATACTGATCGACAAACGCGCGGTTCTGCCAGATCGCGTTCGCGGTGCCGGAATACCAGCGGCCGTCCTTCTCGGTCATGTACGGCGGAAGCACGAACACACCGCCGTTGTTGCGGTCGAGGTCCCAGTGCTGACCGGTGCCGAGGTAGGCGTTCAGCGCGAGCGGTCGGTACTGCGTCAGAACGCCGACGGTATCGATGTCGGAATTGACACAGTTGGACAGCGGAAAATCGATGATCCGGTACTTTCCGCCGAACGGTACGGCGGGCTTTGCCATGTTCGACGTCAGAACGCCGAGGCGGCTGCCCTGTCCGCCCGCCAGAAGCATGGCTACGATCCTTTTTTTCATTCCTTTGCTCCTTTCTGCTCCGGGTCCGGTGTGAACCGGAAGAACACGGCGCCGTACGGCGGCAGTTTCACATGCAGGCGGTGCCGGAACCGGTCGAACGGTTCGTCGACGGTATGAACCGTTTCGTTGAAAATCAATCCGCCGCCGCCGAAGTACGGCGCGTCCGTCGAAAAGATCTCCTCATACGTGCCGGCTTTCTCGCTGCCTAAGCAGTAGTCGTCCCACGGAACCGGCGTAAAGTTGAATGCGCACAGCACCGGATTGCCGGCTTTGTCCTTGCGGACGAACGCCGCGACGGAATGCACCGCATCGTCCACCGCGATCCACTCGAACCCGTTCCAGTCGTCGTCAACCTCATAGAACGCCGGCGTGTTTCGGTAGAAGCGGTTCATTTCGCGCACATACGTCTGCATCTCGCGATGCTTCGGATAATCAAGCAGCATCCAGTCGAGCGATTCGTCGAACCGCCATTCGATGAACTGTCCGAGCTCCATGCCCATGAACGTCAGTTTCTTGCCCGGATGCGCGATCTGATACGCGTACAAAAGGCGGAGCTGCTCAAACTTCTGCCAGTACTCGCCGGGCATTTTGTTCAGCATCGACAGCTTGCCGTGCACGACCTCGTCGTGCGAGAACGGCAGAATGTAATGCTCGGAAAACGCGTACATCAGCGAAAACGTCAGTTTATCGTGATGCCACTTGCGGTAGAGCGAGTCCATCTGCATGTACGAGAGCATGTCGTTCATCCAGCCCATGTTCCACTTATAGTCGAACCCGAGGCTGTCCTCATGCTTGTCGGTCACGCGCGGGAACGCCGTGCTCTCCTCCGCGATCAAAAGCTTATGCCCGGGGATCTCCCTGACCGCCCTTTCGATCTTCTGAAACAGCGCGATCGCGTCGAGATTCTCCTTGCCGCCGTATTGGTTCGGAAGCCATTCGCCGTCCTGCCGTCCGTAGTCGAGATACAGCATGCAGCTGACCGCGTCCACGCGCAGTCCGTCGATGTGAAACTCCCGCAGCCAGTAGCACGCGTTCGACACCAGAAAGCTCTGCACCTGCGTGCGGCCGTAATCGAACAGCAGCGTGCCCCACTGATGCATATCGGAGCGGCGCGGGTCGGGATGCTCGTACGTCGGCGTGCCGTCGAAGCGCGCAAGGCCGTAGCTGTCGCGCGTAAAGTGCGCCGGCACCCAGTCCATGATCACGCCGAGCCCCTTTTCGTGCGCGCGGTTCACAAAATACTTGAAGTCGTCCGGCGTACCGTAGCGCGTGGTCGGCGCGTAATAGCCGGTGACCTGGTATCCCCAGCTCGGATTGAACGGGTACGCCATCAGCGGCATGCACTCGATGTGCGTATACCCCATGTCGACCGCGTAATCGACGAGCGCCTCCGCAAGCTCGCGATACCCGAGTCCCTTGCGCCATGAACCGAGATGCACCTCATAGATGTTCATCGGCTCGCCGTGGTGTTTCGTACAGCGGCGCAGATAATCGGCGTCGGTCCAGTTGAACACGCCGGGCTCCCACACCATCGACGCGGTTCCCATCGGTTCGCATCGCTGCGCGTAGGGATCGGCTTTCAGGGTCACGGTTCCGTCCGGACCGCAAACGGCGTACTTGTACAGCTGCCCTTCCGCCGCGATCCCGATGAGACACTCCCAAACGCCGGTCGATCCGACCGGATCCATGCGATCCGCTTCGCCGTTCCAGCCGTTCCAGTCGCCAACGACCGATACGCCGCGCGCATTGGGCGCCCACACGGCAAACCGCCATACCGTTTCCCCGTTGTGTTCCACGCGATGGCAGCCGAGCGAGCGGTACGCGCTGACTGTCGTCCCCTCGTTGAAATAATAGAGTTCCTCGTCCGTCAGATGTGACATCCGCTTTACCTCTTTCCCCCGGGATCGGGATTTCGATCCGCGCCCCATATTTTTACAACAATATCATATCATATCTTTCGATCGATGCAAACCGTCCAAGGAATGAATTCTTTGTAAAACCTCCGTATTTTTGCGCGAACCGTTTCTCTTTTTCCGAAAACTGTGCTATACTGCTGTCAAACCGAAAGGAGCGAACCGATGAGAGACGGAACCCTGCGCAAAATTCTGCTCGCCGGCTTTGCCGGCGTGCTTGTGCTGCTTGCCGTCGTATTCGCGCTGCTGCCCGGCTTTCAGACGCCGAAACTCTCCCTGCTCGAGCCGCGCGTTGTGGAAACGCCCACGCCCGATCTCGAGGAGTATTCCATCGAAGCGCAAACGGCTCCGCCGTCCGGCATGCGCACGGCAAGCACGCCCGCGCCGGTCTATCCGAAAACCGCCGTCAATCTGCTGGTCGACGGCGTTCCGCTGTTCGCGCTCGACAGCCGTGAAACCGTCGAACTGCTGATCCGCGCATACCTGGAGCGCTGCGCCTATGAGGGCGTTGCCGAAAACAGCATCCTTTTGAAGGCGTCTGTCGCCGCGGAGCTGTCCACCGCGCCCGCAGACGGCTCGGTCGAATACCTCTCCTATGACGCGGCGCTGCAAAAGCTTTTGAAAAACCGCTCGTTCGTGTCCGTGCAGCGCACCGTTGAGCGCGCCGACGTCGCCGTCGACGCGGTCGAAACCCGGCGCGAAAACACGTCCGCGTTGCCGGAAGGCGCGCGTATGTTCCGCCGTCTCGGCGCGGGCGCGCGCACGCTGACGCTGTCCGAGATCCTGTATAAAGACGGGATCGCCTGTTCCGATACCGAAACGCTCAAGCGGCAGATCCTCGGCGGCGCCGAAGAATCGGTGCTCATCGGAACCTACCGCTCCGCCCAGCCCGACCGCGAACCCGGCACGACCGAGGGCCCGCACGGAAAAGACAAGGGCGAGCTGTCGTTCGTGTATCCGGTAAAGGGCAAGATCACGAGCTGTTTCGGCATGCGCAAAGGAAAAATGCACTACGGCATCGACCTCTCCGCCGCGGCAGGCACGCGCATCGTCGCGCCCGAATCCGGCACGGTCATCTTCTGCGGTGAGCGCGCAGGCTACGGGTTCGTCATCGAGATCCGGCACGAAAACGGGTTCGTCTCCCGCATCGCGTCGTGCGCCGACGTCCAGGTCGAGCTCGAACAGCACGTCACCCGCGGCACGCCGATCGCGACGCTTTCCGCCGGCGAATCCGCCAAATCCCCGATCCTGCACTACGAGCTTCTGATCGACGGCATTCCGTACAATCCGCTGTACTATCTATAAAAATGAGGGAGGAATGAAACGATGTACTGTGAAAACTGCGGAGCCGCTTTAAAGGAAGGCGCGGCTTTCTGTCCCAACTGCGGCGCGCCGGTCGCACCCAAGCCCGTCGAAACGCCGACCGCGCCCGTGTATCGGCAGCCGGCCGCGCCGGTGTACGCGCCGGTTGTCGCGCCTGCCTCGCGCAAGCCTCTGATCGTGCCCGCGATCCTTGCGATCGTCG
>Ga0310697_10003142_pt1 | contig 16871 bp, 12 predicted proteins | sample 172DNAGHGlowgp2_FD_203883 | JGI IMG/M metagenome (GOLD analysis project Ga0310697, IMG submission 203883) | Sheep rumen microbial communities from Palmerston North, Manawatu-Wanganui, New Zealand - 1728 DNA GHGlow gp2 (v2) (version 2) | ecosystem: Host-associated > Mammals > Digestive system >... | reverse complement strand
GATCTCTTCTTTTTGCTCCGTTGTTATCTGGTACTTCGTTGCCATTTTCATCACCCTACAACAATATACCACGTTATCCCTAATTATTAAAGCTTTTTATTTGGGAATAGTATTATACGCCGTTGTCCGGCTAATCCCGCACAGCCTCGCAAGTTCCGTCAAATTGAACGCCCCGTTCTTATAGGCGGGATAGTGCCGCAAGAAATTCGCGGGGATATCGTCAAGTGTGGTCTGCGGTCTGCCGATTTTCGCGCCCTTTGCTTTTGCGTTCCGCATCCCTGAACGGACACGCTCCCTGATAATCCTTAACTCTAATTCCGCGAACACGCCCGACATTTGGATAAAAGCGTTTGTCATCGGGTCAAGTTCCCCGTTGGAGCAATCCACCTGAATACTCCCGACGATAGAGAGCCGCAAATGCTTCTCTCTCACACGCTCTATAATGTCGCACAGTTGCTTTGTGCTTCGGGCAAGGCGTGATACCTCCAATGTCAGTATCGTGTCTCCTGCGCTCGCCTCGTCCAGCAGGGCGGCAAGTTGTTTCTTCACTACGCTGTCGCCGTGTTCGTATTCAAGAAAAACCTTTTCCGCTCCTGCGGCTTTCAGTTCTCGCACCTGTCGCTGTATATCCTGCTTATCCTCATTGGTAAAAGACATTTGGAGATGTTTGAAGGGGTTAAGAATTATTTGGCTATCATCCGTCAATCGTTCGGCAAACGATGAACAAAAAGGGTCAGGGGACTTGTTTCGCTTACACTTGGTATGCTACAATCAGCATACAGATAGGCAGGGTGTCTTGTCATATAACAGGCAGGAACACCAAGTTCAAAAAACATAGTGTTTTCAACAGGTTGCGGAGCCATCCCCGAATGCGTAGCATTCGACCTGCCTTTTAAGCAGGGTGTCCGGGGTTCGAGTCCCCGCTGGAGCACCAAAAAACACGAGAGGACAAAAGCCTCTCGTGTTTTTTTATCCCAACCATGCGGCAAGCTCGTCCACCTTTTTAAAATAAAGCGGGCAGTTACGGCGCATGAAGCTTTCAATCTGTGGGATATCGTAGGCCCAGCCTACTGCGGCAAAGTCCACACCGACAGCGGCAGCCATGTCATAGCCTGGCTTCAGATCGTCGATCATCAGGAGCTCCGACGGTTTAAGCGAAAAGCGCGACATGATGTCCTCCAGCGGGAAGGGGTGGGGCTTGCGCTGCGCCTCCGGTCGCTCCCAGCCATAGACTGCGTCCGGCTCCGGGAGTCTGTTCGCCTGATAATCGCGGCGGATGTTGTAGTCAAAGGAGTGGGACACCACGCACACAAGCCCGCCCTCGCGCTTCTGCTGCTCCATGATCTCCCGGATGCCGGGATAGGCAGTCGGAATGTGGTCTTTCACATAGCGCTGCCAGTAGCGGGCCTCATGCTCCAGATCCTCATCCGTCATGCCGTAACGTTCCCGGCACATGGGTACAAAGCCGGGGTCAAAGTTCAGGAGGAAATAGTCCTCAAGGCTCATGGTTTCGCCGGGGTAAAACGCCCGCAGGTACTCGGCAAAGCAGGGATGGTGAATCGTGGCGGTGGAATTGACAACCGTATCGTCATGGTCGAAGACCAGACATTTGTATTTCATAGACACGCTCCGTTCTGTTTTTCGACAGTATAACACAAAACAGAGAATGTGCAAGGGAAAAGCCGCCCGGAGGCGGCTTTTTCGCTTATAGTAATTACTTCTTCTCTTCTTCGATCTTCGCGTCCTGGATGGCTTCATCCTTCTTTACGGCCTTCTTTGCCGTCTTCGCGGCGCGGCGGGCCTTGAAGGCGGAAAAGAGCTTTTTCAGCAGCGGGCGGAACACAAAGAACAGCGCCGCCAGGATCACCAGCGTCGGGATCGAGGACACCAGGAACACCAGCAGATCCTTGAAGAACTGCCCCGCGTTTCTCAGGGAATCGGTAAAGGCGCGCCATAGTTCTTCGCCGTAGCTGAGCTTCGTGGCCTTCTCAGGTGTGTAGACCTGCACCTCCTTCACCGTAATGTTCAGCGTGCTGTAAGAGACGCGGCGGTCCCAGTTGTTGAGACTTGTCTGCTGGGCGTCGATGCGGTAGCGCACATCGGTGAGCTTGTCCTCGATGGTGATGATATCCTCCACCGTCTCGGCAATCTCCATCATCTCGAGAAGCCGCTTCTCCTGGGCCTGCAGGGCCTTCAGGCGTGCCTGCACGTCATAATACTGTGCTGTGACGTTCTCGGTATACGTATAGGTATAAGGGACGTTGCCAAAGGTGGAGAGATTGGACATGATGGCGCCGAACTTCTCACTGGGGACGCGCAGGGTATAGGTCGCGGTGCGGCGGGAGGTGTAGCCGCGGGAAGTGTCATAGTAGTTGCTGCCGTTGACAGAGCTGGACTCGATAAAGCCGCCCTCTTTTTCGATCATCGCTTCCAGGGCCGCAATGCTCTTTTCAAACTCGGTGGTTTCGATGGTGGCGTCGCCGGAATAGATGATCTTCTCCGGGTTTTCCTCCGGTGCCTCGTCGTTGCCGCCCGCCGTGCTCTCCGTCTTGGCAGAGGCCATCATGCCGAAGCCGCCATCCTCAAAGGTCATTTCCGCCATGTCATAGGCTGCGTTCATCATCATGGGCGCGGGCTCGGGCATATAGCCGGCCGCGGCGGTACTCTGTTCGCGCATGGCCGGGCTGTTGTTTGACGCGCCGCAGCCGCACAGCGACAGGCACAGGACCAAGGCCAGCAGGAGTGCGCATGCTCTTTTTGTTTTCATGGTTTCGTCCTCCGTTCTATTCATCTATGCAAACAGGTGTCATGCTCTTCGACTGATTTGACGGGACGCAGGCCGAAATGTTCCCGCCTTCACGCGGAATTTCATTTTTATTTTAATATGGAGAAGCAAGCCGCGCAAGAGCTTGACGCTGTATTTCCACTGAAAACGCACAAAAAGCGCCTGAGCGTTTCTTCCAGGTATGGGCAGTTTGAATGAAAAACCGTTCCGGCCCGGATATGGGCTTGACTTTCCGCGCGTCGAAGAGTATAAATATACACATCAAACGAATATTTCTCAGTTCGGAGGACATAAAAATGAATAAAAATGATATTAAGAAAATCGTTCTTGCATATTCCGGCGGCCTTGACACCTCTGTCATCATCCCTTGGCTGAAGGAAAACTACAACAACCCCGAGATCATTGCCGTGGCCGGCAATGTCGGTCAGGTGGGTGAGCTGGACGGTCTGGAAGAAAAAGCCTACAAGACCGGCGCAAGCAAGTTCTACGCCCTGGATCTGTCCGAGGAGATGGTCAACGATATCATCATCCCCTGCGTGCAGGCGGGCGCGAAATATGAGGACTACCTGCTGGGCACGGCCTTCGCCCGTCCCATCATCGCCAAGGGTCTGGTGGAGATCGCCCTGAAGGAAGGGGCTGACGCCATCGCCCACGGCTGCACCGGCAAGGGCAACGACCAGGTGCGTTTTGAGCTGGCGATCAAGCACTTCGCCCCGGGCATGAAGGTCATCGCCCCCTGGCGTGAATGGAACATCAAATCCCGCGAAGAGGAGATCGACTATGCCGAGGCCCACAACGTCCCCCTCAAGATCAGCCGCGAGACCAACTATTCCAAGGACAAAAACCTCTGGCACCTGAGCCATGAGGGCCTGGATCTGGAGGATCCCTGGAACGAGCCGCAGTATGAGAAGCCCGGCTTCCTGGAGATGGGCGTAAGCCCAATCGACGCGCCCGACGCGCCCGAATACATCACGCTGGAGTTTGAGAAGGGCGTGCCCGTTGCCCTCAACGGCGAGAAGCTGAGCGCCACGGACATCATCTGGAAGCTCAACGACATTGGCGGCAAGCACGGCATCGGCCTGCTGGACATCGTGGAAAACAGGCTGGTCGGCATGAAGTGCCGCGGCGTGTACGAGACCCCGGGCGGCACGATCCTGTATGCGGCCCACGCCGCGCTCGAGACCCTGTGCCTCGACAAGATGACGATGCACAAGAAGCAGGAGCTGAGCGTCTGCTTTGCCGAGCTTCTCTACAACGGCCAGTGGTACTCCCCGCTGCGCGAGGCGCTCTCCGCCTTCGTCACCGCGACACAGAAGAACGTCACCGGCACGGTGAAGCTCAAGCTCTACAAGGGCAACATCATCAAGGCCGGCATCAAGAGTCCCTACTCCCTCTACTCCGAGAACATCGCCACCTTCGGCGAGAGCGACTACGACCAGGCGCAGGCTGCGGGCTTCATCAATCTCTGGGGCCTGCCCACCACTGTCCAAGCGCTGATGGAGCAGGGAAAGCTCTAATCAATTGAGAAGCACGGCTTCTCAATTGAGAACTCGCGCTTATCGCACGCGGCGGCGCGTAACACGCCGCGTTTGGTCGGCGCGAGGGCTCACTTGGTTCGCCTCAGGGTGTTTTTGAGAAAGCAAGGCTCCCTCAAAAACAGATTGAAATTGTTTCGCTGCCGCGAAAATAGAAAGGAACGCACTATGACCAAGCTATGGGCAGGGCGGACGGAGGCGGAGACGGCGCAGCTTGCTGACGACTTCAACTCCTCCATCGCCTTTGACAGCCGCATGGCAAAGCAGGATATCACGGGTTCCATGGCTCACGCCGCCATGCTGGGGGCCAGGGGCATCATCACCGCGCAGGATACCGCCCAGCTCATCGACGGGCTGCAGGGCATTCTGGACGATCTCAGCTCCGGCACCCTGCAGATCGACATGCAGGCTGAGGACATCCACATGTTTGTCGAGCAGGTGCTGACCGAGCGACTTGGGGACGTGGGCAAAAAGCTCCACACCGCGCGAAGCCGCAATGACCAGGTTGCGCTGGATTTCCGCATGTACCTCCGGGACGAGATCGACGAAATCACCGCGCTGACAAAGAGCCTCGCCGCCGTGCTCTGCGACAAGGCAGAGGAATACAAGGCTGCCATCATGCCGGGCTATACGCACCTGCAGCGGGCACAGCCCATCACCTTCGGTCACCAGCTCATGGCCTATGCGATGATGCTGCTGCGGGATCTGGGGCGGCTCACGGACTGCCGACGACGCCTGAACCTCTCCCCCATCGGCTGCTGTGCCCTGGCGGGCACCACCTATGACACGGACCGCGCGATGGAAGCCAAAGCCCTCGGCTTTGACGGGATCTGTCTCAACTCCATTGACGGCGTATCCGACCGCGACTTTGCCGCAGAGCTCTGCGCAGCGCTCAGCATTGAGATGATGCACCTGTCGCGGCTTTCGGAGGAGCTGATCCTCTGGTCGAGCTGGGAATTTCAGTTTATCGAGCTGCCCGACGCCTATACAACCGGCTCGTCCATCATGCCGCAGAAGAAGAACCCCGACATGGCAGAGCTGGTGCGCGGCAAGACAGGGCGCGTATACGGCGATCTGATAGGCATACTTACGGTGCTCAAAGGCCTGCCGCTTGCATATAACAAGGATATGCAGGAGGACAAGGAGGGCGTGTTCGACGCATGTGACACCGCGAAGATGTGCCTTGAAGTGATGAACGGCATGCTCCCCGGCATGAAGGCCCGAACGGACAGGATGCTCAGGGCCGCGTCCGAGGGCTTCATCAACGCCACCGACCTTGCCGACTATCTTGTGATGAAGGGTCTCCCCTTCCGATCCGCCTATAAGGTTTCCGGCGTGCTGGTGAAAAAGTGCATCCGGGAGGGCAAGACGCTTGAAACACTGAGCCTGGAAGAATACAAACAAGCCTCTGCGTTGATCGAAGAGGATGTATATACACACATTGACCTTGGCACCTGCGTAAGCAAACGCGTGAGCGCAGGCGGCACCAGCGTTGAATCTGTGGAAAAGCAGATCGCGGCGGTGCGGAAAGAATTGGAAGCCTGACGAATGATCTGAAAGGAGAAAACACCATGAAAAAAACACTCGCTTTTATTCTTGCACTGAGCATGATCTTTGCGCTGGTTTTGAGCGTTCCGGCCTCTGCCGCCGACACCCTCACCATGGCGACCAGCCCCGACTTCCCTCCCTTTGAGGAGCTGCAGAGCGACGGCAGCGTCATCGGCATTGAGGTTGACCTGCTGAACATGATCTGCGAGAAGCTTGGCATGGAGCTCAAGATCGAGCAGATGGACTTCGACTCCGTCCTCCCCGGCGTCCAGGCCGGCAAGTATGACGTGGGCGTGTCCGGCATCTCCGTCACCGAGAAGCGCCAGAAGAACGTTCTGTTCACCGATCCCTACTGCCTCGCCGCCCAGGCTATCGTGGTCAAGACTGGAAGCCCCATCACCGGCAAGGCCGACCTCGACAAGAAGAAGATCGCTGTCCAGACCGGCACCACCGCCGAGAGCTTCTGCATGGAGAACGGCTACAAAGTCTCTTCCTTCCAGGCAAACTCTGACGCGGAGATGGCCCTGGTCACCGGCAAGGTTGACGCCTGGGTCATCGACGACCTGACTGCCGCCGAGATGGTCAAGGCCTACAACAAGGATCACCCCGACGCCCTCACCATCCTCGACGAGGCCATGACCACCGAGCCCTACGCCTTCGCCTTTGCCTTCGGCAGCGAGGATCTGGTCGCCAAGATCAACGACGTGCTGCACGCCCTGGTTGAGGACGGCACTGTCGCCGGTCTCTTTGAGAAGTTCGACGCGCCCTACACCGCGCCCGTCTTTGAGAAGTAAAGTGCCTGACACTTGGCTCCCCCTCCGGGGGAGCTGGCACCAGTGCTCACACTGGTGACTGAGAGGGCATTATCGTTCAGCCCTCTCCGCCCCAGTTTGAGAACTGGGGCACCTCTCCCAGAGGGAGAGGCAAGTATTCTGCCGCAGCCCCGGGGCATGTCCCCGGGCTTGCGGCGTATATTGAGGTAACAAACATGAGTGCATGGTTTGCCAAACTACACGAAACATTTATTGAAACAGGCTACTACCGGCTGCTGCTGCAAGGCCTGGGGAACACCCTGATCATGACGCTCGGCGCGCTCTGCATCGGTGTTGTGATCGGCACGCTCATCGCCGTCATCAAATACTTTGCTGAGGATGTGCCCGCCCTCAAGCCGCTGGACATTCTCTGCGACCTGTATGTGACGGCCATCCGCGGCATCCCCGTGGTGGTCTTGCTGATGATTTTCTTTTATGTTATCATGACCTCCGCCGAGGGCATCACCGTCGGCATTATCGCCTTCGGCATCAACTCCGGCGCGTACATGGCGGAGCTCATCCGCAGCGGCATCGGCGCCGTGGACAAGGGACAGATGGAAGCCGGGCGCAGCCTCGGCATGAGCAAGGTGCAGGCCATGCGCAAGATCGTCTTTCCCCAGGCGGTGCGCTACATTCTCCCCGCCATCGGCAATGAGATGATCGCCCTCTTGAAAGAGACCTCCGTTGCGGGCTACGTAGCGGTGGTCGATCTGACCCGCGCGGGAAACCTTGTGCGAAACAACACCTATGACGCCTTTAACCCCCTGATGGCAGTGGCGCTGACCTATCTGCTGCTGGTGGTACTGATGACCCGGGCGCTCAAGAAGCTGGAAAGGAGGCTGGCAAAGAGTGATAAGCGTTAAGAATCTCAAGAAGGTTTTCGACGGCAACGAGGCCCTCAAGGGCGTGAGCGTCGAAATCAACAAGGGGGACGTGATGTGCATCATCGGCCCCTCCGGCTCTGGCAAGTCCACCTTTCTGCGCTGCCTGAACCTCCTGGAGCATCCCGACGGCGGGCAGGTCATTTTCGAGGGCGACGACCTGATGGACAAGCACGTCGACCTCAATCAGCACCGACAGAAAATGGGCATGGTGTTCCAGCAATTCAACCTCTTCCCGCACATGACGGTGTTGGAAAACCTCACCTGTGCGCCCATGATGCTGAAAAAGATCAGTAAGCAGGACGCCGAAAAGACCGCCATGGACTACCTTCAGCGCGTGGGTCTGGCTGACCGCGCGGGCTCCTATCCCAACCAGCTCTCCGGCGGGCAGAAGCAGCGCATCGCCATTGTCCGCGCCCTGTGCATGGAGCCGGAGGTCATGCTCTTTGACGAGCCCACTTCCGCCCTCGACCCCGAAATGGTGGGCGAAGTGCTGGACGTGATGAAAAAGCTTGCCGAGCAGGGTATGACCATGGTCGTGGTCACGCACGAGATGGGCTTTGCCCGCGAAGTGGGCAACCGCGTCCTCTTCATGGACAACGGCCTGATCGTTGAAGAGGGCACCCCCGAACAGATTTTCGAGCACCCGCAGAGCGAGAGGCTGCAAAGCTTTTTATCGAAGGTGCTGTGATGCTTGGCTCCCCCTTTGGGGGAGCCGTCACCGGTTCGCAAACCGGTGACTGAGGGATCGGCTGGTCTGCACCCTAACGTCGATCCCTCCGGCCTTCGGCCACCTCCCTTTTGCCAAAGGGAGGTAGCACTCATTTTTTATATGCAAAAGGAGAAACCTATGGTCAACCTGCATGGACGCGATTTTCTCACGCTGCTGGATTACAGCCCGGAGGAAATCGAAGGGCTGCTGGAACTGGCAGCCGAGCTGAAAGCGAAGAAAAAAGCGGGCATCCCGTATAAAATACACGAAGGCAAGAACATCGCCCTCATTTTTGAGAAGACCAGCACCCGCACCCGCTGCGCCTTTGAGGTGGCGGGGCACGATCTCGGCATGGGCGTCACCTATCTTGACCCCACCGGCTCGCAGATCGGAAAAAAAGAGAGCATCGCCGACACGGCCCGTGTCCTCTCCCGCATGTTTGACGGCATTGAGTACCGCGGCTACGGTCAGGCCATCGTGGAAGAGCTGGCGCAGTATGCCTCCGTCCCGGTCTGGAACGGGCTGACAAACGAATTTCACCCGACCCAGATCCTGGCGGACTTTCTCACGATCCGGGAGCATTTCGGGAGTCTCAAGGGCGGGAAGCTCGTCTATCTCGGTGATGCGCGCTACAACATGGGCGACTCGCTGATGGTGGGCTGCGCAAAAATGGGCATGCACTTTGTCGCCGCCGCGCCTGAGAAATACTTCCCCGACCCCGCGCTGGTTGCGAAATGTCAGGCCATCGCCGCCGATACCGGCGCGGTGCTGGAATTTGAGACCGACCCCGTCAAGGCTGTGAAGGACGCGGAGGTTCTCTACACCGACGTGTGGGTTTCCATGGGCGAGCCGATGGAGGTCTGGGAAGAGCGTATCCGCGATCTTGCCCCGTATCAGGTGAACGCGGCGCTGATGGCGACCGCCGCCCCCGACGCGGTTTTCCTGCACTGTCTGCCCGCCTTCCACGATCTCAAGACCGGCATCGGCAGAGAGATGGGAGAGAAATTCGGCAGAACCGAAATGGAAGTGACGGACGAGGTCTTTGAAGGCCCTCAGTCCCTGGTATTTGACGAGGCCGAGAACCGCATGCACACCATCAAGGCGGTCATGGCCGCGACACTGTGAGACATATGAAGAAAGCTTATCTTGTACTGAATAACGGACAGGTCTTTGAGGGCACGCGCATCGGCGCGGAGGGTGACGGTCTTGGCGAACTGGTGTTCACCACCGGCATGACCGGCTACCTGGAAACTCTGACAGACCCCAGCTACGCCGGGCAGATCATCATGCACACCTTCCCCCTCATCGGAAACTACGGGGTCATCCCCGCGGACTTTGAGGGGCCTTGCCTTGCAAAGGGCTATGTGGTGCGTGAGCTGTGCAATACCCCCTCCAACTTCCGCAGCGAATATGAGCTGGACCGCTTCTTGAAGGAGCATAACATCCCCGGCATCTGCGGCGTGGATACCCGCGCCCTCACCCGCATCATCCGCGAAGAGGGCGTGATGAACGCGCTCATCTGCGACGCGGTTCCGGCGGATCGCGCGCCGATCCGCGATTACGCGGTGACGGGCGGCGTTTCCATGGCGAGCAGCAAGCGGTCCCAGGTCTTCCCCGCCGAGGGCGAGGAAAAATACCGTGTGGCGCTACTGGACTACGGCGCGAAGCACCATATTGTGGAGAGTCTGCAGGAGCGCGGCTGCCGCGTGATGGTTCTGCCGCACGACACCTCGGCCGAGGACGTGCTGGCCCTCGATCCCGACGGTCTCATGCTCTCCAACGGTCCCGGCGACCCGAAGGAAAACGTCTTTGAGATTCAGCAGCTCAAGAAGCTCATCGGCAGGCTCCCGGTCTTCGGCATCTGCCTGGGGCACCAGCTTGCCGCCCTCGCCCTCGGCGGCGACACGGTGAAGCTCAAGTACGGTCACCGCGGCGCAAATCAGCCGGTGAAGGATCTCAAGATCGGCCACTGCTTCATCACCAGCCAGAACCACGGCTACGCCGTTGTGAGCGAGAGCGTGAAGGACATTGCGGAGCTTCGCTATGTAAACGCAAACGATTTCAGCTGTGAAGGGCTGGACTACCCGAAATACAACTGCTTCACCGTGCAGTTTCACCCGGAGGCCAGCGCAGGCCCCCACGACACGGGCTTTTTGTTCGACCGCTTTGTCGGCATGATGGGAGGCGAAGACCATGCCTAAAAATCCGAATATCCAGAAGGTGCTGGTCATCGGCTCCGGCCCCATCGTGATCGGCCAGGCGGCGGAGTTTGACTACGCGGGCGCCCAGGCCTGCCGCGTGCTGCGGCAGGAGGGGATCCGGACCGTGCTGGTAAACTCCAACCCCGCCACCATCATGACGGACAAGCACCTGGCGGACGCCATCTACCTGGAGCCGCTGACGGCGGAGACCCTGCGCCGCATCATCGCCCTCGAGCGGCCCGACGGCCTGCTTGCCGGACTCGGCGGGCAGACGGGTCTGACGCTTGCCATGCAGCTCACCAAAGACGGCACGCTGGAAAAATACGGCGTGACGCTGCTCGGCTCCGGCATCGACGCCATTGAGCGCGCCGAGGACCGCGAACGCTTCCGCGAGACCCTGGCCGAGATGGGCCAGCCTGTCATCCCCTCCGCCACCTGTGAGGATGTGGAGACGGCACTCAAAATTGCGGACGAGATCGGCTATCCCGTCATTGTGCGCCCGGCCTATACCCTCGGCGGCACCGGCGGCGGCATCGCCCAGGACGCGGCGGAGCTTTCCTCCATCGCGCGGCAGGGCCTTGACCTCTCCCCCATCACGCAGGTGCTGATCGAAAAATGCGTCTCCGGTTGGAAGGAGATCGAATTTGAGACCATGCGGGACGCGGTCGGCAATGTGATCGCGGTCTGCTCCATGGAGAACGTGGACCCTGTCGGCATCCACACCGGCGACTCCATCGTTGTCGCCCCGGCGCTGACGCTGGCGGATAAGGAGTACCAGATGCTTCGCTCGGCGGCGCTGAACATTGTGGGCGCTATCGGCATTCAGGGTGGGTGCAATGTACAGTTTGCGCTCAATCCGGACAGCTTTGAGTACGCGGTCATTGAGGTAAACCCCCGTGTGTCCCGCTCGTCGGCGCTTGCGTCCAAGGCCACCGGCTACCCCATTGCGAAGATTTCCACCCGTATAGCCCTCGGCTATACCCTGGACGAGATCAAAAACGACATCACGGGCAAGACCTGCGCCTGCTTTGAGCCGACAGTCGACTATGTGGTGGTCAAGTTCCCCAAGTGGCCCTTTGAAAAATTCGCCGGGGCCAGCCGTAAGCTCGGCACCCAGATGAAGGCGACGGGCGAGGTCATGGCCATCGCCCCCTGCTTTGAAATGGCGCTGATGAAGGCCGTGCGCGGGGCGGAGCTGGGGCTTGATACCTTAAACGCCGCGCCCCTGTCCGACGCGCCGATCCGCGAGCGTCTGGCCGCCCAGGACGACCGCCGTATTTTCACTGTGTTCGAGGCTATCAAAGCCGGGATCGCGGTGGATGAAATCTTTGAGATCACCAAAATTGACCGCTGGTTTCTGTGGAAGCTCAAAAACCTGGCGGACTTTGAGGCGCACATCGCGCACCACGGTCTCTCCGAAGAAGACTATGTTAAGGCCAAACGCCTCGGCTACCCGGACGAGGCACTGAAAAGGCTCTGCGGCCTGGACAGCGTCCCCGGCATGGAGATGCACTACAAGATGGTGGACACCTGCGGCGCGGAGTTTGACGCCGAGACGCCTTACTTCTACTCCTCCTATGATGCCGAGTGTGAAAGCCGCCTCTTCCCCCGCTCGGGCAAGCCCGTGGTCATGGTGCTCGGCTCCGGCCCCATCCGCATCGGCCAGGGCATTGAGTTTGACTATTCCTCCGTGCACTGTGTCTGGACGCTGCGGGAGATGGGCTATGACGTGGTCATTGTGAACAACAACCCTGAGACCGTCTCCACCGACTATGACACCGCCGACCGGCTGTACTTTGAGCCGCTCTGCAGGGAAGACGTGTGGAACATCGTGCAGCTTGAGAAGCCGGTGGGCGTGGTCGTGGCCTTCGGCGGGCAGACCGCCATCAAGCTCACGGACTTTCTGGATAAAAAGGGCGTGCAGATCCTCGGCACCTCCGCCGACAGCATTGACGTGGCGGAGGACCGCGCAAGGTTTGATGCGCTGCTGGAGCGCTTCGGCATCCGGCGTCCGAAGGGCCGCGGCGTGCTGACGCTCGATGAGGCGCTGGAGGCCGCCGAGTCCCTGGGTTATCCCGTGCTGCTGCGCCCGAGTTACGTGATCGGTGGACAGAACATGTGCATTTCCCGCAGCGCCGAGAGCACCGAAAAGTACATGAAGGGCATCCTTGCCCAGGGGATTGAGAACCCCGTGCTGGTGGACAAGTACATGCCCGGCACGGAGCTGGAGGTCGATGTCATCTCCGACGGGGAGGACGTACTGATCCCCGGCATCATGGAGCATATTGAGCGCGCGGGCGTACACAGCGGCGACTCCATTGCCGTCTACCCGCCCTATAACCTGAACGACAAGTTCTTACAGCGCATCACCGAGGTCTCTGAAAAGCTGGCCCTGGCCCTCGGGACGAAAGGCTTGGTAAACATCCAGTACCTCATCTGGCAGGACGAGCTGTATGTCATTGAGGTCAACCCCCGCGCCTCGCGCACCGTGCCGTACATCAGCAAGGTGACAAACGTGCCGATGGTGGATCTGGCGTCCAAGATCATGCTGGGCGCAAAGCTTCGCGATCTCGGCTGCGGCACGGGCCTTTACCGCACGCCGCCCTATTACGCCGTCAAGGTCCCCGTCTTCTCCTTTGAAAAGCTCTCGGACGCAAACTCCATCCTCGGCCCGGAGATGAAATCCACGGGCGAGGTGCTGGGTCTCGGCCGGACGCTGGCGGAGGCGCTCTTCAAGGGCCTTACCGCCGCGGGCTTCCGGCTCCCGGAAGAGCTGGACGGCCCGCGCGGCGTGCTGCTCAGCGTGGAGAACGAGGACAGCCAGGAGATCCTGTCCCTCGCGCGGCGCTTCTATGAGCTGGGCCTCACACTCTACGCCACGCGCGACACGGCAGCCGCCATCGCCTCGCTCGGCATCCCGGTTCGTTCCGTCGCAAGTGCCGCGGAGAACAACGAAATCTACCGCCTCATGGAGAGCGGCGCGCTGCGCTACATCGTCTATACCGGCGCAGTCAAGGACGACACCATGGGCGACTACATTGCCCTGCACCGCCGCGCCATGCAGCTCGGCGTTCCCTGCCTCACCTCGCTCGACACGGCAAACGCCCTCGCGGAGATCATTGCCAGCCGCTTCCATGAGAGCAGCACCGAGCTTGTGGACATCAACGCCATGCGCACCGAGCGCCAGACCATCCGCTTCACCAAGATGCAGGACTGCGGCAATGATTATATCTTCATCGAAAACTTTGACGGTGCCATCACCTGCCCCGAGTCTCTGTGCGTGAACCTCTGCCGCGCCCACACCGGCGTCGGCAGCGACGGCATTGTGCTCATTGAAAAGTCCGACATTGCGGATGTCAAAATGCGCTCCTTCAACCGCGACGGCAGCGAGGGCAAAATGGCGGGAAACAATATCCGCTGCATCGCCAAATACGTCTATGACCGCGGCATCGTCCGCAAGGAGGAGATGAGCGTTGAGACGGGCAGCGGCGTGCGTTCCCTGCGCCTCTTCCTGCGCGACGGGAAGGTCAGCTCCGTGGAGGTGGACATGGGCAGGGCCACGCTCAAGGCAAGCGAGATCCCGGTCGTAACCGATCAGGAGATGCTGGTCGACAGCCCGGTCACCATCGGCGGCGCTGTCTACTCCGTCACCTGCGTCAACGTGGGAAACCCCCACTGTGTCGTCTTCTGTGACGGCATCGACGGGCTTGAGCTGGACAAGATCGGCCCGCAGTTTGAGCACGCCCCTCTCTTCCCCGAGCGGGTCAACACCGAGTTTGTGCGCGTCGTGAACCGCCACAGCCTGCGCATGCGGGTCTGGGAGCGCGGCAGCGGCGAGACCCTGGCCTGCGGCACCGGCGCGTGCGCGGCGGTGGTGGCGGCCTGTGAAAACGGCCTCTGCGACAAGGGCAGCGATATAAAGGTCAGCCTTCTCGGCGGTGAGCTTACGGTGAACTACACGGACGCGCGCGTCCTGCTCACCGGCGGGGCCAATGTTGTATACGAAGGAAGCTTTGAGTATTAATTTGGAAAGTGTAAAGTAAAAAGCGGAGTTATTCAAAATCTTCACTTTCAACTTTTCACTTTTCCCAATAAAAAAAGACACCTTTCGGTGTCTTTTTTTATTGGGTATGTGTATCAGACGATGCCCTGGGCCATCATGGCCTCGGCAACCTTGAGGAAGCCCGCGACGTTCGCGCCGACCATCAGATCACCGGGCTTGCCGCACTCGACAGAGGCGTCGTAGCAGGCCTTGTAGATGCTCTGCATGATGCCGTGCAGCTTCTCGTCGACCTCGTCAAAGCTCCAGGACATGCGGATGGAGTTCTGGCTCATCTCCAGACCGGAGGTGGCAACGCCGCCTGCGTTGGAGGCTTTGCCGGGGCTGTACAGCAGGCCCGCGCCCTGGACAAGGGCAATGGCCTCGGGGGTCAGGGGCATGTTCGCGCCCTCGAACACGGCCATGCAGCCGTTGTCGATCAGGGCCTTGGCGCCCTCTGCGTCCATCTCGTTCTGGCTGGCGCAGGGGTGGGCGATGTCGCACTTGACCTTCCAGATGTTTTTGCAGCCCTCGACGTACTGTGCGCCGGGAACCTCATCAGCATAGACGGAGATGCGGGCGCGTCTGCGCTGCTTGATGTCGAAGAGCTTCGGCAGGTCAATGCCGTTGGGATCGTAGACATAGCCCTTGGAGTCGGACATGGCGACGACCTTGCCGCCGAGCTGGGTGGCCTTCTCAGCGCAGTACTGGGCCACGTTGCCGGAGCCGGAGACCACGACGGTCTTGCCCTGGTAGCTGTCGTTGCGCAGGTACTTGAGGGCTTCCGCGGCGAAGTAGCACAGGCCGTAGCCGGTGGCCTGGGTGCGGGCCAGGGAGCCGCCGAAGCTCAGGCCCTTGCCGGTGATGACGCCGCCGTCGAAGCGGTCAACGATGCGCTTATACTGGCCGAAGAGGAAGCCGACCTCACGCGCGCCGACACCGATGTCGCCGGCAGGCACGTCGGTGAACTGGCCGATGTGACGATAAAGCTCGGTCATAAAGCTCTGGCAGAAGCGCATGACCTCAGCGTCGGACTTGCCCTTGGGGTCGAAGTCGCTGCCGCCCTTGCCGCCGCCCATGGGGAGGGTGGTCAGGGAGTTTTTGAGCACCTGCTCAAAGCCCAGGAACTTCATGATGGACAGGTTCACGGAGGGGTGGAAGCGCAGGCCGCCCTTGTAGGGGCCGATGGCAGAGTTATACTGCACGCGGAAGCCGCGGTTGACGCGGGTCTTGCCCTCGTCGTCCACCCAGGGGACGCGGAACTCCAGCACACGCTCAGGCTCGACAAAGCGCTCGATCAGGCCGGCCTTCTCCCACTCGGGGTGCTTGTCGACCACGAGCTCGAGAGACTCAAAGACCTCACGCACGGCCTGCAGGAACTCGGGCTCACCGGCGTCGCGGCGCTCCACATCGGCATATACGCGATTGAGATATTCGCTCTTAAACATGTTTTTATTCCTCCTGACTCTTGGATAAGGATTTCTACCTGCAAATTATACTGCAAGCCGGAATAAAGATACAAGAAAAACCGCATGTCCCCGTGTAAAAATTCTATGGGGACATGCGGCTGCTTCTTGTGAAATATTACAGAACCCGGATCCGTTTACCAGACGATCACGCGATCTTCCGGGGCAAGGTACATACCGTCGCCCTCGGTGATGCCGTAGGTGTTCAGGAATTCGTCAAACTGCTGGACCGTGCAGTTAACGCGCAGATAGGACATCGGGTGCACGTCGTTGATATGCACATAGGCCATCTGCAGGCTATCCTTTTCGAGCCAGAGCTCGGCAAAGGCGCGGAAGAAGGCGTCGTAGTCGAAGTTCTCCTTCTCGGCGGCAATGCGCAGCGCCACCTTCATGCCCGCCATATCGGCCCCGGCCTCGCCGGTCACGATACTGCCGTAGAAGTCCTGGCCCTCCCAGGGGTGCATGGCGTTGTAGTAGTCCACCATCTTCTGGTTGCGCTTGAGAAATTCTGCAGAGTCTTCCTCTGTCCACCAGTCGGCCTTGTTGCCGTTCTTGTCATACTGCGCGCCGGTGGAGTCAAAGGCGTGGGAGATCTCATGGCCAATCACGCAGCCGAGCTTGGCCAACATCTCTTCGTCGCTCATGTCGCTTCTGTAAATGTTGCCCCGGGCGAAAGCGCCGAGGATCGAAATGGTGTTGTCCGACCAGGAATAGAAGCAGTTGACCGTCGTCGGCGCCGAGGTCCACTTTTCCTTGTCCACAGATTCGGAGAAATCCTTGATGGCCTCGGCGGTCATGTAGGCCGAGATACGTTTTGTGGCCTCCCAGAGCGTGCCGCCGTTCTCCGGCCCGTCGAAGTCCAGTTCTTCGCAGCTGTATTTCTCCCAGCTGT
>Ga0310697_10003141_pt1 | contig 16872 bp, 14 predicted proteins | sample 172DNAGHGlowgp2_FD_203883 | JGI IMG/M metagenome (GOLD analysis project Ga0310697, IMG submission 203883) | Sheep rumen microbial communities from Palmerston North, Manawatu-Wanganui, New Zealand - 1728 DNA GHGlow gp2 (v2) (version 2) | ecosystem: Host-associated > Mammals > Digestive system >... | reverse complement strand
TGTCAAGTCTGACTTTCTTCTTCTACAGAGTATGCAAAATCTTTGGATAAGTGCAGTGGTCTTCCCTGTTCTATGTGTGGCTATGGATGGGCGGAGAGGTGTGCCACGGAAAAATCCGGGTGCGCCTTATTTCTTAGTAATTCCACCAACGACATCATCATTTTCGATGCTATGCTCGGTTTTCTTGACGTTGGCTTTAAGAGACCCGAAGCGCCAAGTGACGGAGAGACTGAACGAACGGGCACGATTCCACGACTTCTGATAATCGCGATAGTCGCCATTGACGGTCTCGGCCTCTGATGTCCAGTATTTGTTGAATGGGGCGTTAGCACCAAGGCGCACCGTCAGGCGGTCATCCTTGAGGAACGAGCGTTGCAGGGAGAAGTAGTAACCATAATAGGAATGCTGCATGTAGTAGATGCCAGATGGACTATGGCCAACCTTGCCGTATGTGACTGCATAGAAAAGCAACTTCCAAGGTAGCTTCTGAGAAAGGTTCGCATAGAAATTGTCAGACCACCCAAAGGTGCGATAGCCAAGGTTGGGGTTCTCGTTGTGCTCGTAGCGCAGATTGTTATTGAAGACAATCGTCGTACCATCGAATGGCCTCCACTGTACGTATTGCTCTATCGAGAATCGACGATAGTGAAGGATGTTATCGTATGTGTTATATCGGATGTCGTTTTTAGCGGTCTGAATGGAGCTGATGCCACCTGAACTGAAGTTATAGGCAGGGGCAATCTGTAGTGTCAGATAAGGTAGGATATACGAATAGATAAGACTGATACGCTGCGTTCGTGAGCTCACCAGGTTAGGATTGCCCTGTTGGACAACCATTGGCGATGTAACGACAGCAGGATTCAGATAGGATATGCCTGGACGGTTTATGCTGGTTGTATAGCTCAACTTCAAGGATTGTGCATCCGTCATCTGGTACTTCAGCGAGGCTTGTGGCACCCAGTCGTTCAGATGTTTGTCGTAGGTGTTGCCTTTCCCATCTGGATATTCACCCTGCATATAGCTGTGTTCATAGCGCAGTCCGGCCCGTGCCGACCACTTTTCGTGATTGTAGATGTAGTCAGCGTATGCAGCGAGTACACGGGTGGTATGTCTGAACTCATCGTTAGTGAGGAGGTTGATACCGTAAAAGTCCTGAGTATTGTGGCTGTTGTTGTTGCGATCGATATATTTCGTACCAATCTCAAGCTGGTGACCCTTGCCCAATGGACGCAGCCAGTCTGCTTGGAACGTGTGTTCTGTAAATCGCTCACGTTCTGTCTGGAGACTGCCTGTATATTTGAAAGGAGCATTGACTATTTCTGTGTACGTATTCTCCTGGTCCGAATGTTGACGCGTCAGGGCGAGCATGTACGAGAGAGTGAGCCGCTCGCCCTTCCGACGCGTCTTGTGCTCGTAATCGAGCCTTCCGTTCCAGGAGTGATGACTGTAGCCGGGCATCCAGTAGTGGTTATTAAATCGATAGAGAATATCGCTTGACGAGTTGCTCAGCGACGTCCGGCTATCACCCTGCACGTTAAGCTTGTAGAAGTATCCCCCAAATGAGGCTGACAGCAGATTCAGCGAGTCAATGTCGTAGCTCGCATTGATGTCGGCATAATGGATGGAGCCAGGATTCGTACCGTCAGACTGAGACAGCATTCGATTGCCAGTATCAAGATAAGTGCGGTCTGTATAGGTACTGTTCTCTGTCTCGCGGCTCGACATTCCTCCGTAGCCGTATTCCACAGATGTCAGCAGCTTACCTATCTGTCCCGTCAGCGAGCCGTAGAAGTTTGGATGATTCAGTGAGTTATAGGTAGCCGATATTACACCCGTCATGCCTTGCATCTTCGAACCATCAACCATCACGATATTCAGGATGGCATCCACGCCTTCGGCATCCTCGCGTGCTCCAGGATCGGTAACCACTTCGATACGCTTTACCATTGAGGCGGGCATCGACTTGAAGGTTTCCTTGGCATTCTTCGACAGGCTGGGGTCATAATGCCCATTCTTGTATATCTTATAGCTGCTATTGCCCTTGACAAGTATGTTGTCTTGTCCGTCGACCGTCACCATAGGCACCTTGCGAAGCATATCCATTACTGTCTGTGTTTTCGATTCCTCGTCAGCCTGGACATCATAGCCTATGCGGTCTATTTCCTGTTTGACAAGCTGCTTCTGTGCCTTGATCACCACACCATCGAGTTCTTTACTCCAGGTGATGGAATCGCTCTTTACTTTGGTCGTATCCATTTTCGTCTGGGCAGTAGATTCCCCTGCTCCCGCAGCCATCAACAGCAGGAGTGCCATTATTCCAATATGTTTCATCGGTTTACTTCTTTAGCCGTTCGATACTCGCCCGGAACATTTCTTGTAAGAATTCATCGTTGGTAGCCTTCATCACTTTTACGAGTTCTTTGATTACCATCTTCTTCTCCATATCGTCCAAGGTGTCGGCCTTCTTACACATTTTGTATATGTACGAGGCATAGTAATTGGATGCTGTGCTATTGGAGTCCTTCAGAAAGAGGTTCTTGAAGGTGTTGAACTGGCTGAGCCATGATTCAGAACCGATGCTACTGCTAACAAAGGTGGAGTCGCTGCCAAAGGCTGACAGGCCCTCACCCATCGAGAAGAATTTGTTAAATAAATCGGAATCTCCATACGAAAAGCCGTTAGCACTCAGTTTCACGTCATTGCCGTTGATTCTAATGATTCTCCCCTTTTTCTCGCCCTCACGATACTGTTGCGTAGTAGCGTAGGTCACGATGAGTTTTCCTACAATTTCTTTTTCGTCTTTGCGCCATTCCATAGCGTATGCATAACGATGAGTCTTGCTCATATCTTCCGGGTCCAGGAAAAGCGCGTAGATATAGCGTGAACCCTTGATGTCACCCAAAGGATATCCGCTGTCATCACCGCCTACGGCCAGACTCGTGTAGTCGTATGACTTCTTGCTGGATACCGTTTTAAGACTGTAGGCTTTCTCTTTGTCCTGTTCGAAGGCACGCTCTACATTGTCTACCAAGTCGTGGTGAGATATGGGTATTGTAAACTCGTAGACATCCAATTGTCCCTCCTTGACACCTGTTCCTGGGTTTTTATTCAGTTTGTGACTACTTTCCACTTGTGCCGGTTCACTTGTTATCAGCACGTTGAAGGCACGCTTGATAAACGCTTGTGCATGGGATGTCAGGGGCATCAGCATTAGAATGCCTGCTGCCAGAAAATGTTTATTCTTCATAAGCCAAATACTTTGTTTGTTCGTTAATATATAGGATGGTACCGTCTTCCTGTTCCACAGGGATATAGCCGAGAGACAATAATCGTGCCTCTGTGAGTTCTTGCCGACATTGTGTGATCTGCTCTTCAGCCTCTTGCTGTCCTTTTGCTGCTTCAGCCATCAGGGTGTATGTCTTGGCATAATCGTTGATAGTGGGCTCTGTCTTACGCAGACGGCGTTTTCTGGACAGAATAGGACGAGGCTCATCACGCATGGTTTTTACAGAATCGGTCTTTCGGTCCATTTCTGCCTCTCTCGGCTGCATCGTCCTTGCTGTGTCTGTCTTAGCCGTCAGAGCAGCGTTGTCAGGTTGCAGGTCGACTTGTTCAGATGGTACTGCCATATAAAGCAAACCTGCTACAGTTGCTGCAGCTACACCCCAGAAAGCCCATCTTCTCTTTTGCCGCTTTGGTTTCATCGCCTCTATCTCGCTAAAGAGTTGCCGATAGTCCTCCCATTCTTCGGGTACGTTTCCACTGTGGAAATAGTTAGCCAGAATGTCTTCTTCTTCCAGCGTCGAAGTGCCGTCCATATACTTGTCCAGCAGCTTTGCAATATAATCCTTTGTGTACTTTATCATCGTTTATTCCTACGTTTTATTTCTTCCAATAATGTTCGTCTTGCCCTTGCCAGGAGCGTGCTTACTGATGTCGTTTCGATACCCAATAGTTGGGCTATCTCTTCGTGGCTCCGCCGTTCCTCTTGGCGCATATATAATAAGGTGCGTTGCGTGGTGGGCAGTTGCTGTAGTTTCATTATGAGCCATTCCTCGTTTTCCTTTGCCTCCAGTTCTTCTTGCGGACTGCTGGTAAGACTGACGATGGTGGCCTCCTCAAGCGATTCGGCTGTCCGCCGCCTCTGGAGATCCCTCAGCGTGTGTTTCGCCATCAGCGTAACGATAGCCTCTACTGACCGGAACCGCTCCAGTTCGTCGTGCATCTGCCACAGACGGAGCATCACATCCTGTGCGATGTCCTCTGCCATATCTTCGCCCGCCCCGTAGTGTCGGCTCACATTGAGCGCTTTCTCTCGCCACGTGCGGGCTTTCTGTTCAAATGCACTTCTTTCCATTTATTCTTTGCTACACCTATTAGACGCATATATCGCTCAAAACCAAACTGACTTTAGCAGAGTTTAACAGATTAACGTTTCCTAAGAATCCCAAGTATAATCAGCAGATAGCCTGCGAGGCACAGTACCGGGGCGATGACAATTCTGCGGGTTGAGAAGATGGCAGGGTTGAAAGATTGTTCGGTACCACTTGAACCAGACATCAGGATATAGCCTATAAGTATCAGGGCGCATGCTATGATGATGATTCGTTTTCCGGTTAAGCCAGCCAGTATCAATTGTTTGGCTTTATTGATATTGTTTATTATAGCGTTCATATTGCTTGATGTATTGATGAATGAATTCGGTTCTTTCAAATTGTTCTGCAACGACAAGTGCCTGCTCCATGGTCTGCATCCATGTATAGCGGTTATAAAGAGATCCGGCACGATGCGATATTTTGATGGTGTTTATCCAAGAGAGCCATTCGTCAGAACGTCGCAACAAGGTGCTGACAATCTCATCACCATGTTCAGGCTGACGTGCCATATAATAGCAACGGGCCATCGACAGCGCGTATTCTGTATAGGGCACGTTCTCCTGCGGCATTTCCTTCTGCCACTTATGACATACTTTGAGGGCACGTTTGGTGTCACCACGCTGAAGAAGAGAGTCGATAAGCACGCCCATGATGAGCTGATGAGTATTGGCCATACGCTTGACATCCTCATCTACATAGATTCCTTTCGTGCTCAGACCGCCATAGCGGAAGCGGTGCATGATGTTGTCATAAAGCCTCTCCACATCTATCCTCTGAGTGGTAGCCGTAGGCGAAATGCGATAGGCAAGTCCTTCGAGTACCAAATGGTCGCGCAGGAAGGGCAGAATGTCGGAACCCATGCTGATGGACATATAGACGGGGCGTTCCCAATTGGCCTGCAACAGCATGTCGAGCACCATCAGTTCGTTCTTGTAGAGACCCTGCTTGCCCTTCAGTGAAATAGATGCTGGGCCGATGGTGATGCTGTCAGTATCGATGGGTACATACTCCATCCGGCCCTCCTTGTAGTCTTCATGGTTCAGGCTGATGGGCAGGGGTGGCGAGTCGTATGCAGGATGCTTCATCTGGTCGATATACCAGTCAGTCTGCAGGTATTCCATATTAACGACGCGCGTATCGGTGCGCACACCTTCCACCTCATGGTTAAACCAAAGCGGGAAAGTGTCGTTATCGCCATTGGTAAGGATGATGGGATGTCCCTCTCGCTGCATGCTGTTAAGGTAGTTGGCACCGAAGTCACGACAGGTATAACGGCCAGAGCGGTCATGATCATCCCACGTCTGGCTTGCCATTTGGATGGGAACCAGCAGGCATGCGATAGCGGAAAGAATAGCCAAGGCGGTAGTATATTTTGCACTTTTCACTCTTACCTTTTCACTTATCATTCCCACTCCCATGCCTATCCAGATGGCAAAGGCATAGAACGAACCTGCGTAGGCATAGTCGCGTTCACGCGGTTGGAGGGGCGTCTGGTTCAGATAGACCACGATGGCAAGTCCCGTCATCAGGAACAGCAGCATGACAACCAGAAACTGCTGCTTACCTATTCCCGAGCAAGGCTCGCCTACCCGTTGCCTTTCACGTCCTTTACGCCATTGCCATAACATTCCTACCAGTCCGAGCAACAGCGGTAATCCATAGAATACGTTACGCCCTTTGTTCTCTTTCAAGTCAGACGGCAGCTTCGACGTGTCGCAACCTAACAGCCAGTCGTCTATCCATCGGAAGCCTGTAATCCAGTTGCCGTGTTCCACTTCTCCGTGTCCCTGAATGTTGTTCTGTCGCCCCACGAAGTTCCACAGGAAATAACGCCAGTACATGAAGTTCACTTGGTAGGAAAGGAAGAAACGCAGATTCTCTGCAGCAGTGGGTACGCCGTCCTTTTTCTCGACGTTTCCGAGCCAGTCCTCGTAGGCTTTGGTATGTCGTGAGGAATGCATCCGGGGGAAGTACATATTGTTCTTATACAGATAATCAATATCATGGCGCACCACCTCATATTCCTGCTTCGTGGAATCGGCTACAGGACGATAAACGGCTTGACCTTCCTTCTGTCTCGGCACCAGGTACTCTCCCATTCCCGACGTACCGTCGCCTACCCGTAGCCTTTCTGCCACGCGGTCTATTTCACTGCAATACGCAGGACCATAGAACAGTGGTGTCTTGCCATATTGCTCGCGGTTCAGATAGCTGCCCAAAGAGAAGATGTTGTCAGGCGCATTCTCACACATCGGCGTCTGGGCATTGGCCCTAATAAAAATGACACCATAGCTACTGTAGCCGATAAGCATCATCAGCAGGCAGGCAAACGATAGCTTGACGATTCTTTGTTTCACTTTATAATAGGCAATGACGATTGTTCCTGTCAGCAGTAAGATGTAGCAAATGAGGCCAGTGTTGTAAGGGCATCCCAGCACATTGGTAAACAGCAGTTCAAACCCTCCGCCAAGTTTCACCACGCCAGGAATAAGACCAAAGAGGATAACGCCTATCAGCAAGCCGCCAGCGATGAGCGCTTTCAGCATCCCCATCCATGTAACCCGTCTCGCCCGACGGAAATAGACCACAAACGACATGGCGGGCAGACAGAGCAGACAAAGCAGATGGACACCGATGGACAATCCTGTAATATAGGCAATCAGGACAATCCATCGAGTACTGCCGGGCTTATCCATCTCGTTCTCCCATTTCAGAATCAGCCAGAACATCAAGGCGGTCAGGAAACTGGAGAAAGCATAGACTTCTGCCTCGACTGCCGAGAACCAGAACGTGTCGCTGAAGGTGTAGGCTAATGCGCCAACCATGCCGCACGCCTCAATAGTGATGACATTGGAAAGGGACGGAGTGGCGGTAGCAAATTCTTCACTTTTCACTATTAACTTTTCACTTAAATGCGTAATGGTGAGAAACAGGAAGAATATACACCCTGCACTCAGCAGTGCCGACAGAAGATTAACCATCAGCGCCACTTGCGACGGATCACTGGCCAGCTGTGAGAACAGGTTGGCGGCTAACATAAAGACTGGTGCGCCAGGCGGGTGACCAATCTCTAACTTATAGCCACACGCAATGAATTCAGGACAATCCCACAGACTGGCCGTCGGCTCTACAGTCAGTCCATAGACAATAGCGGCTATGGCAAAGTCAAGCCACGCCATGCAAGTGTTGAGCTTCTTAAATGTTTTTTGTTGCATAATGCTTTGCACGTTTCATTAAACGGCTGCAAAGCTAACAACAATTATGTAAACATACAGCAAAAACTGTCTGACATTTATCTGACAATTGTCTGACAGGAACCTATCTATCTGATAGTCAGACCGTATGACTTTCCCCTGTCTGACTCGATTTTAAGGTCGGAATGTTCTTCTATGATGGGCTTCAGGCGACGGATGAGGGTGTAAAGCGTCTCGCTGGCATCGGGTTTCTTGGGCCAAAGCGCATCGCATATCTCTGCTTTCGACAGCTGATGCGAGGGCGACTGCCACAGCATCTCCATCAGCTGCTGCTGCATCGGGGTAAGCTTAACTTCGCAGCCTTTGGCATTGACGAACCGCCCATCTTGCAGCATCATGCCGCCATAAAGTCCTAATGCAGACAGCCTCCTATGCTGATACAGGCAGAACATGCTCCACAGCAGCACCATTGACCATAGAATCATCGAAGGACGCTGGTCAGAGAGTGACAGAATCGTGGCTGTCGATACTTGTGGACGTGGACGGAATCCTTTCTTGGTGTCCACCGCCAAAACAGCATTTCCTCTCAACCCCTCTATTTGCAGGTGACTGTTGAACACCTGAATCGTATCAGCACTGATCACGTCCGACTGCTGTTCATCCAAGGCCTTGGCCAATGCCTGGTTCACATCCTCAGTCACCAACTTCTCAGTGGTCTTATAACTCGTCAGGCTCACCATGCTCGATGCGATTATCAGTGCAAAGAGCACCACTACTGCGTATTTCTGTTTCATAAAATCACATTATTAGTATCAGAATACACATGCCCATCCGAATTTACGGACGAGTTCTTGTAACAGATTCCTGTCACGAATAGGGATTGTAACCGAGACAGTCTCTCGCTGGTTATCACGTTCAGCGATATTGGCTGTATCGAGGTCATGCTGTGTCTGCATGTTCATCCAAATGTCAGCAGGGATGCCAAGTGCTTTCTCCAAGGCTACAGCCACGTTGAGCGATACCGAACGTTTACCGTTGATGGTCTCGCTGAGTACGGATGCCTTGATGCCAGTCTCGTCAGCGAGTTGCTTCTGTGTCATACCACGTTCTTTAAGTTCATCCTTAATCATTTCACCAGGATGTGTAGCAATAAATGGGGTTAGAACTTTCTTACTCATAATGCTTGGAAATTTCAAATATCAATGCGTTTACAATTATTCCGCTTTCATCGGGAGAACTATAGAAGAACAGGCGGTACTGATCGTTAATCCATACAGCATCTACACCATTCAGATCACCTTTCTTCTTCTCATAGTGGAGCGACTTAATAAAGAATAGATCTTCCAGTCGCCGAGCAGCTTTAAGATAGTTAACCACCTTGATGAATCGTTTCACAATGTCCTTGGACAGCTTCTTATACTGGCTGTCCTTGGTTGTTCCCGTGGTGTACAACTCCTCTAATGCCGCATTATCGAATTCAATGTTCATTGTCTAAATTGATTAAGACGGTGCAAAGATAATGATAATTTTCAAGATATTAGCAAATTTGCGAATTATTTTAAGATTTCTTGCGAATTTTATTAAAAATCTGGTTCTGCATCTCTTGGCGTTAATTGTTCTAAAGCGAGAAATAAGATATGCGGACAGCATCGGTGCAGAATACCGATAACTGCCCGCTATCAACGAGAGAGTTATGCTTCAAAGACTAACTTCTGGAACAACCTGGCCATCGAGGAGGTTGATGATGCGCTGGGCGTAACCGGCATCTCGCTCAGAGTGGGTGACCATCACGACGGTAGTGCCCTCTTGGTTCAGCTGTGTCAGGAGTTGCATCACTTCGAGACCATTCTTGGAGTCGAGGTTACCAGTAGGCTCGTCGGCGAGGATGAGCTTGGGATTCATCACGACGGCTCGGGCAATGGCGACGCGTTGCTGCTGACCGCCAGAGAGCTGCTGAGGAAAGTGATGGGCGCGATGACTGATGGCCATGCGGCGCAGCACCTCTTCTACACGCTGCTTACGCTCCTTCTTGGGTACGCCAAGGTAGGTCAGCGGCAGTTCCACGTTCTCCTCTACGTTCAGTTCGTCGATGAGGTTGAAACTCTGGAACACAAATCCTATCTGTCCTTTGCGAACCTTGGTGCGCTGGCTCTCTTTCAGACTGCCCACGTCCTCGCCGTCCAGCAGATAAGTGCCGCTGGTAGGATTGTCGAGCAAGCCCAAAATGTTCAACAGTGTTGACTTACCACAGCCCGACGGCCCCATGATGGCCACGAACTCACCTTTCTTCACTTCGAGCGACACACCGCCCAGTGCAACGGTCTCCACCTCTTCCGTGCGGAACACCTTCTGAATGTTTTCTAACTTAATCATATTTTTATTCTGTTTTGATACTTTCTACGGGATTCTCATTGGCTGTGCGCCAACTCTGGATGATGACGGTGGTGAGGGTGATGACGCCAACTGCCAGCAGGGCCAGGGGGAAGAGCCACCAGTAGATGGTCGTGCGTTCGGCAAACGACTGGAGCCATTGTTGTCCGATGTAGTAAGCTATGGGGGCAGCAATGATGAAACTGACAGCGAGTAGCAGGGCGTAGTGGCGGCAGAACATCATGAGAATTTCCTGTGTCGAGCTACCCATCACCTTACGGATGCCAATCTCCTTGCGACGGTATTCCGTCTCGAACATCGTCATACAGAACACACCGATGAGGGTGATTACGAGGCAAATGAGCGAGAAGATGAATACCTGACGGACGAAACGGAACTCCTCTTGGTAGGTCTGCTCCAACATTTGGTCAAGGAACTTGACTTCCGGTTCGTGCTTTGCCCCCAGTTTCATACAGATGTCCTTGATGGTCTTGCGCATCTGCACCTTGTCAACGCCAGCCGCCACTCGGACGTTCATCACACCCAGGTTGTTCGTCCATCCGCGTTCCTTGTAGATAGGGCCATAGACAATGAAGGCCATTGGCGTGTCATTGTTATCAATGCGGGTAGAAGCGAAGCGTACATTCTGGCATACACCGATGACAGGCAGATCATCCTCTAAGAGTTTTTTGTTCATCTCCACCCATTCCCATTTCTTGCGGGCTGCCTCATTGATGATATAGCAGTCGCCATCGTGTTCCGTAAAGTCGTGACCTTCTATGACCTTGATGCCCATGGTACGCAGGTAGTGCCAGTCGACGGGTAACGCCACAAACTGTACCTGATGGTCTTTATCGCCACGTCCCCATCCCATATATCTATCGGCACTCCCTAAAGAAAATTGCGAATAGGCTACGTCGACGATGCCCGACTGTTGCAGCAGTTCGGAACGCAGCGTCTCTTGCTTGTCGAGAATTTCCCACGTGTTGCAATAGAGTATCTTGTCCTTCGCGTAGCCATAGTTGGACTTGAAGATATAGTGGCTTTGCAGATAGAGGATGGAGATGTATACCACCATAATGCTGGTGATGAGGAACTGTAGGCATAGTAAGGCGGTGCGCAGACGGCGCCCCTTGGGAGTCAGTCCGAACGAGCCTTTCAACACCAGTGCCGGTTGGAACGATGTGATATAGAAAGCCGGATAGAGACCTGCCACGATGCCTACAACGAGCGCACCAACGGCAAGAGCTGTAATGAGCACACCATGCCCACGAAGTGCGATGCTGCCTACGGTCAGTTCGTTGATGAGCGGCCACTCAGACAGCAGGTAGCACACGATGACTGCCAGGCCAAAAGCCAGCAGCGATGTCAGCACCGTCTCTGCCACAAGTCCAAAGCGTAGCGAAGTGAGAGTGCTACCCAATACGCGCCGCGTATTGATGCTTTTGATGCGCATCGGACTCTCGGCTAGCGTGAAGTTCAGGAAGTTGATGGCGGCAATGATGATGACCAGCAGGCACGACAGCTGCAGAATCAGGTCTACGGCCTTGTTGCCTCGGTCTTGTTCTAGGTCTACGCCCGAGAACCACGTATCGGTGATGGGTGTGAGTCGCATATTGAGACCGCCTCGCATTTCACTTTCGTTCCATTGGTCTTCCATGCCATTCTCCATGTATATCTGGTATATTCTCTCAAGCAGTGGCTCGAAGATGGTCTGCCTGATTTGCGTAGTATCCAGTGGTTGACGCAGGCGCAAATAGCAATAATAATTATAGTTCTGGAAGTTGCCCTTGTTCTCATCGCCAATGCTTCCATAGATGCAGTTCCTTGCCAGGCAGTTATCTGAAAAATCCTCAAAGACGCCTCTCACCAGAATGCTGTCTTTGCCGTTCCACATCGAACGTCCTGCTGCCTGAGTTGTTTCGAAATACTTCATGGCGATGGAGGCGGGTATGACGAGCCCCCTATGGTCTTCGTCTGCCCAGCCGATCTTTCCGTCCAGCACGCGAGGAGCGAGTGTTGTCAGTGCATCGTTGCTGACTTTGCAGCTTTTGAACTCAAACTCCGTATTCTTTTTCATAAACCTCCAACTATTTTCCCAACATTGGAACAGAGCCATACTCTCTACCTGTGGAAGGGAATCGAGCTGGTCAGCCAGGAATCGGCTTACATTAGACTGCCACTTGCCATGATCCATCAAGGAAGGCATCTCCACTCGATAGAGTTGCTCGTAGTTCGCCAACCCTTTGTTATAAGAGTGGTTGTACGTCACCTGCGTCAGGAATAGGTAGCAGGCTGCAAAGGCCACTGTCAGCCCGACAAAGTTCAATACAGTTGCCGTCTTGAAGCGGCGAGCCATGTAAAGCATGTTTCTAATTACGTTCATATATCAATTCCTTTATCTTATTGCATTATTGTTATTGTTCAAAATTCGGGTTCGGGCGTGCGCTCCTGTGTATGAGTCCGTTCGCTCCAAGATATAAGGGCGGGCGCCCCAATTGATACGGGCGGGTGTACAAAACGAGAGAGGTACGGGTCACGTCCCTGTCAGGTAGGCTCTCACTCCCTGTTTGCTACGGGTTCTTACCCTTTTCGCGCGTATTACCATCATTGACTCCTTACTTAAGCACCAACACTTCATTGTCTTTGAATGCCTCGTAACCGCTGGTGACGACGCGCTCGCCTGGCTCTAAGCCTTCGAGAACTTCGTAGTACTGCGGATTCTGGCGGCCTATGCGGATGTTACGGCGATAGGCTTTCGAGCCGCTCTTATCGAGGACAAAGATCCATTGTCCGCCGGTGGTTTGGAAGAATGTGCCGCGAGGAATGAGGACGGCCTGCTCTGGCTGACCCAGTTCGAGGTCGATGTAGTAGGTCTGTCCTGTGCGGATGTTCTCTGGTCTTTCGCCTCGGAATACGAAGTCGCAACGGAACTTGCCTTCACGAACCTCAGGATAGACCTTGCGGACTTGAAGTTGGTATTGCTTGTCGCCACGAGTAAAAGTAGCGGTGAGTCCCTGACGCACACGGTCGATATAGTGCTCGTCTATTAGTGCCTGCACCTTATAGTCAGAGAGGTCGTTCAACTGACCAATCTTCTGGCCGGGGCTGATGCTCTGACCTAATTCTACATCTAACAGGCCTAACTCGCCATCAATGTTTGCCCGTACTTCGAGCTTATCCTTGCGCTGAGGATGCCGCCAAACGCTCTACCAGCGGACGAGGAAGCGTAGTGCCGTAATCCTCCAAACCTGGCCCTAACTTCATGGTCAAGCGAAACAGGTTCTCGTGCTCTGTAAAGCTCTTGTTATACCCCAAGTCGTAGTTCACCTTCGTCATGATGACGAAGAAAGAGGCAAAGGCCAGACTCAGTCCCAGCATGTTCAAAAGGTTCGCTGTAGTAAACTTCCTGAATATGGAAGCAAAGTTTCTGATAATTGTCTTCATACTTCTTCTTACTCTAATTCTTGTTGCAAAATTACGTCAAGAAAACGAATCCGCCAAGGTTTTTAACTTTGGCGGATGCAGATTGTCTAATAATTAGACACTTTGGCGTATGATTTTTAGACAGTGCTGGCCATTGGAGTAATATGCACCATCGTCTTCCGGATGGAAGCCTAAGCGCAGAAATTCTTCGTGAATCTCATGCTTCGTGGCAAGGCGGGCATCATCAATATAAGGCTGAACAAGCACGGCACAGACATGACCGTCTCTGTTCTCTGCAAAGCCTGTCATGCAATAAGGACATGCATCAAAGTATTTGTTATGAGCCTTGATACGTTCAAAGAAAGGGGTGAGATTATCGTCTGAATATCGGAAATCGTTCAACTTGATGATTTCCGTACCGTCTTTGGAAAGATATACTTCGTTTTCAGAACCTCGGTCAAAGAAGTCGCCAAAGAGGCTACGGTCTTTAAACCAGCAGCCTTGCTCTTCTGCCCACTTACGGAGCCTTACCAGTTAGACAGATTTGCAAGCCGTTGTTCCCGCAAGAGCTTCAATCTCTTCAAGGACTCTTCGCGCGACTTCGGATGCTGCCTCCAGTATGCCACACTCGCTCTCATTTCGGCATTCACCTTCTTGTGATAATCGTTCAGTCTGATCTCCATTCATCTTCGTTTTTACACGTTTGCGCTTGCAAAGATACAACAATTGTTTGACATGAACGAACATTTCGGGCGAAATCAAACCAAAAACAGGTAGATTCCGCCCGAAAGACATCAGAGATAAGGCTTTTATTCCGTCTTGATGCTCTCTATGGGATTCTCGGTTGCTGCGTGCCTGCCTTGGAAGGCTGCGGTAAGCAGGTTGACGGCGAGCACGATGACAAGAGAGAGCAGTAGTGGTATAAACTCCATCTTGATGGTAAGACCTGAGATGCTGCCCACCGTTGGGGCTATCCAGTAGGAGAGAGGGATGGCGATGACAGCAGCGACGAGCGACTGGATGGCAACGGTGCGGAGCAGGCGCAGGGTGATGCCGCTGATTTCGGCTCCAAAGACGCGGCGCACAGCAATCTCACGACGGCGCTGGCCAACGAAGTAGCTGTTCATCGCCATCAGGCCGAGGATGGCTATCAAGAGGGCAACCGCCGTAAAGACCGTCAGCACGCTGAGGAACCTCTCGTAGTCCTTGTACCACTCTCTGTGTTTCTTGCTGAGCTGGTGAATTTCCTGCGCTTCATAGCCCGTCAGTTCTTTTAGCAGGTGTACCATCGAATCTTCCACTTTCTTGAAATCTCCATGATATTTAACAAGTGCCTGACGAGGATTTCCGTAGTTTCTACTTACATAGTTATCTGCATCGTCGCGGAATTCATCGGCCTTAAAGAATAAGAAAGGTGTGGGATGCTGCTCTTCATACATCACGTTCTGATAGACCATATCGGGATAAACTGCCGCTATTTCAAAGTTTGCGAAGTTAGCAGTTACTATCTTACGCTCGTCATCGTGCTTGCCAAACTGCCGCAGCAACTGATGGTTGACACCCCAACCGTTGTCTGTATAGGTTTTCTCTGGGTGGATGTTCAGGATATTATAGAAACAACTATCACCTATCAGATATCGCATGCTGACCACCGTTCCGTCATCGGTGGTAGTCGTATTATTCTCCAGGCCCTCAACGGGTGTACCATAGCCGTAGCCAACGGCCTCCACCTCTGGAATTTCGAGCAATTTGCTGCGGAATGTCTGTCGCTGGCTTTCGTTGAGGCCACTGATTCCCCGAGTTTCAAGGATGTTGTCGATGTCGTAGCCCAAGGGCTGGTTCATCCTTTCGCGGATGCTGCTGCCTAATAGCAACGTGACTGTCAGCATGCCAATAGCGAAGACAGCCTGAATGACCATCAGCGCATGACTCCAGCGCTGGCGCACACGACGGCGGAACGTGCCTCTGACAATGTCAATAGGTTGATAGCCGCTGAGGATCGTGGCTGGCACGAACCCTGCCAATGAGCCAACGAGAATGACACCAAGCAGGAAAGCAATGATGGTGATGATGCCCGTATCCTTCAACAAATCCAACGGGCAATTGGCCATTTCGATAGCCTTGTCTTGCAGGGTGAGTGCTATCAGATAAGCAATAATGAAAGCGATGGCTGTAAAGAGTGTGCTCTCGGCAATCAGTTTCGCGAAGACCTGTAGGCGCGAGGAGCCTAACAGCCGTCTTGTGGCCATTTCCTTTGACCGTTCCGTGGTGAGCGAGACGCTTAGGTTCACATAGTTGAAGATGGCGAACACCAGTACGAGCAGGGCGATGACCACATAGAGATGAGTCATATCGCGACTGCCGTGATTGAGGTTGTCGCCCTCAAACGAGCACTCCTTCGCATCGTAATAGAGGGTAGAGAGGGGGGTGAGCGTCAGTTCCTTCACGGCCTCCATCTGATAGATCCAGAAGAAGGTCTTCAGATAGTCGCGCATTTCGCTGATCTTACTACGCAGATCGCAACCCTCGCGCTCCATCAGGAACAGCACGCTACTGGCAGCATTATTCATGGTCTCAACGTAAGCCGAGGCATGAAGTTGGCGCAGATTCTCCAGATTGACCACACATTCATACGTGTCAGGGATGACGGAACGGTCGAAATCGTCCATCACGCCGCTGACTGTATAGGTAATGCGTTCTCCTGTATCCCCAGCACCGTCCAAGACAACCTCTTTGCCTACAGCATCACCGTCAGGCCAGTAGCGCTGGGCAAATTTCTGGCTGACCACCATCTGATTAGGAGCGCTGAGCACTTTCTTCTTATCACCCGTCAGCAACTTGTAATCGAAAAACTCAAAGAAATTGGGGGCGGTGAGCAACATCTTCGTTTTAGCCTCCTGTCCTTTGATGGTGAATGCCATCTCTAAGCCCGATACGGAGCACCAGTCCTCGATCTCAGGGAAGCGGTCTTGCAATTTCTGTCCTACACGGAAGTGAGACATCATGAACTCTTCGTTACCCACGACAAAGGTGCGCTCGCCGCGTGTCTGATAGTTCTCTACCGTTGTCTGCCGATAGATAAGGTCGCCCAGCAACAGTAGGAATGCTATCGAGAGGCAAAGCCCCACGATATTAATAATAGTAAACAGCCTGTGTCGGCTCAGGAATTTCAGATAACTATTCATATCTTTACTTATTTATAATCAACACTTCATTGTCTTTGAATGCCTCGTAACCGCTGGTGACGACGCGCTCGCCTGGCTCTAAGCCTTCGAGAACTTCGTAGTACTGCGGATTCTGGCGGCCTATGCGGATGTTACGGCGATAGGCTTTCGAGCCGCTCTTATCGAGGACAAAGATCCATTGTCCGCCGGTGGTTTGGAAGAATGTGCCGCGAGGAATGAGGACGGCCTGCTCGGGCTGGCCTAATTCCAAATCAATATAGTAGGTCTGGCCTGTACGGATGTTCTCTGGTCTTTCGCCTCGGAATACGAAGTCGCAACGGA
>Ga0310697_10003140_pt1 | contig 16879 bp, 22 predicted proteins | sample 172DNAGHGlowgp2_FD_203883 | JGI IMG/M metagenome (GOLD analysis project Ga0310697, IMG submission 203883) | Sheep rumen microbial communities from Palmerston North, Manawatu-Wanganui, New Zealand - 1728 DNA GHGlow gp2 (v2) (version 2) | ecosystem: Host-associated > Mammals > Digestive system >... | reverse complement strand
AAGATTTTAAATCTTTTGCGCAAAATTCCAATTTAATCGCCGTAAGTGCCGAAATTAACACCGATTTAGATACTCCGGTCTCGATTTTTTATAAAATCGTCGAAAAAGGGCGCGGATTTATTCTCGAATCGGTCGATACAACTCAACAGGCATTTGGGCGATTTTCTTTTGTCGGTGCAGAACCTTTCGTCGAATTGCAAGTTTTTAAGAACAAAATTTTGTTCCGCGATGGCGATTTGATGAAATATATCGGCGGAAATCCCGTTGACGCGATAAAAAAGTTTATGTCGCGCTATAAACCGGCAAATTTTGATAAAAATCTCCCGCTGGCGAATGGCGGCATGGTCGGTTATTTTAATTTTGAAATCGCCGCAACTTTTGATAGAATTCGCGGTCTTGAACTTGATGACGAAGAACTTTTAGGGCAATTTATGATTTGTCGCGTGTTAATTGTCCTTGATGCACTGAAAAATTCTGCAAAATTAATTTATCTCGCCGAAATTAACAATCAAACGAATTTAGACGAACTTTATACAGAAATTTCCGCCCGCATGAACGAAATTGCTAAAAAAATCGCCGCGCCGCTGAAAATTCCTGCAGAGGTTGAAAAAAATCCTCGTGAATCCGTAAATTTCTTGAAAAAATACGGCGAAGCACCGCCGGAAGTCTTAAAAGCTATTGAACGCGCAAAAGAATACATTTTTGCCGGAGATATTTTCCAAGTCGTGCCTTCAAAGCAATTTTTAGCTAAAATTTCTAAGCCGGCGTTCCTTTTTTATAGAAAACTGCGCCAAATTAATCCTTCGCCGTATATGTTTTACATAAATTTCGGTAGCGTAAAATTAGTCGGCGCGTCGCCCGAAATGCTCGTAAAAATCGCTGGAAAAAAAGTTTTTACCTATCCAATCGCCGGAACTCGTCGCCGCGGGAAGGATTTTGACGAAGATTTTGCACTTGCGAACGATTTAAAAGCCGATATTAAAGAAAATGCAGAACATTCTATGCTTGTTGACCTCGCTCGCAACGATTTGGGCAGAATTTCCGTTCCTGGCACCGTAAAAGTTGAAAAACTTCGCGAAGTGGAGTATTTTAGCCACGTTATGCACATGGTTTCGAGCGTTACGGGCATTTTGGAGGAAAATTTCACGCCAATTGACGTTTTAAAGGCAACTTTTCCCGCTGGAACTGTCAGCGGCGCGCCAAAACTCCGCGCAATGGAAATTATTAACGAATTGGAACCTGTTCGTAGAAAAACTTACGCTGGAACCGTCGGTTATATGGATTTTTGCGGAAATATGGATATGTGTATCACTTTGCGCACGATTCGGATTGAAAATGATGTAAATTTAGTAATTCAAACGGGCGCGGGCATTGTTGCCGACTCAATTCCGCTAAATGAATACCGAGAATTTTTGCAAAAGGCAAAAGCACTCTTTGAAGTCGTCGAGGAGGTGGAAAATAATGATTTTACTCCTTGATAACTACGATTCGTTCACTTTTAATGTATTTCAGCTGCTTTCTGAGCTGGGAGCGGCAGTAAAAGTCGTCAGAAACGATAAAATTTCAGTCAAAGAGATAAAAAATAACTTTTCTGCCGTAATAATTTCGCCCGGACCGGGTGTACCAAGTGATGCGGGAATTTCCGAAAAAATTATCTCCGACCTTAAAGAAAATTTGCCGATTTTTGGAATTTGTTTGGGACATCAGGCTATTGGCGAAGTTTTTGGCGGAAAAATCGTTCGTGCAAAGGAAATTATCCACGGAAAAACTTCAAAATTGATTCACAATGGCAAAGGAATTTATAAAAATTTAAATCAAGGTATTGAGGTAGGGCGGTATCATTCGTTGATAATTGAGCGCGAAACTCTGCCCGATTGCCTGGAAATTACTTCAGAATTGGCTGACGGCACGATTATGGGCGTTCGTCACAAAATTTTTGACGTAGAAGGGATTCAATTTCACCCAGAATCAATTTTGACGCCGGACGGTCGCCAAATGATGAAAAATTTCTTGCAAACGCACAAAATCTATTGCGCTAAACATTTATAAGCAGTAAAATTGCCTTCGGTAAAAAAATTTTAAGTGTCGGAGGCTTTTTTTATGAAAATTTTATTTGTATGCAATGGAAACAGCGGTCGTTCGCCAATGGCGCAATTTATTATGCAGAAATTAGTAAAAGATGCCGGTTTGAGCGAAAAAATTTCCGTTTCGAGCGCGGCAAGCAAGAAAACTAACGGAGAAATGCTTCATCAGGGCATTGCAATGAAACTTCGCATGGAAAATATCCCTTTTGAACAGCATTTTGCCCGCACAATCACGAAAAACGATTATGACGAGAATAATTTGATAATTTGTATGGATTCCGGCAATATTGAGCAGGTAAAAGCGATTGTTGGCGGCGATCCGGACAAAAAAATTAAAAAATTACTCGAAAAAGATATTCCGTGGGATAAAAACGGTTTTGAGACAACTTACAACGATATTTTGCACGGTTGCAAAGCACTTTTGGAAAAAATCCGCAAAACTTTATAACATTTAAATTTTGTAAAGAAAATTCATGCAGGAAAAGTTATTTTTGGCAAGAAATAATTTGAAAAAGGAGGTTTTGCTATGAAAGAACGCGTTCACAAGGACGTTGTGATAATCGGCGCGGGCATGTCGGGCTTGACGGCGGCTTTGTACTGCGGACGCATGAATTTGGACACGATTGTCTTGGAAAATGGGATTATCGGCGGGCAAATTGCGAACGCAACGTCGATTGAAAACTATCCCGGCTTTGTCAGCGTCACGGGCGGCGATTTAATTTCGACTGTTCAGCAACAAGCGGAAAATTTCGGCGCGATTATCGACGAATTTGACGAAATCGAGCAAGTTTCGCTAAAAAGTTCGCCAAAAATCGTCGAAACGCAGGAAAAAATCTACGAAACTGACGTTGTAATCATCGCTTCGGGCATGAATCGCAGGAAATTGCCTTTGCCGGAAGAAAAAAAATATGCCGGACGCGGCGTTCACTACTGCGAACTTTGCGACGGGCACGCTTACGACGGAAAAATTATCGCGGTGATGGGCGGCGGAAATGCGGCGGTTGATGCGGCGAATTTTTTAACTAAATATGCGAAAAAACTTTATTTAATTCACCGTTCGGAGTTCAGAGCGGATGAAATTTCGCAAAAAAGGATTCGTGCGAATGAGAAAGTAGAAATAATGTTGCAAACCGAGATAAAAGCCCTGCGCGGTGCAAAAAAATTGGAGGAAGTAGAAATTTTCGACAAAAAAACCGGCGAAACTAAAAATCTTGCGATTGACGGAATTTTTGTCAATATTGGCGTTGAACCGAACACAAATTTATTTAAAAACGAGTTGAACCTCACAAAAAGCGGCAGAATTTCTGCGGGCGAAGACTGCAAAACGGAAATTCCAGGAGTTTTTGCGGCAGGAGACGTGCGCGAAAAAGAAATTCGGCAATTAACGACAGCGGCGGCTGACGGAACTATTGCGGCATTGCTTGCGGAAAAATATTTATCAAAACTGAGGGAAAACTAATGGTCAAAGTTTATACAACTTCAACTTGCCCGTATTGCGCAAAAGTTAAGAGATATTTGAAGTCCAAAGACGTTGAATTTGAGGAATTTGACATCGAAAAGGACGAAAAAGCTCGCGAAACTTGCAAAAAAATGACGGGAATTGATTGGGCGGTGCCCGTGACGACGATTGACGGCGAAAATTACGTTATCGACTACGATAAAGAGGAAATTGATAAATTGTTGTGTCTTTAAGGAGGAATCTAAAAAAATGGTTAAGGTTTATTCGTTTGAAAGTTGCCCGTGGTGCAATAAAGTAAAAAAATATCTCGATTCGCGCGGAATTGAGTACGAAGTTCGCGATATTGAACTTAGCGAAGAGGCAGCCGCCGAATGTGAAAAAATTTCTGGCGATTTGACTGTTCCTGTCACGACCATTGACGGAAAAAATTATGTTTTGGGCTTTGACAAGAAAAAAATCGACGAATTGCTCGCAAGTGCGTAAGTTTGGAGGAATTTTTATGGGCATTTATGATTTTACGGTTAAAACTAATCGCGGCGTTGAAAAAAGTTTGGCGGATTACAAAGGAAAAGTGCTTTTAATCGTCAACACGGCGAGCAAATGCGGATTTACGCCCCAATTCGAGGAGTTGCAGGCACTTTACAAGAATTATAAGGAAAAAGGGCTTGAAATTCTCGGTTTTCCGTGCAATCAGTTCGCAGGTCAGGAACCCGGCACGAATGAAGAAGTTCAGCAGTTTTGCAAGCTGAATTACGGCGTGACGTTCCAAATTTTTGAAAAAGGCGACGTTCGCGGCGAAAATGCGCAACCTTTGTTCAAATATTTAACTTCAGAGAAAAAATTTGAAGGATTTGATATGAATCATCCGATTGCGGCGAAACTTTTGGAGGCTTTGCAGAAAAATTTCCCCGAATATTTGGAAGGCGACGGTATTAAGTGGAATTTCACGAAATTTTTGGTTGACAGGGAAGGAAAAGTTGTTGCTCGTTATGAGCCGACTACTACGCCCGCCGCAATCGCCGCTGACATTGAAAAATTGCTCTGAAAATAATTTTTAAACCGAATTTAACTAAAAAACCTCCGGAATTCGTATCCGGAGGTTTTTTTTATGCATTTTGATTTTGTTTTGGTGGTTTAGGAACTTCGTAAACGTCTGTGTGCAAATATTCGCTCTTAATCATATCGTTGCCGTTGTACCAGACGCGATAAAGCGACGGCGACATATAAGAACCATCAGTTTCCAGTGCAATTTCCGAACCGCCCAGGTCAGCTTTTGTGCCCAGAACAAAAACGCTTAAAGTTGAACCGTAAGCTTCGGCGATTAGATAAACATTGTGCGGGAAATCGTTTCTGAACTTAAAATCAATCTGTCCGTCAGCAACGGTGGCATCACGACCGGGCGCAATGTAAGTTGATTGGAAAAAATGCGGGGTGCGGTCGGTCGGGGTCAAACCGGCGAGCAAAACGGCGTTATAAAGCGTGGAACTGACTTGGCAGACGCCGCCGCCGTAATCAACGTCCGGTCGCCCGTTAATAATTACGCCCGCAACTTTGTAGCCGTTATCCCATGTGCGTTCACCGACGGTGTCGTTAAAGGAAAAAGTCCACGACGGCTTGACGATTTTATTGGAAATTGAGTTGGCAGCAAGCCAAATGTTATCTCCACGGTCGCCGGGGTAATAATATGTGCTGTAAGTTCCCAAAATCGAATCAATGCTGGAAATATCTTCTGTGGTTATGAACGGCTGAATATCTTCGGGCTTTAAATCAATCGCGCCCTTTGGAAAGTTTAAAGTTGTGAGCGGCTCCTTCAAACTTTCGGCAAGTTCCTGCGTATTTAGCTTTTTACCAATGACGCCAGGAATTTTTTCAATAATATCGCCGGCGGAAAGTTTGCACAGCGCGTTGACGGGGTCTTTGTTGACTTTTACGGCAATGGCAGAAAGTTTTTCGTCAAGCAAAGCCGAATCATATTGGGCGGCGAGTTTCACATCACGACCGTTTAGAAGACATTTAATTTGCTCGTTGAAGTTACCGATTGTCGAAGAGCCGCGCCCGAAATGTAAAGCTTCTTGCGTGGCTTGACTGATTAACGGTTTCAGATTAATTTCTTCCGGCGTGATTTGAAATTCTTCGCCTTCGTAGCGGAAAATTAGCGGGTGAACTTTTTGTGCTGCGACGTTCGTAAAAAATTTTTCCGCGCTGATTTTATCTAATCCGCCGATAGATTGTCCTTCGGAGCGAACGCCCATGATAATTTTATCGCCGCTTGCCACAGAACTTGAAACTGCCAGCGAACCGACACCCACGACCGCCACAGTAGCCGCCGCAATCGCCGCGCTCTTTGTCGAGAGAAAATTTTTTAGGTTGAACTTTTGAACTTCTGAAGTCTCCACAAAAATTTCGCCTCCATGTTTTAATTTCATATTCTCATTCAATACTTTAATTCCATATTTTATTCAGCTATTATAACCTAAAAAAATTTTTTATCAATAAAATTTTTATTAAGGGGCGATTCTTGCCTTGCTGAAAAATTTTCGTTACAATAGCGGCGTCAAAAGGAGGCCTTTTAAATGGAAATTGACATCAGCAAAATTAAATTCAACGTGCACGGATTGGTTCCGGCGATTGTGCAGGAAGAAAGCGGGCAAGTGCTCATGCTCGCCTACATGAACGAAGAATCACTTAAAAAGACGATTGAAACGGGCTACACGCATTTTTATAGCCGCAGCCGCCAAAAACTCTGGAAGAAGGGCGAAACCAGCGGCAACGTTCAACAAGTCAAGGCTCTTTATTACGACTGCGACGGCGACGCGCTCCTTGTCAAGGTTCATCAAACGGGCGTGGCGTGTCACACGGGAACTTATTCTTGTTTCAGCGGGCGCAGGCTTGACGAAAATAAAAATTTGCCCGCCGTGGTTGAACAGCCGCCTGAAGATTTGTCGCTTGTCCTTTATGAATTGTATTCCGTCATAAAAGACCGCCAGCGGCACCCCGTGGAAGGTTCCTACACGAATTATCTTTTCAACATGGGGCACGACAAAATTTTAAAGAAAGTCGGCGAAGAGGCTGTCGAAACAATCATCGCGTCGAAAAATAACAACGTCGAGCAAATTTTGTACGAGATGGGCGACCTGTGGTATCACTGCCTGGTTTTGCTGGCGTGGCACGGCATTAAACCCGAAGATCTTTTCGCTGAACTGATGAACCGGCGCAAGGGCGGAAATTATCACAAGTTCACAGGCAAAACCGGTGAACGTCCTGCAGATTGAGTTAGGAATTAGGAATGAAAAAATTTTTTCTCGCGCTGTTGACAGTTGCGATAATTTTTTCGGGCGCAAAATTTTTTAAGTCTCAAGCACAGCCCGCCGAAGAAATCACCGCCATTGCCGAAGGTCCAAAAATTTTGGTGCTAAATTATCACCAAGTCGACAACAAAAATAATCCGCTCGCCGTGTCGATAAGCAACTTTGATGCGCAGATGAAATTTTTGGCGGACAGCGGTTGTATAACCATAACGCCCGAAGAACTTTACGCCGGCTTGAACGGAGAAATTGACTTGCCGCCAAAACCCGTGCTCATCACATTTGACGACGGCTACATTGATAATTACACAAACGCCTATCCTATTTTAAAAAAATATGGCTTGCGGGCGACCATTTTTATTATCCCTTCGTTTATCAGCGCGTATCCCGGCTACATGACGTGGGAACAGCTAAAGGAAATGGACGCGAACGGCATAACGCTTGAATCGCACACGCTCACGCACCCCAAGCTGGAAGAATTGCCGGACGACGAAATCCGCGCTGAACTTTTGAATTCAAAAAATTTGTTGGAAGAGCAGCTCGGTCACCCGATAGAATTTTTAGCTTACCCGACCGGCACTTACAACTTGCACATTGCCGGCATTGCAAAAGACGCAGGCTACAAGGGCGCGTTCACGATTAAATACGGCGTGGTTGACGGCGGGAGCAATTTTTTTGCATTGGAGCGTGTCCCGATTTTCAACACGGCGCAAAACACCATGAAAGATTTTTACGAGCGCATTGCGTGGCGGCAGAGTTTTGAAGAATTCGGCTGGAGAAAAAAATAATCAGCTAAAAAAAACCTTCCGAGAAAATTTCGGAAGGCTTTTTTATTTTAACTTCGTGCTAAATTTTTTTATCTTTTCTTCTAAACGGCAGCGCAAAAATCTTTCAAAGTCCTGTGCACCCGCCTGGAATGTAACTTCAACGCTGATAACAAAAATGGGAATGTTCCAATTTTCTTTGGCGACTTCGTCCGGAATTTTTACGGCGTCTTTTTCCGTGACGATAATCATTTCCGCGGCGAACGAATCAGCTTGCCGCAAAATATCTTCCATTTCAATAATTGTGTAGTCGTGGTGGTCGGGATAGCGCAAACTGGAAATAATTTCCGCGCCTAGGTCGCGCAGTGTGCGTTCAAACGAGGCGGGATTTCCGATAGCCGAGACCGCCATAACTTTTCTGCCGGAAATTTTTTCCACGGGAACGCCAACACCCGCTAAATCTGTCGACCATTTAGCAAGCGGAATTAAACAACGCGGCTGATGAATACTCTCGACAATTTGCGCGGTGGAATTGTATTTGCGGACGGTCTTGCGGATTAATTCACGGGAGCCTTCGCGAGCCTGGTCAACCTTTGTCATCAAGCAAACGTCAGCGCGGCTGATATGTGACATAGATTCGCGCAGGGTGCCACGCGGGAGCAAATGCCCGTTGCCGAAAACAGAGACCGCGTCAATCAGCAAAATATCTAAATCGCGGATAACTTGCCAATGCTGATAGCCGTCGTCCAAAATTACAACTTCCGCGCCGAAATGTTCAATGGCATATTGACCGGTGACAGCACGCCGCGCCCCGATTAAAACCGGCACGTTTGGCAAATGTTTAGCGAGCATATAAGCTTCGTCGCCCGCCTGAGCCGCGTCCATGTTCAAATTTTTTCCGTCAGAGACAATGCCAACATCGCCGTCGAATTTTGCACGGTAGCCGCGATTTAAAATAACCACACGATAGCCCATGTCGCGAATTTCTTTTGCAAGCCGTTGAGCCGTGGGAGTTTTGCCCGTGCCGCCGACAGTTATATTGCCAAGACTTATCACGAAACAATTTAAACGTTCCTTGCCCGAAAAGCCCAGCTGATAGCCTAGCAACCGCAGATTAACCAGCGATTTATAAACCAGCGAGAAAATAAACAGCACGAGCATTACGACTTGATCAACCGGACCGTGAACTTCTTCGCTGTGGACAAGGTGCAGGAAATAGGTTTGCAGGTTTTCGATTTTTTCTGTAGTGCGCAGATGGCGAGCATTTTCCCGCGCTTCATATTCGGTGAGCATTTCCCTTAAAAGTATTGCGGATTTTCGAGACGCGCCGCGGTTTTCGTGGACAATTTTAATCGTTTCTTCCTCAAGGCGTTTGCGTTCTTTTGGTTCGTCGAAAAGTTTTTTAACCTGCGCAGAAAGTTCATCGGAACTGTTTACGGTGATACAAGCGTTGCGGTTTTTGAACAGCGCGTGCAAGTCTTTAAAATTTTCCATGTGGTGCCCGACAATAATTGCCTTGCCGTGTGCGGCGGGTTCCAAAATGTTATGTCCGCCGTGAGAAATTAAACTGCCGCCGACGTAAATAACATCGCCCACGCTGTAAACTTGTCCCAGTTCGCCAATCGTGTCAAGAATTATAATATCTTCGTTGGCGGGCGGGCGTTTCTGCAATTCGGTGCGCGTGCCGACTGTAAAACCTGCCGCCTTGCACAATGCGACGACTTCACGGGTTCGCAAAAGTTCACGCGGGGCAATAACGAGCCGAGCTTGCGGGTGATTTTCGCGAATTGCCTTGAACGCTTTGAGGACGAAATTTTCTTCGCCGCGATGGGTGCTACCCGCCAAAAAAATTTCCTTCGCGCCGGTTAAGCCCATGTCCGATAAAATTTTTGCGCGTTGAGCGTCTGTCACGTCTGTATAAGTCTGGTCGAATTTTGTATTGCCCGTGACGGTTACGAGTTCTTCCGGTGCGCCGAGCTGTTTAACATAGCCCGCGTCAACCGGCGATGCCATGGCGAAAAGTTTCACCGTGGCTATCATGTCGTTCAAAATTGAAAACATATACTTGTAACGTTTGACGCTCTTTTCGGAAATGCGCCCATTTACCATCATCACCGGCACGTGATTTTCTCTGGCGGCTTTTAAAAAGTTTGGCCAAAGTTCAGTTTCGACGTTTAGAAAAACTCGCGGGAAAATTTTTCTAAAAACGTGCGCCGACACGAACGGCAAATCCAGCGGAAAATAAATTATGCTGTCCGCGTCTTTGATGATTCGGTTCGCCATTTCGTAGCCCGAAGTCGTCACGACCGACACGAGGATTGGCGACTTAGGAAACTCGCGGCGGAATTCTTTTATCAGCGGACTTGTCGCGACGATTTCTCCGACGGACGCCGCGTGCACCCAGATACAATTTTTTTTCGCCACGGGGTCGAGTGCGCCCTTCGGGAAAAATCCGAAACTCTGTTTGATTCGCTCCACGAAGCCGCGCTCGCGTATCGAACGAATCATAAACACCGGAATAATTAGAATCACGACGAGTATCGCCGCTAAGTTGTAGAGTAATTGCAATGAACGTGCTCCTTAATAAAAAAATTTTGTCAATTATATCACATGGCGAAAAAAAAATCTGCCGTGTTTACAAAAGATTTTATCACGGCTATAATTTTTTATATCTATAAAATTTTTGGAGGGATGAGTTATGATTATCGGCGTAGCTAAGGAAATTAAAAATAATGAAAACCGCGTCGGCTTGACGCCGGCCGGGGCTGATGCGCTAGTTAAGGCGGGGCACAAAGTTTTAATCGAACAGGGGGCGGGCGTTGGCTCCGGTTTTGAAGACGAAAATTATACGGCGGTCGGCGCAGAAATTTTAGCTGACAAGAAAAAAATTTTTGATGACGCGCAGATGATTATCAAAGTTAAGGAGCCGCTCGAATCGGAATACGAACTTTTCCACGCGGGACAAATTCTCTTTACATATCTGCACCTGGCACCGGAACCCGCGCTCACTCAGGCACTGCTTGATAAAAAAGTTACGGGCATTGCCTATGAAACGGTCGTTGGTCGTGACGGAAGGACTTTGCCGCTACTTGCACCGATGAGCGAAATTGCCGGACGTATGTCAATTCAACTCGGTGCACAATTTTTAGAAAGTCAATACGGCGGGAGCGGTGTTTTGCTCGGCGGCGTGAGTGGCGTGGCGGCGGGACAGGTCGTCATAATCGGCGGCGGTGTTGTCGGTACAAACGCGGCAAAGATTGCGCTGGGTATGCGGGCGCGTGTCACGATTATTGATCTGTCGATTGAGCGGTTGCGTTATCTCGATGACATTTTCGGCGGGAAAGTCTGCACCGTAATGAGCAACAGCTACAATATCGCGCAGTGGACAAAGCAAGCGGATTTACTTATCGGCGCGGTGCTCGTTCCAGGCGCAAAAACTCCGCAACTTGTCACGGAAGAAATGGTTAAGAATATGAAACGCGGCTCAGTTATCGTTGACGTTGCGATTGACCAAGGCGGCTCGATTGCCACCTGCGACCATGTCACCACGCACAGCAATCCGACTTTTGAAAAATTCGGCGTGATTCATTATTCCGTTGCCAATATCCCCGGCGCAGTATCCAGAACTTCAACCCTTGCACTGACTAACGCCACTTTACCTTACGCGTTGAAAATTGCCGGCAAAGGTTGGAAAGTTGCTTGCCAAGAAGACGCCGGACTTGCAAAAGGTCTCAACACCATTGACGGCAAATTGACAAATAAAAATGTTGCCGAGGCTCTTGATCTTGAGTTTGTCGATTACGCCACGTTCCTTGTATAAACGAAAATCTTTTAAATAAAAAAAGTTCCCTGTGATTTTTATCGCAGGGATTTTTTTTGAGTTGTGCCCTGCCGGAACACCAAAAAAATTTTTCAGACTGATAAACTTAGATGTATTTTAAGTAAAAAATTTTTACAAAAAACATTGCGCTACCCCCATATCGTATAATTTACAAAAATTTTCTTGATTGTTGAAAGGAGTTTTGCAGATGAGTTTATGGAAAAGAATCACCCCTGCTGACGAAAAGGCAGCTGCTGAAGAGGTTCAATCTACAAAAAAATCAAAGGAGCCGCCGATTGAATTTTATCCCGAAGAGCCGAAATACTCTTTTGACGAAATTATTTTGCCGCAATCCGTCAAAGATAAAATTTTGGACGTTGCCAACTATGCCGAAAACAGCAAGAAAGTTTTTGAGGATTGGGGCTTGCAGGCGGTTTACAAACAGTCGCGGCGCATCGGCATTAATCTTTATGGCGAACCGGGCACGGGCAAAACTATGGCGGCGCACGCCATCGCTAAACATCTCGGCAGAAAAATTCTGGCGGTAAATTACGCGGACATCGAATCAAAATACGTCGGCGAGACTCCCAAAAATATTCGCAAGGCATTTGAGGCGGCGGCGGCTACCAACAGCATTTTATTTTTTGACGAGGCGGACGCAATTTTAAGTAAACGCGTAACAAATATGTCCAGTGCAACGGATGTCAGCGTAAACCAGACGCGCTCGGTTATGCTCATGGTTATGAACGATTATCAAGACTTCGTCATCTTCGCCACGAATTTTATTTCAAATTTCGACCCCGCGTTTATGCGCAGAATTTCCACGCACATTGAATTTAAGTTGCCCGACCTCGATTGCCGTAAAAAAATTTGGCAACATTATATCTTGCCGACCATGCCCAATAACATTGACATTGACGAATTGGCAGAAAAGTACGATGGGCTTTCCGGCTCTGATATTTCCAACGCGGTGCTTATGGCGGCGTTCAAAGCTGCGCGCCAAAATGCTGAGCTCGTCGATAAATCTTTGGTATTTGAAGTTGTGGAAGAAACTTTAGCGAGCAAGAACGCCAATAAGGGTGTCACCGTTGAAAAACGCGTCGTCAGCGAAGAATACGTCAAGGAGCAAGTCGCCAAAGGCAAGGGCGTGATTCGTGAGTGAAGTCAACCTTTAATTCTATCCTGAACAAAATATGCAACGCCCTTTTTGGTGACAGCTGGGACAAAGTTTTATATTTTATTGAAAAGCTTGATTCCTCCCTGCGCGAAAAGTTTAACGAAGCGGGCAGTTTGTATTTTTCTTTAGTGACGTTGGAAAACAGCGGCGGCGGCGTTGCCACTGTCAATCACAGCCATTTTTATCAAGAAAACGGCGAATGGCTAAAAGAGAACGCGAAAATTAATCTGCCGAAAGATGAACTGCCGAATTATTTGCGCGAAAAACTTTCAGCGGCGTTCGGTGAAGTTGACATCACGGAAGACGTGGAGCGCGAGATTGTGGCGCGAAAGGCGGCGATTAAATGATTCCCGTAATTATCGGCGCGGCGGTGGCTGTGGGGGCGGGCGCAGTAATTTTCAACGGCAATGATAAACCAAAGCAGCCCGAAGCGGAAAAGCGGCAAGTCTCGGAAGATTATGTCATGCGGCAACTTAATCGCGCCGGAAAAAATTTGCAAGCGAATTATATTAAAAATTTCGATGAGCGGACGGAAAGATTAAAAAATATCGTTGATATAGTGAATTATTTATATATTAAGAAGGTGATGAGATGATTCCGTTCGTTGCGGGCGTGTTGAGCGGCATGGCGGCGCAAAAAATTTTAGACGGCGCGGCAAATGAACAGCCGGAATTTGAGCCGGTGCAAATGCGCGAAGTATCCGAAGAACAAGTTAAAGAAACGCTGTCCAAGGCGAGCAAAACTTTGCGGGTCGGAGAAAATTTGCTTGAAAAAATTCCTGCGCGGGAAATTTCACACGACGAACTGCCAAAATATATCCGTGACAAATTGGCGGCAAAAGAAAAATCTGCCGCAGGTGAATAATTTTTAAGGAGTGGTTGATTAATGGTACCGGTTTTAGTAGCTGCTGCAGTGGCGGCGGCGGGCGGAATTGGATTTTTCGTTTACAAGCACTGGGACGAAATTAAAGAGTTCTTTTCAAATTTCCTTACGAGTTTAAAGGAAGCCATTGCAAAAAAAATGCGCGGCATTGCCAATGCGGCGGTTATCGTCGGAGAAAAAATCAAAACCGGCGTCGCGCAGATTAAGCACAAGCTTTTTTACAAAGAGGAAGGCAAGTGGATGGAGGAAACGACCAAGCGCGAAGTCACAGAAGAAGAAGTGCCGCCGTATATCCGCGCAAAAATTGCAAAGCAAGAAGCAGACATTACGCAAGAAATGGAATTGGAACTAGGTATGTCGGTTTAATTTTTTTTGGGAGATGATAAATCGTGGGCAAAGATAACTTGACGGTCGGCGAGGCGATTAATGCCGGCAAAGAAGTTTTAATGGAAATGATTAACGAACTGATTGAAGAGTTTCGCCCAACAATGACGCTCGAAGATCTTCAGCGCGTTTACACAAAGACAGTCGACGCTGTAATTTTAAAGGAAGAAGACAACAGCAACAGCCATTACGTCGGCGGCGAATTTAATCTTGATTATGTCGGTGAAAAAAGTTACACGGTCGGCTATAAACTTTTTTTCCAAAATGAGCAGAAGAAAATTTTTGCGCTGGAAGCCAAGAGCCGGGAATTAAACATCGCTAAACTTTCTGACAAGGTGCGCGAACAACTCAAGGCGGAAAAAAATATCAAGTTTGAAATTCCCGAACCAAGCAAAAATGTTCGGGACAGATATAACCGCGAAAATTTCCGTCCGCGCTGAACCACACGCAAAAATAAAAAGGGAACGAGGAAAATTTTCCTTGTTCCCAAAATTTTTAGCGAACAATTTTATTCGCTGAGCGTTCCTTTTTCTCTGACTTCGGCGGCGTCTTCACTCATTCGCGAAAATGCACCGGTGACACCTGCGCGGTTGGCGTCGAAATTCTTAGCGTGGCGTGTATTAATTCCAATTCCACCTGCCTCTGACGCCGAATCAATGTTTGCGCCGGTGAAAGTGTAATTCCATTTATATTCTTTCGTGGTTGCCTCAATCAAAGCTTTTACGTCCGCTTTGCTGTATTCTGTGCTGGCGTTTTCCAAGCCGTCAGTCATAATCATAATCAGCACACGTCTTTTGGCGGGGCAAATGCCGTCTTTTTCCATTCTGCCGAGCGTTTCCCTAATTGTTCTGCCAACGGCGTCAAGCAAAGCTGTGTTACCGCGTGCATAATATTCAGCCGAAGTCAATTTCGGAACTTTTTGCAAGTCCACGGCGTCAACAATTTTTTCGTAGCGATCATCAAAAAGCACGGTTGTTACTTCGACTTTGCCGGGCGTTTGCTTCTGTTTTTCTAAAAAAGAATTGTAGCCGCCGATTGTGTCTTCTGCTAAATCGTGCATTGAGCCGGAGCGGTCTAAAATGCAGATAATTTGCACGGGTTCAGCTGTCGTCTTATCACAATCTGCCGTGTGTTTGTGCACCAGCTGCGCAGAAACTTTTTTGGGCGGGTCATCCGGGTCGGGTTGCGGCAATGTTCGTGCAAAACAAATCCCGCAGATTAGCAAAATCGTCATGGCAAGCACTACCGTTCTAAACATTTCAATCAACCTTCTTTCCTTAATTTTATTTGTCGCCAATTATATTTTCACATGATTAAAATTTTATAAGTTGCTTATTGTCAGGAGGAATTTTAAAATGTTACCAGTAGCATGGCTTATCGGCGCGGGGCTTGTTGGTGTACTCGGCGTCGCGGCGGTTGTTTATAATTGGGATGGAATTTTAGATTGGCTTCACGATTTTATCCCGAAAGTTTCGCAAATGTTGCGTTCGGCGGCAAAGGAATTCGGTCCGGAATTCCAAGCGGCAGCAATGGTTGTGGGCGGTTTTCTTGACACGGTGCACGCCAAAATTGAACACAAACTCTATCACAAAATCGGGCACGGCAAATGGCTTGAAGAAACGACGCGGCGTACATTGCCCGAAAGCGAATTGCCGCCCGCAATCCGTAAAAAAATTCGCCGCAAGCAGGACGCCGACATCACCGAAGATTTGGAAATGGAATTGGGCATGAGCATTTGAACGGAGGGAAAATTTTGCTTAACGAAAAAAAATCCGGCGGCTTCGTTGAAGATTTGGAAAAATTTTTTCACGAACTCGAAAAGAAAATGGACACGTTTAATCTTGAGGACTTGCAAAAAAGTTACGATGCCGCGCTGAAAAAAATTATCCGCGATGAGGAACGCGAAAATAATTGTCATTACATAAGCGGCGAGTTTAAAATTTTTGCGCTTGACGAAAAAAACTATCGCTGTTCATACGCGCTGTATTTTCAAGACGCGAACGAAACTTATCATTCTTTGACGGCGCAGACAAAATCGCTCGACATAAATTTTTTGAAGAAAGATTTTCGCGACGAGTTGTTGCAGGAAAAATCCATGACGTTTGAAATTGACTGGGAAGGAAATTAAAAATGTTTCCCTGTGAAAAATGCGGCGCGTGTTGTCGGCGGGTCGGCGAAGTTTTTTTTGCGCGGCACATGGCGAATCCTGACGGCGTCTGCAAATATTTAGACGAAGCTACAAACCTTTGCACGATTTATTCTCAACGTCCGATTTTCTGCCGCGTCGATGAACTTTACGAAAAAAATTTGGCTGATAAAATGTCCCGCGAAGAATTTTACCGAATCAACAAAGAAGTCTGCAAAAAATTTAGACAGCAAAAGCGTTCTTAATTTTCGTTACACCTTCCGTATTATAAAACCATTTTTTTACGGAAGGTTTTTTTTATGGCTGTTTACGCTTATATTCGCGTGTCAAACAAAGACCAAAACGAGGAGCGGCAACTTATTGCGGTTCGTGCTTTCGGTGTCAATGAAGAAAATATTTTCATCGACAAACAATCCGGCAAAGACTTCGACCGCCCCGCCTATAAACGTCTGCTCAAAAAATTAAAGCCGAACGATACTCTTATCATTAAAAGTATCGTCCAGCTCGGCAGAAATTACGCGGAAATTTTGGAACAATGGCACGTTCTTACAAAGGAAAAGGGCGTCTCTATCGTTGTCCTTGATTTGCCGCTCCTCGACACGCGCAATAAAAAAGATTTTCTCGGCACGCTCATTACCGGTTTAACTTTGCAGATTATGTCCACGTTTGCACAGATTTGAACACGATTCAATAAGAAAATGCCAAGCAGAGGGCATCGCCGCCGCCAAAGCTCGCGGTGTAAAATTTGGACGGAAGATTTTGCCGCGTCCCGAAAATTTTAGCAGTGTTTTCTATTTGTGGAGTGTAGGGAAAATTTCCGCTCGGCGTCTCTAATCAAACTTTTTTGACAATGGGCAC
>Ga0310697_10003138_pt1 | contig 16900 bp, 6 predicted proteins | sample 172DNAGHGlowgp2_FD_203883 | JGI IMG/M metagenome (GOLD analysis project Ga0310697, IMG submission 203883) | Sheep rumen microbial communities from Palmerston North, Manawatu-Wanganui, New Zealand - 1728 DNA GHGlow gp2 (v2) (version 2) | ecosystem: Host-associated > Mammals > Digestive system >... | reverse complement strand
GCGCGCGCTCCTCGGGCTTGAGGAAGTAGCGCGCGGAGATCTCCCCTTCGATGAAGATCTGCGCGTGGAGCTGCATGAAGGGCAGCCAGGCCTGGTAGTCCTTGCCGAACAGGGCGAATTCGAACGTACCGCTGTAGTCCTCCACGGTCACGCGGGCGCCCTGCGAGCCGTTGCGCGTCGTCAGGGTCTTGACATCCGTGACGATGCCGGCCACGGCGGCCTTGCCGGCCTTGTCCTTGCCCTCGCACTCGTCGATGCGGGCCTGCAGCTTGGCGAGCTGGCAGTCCGTGAAGGTGTCGATCTCGAAGCGGTAGCGGTCGAGCGGGTGGGACGACAGGTACATGCCGACGTATTCCTTTTCCTGCTGGAGCATGCCCAGGAGATCCTCCTCGCCGACCATCATCGGGGCTTCCGGACGCACGGGCTTGAGCTCCTCGACCTCGCCGAACAGGGAGTTGGCCGAGTCGAGCTGGTCGTTGCGGTAGAGGCCGGCGTACTTGACGATCTCGTCGATGAAGAGCTCGCCGTTCTTGCAGGGCAGGAAGTACTGCGAGCGCTTGAGGCCGAAGGAATCGAAGGCGCCGGCGTAGATGAGCGTCTCGACGCTGCGGCGGTTGAGCATCTCCGCCATGCGCTCGACGAAGTCGAACAGGTCGGAGAAGGGGCCGTGGGCCGTGCGCTCCTTGATAATGGCGTCCACGACGTTCTCGCCGAAGCCCTTGAGGCCGCCCAGGCCGTAGCGGATGTCGCCCTTCTTGTTGACGGAGAACTGGGCGTCGGATTCGTTGACGTCGGGGCTGAGAACCTTGATGCCGGCCTTGCGGCAGTCCGCCATGATCTCCTTCATCTCCTCCATGTTGGAGATGTTCTGCGTGAGGTTGGAGGCCTGGAATTCGGACGGGTAGTGGGCCTTGATCCAGGCGGTCTGGTAGCTCACCCAGGCGTAGCAGGTGGCGTGGGACTTGTTGAAGGCGTATTTGGCGAAGGCCTCCCAGTCGGACCAGATCTTCTGCAGGACGGGCTCCGGGTGGCCGTTGGCCAGCGCGCCCTTCATGAAGGACTCCTTGAGCGAGTCGAGCACGGCTTTCTGCTTCTTGCCCATGGCCTTGCGGAGCTTGTCGGCCTTGCCCTTGGAGAAGCCGGCCAGCTTCTGCGACAGGCGCATGACCTGCTCCTGGTAGACCGTGACGCCGTAGGTCTCCTTGAGGAGCTCCTCCATCTCGGGGAGGTCGTAGTGGATCTTGGAGGGGTCGTTCTTGCCCGCCACGAAGTCCGGGATGTAGTCCATCGGGCCCGGACGGTAGAGGGCGTTCATGGCGATGAGGTCCTCGAAGCGCTCGGGGTGCAGGCGGATCAGCCATTCCTTCATGCCGCCGGATTCGAACTGGAAGATGCTCTTGGTGTCGCCGCGGGCGTAGAGGTCGTAGACCGCCGGGTCGTCGATGGGGATATGCTCGATGTCGATGTCCGTGCCGAAGCGCTTCTTGACGAGGGCCAGGGCGCGGTCGATGATGGAGAGGGTCTTGAGGCCGAGGAAGTCCATCTTGAGCATGCCCACATCCTCGATCTTGGTGCCTTCGTACTGGCTGACCCAGACTTCCTGGCCCGTGGCCTTGTCGACGCCCATCGTGATGGGGATGTAGTCCGTGAGGTTGCCGCGGCCGATGATCATGGCGCAGGCGTGGATGCCGGTCTGGCGGATGCAGCCTTCGAGCTTGAGGGCGTAGTCGAGCACCTCGCGCACCAGCGGGTCGCCGTTTTCGTATTCCTGCTTGAGCTCCTTGACGTACTTGACGCTGTTGGCGAGCGTGGGCTTGTATTCCTTGTCTTCGCCGTTCTCCCGGACCACGATGGGGCGGTCGGGGATCATCTTGGTGAGGCGGTTGGACTCCGGGATGGGGAGGTTGGAGATGCGCGCCACGTCCTTGACGGCCAGCTTGGCGGCCATGGTGCCGAAGGTGATGACGTGGGAGATGTGGTCGGCGCCGTAGTGGTCCTGGACGTACTGGATCACGCGGTAGCGGCCTTCGTCGTCGAAGTCCACGTCGATATCCGGCATGGAGATGCGCTCGGGGTTGAGGAAACGCTCGAACAGGAGGTCGTAGCGGATCGGGTCGAGGTTGGTGATGCCGAGGCAGTAGGCCACGCACGAGCCGGCGGCGGAGCCGCGCCCGGGGCCCACGGACACGCCGTTGCGGCGCCCCCAGTTGATGAAGTCCTGGACGATGAGGAAGTAGTCCGGGAAGCCCATGAACGAGATCGTCATGAGTTCGAAGTGCAGGCGGTCCTGCTGCTCCTGGGTGAGGGTGTCGCCGTAGCGGCGGCGGGCGCCTTCGTAGGTGAGGTGGCAGAGGTAGGCCACCGACCGACAGAATTCGTCGCCGCGGTAGTGCTTCACTTCATTGCCGTCGGCGTCCTTGGAGACATCGTACTTGCCGTTCTCGATGATGTCGGCGTATTTCGCGAGGTGCGTGTCGATCTGCGCGAGGAACTCCTCCGGGAGGTCGAACTTCGGGAGGACGTGGCCGCGGTTGATCTCGTAGCGCTCCACCTTGTCCAGAACCTCGAGGGTGTTGGCGAGGGCCTCCGGATGGTCCGGGAAGAGCGCCGCCATCTCCTCCTCGCTCTTGAGGTACTCCTGCTGGGTGTAGCGGAGGCGCTTGGGGTCGTCGACCATCGCGTTGGTGGTCAGGCAGATGAGCCGGTCGTGCGCCGGGCCGTCCTCCTTGCGGACGAAGTGGACGTCGTTGGTGGCCACGACCTTGACGCCGTGCTCCTTCGCCAGCTCGAAGATGCGGGCGGTGTATTCCTTCTGGCGCTCGTAGAGCTCGAGGGACATCCCGGGGACCTCCGTCTTGTGGAGCATCACCTCGAGGTAGTAGTCGTCGCCGAAGACGCGCTTGTGCCACTCGATCGCCTTGTGCACGCCTTCCTCGTCGCCGGCGAGGATCCCGCGCGGGACCTCGCCCGCCATGCAGGCGGAGCAGCAGATGAGGTCTTCGTGGTAGCGCTCCAGCACCTCATGGCTCACGCGCGGCTTGTAGTACATGCCCTCGATGTGTCCGGTGGACACGATCTTCATGAGGTTCTTGTAGCCGTTGTAGTTCTTGGCGAGCAGGATGAGGTGGTAGTACTTCTTGTGGTCGTTGTCCTTGAGGTGGTGGTCGTAGTGCTGCGTGACGTAGATCTCGCAGCCTAAGATGGGTTTGACGTCCGGGTGCTTCTTGGACACGTCGCTGAAGTCCTTGACGCCGTACATGTTGCCGTGGTCGGTGATGGCGAGGCCGGGCATGCCCAGTTCTTCGGCCCGGCGGAAGAGCTTCTCGATGTCGCTCATCCCGTCGAGGATGGAGTATTGGGTATGGACGTGCAGGTGTACGAAGGACATGGCTGCACAAAGATACACAAAAACCCCCGACCTTCAGCGGGCCGGGGCTGTGATTGTTGATAACTTTTCCGTCTGGCGGGGCCGTTTTCCGTATGCTTCGCAGAATCAATGTTTTGCGCGGACATACCTGCACGGTTTTTCACCGGTATGTTTGTCCAAATCAGTATGAATCAAGCGTTTGTCAATTACAGGAAGCGGTACTTTATGACGACATACTGTCCGGCAGAGGAGATATTGTCAAAAACTTGGGCATCTTCCGGATCCAACAGCTCTCGCTTCAGGTAACGGGGCAGGTCCGCCGTTGCACAACAGACGTAGTTGACGCCGTCCCGGATAACCCCCAGCGGCAGGGATACGCTCTCGGAGGTGGTCTTTATCAGGGAATATCTATAGTTTGCCCGGTTGTATATGAGCAGGTGCTCCGCCCCGTTGATGAGCAGCGCAAAGTACACATTCTCATCAGTAACCTGTGCGGAGAGGAATTCCACCGAATCACCGTCACGTTTCTTGAAATCCAGCCAGAGGAAGACCCCGAAAAATTCCGCACATCTCCAGATCTGTCCGTTATGCGGATACAAAGCCAACAGCTGGTCACCATAGCGGAACAGGGACATGTGTTTTACGATATCCTGTGTCTGACCGCTGTCCATGTTGCCTTCCGATGCCGCGTAGTATTTCCGGTCGAAATAGTACTCACACATGTAATCCTGGTTCCCCGCATATGCAGGCAGGATCATGACATTCTTCTCCCGGCGGCCGATCCGTGTCGGTACGACCAGCGTATCGAGTTGGGTGCGACGCAGCAAGGAAAGATCCGGAAGGGCATACTCCCGGATCTCGTATCCGGACAACATGTCGAGCACGCGCTCCTGCCAGATTGAGAAATCCGTGACAGGCACCCCCGGGTTCAAGATATCCGCCAGGGAACCGTCATGCCGGTAGAACAGGACCGCGCGGTCTCTGTCCTGCAGGATAAAGCGGTCCCGGGTCACGCACAAGCCGGACAAGGAGGCCTCCTGCGAAAGGTCTTCAGGGACCTGGGCCAGCGGGACGAGCTCTATGCTTTCATAGATGTCACGGATAGAAACCTTCCCCGCCGTTGCCTTGCGCAGGTCTACCGATTTCCCCGGGTCTTTCGCCAGATTACATCCATACAGGCCAACAAGGCACAGGATGATGCCAATCCGTCCCAGCTGATGCTTGAAGCAGGCGTTCACCGTCTTGTTCATGGGCACTTTACTTGACATCCAACTTGACTTTAATCAGATAGGTAGCCCCTTTCGTCCCGGGGGATCCGAATTTCTCTTTGACGGCTTTTTTCAAAGGATCCGGCTCTTCCTCAACGTAGCCGTAGTCGTCGTAGAGAAAGTAAAGATGATCCCCGTCCGCAGCAAGGGCGCTTATCGGCGGGCTCAGGACACCGACAGACTTCCATCGGATCCCGCGCGAGCCATCTTTCGGAAAGAAGAAGTTCCAGGAAGAGGAGTCTTTCCCATAAGCATGCAGATAAACATCCTCCTTGAGAAGATATACGGAGGAAATCAACTTGTAGCAATCCATGTCAAACAGTTCGCCTACCTTCTCTGCGGGATCTCCGTTTTCGGGGTCGAAGAAGTTGTCCGGAATCCATTTCTTCCCGAAATCAAACCGGATCTGATATGCAGGGCCGTTGTCGTCATAGACGTACGCCGTATCCGATGATTCCGGAGTAAGGACATACTCTCCCGCTCTTGTCGTGGAAACAGGTATCGAGAAATTCGCCATCACATTGAACCGCGTCCAGGGCAAGCCTGTGCCGGTCTCTTGCCCGGCAGCATCGTATCGGCGTATACAGTGGAACGTTTCATGATTCTCCGGAAAGTCATTCAGTGGGTTTGGCGTGTACAGAAGCACGGAATTATTACGTTGCGGGATCATGGCCCTGGCATAACCGCCGTCATCATATTGAACCTTCTCCAGGAAAGCCCCCGTTTTCAGATCATAGCGCAAGATATCGTTCAACAAATCCATGCACCATACTTCATCCCCGGCGGAATTGATCACGATATCCTTGACAGACAAGTACTCGCCAGGGCCGCGGCCTACATTCCCAATACGATGGATGAATCGCCAATCCGGTGTCGCAGAGAACACGGCGCCGCCGCACAGAAAGACAATCGGATCCGAAAACAGGATCTTCCGCATTCCTGTACGAGCCACGCTGTCCACGCCGACCTGGATCATGTCCAGGTCGGTGATAAACGGTGACAGGTCCGCAACTTCTTCCGTCGACCTCAAGGGCGAATAGGTCGTGACATCCGGGGACTCCGCGCTTGAATTCATGATCTTGTCCAGGACTTTCGACAGGTCGAAAACGCGAATTGTTTCGCTCTTTTGGTCCGCGATATAAAGTTTCTTCCCGGAGAGGTCGATATCGAAGGTAGTCCCCGCACAAGCGGGAGCGGCCTCGGCGAGCGGTCTCCCTTCCCAATCGAAAAACAGGACGCGCGGATTTTGCCCGACGGGCTTATAAAGGCTGTCACCCGAGTACAACACGGCGAAAAAGGAGGGGAAGGCCAGCACCTTCTTAAACGAACTCTTCAAGCCTTCCGGCCCGGATTCCTCCAGTTCCCCGATTCCTTTTGCCCGCTCATATACATGTACCGTACGGGCATACGGCGTATGGAGGTCATACAGATGGATGGTATTCTGCAGGGAGGATGCCTCGACGATCCGTTCCCGCGTCGGATCATACCCGGGCATGGTCATAAACAGGTTGAACATGAAACTGTCCGGCTCCGTGAGAGAAAAGCTGTTCAGGCGCTCTTGCGCCGGGGTAACCCTTTCACCGGACTTCCATAATCCCCGGATGACCTGGCGGGAGTCAGGGCTCGGATGCTGGAAGAAGAAAGTATCGGTGTCCAACAACGTCAGACCGGCCGTCCCGGACAGTCCCGAAGGCAGGTCTCCCGTCCGCGATGCAGCCAGGCTGCCCTGACGGAGGGACTGGCTGAGGTTCACGCGGAGGATCCCTTTCTTCATGTCGTAGAAGTCCGCCAGCAGGTCCCCGTCCGGCCCTTCCTGGAACAGCATCGTATGGAAGGGGATCGGAGCCAGCGTTTCCAGCGGACCATTGCCCATGCGGAGGAACCGGGTCCAGCTTTGCGGCTGGTCCAGATCGATGGCCCCGATCAGGCCGGTCGGGTCCATCGTCATACAATAGACTTCCTTTCCATGCACCTTGATATCCACAAGCCCGTGGAAATCTGTTTCCAGGGGTTCCCCTTCGCCCAAATCAAAATGCTCCGGAAACGCTTTTACGACCACGTCTTTGCCAAGACTGACAGAATCATCGGAGCAAGAAAAGGCCATCAGGCAGCACAACACGGTAAGCAGCCACTTTTTCATAACGGTTTTTAAACTGTCGACAGTATTAAGACGCAGGCGCTTGCAAAAAGTTACCATGGATACGGAAAAATATACCCCCCGGCCGGAGTGTCGGTCGGGGGGTATCGCTATCCGGGATTCCGGGCGGGCCCGGAAGGACGGTCTTATTTCTTGCTGGCAGCCTTCTTGCGGGCGGCCATCTCGGCGTCGAACATGACCGGGGTACCGATCATGATGGAGGCGTAGGTACCGATGAGGACACCGAGGCAGAGGGCGACGGACAGACCGCGGATGGACTCACCGCCGAAGATCGCGATGGCGAGCATCGGGAGGAGGGTCGACACGGAGGTGTTGACCGTACGGGTCAGGGTCGCGTTGAGGGACTTGTTGACCGTCTCCTTGAAGTCGTCGCTCGGGTGGAGCGCAAGGTTCTCACGGATACGGTCGAAGATCACCACGTTGTCGTTGATGGCGTAACCGATGATCGTCAGGATGGCGGCGATGAAGGTCTGGTCCACGTCCAGGTTGAAGGGCAGGATGCCGCTGAACAGGGAGAAGAAGCCGATGATGATGATCGCGGTGTGGGCCAGGGAGACGACACCGCCGAGACCCCAGTTCCAGCCCTTGAACCGCATCGCGATGTAGGCGAAGATCACGATCAGGGCGAGGATGATGGAGATGATGGCGTTGCGCTTGATGTCGTTGGCGATGGTGGCGCCCACCTTGTCGGAGGAGATGATACCGTTGGGGTTCTCCAGCGTGGAGGTGAAGTCGGAGAAGGTCACAGGCTCGCTGTAGAAGCCCTTGAGGGACTCGTAGAGCATGTTCTCGATCTCGGCGTCCACGGTGCTGGACTCATCCTGGAACTTGTAGGAGGTGGTGACCTTCATCTGGCTGTCGCCACCGAACTGCTTGACCTCGACGGAGGACTCGGGATCGGCCAGGTTGAAGGTATTGTTGACCGCGGCGCGGACCTCCTCGGCGGTGACGGGCTTGTCGAAGCGGACCACGTAGGTGCGGCCGCCGGTGAAGTCGACACCGTAGGTGAAGCCCTTGAGGAACATCGAACCGATGGCGATCACGATGAGCGCGCCGGAGATGATGTAGGACCACTTGCGGGCATCCAGGAAGTTGACGTGGGTGTTCTTGAGGAAGTTCTTCGTCAGGTTGTTCTCGAAGGTGATGTTCTTGCCGCGGGCGATGCGGCCTTCGAAGATCAGGCGGGTGACGAAGATGGAGGTGAACACGGAGGTGAGGATACCGATGATGAGGGTCGTGGCGAAGCCCTTGATCGGACCGGAGCCGAAGAAGAACAGCACGATACCCGTCAGGAGGGTGGTCACCTGGCCGTCGATGATGGCGGAGTAGGCGTTGCGGTAGCCGTCGGCGACGGCCTTGCCCAGACCCTTGCCGGCCTTGAGCTCCTCCTTGATGCGTTCATAGATGATAACGTTGGCATCCACGGCCATACCCAGGGTCAGGACAAGACCCGCGATACCCGGCAGCGTGAGGACGGCGCCGAAGGCGGAGAGCACGCCGAAGAGGAGCACCACGTTGGTGAGCAGGGCGATGTCTGCCGCGATACCTGCACCCTGGTAGAAGAAGAGCATGTACAGGAGGACGAGGCAGAAGGCAATCAGGAAGGAGATCAGACCCGCGCGGATGGACTCGGCACCGAGGGACGGACCGACGACCTGCTCCTGGACGATCGTGGCCGGGGCGGGAAGCTTACCGGACTTGAGGACGTTGGTGAGGTCGGTGGCTTCGTCGATGGTGAAGTTGCCGGTGATGGAGGAGGAACCTCCGGTGATCTCGGTCTGGACGTTCGGATAGGAGTAGACCGTGCCGTCGAGCACGATGGCGACCTGGCGGCCGATGTTCTCCTTGGTCAGGCGGGCCCAGATGTTGGCGCCCTCGGCGTTCATGGTCATGGAGACGCCCGGGTTGCCGCCGCGGCGCTGGTCGTAGTCGACGTGGGCGTCGGTCACGACGCCGCCGTCGAGCGGAGCCTTGCCGTCGCGGGACGTGGCCTTGATGGCGACGAGTTCGTAGATGTTGTCACCCTGGGCATATTCGGACGGCTGGACGGACCACATCGGGCGGAACTCCGCCGGGAAGATGGCCGCGATCTCGGGCATCCGGAGGTACTTGTTGACGAGGGCGGTGTCGGCAGCGGCGGCGAGGCCGATGCAGGCGTTGCCGCGCATGCCGGAGGGGCTCAGCACCGCGTAGAGCGGGTTGGCCTTGCGGGCGGCGGCGACTTCAGCGTCCTCGGAAGCGGCGTTCTGGGCCTGGAGCTCCTGGGCCACGGCGTCGCCTTCGGCGGCCGGGGCGGCCTGCTCTTCAGCGACGGCGGGCTCGTCGTCGGCGGAGAGGAGCTGGGCCAGGCGGGTGTTGGCCTCGTCGAGGTAGGTGGCCATCTCGTCGTAGGTGAAGGTCGGCCAGAATTCGAGGGAGGCTGTGCCCTGGAGCAGCTTGCGGACACGCTCAGGCTCCTTGACGCCCGGGAGTTCCACGAGGATGCGGCCGGTGTTGCCGATCTTCTGGATGGACGGCTGGGTCACGCCGAAGCGGTCGATACGGTTGCGCAGCACGTTGAAGGAGTTGGCGACGGCGCTCTCGGCTTCTTCGCGGATCACGCTGACGACCTGGTCGTCGGTGGACTCGGGCTTGATGCGGTCGCGCATCTCATAGGTGCCGAACACCTGGGCGAGGCGGGTCGTCGGAGCGGTCTCCTTGAAGGCCTCGGCGAAGAGGGTGATGAAATCGGACTGGGAGTTGACGCTGCGCTGCTTGGCAAGCGCGATGGCCTGCTGGAACTCCGGGGTCTGGTTGCCTCCGGAGAGGGCGCGTACGAGGTCCTCAAGCTGGACCTGCAGCATCACGTTCATACCGCCCTTGAGGTCGAGGCCGAGGTTGATCTCGTTGCTCTGGACCTGCTTGAATGTCTGACCCATGTAAACCTTCTCGCCGGAGATGGAATCCGTGTAGCGGCGAGCCTCGATCTTGCGGATCGAATCGAGGAAGAATGCACGATCGGCCTCGGCGACAGCCGACAGGTCGGCCTGGCTGGCAATCTGCTCGGCGCGCTTCTCGGCCTTCCGGTTGTAGATGGAAGTCACCGCCGTGAAGGACAGCTGCCAGAGGCAGGCGAGCAGGAGGCAGATCGTGACAAATCTGATTGCACCTTTGCTTTGCATAATTATGGTAAATTAAATATATTTCACAAAATAGTCCGCAAAGTTAGTATTTTTCTCAAAAGAAAGAAACTAATCCCCTTATTTTTGTATATTTGTATTGGTATAAAACGCGATATTATGTGGTGGATCGTAGTCACACTCCTTGTCCTGGGCGTCCTGCTGATGCTCGTTGAAATGCTCCTGATTCCCGGAGTCGGCGTGGCCGGCTTCCTGAGCCTCGGCTCGCTGGGCGTCGCTTGCTGGTACGCCTTCTCGGCCATCTCCACGGCCGCCGGCTGGTGGACCAGCCTCGCCGCCGTGCTGCTGCTCGGCGTCATGATGTTCTTCGCGCTGCGCGCCAAGACCTGGCGACGGTTCGAACTCAAGACCGAAGTGACCTCCAAGATGGGCACCGAGTCCGAAGGCGTGCACGTCGGCGACCGCGGCGTCGCCTACACGCGCCTCGCGCCCATGGGCACGGGCCGCTTCGGCGCGCTCTCCTGCGAGGTCAAGTCCTTCGACAACACGATGGTCGCCGCCGGCACGCCGGTCGAGGTCGTGGCCATCGAAGAGAACAAACCCCTTGTCAAACCCTTAACGCAAGCATAATCCCATGAACGTCATCATCTGGATCGTGATCGCGATTGTCGGTCTCATCATCATCCTCTGGTTCTTCCCGGTGGCCCTGTGGTTCCAGGCCCTGCTGTCCGGCGTCTACGTGTCCCTCATCCAGCTCGTGCTGATGCGCTGGAGGGGCGTGAACCCCCGCACCATCGTGATGGCCCTGATCACGGGCACCAAGGCCGGCCTTACGCTCAAGGCCAACGAACTCGAAGCCCACTACCTGGCGCGCGGCAACGTCACCAAGGTGGTGATGGCGCTCATCTCCGCCAACAAGGCCAACATCCCCCTGGACTTCAAGATGGCCTCGGCCATCGACCTGGCCGGCCGCGACGTGCTCGAGGCCGTGCAGATGTCGGTCAACCCCAAGGTCATCAACACCCCGCCCGTCACGGCCGTCGCCAAGGACGGCATCCAGCTGATCGCCAAGGCGCGCGTCACCGTGCGCGCCAACATCAAGCAGCTGGTCGGCGGCGCCGGCGAGGAGACCATCCTCGCGCGCGTCGGCGAGGGCATCGTCTCGTCCATCGGCTCCTCCGACAGCCACAAGAGCGTGCTGGAGAACCCTGACAGCATCTCCAAGCTGGTGCTCGGCAAGGGTCTCGACGCCGGCACGGCCTACGAGATCCTCTCGATCGACATCGCCGACATCGACGTGGGCAAGAACATCGGCGCCGTCCTCCAGATGGACCAGGCCGATGCCGACAAGAACATCGCCCAGGCCCGCGCCGAGGAGCGCCGCGCCATGGCCGTGGCGCAGGAGCAGGAGATGAAGGCCAAGGCCCAGGAGGCCCGCGCCCGCGTGATCGAGGCCGAGGCGCAGGTCCCGCTCGCCATGGCCGAGGCCTTCCGCAGCGGCAACCTCGGCATCATGGACTACTACCGGATGAAGAACATCCAGGCCGACACCGAGATGCGCGAGAACATCGCCAAATAGGCGTTTTTCAGAAAGCGTTGTCCGTCAGCGAATTATGAATTAACCCCGGGAGAAACTTCCCGGGGTTAATTTGTAAAACACATTCAATCAAGACTTTGCACAAAACGGTCTTGGACGCCTAGGCCGCACGGCGGGAGTCCTTGATCATCCCCTCGACGGCGACATTGAGTTCGCTGGCCTTCAGCAGCTCGTGGAGGTCGAAGTGGATGCGGAAGCGCCAGTGGTGGTGCGGGTTGGCGGGCTCGTTGATGCGTTCGGCCATCCGGTCGGGCCGGCGCAGCTGCGGGTCCATCGCCACCCAGTCCTGCAGAGGGAAGATGGCGAGCATCGACGGGGAGTCGAGGAAGTCCCACAGCATCCGGCGCACCTCCCAAGGCTCGGGATCCTCCGCGCACTGCATGCGCAGGGTCTCCATGTCGTGGCTGGAGGTGGCGCACACGCTCAGGTACTTCCATTCGCCTTCCTGCTCCATGCCGCGCATCTTCAGCGAGAGGATCTTCTCGCGGTCCATCACGCCCGGCACGCAGTCCGGCACCATGCCGAGGTCCTCGCCGCAGGCCAGCATGCCCGTGGCGCCGAGCAGCTCGGGGAGCTTCTTCTCGGCGTTGCGGCGCCAGAATTCGTCGTGGCGGTGGTAGAAGAAGTCGTTGTAGAGGGCGCCGAAGCGCTCCTGCTGCCACTGCGGCAGCGACGCGGAGTCGGGCGCGATCAGCGGCTGGTACATGCCCGGGTGGCGCGGATCGGGGTGGAAGAGCCCTTCGAGGGGCAGCCCGAGCGCCGCGATGTCCTCCGGCGAGTAGGGCAGGGCCGGGTTGAAGTGGCCCATCATGCCGCTCTTGTACTCCGTGGGGATCTCCCAGATGCGGAAGAAGCCGAGGATGTGGTCGATGCGGAAGGCGTCGAAGTAGCGGCTCATCTTGCGCAGGCGGGCCTTCCACCAGGCGTAGTCGTCCTTGGCCATCTCCTCCCAGTTGTAGGTGGGGAAGCCCCAGTTCTGGCCGTCCCGGCTGAAGAAGTCGGGCGGGGCGCCGGTCGAGGAGTCGAGGTTGAAGAGCTCCGGGTGCCAGTGGGCCTCGGCGCTGTCGGCGCTCACGCCGATCGGGAGGTCACCCTTGAAGGAGACGCCCTTGGCGCGCGCGTAGTCCACCTCTTCGCAGAACTGCTTGTCCAGGTGGTACTGCATCCAGGCGTAGTATTCGGGCTCCAGCTTGTCGCGGCGGGCGCAGAAGGCGGTGTATTCGTCGAGCCAGCCCTGGTTCTCCTTGCAGAAGCGCTTGAAGGCGGCGGAGGCGAGGTCCTTGGCGCCGCGCTTGTCGAAAGCCTCCCGGATATAGGCCATCTTGGCCTTGAAGACCTTCGGGTAGTCCAGTTCCGGCAGGGCGTTCAGGGCCGCCTGCTGCTTGCGGAAGGCGGCATCTTCCTTGATGCCGAGGTCCTGCAGGTGCATGTAGAGCGGGTGCAGGGCGAAGGTGGAGACGGGGCTGTAGGGGTAGGAGTCCTGCCAGCCGCCCTTGCGGGTGGTGTCGTTGACGGGCAGCAGCTGGATCACGCATTGGTGCGTGGCGGCGGCCCAGTCCACGAGGGGCCGCAGGTCGCGGAACTCGCCGATGCCGAAGTCGGCCGGCGTGCGCAGCGAGAACACGGGGACGGCCGTGCCGGCGCCGCGGAAGCCGGGCCGGTCGAACCGGGCGGCCTGGTGCGCCCGGGGGAACGGGCAGCCCGGGATCGGGCAGTCGATCCAGGCGTCCGTGATCTCACGGGCGGATTTGCTGCTGTGGTGGCTCCATTCGGTGCGGACGATCAGGCCGTCGCGCATCACCACGTACGTGTAATCCTTGAGCGCTGCGGCGGGACAGTCCTTGACCGTCACGCTCCAGACGGCGCCCTCACCCCACTGCATGGGGTGTTTCTTGTCCTGGAGGACCAGCGCGAGGCTCTCGCCCCACCTGGTCTCATACTGTATCTTGAATGTTACTGTCATAGTCAATCGGTTTTCGTCTGCGCCCGGGACGGCAGGGGCTTTGCGCTGCTATCGTGCTGCGGGCTTCGCCCTGCGCCCGACCCTACCCGGGCAAAAGCAGCGCAAAGCCCCTGCCGCTCCCGGATACGCGCAGACGAATCATTAAAGTTTCCGGAAACTGACGGCGAAGCCGCCGCCGGGGGCCATGGTGACCGGGAGGGTGCCGGCCGGGGTGACGGTCTGCTTCGTGATCCGGTAGGCCTGCGGGTTGTCGGCGTAGTGGGCGTCCGGGGCGTCGGCGTAGAGGGTGGCCTCATACGTGCCGGGCTCGAGGAAGTCCAGCTTCAGCTCGAAGCTGCGCTGCTGCCCGTCCGTCACGCCGCCGAGGAACCACTGGCCGGTGCCCTTGGCCTTGCGCGCCACCACGATGTACTCCATCGGCTCGGCGCAGAGGTAACGGCTCTCGCTCCAGTCCACGGCCACGTCCTTGATGAACTGGAATGCGTCCATGAAGCGGCTGTAGTGCTCGGGCGTGTCGGCGGCCATCTGCAGGGGCGAGTACATCGTCAGGTACAGGCCCAGCTGGCCGCAGATCGTCGAATTGACGTGCGAGTCGTTGCCGCACCACTCCTTGAGGTTCGGCTCGAAGATGCCCGGGGTGTAGTCCATCGGGCCGCCGTTGAGGCGGGTAAAGGGCAGGATGGCCGTGTGGCCCGGCGCGATGCCGCCGAAGGCCTGGTATTCCGTACCCATCGCGGATTCGTTGCCGATCAGGTTGGGGTAGGTGCGGCACAGGCCCGTGGGGCGCACCGCCTCGTGGGCGTTGACCATGATGTGGTGCCGGGCGGCCTCGGTGATGCAGTACAGGTAGTGGTTGACCATCCACTGGCTATAGTGGTGCTGGCCCTGCGGGAGGATGTCGCCTACGTAGCCGGACTTGACGGCGTCGTAGCCGTATCGGTTCATCAGCGAATAGGCGGCCTCCAGGTAGCGCTCGTAGTTGCGCACGCTGGACGAGGTCTCGTGGTGCATCACCAGGCGGATGCCCTTGCCGTGCGCATAGGCGTTTAGGGCTTCGATGTCGAAGTCGGGATACGGGGTCTGGAAGTCGAAGACGTGGTCCTTGTTGCAGTTGGCCCACTCTTCCCAGCCGATGTTCCAGCCCTCGACGAGCAGCGCGTCGAAGCCGTGCTCCGCCGCGAAATCGATATAGGTGCGCACCCGCTCGTTGTTGGCGCTGTGACGCCCGTTGGGCGTCGCCGCGGCGTAGTCGAAGGTGTCGAGGTCGATGCCCGTGGCGTCGGTGTAGGCCCAGGAGCCGGCCCCGGCGATCATCTCCCACCACACGCCCATGTACTTGACGGGGTGGATCCAGCTCACGTCATCCAGCGCGCAGGGCTCGTTGAGGTTGAGCACCAGGCGCGAGGCCAGCTGGTCCGTGGCGCGGGCGGCCACCTGCACGGTGCGCCAGGGCGTCCTGGCGGGGGTGGTGAGGTTGCCCTTCCACCCTTCGGCGTCGGGGGTGAGGTGGGCGTGCAGCACGTGCGACTTGCCGTCCACCAGCAGGTGCATGCAGGGGTAGTCCACCAGCGCGGCCTCGTGGATGTTGACGTACAGGCCTTCCGGGGTCTTCATCTGCAGGGAGGTCTGCACGCCGGAGGTGCTGAACGGGGTCTGGCTGCTGTTGCCGCGCATCTTGTCGCGGAAATGCGTGCTGACTTCCGACAGCTTCGTGCAGTTGTATTCGTATTCCTGGGTGTCGTAGTCGCCCGGGATCCACCAGGCGGTGTTGTCGCCGGCGCAGGCGAACTCCGTGAGCTCCTCCTTGATGACGAAATGCACCATCGGCTGGCCGGACGGGAACTCGTAGCGGAAGCCCAGTCCGTCGTCGAACAGGCGGAAGCGGATGTCCAGCAGGCGCCCGCCTTCGCGCTGGCGCAGGTGGACGAGCAGCTCGTTGTAGTGGTTGCGGATCTGCGACTCCTCGCCCCAGACCGGCTCCCAGACTTCGTCGAAGGTGTCCGTCTCCGTGCCGGCGAGCTCGAACCCGCGGTCGAAGGCCAGCGCCGGGGCGCCGTCCTCCTTGTCGATGGTCCCGTCGGCGTTGTAGTGCAGGTCCTCGGCCTTGACCACGCCGCGCAGGCTGAAGCCCAGGCGGCCGGGGGTCAGGACGGCCGTCCCCTCGCGGGAGAGGTCGTAGCGGGGCGTGCCTTCGGCGGACAGGTAGAAGGCCATCCGGAGCTTGCCGTCCGGAGAGGTCAGTTCCGCCGCCGGTTCCGGTGCGGCGGCCGGTTTGGGGGCGCAGGCGGCGAGCGCCAGCAGGGTCAGTATGGCGAGCGATCGTTTCATAGGGATCTATTTGAATTCGACGACCAGGGCGGTGCGGCCCGCCACGGTCCGGGGGGCAAAGTTAACATTTTCTCCGGTGATGACATCGCGGCCGGGACCCTTCAGCCCGTCCGTGACCTCGGCGTAGTCCGCCCAGGGGATCTCGCGCGGGGTGGGGTTGTTGTTGAGGTAGACGAACACCGTCTCGCCGCTGTCGGCGATGCGCCAGTAGGCGTAGGTGTTGTCGCGGCTCAGGAAGTGGAGCGTGCGGCCGTGCTGCACGGCCGCGGAGCCCTTGCGCCACTGCAGCAGGGTGCGGACGTAGTCGTGCAGGTCCTTCTGCACGGGGTTCTGCTCCCAGTCCTCCGGGAGTTCCACGCGCAGGCCGCCGTGGCCCTGGCTGCGGTCGCGCGAGACGACCATCAGCTCGTCGCCCGCGAAGACCTGCGGGTAGCCGCGCACGGTGGCGAGCAGGGCCATCACAAGCTTCATCTTGGCGGGATCCTGCCCCACGACGTCGCCAATGCGGTCGGTGTCGTGGTTGCCCGGGAAGACCATCATGTTCTGCGGGTCGTGGATGTAGAAGTCGTTGGCGATCGAGTCATACCACTTGGTGATACCCTCGTCCCAGCCTTCGCGGTCGGTGTTGATGCCCTGGCAGATGGCGGACTGCAGGCAGAAGTCCATGATGGATGGGAGGTTGGAGTCGAAACCGTCCTTGTTGGGGTTGTCATCCTGCCAGTAGGCGACCTGCGGGACGTTGACGGACCAGACTTCGCCCACGATGTTGAGGTTCGGATACTCGCGGCGCACGGAGGCACACCACTGCGACATCGGCTCCTTCTCGTTGTAGGGATAGGTGTCCACGCGGAAGCCGTCCAGCCCGGCCCATTCGGTCCACCAGGCGGCCCACTGCTGGAAGTAGCGCAGCACGTAGGGGTTGTCGAGGTTCATGTCCACCATCGAGGTGTCGAACCAGCCGCCGACCATGTTCTGCCGGTCGTGCTCGGAGCAGTAGGGATCGTTCTGCGCGGAGAAGGCGCAGTTGGAGTGCGTGTATTCCGGCCACTGGTGCACCCAGTCGGCGAAGGGCAGGTCCTCCATCCACCAGTGTCTGTCGC
>Ga0310697_10003135_pt1 | contig 16910 bp, 16 predicted proteins | sample 172DNAGHGlowgp2_FD_203883 | JGI IMG/M metagenome (GOLD analysis project Ga0310697, IMG submission 203883) | Sheep rumen microbial communities from Palmerston North, Manawatu-Wanganui, New Zealand - 1728 DNA GHGlow gp2 (v2) (version 2) | ecosystem: Host-associated > Mammals > Digestive system >... | reverse complement strand
CAACGATGTTAACGCCGTGCTGACCCAGTGCAGGACCAACGGGCGGTGCCGGTGTTGCTTTTCCGGCGGGAATCTGTAACTTGATGTAGCCTTCTACTTTCTTTGCCATTTTGGCTTCCTCCTTTATATATTGTGGTCATGGCGCAGGATGATCCTGCTCCCACTAAGAAACGGTATCCTTAAGATGCCGCTTCCAAGGCCCTTCTTTAGTCTACCTTCTTAATCTGGTAGAATGCGATCTCCACGGGAGTCTCGCGTCCGAACATCTCGACCATGATGGTAACGGTCTGCTTGTTCTCATCAATCCTTGCAACATTGCCGATGGTATCGCGCCATGCGCCGTCGATAACCTGAATGGTATCACCAAGGGCAAATTCTGCATGTGAGATCTTTTCCTGATCGATCTTTCCGATCTCAAACTCATCCAGGGGCACCGGCTTGCTTCCGGGTCCTACGAATCCGGTCACGCCACGCGTATTACGTACCACATACCATGCGTCATTGTCATCCGCATCCATATGTATAAGCACATAACCGGGAAGGACTTTCTTCTGGACGTTCTTCTTTCCGTTTGAACGGATCTCCATAACATCCTGCATGGGAACCTTAACCTCAAGTATCTTGTTCTCAAGATGGCGGTTCTCAATAGCCTTCTCTATGTTGAGCTTGACTTTCTTCTCATAACCTGAATAGGTATGTACTACATACCAGCCCATACCGCGTCCGGACTTATTATCGCTCTGGCCTATATCATACTCTTCGTTAGCCGCGCGCAGTTCCTCATCGCTCATGGTACGGGTGGGCTTGAAGATCTCGTCTTCTTCCTCCGATGCTGCCAGTATCGCTGCCAGCTCCTGTGTGCGTTTTACGCCTACTTTAATATCTGCCATGATCTACCTCATCAGAATTTAAGCGTTGTCAGCCAGTCTACACCATACTTGATCGCAAAATCAAACACAGCGATAAGCACTGACAATATCGCGGTTATGACCACCACTGCCACCGTCTGCTTTGTAAGATCCAGCTTATCAGGCCATGTGATCTTCTTATACTCGGTCTTTACACCTTTCATAAAGCTGGGCTTTTTGGTTTTCTTAGTGCCCTCTGCATTAGCCATAGCCTTTACCTCCCCGGATTACTTGGTCTCTTTGTGTAAAGTATGAGCCTTGCAGAATCTGCAATACTTCTTTGTCTCCATACGGTCAGGATGAGTCTTCTTATCCTTGGTAAGGTTGTAATTACGGCGCTTGCAGCTCTCGCAAGCCAGCGTTATCCTTGTACGCATCTTTCATTCCTCCATTCCTGTTACACTGTGTGCTAAAAAAACACATAAAAAAAAGAGTTCTCTGCTCTCGCGTGGATACTATATCACAACACTGCGATCGCGTCAACTACTTTTTTTCAATACTTTATTTTCCGGCAGGATCCCTATGCCAGGTATTCGTTTATGAAGAGTTTCCTGTATTTGTTATACGCCCAGCGGTTTGTTACGCTGCCCTCATGCGCACACCAGGGCAGGCGCTGCTCCGGGACCACCACGCGGTAGCCTTTGCGCTTAAACTCCATCCCCTGCGAAGCATCGTAAAAATCCCAGCCGTCAAATATATCTTCTCTCCAGGGCAGATCCCTGTCAGTGACTATCATCATTCCGTGTACGTATTCGCAGTCATACAGACCGTCGGTTATGCTGTATTCGTACTGACTGTAAGCTTCGTGTTCCGGTCCGGGTACATAGATATTACCCACCTGCACCGTATTTTCCGCCACACCGTCCGGTGAGGCTTTGGGAACACCCATTACTCCTATCATGCCTATATCGGGATCCGTGCCGAATATCTTAAGAACATCATTTAACATATTGGGATTTAAGATAAGGCAGTCCTGATGCATATATATCTTATAGCGCGCATCGGTCGCGTTCATAGCCTTGTTATACGCCGATGTCATGCTCATAGCGTCACGCACCGGCAGCATCTCCGCGGTAAATCCGTTGGGGATGCGCAGATGGCTGATATAAAAAGCGCACTCCGAATATGCACGCTCATCAGACACACACACTATGAAGCAGAACTTGTTTTCATCCATCTACTACCTCCGTAGCACGGCGCAGATATTCCGCTTCTTTCGCCATGCCCAATCCCCTGAAAAAGCCTGCCATAGATGCAGCCACATCACCTTTGCACCCTACAGGGAGCTCCTGCAGCAGCTGTTCCACGGCAAAAACCGAGATCTTTCTTTTTTCTATAAAATGAAAGCCTTCATCATGCGGCATTCCCAGCATGATACGTCTGAACAGATAATCCATTTCCTTATAAATAACCAGGAAATCTTCTATATACTGGATCTGGTCGTAGATCGTCTTTTCCACGGCACCCTCTTCCAGTCTGTATATCTGGGCGGTACACGTAAAACGCGTCAGTTCCTCATCATAGCCGGCTGTATTCTGATAGGCCTTTTCTCCGATAAAAGAAACTATATCATTATAAGCTTCGGCATTTCTCTCCTGAAGCTTCTCATTTATCCTGCCTTTATATACGCATACGCCCGCCGTCACTGAAGGACGCAGCTCGATCAGTTCTTCATAATACCTGTCGGTCTCGGCGCGCAGCCGTGCTATACCTTCTTCGGTATATACTCCGTTTTGATCACAGTATTCTGAAGTATCTATCTTTGCCTTATATACCATACTCCGTCTCCATTATCAACATTATAAAACAAAACCTGCTGTGTTGCAAGCAGGTCGGCACATTATATAGTGTTTCATAATACCTGCGGATCGCTCCCCGCGATCCCGGTCCCACGCTGCCCCGAGTACTTGTAATACCCACGGATCGCTACGTTGCTTCGCAACTCCCGCGATCCTGCAAACATTCGCAATCCGCTCAAACGCCTGCTTCGCATGCGTTTGGCTACTTGCTCATGTTTGGGCGAGTTCCTGATTCATGAGCCCTTGCGTGCGAGCACGCGTGCTCATGAAATCGGAACCCTGGTATTACATGTATCCATTAAACAACATTCCGCTGTATGCGCTCGTCACATAAGGATTTGCGTAGTGCGCGGTAGTAGGATTCTTATATGCCACTATACGTTTATCCACATAATCCATGGGATTAAGCTGCAGCTGGTTAGCTTTTCTGAGCGCAAATTTAGTAAAATCCTTAAGTGCTCCCAGCTCCTGCGTCGTCTCTCCCGTATCCAGGCTCTTTGTAAGCCTGCTCTCGTCCACATCCAGCGTACCGTCTTCCTTCTGTACCACACCAATCTTTTCAAGTGCAGCGGTGTAATACATGCTGTTCTTTTTCATGTCGCTCACCAGCAGATTGGTCCTGGGCTGCTGGTCAACATATTCCGCGGTAGCGCGTATGAAATCATTATAGGATCCGGCCAGCGAGATGATATTATCCCGCATGGATTCCACATCCTGTTTATACCCTATCGATACATCTTTCCCGGGCGCAGCTTCTTTAAACTCTATATCGAATCCCGAATCCAGATGTACTTCATTGCTGTGCGCGGTGTAGAATTCACCGTTCACGGAATATACCGCATCCGCGCCGGGTTCGGTCGCATTACGTATGCCCAGATAATCCACGATGCCGCCCATCTGGCTGGTTTCCTCATCCGATATGGCAAAGTGCCCGCCGCCTTCCCCGCGGTCGCCCACACTCTTTGAGCGGATGGCCAGTGCGGTATTCCCCAGGCCGTCATCTTCAACCTCCGCATGCAGTCCCAGCTTAAAGTTGTTGATCAGTCTGGATAAGCGGTTCTGAATATCTTTATTCGTATCCGTCGCGGATACAGAGAACTGCAATTCATAATTTGAATTCTGCGAAGCAACATCAAAGGAATAATTGCCTTCGGGCAGCTCCACCCTCTCATCCGGAAGGTACTTTCCCCTGTTAAGCTGCGGTGCCGCCAGCTGGCTCACCTGTACCGTGACGCTTTCGGCGGCCTCCGCTCCTTTATCGGCATCCGGATAGCCTTTTATCTCCACTATCGATTCATCGGAAGAAAATGCCGTCTTCTGGTCAAACATCCCCTCCTCTTCCGTTCCGCCTATAGCCGCCACGTTCTTCTTGAACTGCAGCGCGCTCTCTTTCATATGGATGGTATATTCCTCTATTTCTTTGGAACGGTCGAGCAGAAATACAGGCTCATCCTTGCTGAGCTTGACTATAGACCTGTAAATATCCTGGAGATCTTTCTTCTTATGCGAATCAAAGCGATTGGAAGACCTGGGTACCAGATCGGCCTGATAATAATTATAGACGTTGCCTAAAACATTGTTATTTATCGTTGCCATAATGTACCCTCCTTTCTTCCGTGATCGCCTTTACAGCTCCTGCCGCATCCTTTGCGGCTTTTTCCTGAGCGGTAAAATGGGTACAATATCCCATTTATAGTTAGAATCATGGTACCACAAAAAGCCCTGAAAATCAAGGCTTTTTCAAAAAAATATAAAATTTGCAATTATGTAAACCTGTACTTTATGAGGCTGCCTCAAAGTACAGTCAAGAATCGTTTAAGCAGGCTTTACCGATGCCAGGAAAGCTTCAAACGGAACAGGCTGCGATACATAATAGCCCTGATAAGCATATACCCCTCCATCACGTATCAGCTCAAGAGTATTGGCATCTTCCACACCTTCCGCATAAAGCCTAAGCCCTGTCTTTCCGGAATACATTCCCAGCGCCGCCAGTAACGCCCTGTCCTTTTCGCTAACTTTCAGATTCTGCGTAAAATCCCTGCCCATCTTTAAGATATCAACCGGCAGATTACGTACCAGTCTCAGATCCAGCAGGCACGATCCGTCAAGCGCCACATGTATCCCGCAGGATTTAAAGAACATTACCTCATTCAGAAGGAACTTCGGATCCATATTCCTGCAGCGGTCTGTCAGCTCCAGACATAGATTCCGGCCGTTCATTTCGTTCTGCTTCAAAGTTCCCAGAAGCATCTGGTGAAATTTCGGCTGTTCCAGCGTACGCTGTGCCAGATTCACATTTATCATCAGATCCGGCTCGTATTTTAACAGCTGGCGTCCTTCACGTATGGCGTGTTCCAGTATCCAGTTTCCCAGCACCGCAAACGATCGGTCATCTTCCAGCCATAAAAGGAAATCCGCCGGGGATATATTACCGTACTTTTCGCATTCCCAGCGCAGGAAGGCTTCACAGCCTATCAGTTTCCCGTCTTCCACGCGTATTGTCGGCTGATAGTGAAGCGTGAAATTCCTGCATCCGGCTTCCACGTCACCGCGTATGGCATTCACCAGTTCCAGCGCTGCCTTATTACGGTCCGGATAATCATTCTCCAGCACGACAGGCGCACCGTCCTCTTCCGTTTCCGAACGGTTCCTTGCATATCTTGCACAGGCCAGTATGGAGTGTACATCCACATCCACCTTATCCGCGGCTACCACACCTGCGCTCAGATGAACGCTGACCCTGGTATCATCTACTGATATCATCTTGGCCGCATAATTTTTCTGTTCACGGTATATACGGCACACCTCATCAACACTCATCTCTTCCGTGCAGAAAAACAGCATTGTTCCTTCTCCGCGGAAAAGCTTGCCGCGTTCTCCGCCCAGGCGCTTCAGATTTTCCGCCAGGGCCGCCAGCACACGGTTTCCGAAAGTATAGCCGTAAAGGGAATTTATCTCAACAAAGTCGGAAGTCCCGATAAGCAGTATAACGGCCTTTCCGCCATCATGCAGTATCCTGCGCAGATGATCCAGGAAGCTGAGCTGATCGGGCAGGCTGGTCGTGGGATCTGTATGCTGTTCCACACCTCCGCCGGTTATCGCCGCTGCCAGATATGCCGGCATTCCCGCATAATCGCGTACCGTAAAATACTTGACAGTACAGGGAAGCGTCTCCCCCGTACCATTCTTCATCTTCCAGACAGTTTCTTTTTTCTCAACGCTGCGGCGGCGCACAGCCTCCAGATCCTTTTCAAAAGCCGAAGCATCTTCGGGCGAAAGGATCTTCCGCATCATAAGAGTGTTATTTTTAACAAATTCTCCGGGAAGTGCAAAGGCGCTGACCGCCTCCGGTGACCATCTGGCCACATCAGATGCTATATCGAGCAGGAAAAAATACCGTCCGGCACCACCGGCCGCCGGTACGAAGCTCTCGTATAATCTGCTTATCCTGAAAAACTGAATACTATTATCCATAACATAGAATATATCGACAGGATCACAGCATAGCTTTATAGCTGACTGCCATCTTAAGGAAAGCATCTTTCATTTCGGGATGTTCCTTCGCCAGACGCTCATAGCATTTTGCCAGCATTCCAATCGGCTCTTTACCGGTCGCATCTGCCTTTAATACAGCTTCTGTCTCCTGATGTGCGTTAATGAACCATACGCTGGCTTCCTCAGGATCCCCCGCTTCATAATAGTAGTGCCCTATCTCGCAGCACATCTCCGCACAGGGCTTGATGCTTATATTCTTAAGTGCCCACTTAAAGAACGCATCGGTATCCTTTCTGATCCGCGCCGCACGTGCCAGCACACAGTATGCTTCCATACGTTCATCTTCCCTGCAGGACGCATCATATATCAGGTTCTCAAAAAAAGGTGCCGCCTGTATAAAATCCGCATCCGCTCCCGACAGAAACAGCTCCTGGGCATACATATGCATGAGCTTATTTGACAGCCTCTCACCTTTAGAAAGCTTATCCGCAAATATCGCAAAATCCCTGCCCGAATGCAGGCCCTGCGGCATATGCAGTATCTCTATATCACTGTCAAATACCAGCGGATCGAGCCGCACCGACTCATGTACCGGGTCTATCCATACAAAACTCCTTAAACGCTTAAAGAGTTTGGGCCTTAAGTCCTTCTCATAATTATCGGTAGTGCGGTGCTCATGCCGGTTAACATACCACATCTGCACCATCTCCACCTGTTCATCCATGACCTCCTTGAGAGCCATGAACTTTTTCGCATTATCTTCGTCTATGCACTCATCGGCATCAGCCGAATAGATGTAATCGCAATTCGTCTTTGAAAAAGCAAAATTCCTGGCGGCGGCAAAGTCGCCGATCCAGGAAAAATCATATATCTTATCCGTATAACGCGCCGCGATATCCTTAGTGGAATCCGTTGAACCGGTATCCACTATCACTATCTCGTCTACCAGCGGCGCAAAGCTGTCAAGGCAGCGCGCAAGAACGCTCTCCTCATTTTTTACTATCATGCACAGCGATACACTTATCATTCGGCGCCTCTCTTTTTACCGCGGATGATCATCTCTACCATAGCCACAAAAATGAATACCAGGGGAGTACATATACACTGCTGGTAGCAGAATATGTTATGTCCCATATATGCCAGTATTGCAGCCATCAGTGCCATCAGTACCGGCTCATCCTTAACATACTTTGATGCACGCCATACCGACGATATGAAGATACCTACATATGCCACCAGTCCCAGTATGCCTTCGGTGACCAGCATATTGAGCCATTCGTTATGCGCACATGCCAGCTGCAGTCCGCCCCAGTAAGAATCCACCTCGGCATAATAATACTTATCCATAGCGGCTGCAAAGCAGTCAGGTCCAACACCTATACACAGATCCTTAAAGTTGGCACGTGTAAATGCCACCCAGGCAGCACGCCAGTTAAATCCACGGTGGTTACCCCATGCCAGGTCAAAGTTAAAGAAGCTCACATCATTAAGCGCGCTGAGCGCCGCCGGCATCTTACCGGTGGTGACCAGTATCACGCACATTGCCACGCCCCATATCACCAGGATCGCCGCTACAACGGTAATACGCCATATCCAGGTTTTGTATCTGCTGATATCGAATGCGGTCTTTTCCTTATCCTTGGGCTTATTGGTGATCACCCAGAAGAGCGCATATATCACCATCAAAAGTATCAGCAGCACCAGCATGGCAGTGGATGAAGTGACGAACTTCGATATCTTCTCATCCCCTGTAATGTAGGTACGCTGTCTTTCCGGAAACAGCGCATACACCCAGCCCGCCAGTCTCATGGCAAATATACCTATTATGCTCATCTCAAGGAAACGTTTTAACTTATCATTGCTCTCGAGCGAATACCTGAAGAATACCATGAGCAGCAGAGCCATTGCCACATAAGCACTGTCGCTGTTGGTGGTACATAACATCAGAAAGCCCAGCGCCGTGAATATACCGCTCGCTACACGTACCTTATTATTCTCCGTACTCCAGTAAAAATACATGCCGAAAGGTACTATCATTATCGCATAAGACGAATACCAGGATGTCTGCCCCAGCGTGGAAAGGAATTTCTCTATATCGGCCTCACCCACTCCGTCATACATGCCAAGAGGATTAAAACCGAAACGCTGCAGTATTCCTATTGTATAACAGATAGCAGCTGCACCGACCATGCAGACGATCGTTACCTTGGAGTAGCTCCAGAATCTGGATACATAAAAGTAAGCAAGCACAAAGAACAGCTGGCTGGCAACGCCCATGAACCATCCGTTATACCCCCAAAGGGCCATCTGCCTGTCAGCGGCGAACAGATACGACAGAATGGATATCAGCAGAAAACCTGCTGCAAAATAATCCGTAACACTGAAATTCTTAAGCTCCTCCTGGGGTTTGAGCTTGTCCTTAAAGGAAAGCATCCAGATCAGCCACATGACTGTCATCAGGCTCAATCCCACTATGCTCACCCATTTAAAGATGGTGTATTTTGACTGGCCCATATCAAAGTATTTGTCATGATAGAGCAAAGGATAAAGCACCAGCATAAAAAATACATATACCAGCATTATCCCCTTTACAAAATAATCGCTCAGGCTCTGAGCCGTTGTCATTGAATCTGTCTTTTTCTTGCCGCTGTATTTATTTGTTTTTTTAACTTTTGCACTCATAGTGTGGTATTATATCATCCCTTCATATTTTTTGCCATATAAAAATGTTGAGTCAAGCTGTTATATCCTTATACATCTCACTCCTGCGGTCGCGGAAGAACCCCCAGTCAAGGCGCGCCGCATCAGCCTCCTGCGGATCGATATCAGCCGTAATGACTTCATCCGCATCCCTTCCGGCCTGTGCCACAACCGCTCCCGTCTCATCCGTGATAAATGATGAGCCGTAGAAAACAAGTTCAGAACTCTGCCCACCGTTCTCTGCGCAGGGCTCCACGCGCTCGCTGCCATGACGGTTAGCCGCCACAACAGGAACGATATTTGCAGCCGCATGCCCCTGCATCGTACGCTGCCAATGCGGCATGCTGTCGGTCCCAAGCACCGGCTCCGACCCTATCGCAGTGGGATACATTATAAGCTGCGCTCCCTTTATCACCAAAGCCCTGGCAGTTTCGGGAAACCACTGGTCCCAGCAGATCCCTATCCCCAGACGGATATACCTGGTATCAAAAACCATAAAGCCTGTATTACCCGGAGTAAAATAAAACTTCTCCTGATAATAATGATCATCCGGGATATGTGTCTTCCTGTACACTCCCCGGATCTCCCCGTTCGCATCTATCACGGCACAGCTGTTATACAATACGTTTATGTCCCTTTCGTAAAAGCTTATGGGAAGCACCACTTCAAGCTCCGCTGCGAGCTTTTTAAAATGCTCCACGGCATCATTTTCCGCCACCGGCTTAGCATATGCATAGTATTCATATCTGCGTTCCTGGCAGAAATACTGCCGCTCAAACAGTTCCGGGAGCAGTATCAGCTTAGCCCCTTCCTGCGCTGCTTTACGTACCAGCCTGTCTGCTTTTTCAATATTCTCCGAAACATTCCTGCTGCAGCTCATCTGAACAGCCGCCACTTTTATCTTTCCCATATATTCTCCCCCTTAAGCGGATCCTTCTTTTAGAAAAGCCGCACCGGCAGGTACCTGCTGCGTGATACAGTGTATATTTCCGCCGCCCAATATTATATCCCGTGCCTGCACGGGCACTATCCTGCGGTCCGGACACAGCTCTTTCATTATAGCTGCCGCCCTCTTATCACTTTCCTCATTTTCGCCGCCAAACTGCGGAAGGATAACCGCCCCGTTCGTAAAATAGAAATTCACATAGCTGGCCGCCAGCCTCTCCCCCGCCTCGCGGATATCCTCGCCCTCTTCAAAGACATAGCCCTTAAGCTCATCTTCCGTAACACACACCGGCACATCGGGTATAGGCAGTTTATGCACCCTGACGCCGGCCTCCTCAAGGACCTCAAGATCCTTGTGCGAAGGCTCATACTGCGGATCATCCTTATTATCCGTCCACCCAAGCACAACTTCGCCCGGCGCCGTAAAGGCGCAGATATTATCTATATGTCCGTTGGTCTCATCATTATATATTCCGTACGGAAGCCAGATAAGGCGCTCACCGCCCAGCTTATCAAGGAGTACGTTTTCTATCTCCTGCTTTGTCATCTGCGGATTTCTTCCGGGGCTCAGCAGACAGCACTCCGTGGTCATCAGCATCCCCGCCCCGTCGGAATGGATCGATCCTCCTTCAAGGATAAAATCCTGCATATCGATCCTCTCATATCCCAGCCCGGCGCATATCGCCGCAGCCAGGGCATTATCTTTATCCCAGCCGGCATACAGGCCGTCGTATTCACCGCCCCATGCATTAAAGCCCCAGTCTATGCCTTTTATCGCATCACCGTCATAAACAAATGTGGGCGCCGTATCCCTTGCCCAGGCGTCATCGGTCTCGATATTATAAAGGAACACATTTTTACTTCCCGCCAGAAGCTCTTTTGCCGCCGCTTCTGTCCGCGGGTTTACTACGACATATACGTCTTCGTCCTTTGCTATCTCCTTAATGATACCGGCAAATACCCTCTGCGCCTGCAGCGCCTTATACGGCCAGGAGCCTTCCCTCTCCGGAAAGATCATTATCGTCCCCCTGTGGGGTTCATACTCCGCCGGCATACGATATTTCATGACAGTCTCTCCTTAAAATCCTCATAGCCAAAACGCTTTATCAGCTCATAAGTCCCGTCTGCATGCAAAAGGCCTATGTCCGGCAGGGGCATACCGTTAAAGGTATTATTCTTGACCATCGAATATATGGCCATATCTTCAAATACCAGACGGTCTCCGGTATTTAACGCTTCATCGAAGCTGTAATCTCCTATTACATCTCCGGCCAGGCAGGTACGCGAAGCCAGACGGTATGTATGGGCTTTTTCCCCGCTCTTTCCCGCTCCCGGAAGCGGCGGGCGGTAAGGCATCTCCAGCACATCCGGCATATGGCAGGCTGCCGATGCATCAAGTATCGCTATGTCCATACCATTATGAACGATATCCATCACTTCACAGACAAGATACCCGGCATTTAAAGCCACGGCTTCGCCCGGCTCAAGATAGACTTCCGTACCGTATTTCGCCTTAAAATCCTTTATCAGTTTTATCAGCAGTTCCCTGTCATAATCATCCCTTGTGATATGATGACCGCCTCCGAAGTTGACCCACTTAAGAGACTTCAGAAACCTTCCGAACTTTTCTTCAAAAACTTCCAGCGTAAGCTTTAAGGCATCCGCATTCTGCTCACAGAGAGTATGGAAATGCAGCCCGTCGATCACATTCAGCACAGACTCATCAAAATCCTCTATGCGCACTCCCAGTCTGGAAAACGCGGCGCAGGGATCGTAGATTGCAGTGTCCTGGGTCGAGCACTCGGGGTTGACTCTTAAGCCTATGCTTAAGCCCCTGCATTTACCCGCATGCTTATTAAGCTGGGCAACGGAATTAAAAACTATATGATCGGCTATGTGTGCTATCTCAGTTATTTCTTCGTCCTTAAAAGCAGGCGCATATACATGCACTTCTTTGCCGAAGCATTCCCGCCCGAGCTTTGCTTCATACAGCCCGCTTGCGGTACTGCCGTCAAGCGTCTTTGCCAGCAGCGGATATACGCAAAACATGGAGAAAGCTTTCTGGGCCAGCAGTATCCTGCAGCCGGCCCTTTCTTTCACTTCCTCCAATATCTTCAGATTCTTTATGAGCGCCGCCTCATCCACCACATAGGCCGGCGTTTTTATCTTATTAAATACTTCTGACATCAGTCTACCGGAACAGGGTTTTCATCAACTACCCAGGGGAGTCCGTATTTATTCAGAGCTTCCATATAAGGGTCGGGATCAAACTCTTCCACGTTGAATACACCGGGGCCCTTCCATGTCCCGCCTGCGATCATTGCTGTTCCTATCATAGCCGGTACACCGGTGGTGTAGCTTACAGCCTGTGCACCGGTCTCTTTATAACTCTCCTGATGATCGCATACATTATAGATATAGATCGTCTTTTCCTTTCCATCCTTTATTCCCTTAAAGATACAGCCTATATTGGTCTTGCCGACTGTACGGGGACCTAAGGATGCAGGATCGGGAAGCAGTGCCTTAAGGAACTTGATAGGTACTATCTCATGGCCTTCAAATTCCACCGGGGTAGTTCCCAGCATGCCCACATTCTGCAGGCAGTTCATATGCATCAGATAGCTCTGTCCGAATGTCATAAAGAAACGTATCCTCTTTATCCCCGGTATATTCTTCGCCAATGACTCTATCTCTTCATGATGCAGCAGATACATATCCTTCTTTCCCACCTGGGCAAAGTCATACTCCCTCTTTATCTCCATCGGCTTAGTCTCAACCCAGTGGCCGTCTTCCCAGTACGATCCGTTAGCCGATACCTCACGCAGGTTTATCTCGGGATTAAAGTTGGTCGCAAAAGGATAACCGTGGTCACCGCCGTTGCAGTCCAGGATATCTATATAGTTTATCTCATCAAAATAATGCTTGAGCGCATATGCCGAATAAACCTGGGTAACACCCGGATCAAAGCCTGTTCCCAGAAGCGCTGTAAGCCCTGCTTTCTTAAACTTCTCATCATAAGCCCACTGCCAGCTGTAATCAAAGTACGCCGTAAACCCTTTCTCTTTACAGCGCTTTTCGTATACAGCCCTCCACTGAGGATCATCGGTATCCTCGGCTTCATAGTTTGCGGTATCGACATAATTGGCACCGCATTCAAGGCAGGCATCCATGATCACCAGATCCTGGTAAGGCAGTGCCACGTTAAGTACCGTATGGGGCTTAAACTCTTTCATGAGCGCACACAGGGATTCAAAACTGTCTGCATCCACTGTAGCCGTGCTGAGCTTTGCATTTGTCTTATCTTTAAGCTTTGCCACCAGCGCATCACATTTCGACACAGTCCTGCTGGCTATGCAGATCTCCGTAAACACGGGATTCTCACAGCATTTATGTATCGCTACGGTAGCCACTCCTCCGCAGCCTATCACCAAAAGTTTCATATCTTGTTTCCTCCTTTCATTCTGCCCTCTTCCTCCTCTAAAAGATCCTCAACATATTTAGGGAGCATGAAGGCGCCGGTATGAAGATTCGTAGTATAATACCAGGTTTCTATATTTCTGGCCTTCCATCTTGCCGCATTCAGATCCTTAACCGGATGGTATTTCTTGCTGGCAAAGCCAAAAAGCCAGTAACCCGATGTGCTGGTAGGTATATGTGCCTGATACACACGGCATATCGGGAAACTTCTGTATGCCTTTCTGTGCATGGCCCTGCAGGCTTCCTCGTCCTCATCGTAAAAGGGACTTCCGTGCTGGTATACCAGGATACCGTCATCCTTTAGCGCCTTAAAGCAGGAGCCATAGAATTCCTTGGTAAACAGTCCCGCGGTATGCCCCAGCGGGTCCGTGGAATCACTGATTATAAGATCGTATTCATTACTCTTGCCGCGCAGGAAGCGCAGTCCGTCCCTGTAATGAAGCTGCACCCTTTTATCGTCAAAGCCGCAGGCCTGATCGGGAAAGTAATCACGGCAGGTCTTTACAAAAAGCTCATCCGCTTCCACCACATCTATCGATTCTATCTCATCATAATGCCCCAGCTCTCTGGCCACGCCGCCGTCGCCGCCGCCTATGACCAGTACATTTTTTACATTGGGATGCACTGCCATGGGCACATGCACTATCATCTCATCATAGATGAACTCGTCTTTATCGGAAAAGATAACGTTTCCGTCGGATGTAAGGAAACGTCCGAATTCGATAGAGTCAAACACATCGATCCTCTGAAAATCACTGGTCGCGGAAAACAGCTGCTTTTCCACTCTGATCGAAAGCTTGACATTATCCGTATGCATTTCGGAAAACCAGAAATTCATTTCCTACTCCTTTATCACATTAAGCTTCTCAAGCTCACCGTCTTCGGGGCCCTGCATTGAGCAGCCTTTTTCCTTTGAATACAAAGTATAGTCGATTATCTCTTTGGTTATCATCTCACCGGGCGCAAGGATCGGTATCCCGGGAGGATAACACATGACAAATTCCCCGCAGATGCGTCCCACCGTCTCCCTGATGGGTATCTGTTCCTTTTCCGCATAAAACGCACGCTGGGGCGTAGTGGCCACGATAGGCGTGATGTATTCGGCATTATGCATGGTGGATACCGGCTTTGACCACAGCCTCTTTATATCCTCCAGCGCTCCCACAAGCCTTTCTATCTCCTGTATCCTGTCACCGATGGAAATATAGGCCAGGATATTTCCTATATCACCGAATTCTATCTGTATATCATATTCGTCACGCAAAAGGTCGTATACCTCGATACCGGTCAGTCCGATATCACGCGTGTATACCGAAAGCTTAGTAACGTCATAATCATAGATACTGCTGTTATTTACCAGTTCCTTACCGTAAGCGTAATAGCCTCCGATCGAATTGATCTCCGAACGCGCATATTCCGCCAGGTTCTTTACTTTTTCAAAAGACTCATTGCCGCGCAGTGCCAGATTTCTTCTTGATATATCAAGACTCGAAAGCAGCAGATAGCTTGCGGAAGTAGTCTGCGTAAGATTGATTATCTGTTCTACATAACGGCTGTTCACATTGGGTCCCAGCAGCAGTATGGAACTCTGCGTTAAGCTTCCTCCGGATTTGTGCATGGAAACGGCAGCCATATCCGCCCCTGTCTCCATTGCCGATACCGGCAGCGAATCGTTGAAATAAAGGTGTGTTCCATGCGCCTCATCCACCAGTGCCAGCATATTATGCTCGTGCGCCAGTTTAACTATCGATCGCAGATCCGAGCAGATCCCGTAATATGTGGGATTGTTAACAAATACCGCCGTTGCATCAGGGTGTTCTTTGATCGCACGCTCAACCTGCTCCAGCTCCATGCCCAGAGCGATACCTATATGGTTATCCACCTCGGGATTAACATACACCGGCTCGGCTCCGCATAGTACCAGCGCGTTTATAACACTCCTGTGCACATTACGCGGAAGTATTATCTTGTCTCCGGCCTTGCAGGCGCTAAGCACCATGCTCTGTACTGCAGACGTAGTCCCGCCCACCATAAAATAAGCCTGTGCAGCGCCAAACGCATCTGCTGCCAGCTTCTCTGCCTCATATATGACCGATACAGGATGGCACAGGTTATCAAGAGGTTTCATCGAATTGACATCTAAGCTTACGCACTTCTCACCAAGAAGCGTGACCAGCTCCGGATTGCCTCTTCCCCTCTTGTGTCCCGGCACGTCGAAGGGTACCACCCTCTGTTTTCTGAACCGTTCCAGCGCCTCATAAAGCGGCGCCGATCTCTGCTTTTCAATATCCATATCTTCAAGACCTCAATAGGCTATAAAATACCATAATCCTCGTGATTATACAAGAAGATTTCAGCCTTATAATGCCGTTTGGGTCATTTTCTGTTAAATTTATAAACATGACCGCAGTCACTGTTCAGATAAAACCGGGTGCGATATAATCCTTTCAAAAGGAGGTAAGGATCAAAATGAAAAAGAAATCTCTCTTATTGGTATCAGCCGCTATGCTCGCCTTAAGCCTCGGTGCCTGCAGCAGCTATATTTCAAGCTATGCAGCCACCATGCTGGTAACATCAGAGCATTCCGATACAGCTTCACTGAGTTTCTGGACCTTCGATGGCAAAAAAGCTTTTACGCTCAAAAACTCCGCAAAAACTACAGGCGAAGTTAGCTACACTGCAGAACTTAAAAGCGGAAACGCCACTGTTTACTACGACGACAACGGAACAAAAACCGAATGGTTCACGATCGGTGCCGGTGATAAACTTAGCGGTAGCACCGAACTTGATAACAGTGGCAAGATCTATATCATCATCGAAACCGACGGAAAATGTGAAAACGGTAGTTTCGATTTTAAACTTGATTAACTCCCGAACAAGTAAAAGCACCGCAGCTGCGGTGCTTTTACTTATTACTTTTTATTTGTTACCCTCGATCATATCATATCCGCACACTGCCTGCATACATCAGTTCTTCTTATTATTTCCGGGAAACAGACTTTCAAAGAATGCCTGCTTCGTAAATTCATGAAGTACACGTTTAGTCACTTCACTCGCATTTTTCAATCTGTTCTGTATCCTTACAAAGCCATCGATCCCTTCTCCCACAAGGTCTGCCAGCGTCTTTGCTCCGCCCTCGCTCACAGCTGCAAACACCTCGTCAAAAAATATCCTGCGCTCCTCTACATTGGTGCAGGCTATCCACCTTGCAAAGAAATCATTGAACCACACGCTGAAGGGATTATGTTTCTCTGCCGCAGCGATCTTGCCGTGATCCACACCCCAGGAAATGGGAGCATGCTGAAACGCCCCTTTGGCAAAGGATCTGATTATCTTTGTATCCGGGATATCCATATCAAACACCCTGCCTACCACAGAAAACTCCGGAAGGATACGCGTGGTCTTTTCCAGCACATAACGCTGCGGCTCCTGCCCCATTACCTCAACCGAAAGCCCGGGTCCGTCCAGATCATATATCCGCTCAACATGATCAAACAGTTCTTTATCCATGGTACAGCCCGCATATAGCGCCAGATTGCCTCCCTTAGAATGACCGCCCATCAGCCAGCGCCGATCCGGCTCCTTT
>Ga0310697_10003134_pt1 | contig 16910 bp, 9 predicted proteins | sample 172DNAGHGlowgp2_FD_203883 | JGI IMG/M metagenome (GOLD analysis project Ga0310697, IMG submission 203883) | Sheep rumen microbial communities from Palmerston North, Manawatu-Wanganui, New Zealand - 1728 DNA GHGlow gp2 (v2) (version 2) | ecosystem: Host-associated > Mammals > Digestive system >... | reverse complement strand
GCGATGACGAGCGTCTCTATCACGTTGTGGAAGGCGGCGAAGAGGAAGTCATCGCTCGTCATCAGCGTGACGAACTCCATGCCGGCAGGCATCGTCTTCTTCATCTCCTCAAACGTCTTGTTGATGTTGGCATTCACCTCGGTGGCGTTGGCGCCCGGGGCGGCAAACACCAGGAACATGGCGCCCGGGCTGTCCATGATGCTCGACGTGAAGTTGTAGCTCATGGCGCCAATCTTCACCTCGGCCACGTCGCTCAAGCGTAGCAAGTGGCCGCCCTCGTCGGTGCGCACAACGATGTCGTTGAACTCCTCAACGGTCTTCAGCGTGCCCTTGTACTGCATGGAGTACTGGTAGGAGTTCTCCGACTGCTCGCCCAGCGAACCCACTGCTGCCACGAAGCTCTGTCCGCCGATGGCGGAAAAGATGTCGTTGGGAGTGAGGTTGTACTGAGCCATCACGTCGGGCTTCAACCAAATGCGCAGGGCGTAGGTATTACCGAAACTTTGCACATTACCCACACCGGTGATACGCATCAGGCGCGGCTTGATGTTGATGTCAACATAGTTCGACACAAAGTCCTCGTCATACTTGCCGTCGGCACTGCGAACGGCAAAAATCTGGAGGATGTTGTTCTGGCGCTTCTCAACCTTCACGCCGACCTGATTCACGTCGGCAGGCAGCAAGGCTTGTGCGCGGCTCACGCGGTTCTGCACGTTCACCGTAGCCATGTCGGGGTCGGTGCCTTGTTTGAAAAAGACGTTGATCTCGACGGAGCCGTCGGAAGAGGCCTTTGAGGTCATGTACGTCATGTCCGTAACACCGTTGATGGCTTCCTCCAAAGGTTGGATGACCGATTTCATGATGGTGTTCTCGTCGGCGCCGGAGTAGCTGGTGGAGATTTGCACCGTGGGCGGTGCTATGTCGGGGTACTGCTCAACCGGCAGGGTGTTGATTGAGATGTAGCCCACCAGCGCAATCACAATAGAGATGGCGCACGCCATCACATATTTATTGATAAATATATTGTTCTTCATGTTTCCGCTAATACGTTAGTACGATATTACGATATTACGGCATAACGTTATTTGGCCTGTGCCGGGAACAGCACCTTTTGACCCTCTATCACGTTGTTAGCTCCGATGGTCACAATGCGGTCACCCTCTTTGAGGCCACTCTTGATGATGTAATCCTTGCCGTTGCCTGTGTCCTCCATCGTCACGTCGGTGGCGGTAGCAGTGCTGTCTGGCTGTACCTTATACACGAAAGACTTGTCCTGCAAACGCACTACGGCGATTTGTGGAATCACAATCACGCCTTTCTCCTCGTAGGGCATCACGACCGTGCCCTGCACGCCTGAATAGAGATATCCGTCGGGGTTGGGGAACGTGGCCTTGCAGGACAAAGAACCCGTTGCAGCGTTCACCACGCCTGTCATGCTGGAGATGCGTCCCTTGTGGGGGTACTCCGTGCCGTTCTTCATCACGAACGTCACCTCTGGCAGGTTGGCAAAGTATTTTTCTTTCTCTTCCGTAGATATACCAGCCTGCACCATCTCCTCAATCAGCGCTTCAGTGAGCGAGAACTCGGCATCCATCGTAGTGTTGCCGCTGAGCATGGTGAGCTCGGTCAGCGGAGATACCTGGTCACCCGGGCGAACGGGGATCTCACCGATGACACCTGACACGGGAGCAGTGATGGTGCAGAAGCCGAGATCCACCTTGGCGCGGTTCACGGCAGCACGAGCCTGTGCCACGGAAGCCTGCGCCTGCTTGTAGGCGTTCTCGCTGTTGCTAAGCATATAGCTGCTCACAATCTTCTTCTCAAACAGGTTCCTGTTCGACTCATACTCCAGCTTGGCGGAGTTCTCCTGAGCCAGCGCAGCCTGCAGGTTGGCCTCTGCGGACTGAAGTTCCAACTGAGCATTGCGCGAGTCAATCACAAAAAGCACAGCGCCTTTCTTTACCTGTTGTCCTTCGTTCACGGCTATACGCATCAGCTGTCCGCTCACCTGAGGAGTAATCGAAACGTCGGTCTGTCCCTTCAATCTTGCACTGAACTTGATGGGCACCGTGATGTCCTGTTTCTTCACGGTGAGGGTCTCGTAGGAGGTCTGCGTCTCTTTGGGCATCTCTCCGCCGCACGCAGTCATCAGACCGATCACTGCTGCGAGCGCTGTTGCCCCCATTAAAAAGTTTTTCATTTTCATGATTTTGTGATTATTTTTATATGTATTAGTTATCAATTAATCTTGAAGGGGGAGATGGGGCCCTGGGGCTTGGAGTCCTCGGGGAGGGCAATCACGCCGTTGGCCTTCTCGTAGTTCGCCATATTCTGCTCCAGCAGGCGCATCAGACGCTTGGCCTGCACAGGGGACATCACTACCCTACTCTGTACGTTGGCACGCGGCATACCGGGATGGTGGAACACGAAGTCCATGATAAACTCCGTGGTCGTGAAGCCCATGATGGTCAGGTTGGAATAGACACCTTTCTCTACTTCAGGGGTCATGTTCACCTGCACCTGCCCCTGCTTCTGTTGTTCGTTGTTGTTTGCCATATTATTTCTTTTGTTTCTTTTTGAATAAATCGTGGAACTTGAGGCCCGGCTTGAACTTCATCTTCTTCAGCTCACGCGTGTTGGTGAAGGAGAAGATGCAGTAAACGTCCATGTGGCTGCCGGGCAGCATAATCTTGCCCTCGGCCAAGGCGCCGTCGCTGACGATGCGGGCCGTGAGGTTGCGCGTCTTGGCGAAGAGATAGGAGGCTTCCGTCACGTGGGCCGTGATCTCGCCCATCGGCAGCTTGCCGCCGTGGCGGTGGCGCATGACGGCCGTGCGCCTCTTGGAGATGTCGAACTTGAAGTTGGCCGACAGGCTGACGTCACCTAACTGATCCATATCCACCACCTCGCCCAGATGGAAGTCCTCCGTCGCGGCCTGCCCCAGAAGATAGTGCTTCTGGCTGTCGATGGTCAGCTCGTTCACCTTGAGAGAACCTGCCTTTGTGCCTACTTCACCAAACAGGACAACGCGCTTGTAATAGACGTCGAATCCACCGTGGTAAGTGATATTTCCCAGGGCGTGCACCTCGTCCATGAGGAAGTGCTTGATGGGGAACTGTTTGATGATGCGCTCGGTCATACCGCTCTTGGCGTACATACGGGGAACGTCGAAGTGCACGTGGAGGCCGTATTTGTTACGCATATTGTGGACGGAGCCCTTCGCCAGCACCAGAAGATGTTTGTCGGGCGTGCTCACCTCCACGTCATTAAAGGCTATCTCATCGATGTCGCCGTGCATGTAGCAACGGAACATAATGGGCATCGTGAAATTCCTCAAAGCTGGCGCGAAGGGGCGCGAGATATCGCGCAGGATGGTGTGACCCTTCACCAAAGAGGTGTGGTAGGTGAGCGGCCGTTCGGTCTGCTTGTTGGGGAGCTCTATCACGGTGCTGTCAATCTCCACCTTCGTGTCGGTCTGCTGCACGAGCAAGCCTTCCAGCAACACCTGCCGCGGCGTGGCGCTGACGGTGGCGTGGAGGTCGCGGATATCGATGCCGGTGATGGAATCGGTGAAGGTGCAGTCATGCAGGACACCGTGGAGGGAATCCCCGTGGAGGTAGTCGAGATCCAGCTTCAGGTCGGCCGTCACCTCCAGGTATTGGGGGTCGAAGAAGCCGCGGTTCGGCTTGCCCTGGTTCTTGCGGGGGCGGTGGTGCTCGTTCTTGAAGTAGAAGTCGTCGATGACGAGGTGGTGCAGCGGCTGCAGCGCGCTGTCTAGCGGCTCACGGGTATAGTGCAAGCCAGCGAGCGAGAAAGTGCGCTCGTTGTAGGTCACCTGCACGCGGTCGAAAGCGAAGCGGTTGACGTCGAAGGTCATCTTGTGCTTCTTCGCCTCGGGCTGCGGCTGCTGCTTGAGAGAGTCGCGCTTGAAGGCATCGATGATGAACTGCCAGTTGGCCACGCTGTCACGCGACGGCTTGTGGAGGGCAGCCTGCACATCCTCGACATGCACCTCGGGGATGCGCACCTCATGGTGCAAGAGCGCCATGAAGTCGATATCGGCTGTAATCAGTCCCACCTGCAGCAGCAGACGCTGCTCACGGTCTTCGACATAGAGGCCCTGCAGGCGTACGTCCCTGCGGAAGAGGTCGAAATTCAGGTGTTCAACAGTGACACGCGTCTGCAACTTCTCCGAGAGGTATGTCACCACACGCGCCACCATCTTATCTTGTACATAGGTGGTATTCAGCGCGATGGTGGCAATCAGGAGGAGCACCAGCACTGCTACGACAAAACCTGCGAGGATCTTGAGGATTCGCTTAATAATCATCTTTTTCATGAAAAATCTTCGCAAAGGTAGGCACTTTTGGTGAAGAAGCCAAACAGATAGCACATTTTCTTGCATAAAATTTTGCAGATATGGATTTAAGCGCTACCTTTGTCGCCAGAAAATAGAAAAACCGACATATCTATGAAAGAGATTTCGCGCATTCATCTGCTCACAGGCTGCATCCTTTTTGCAGGCCTCGTAGGCTTCATGGTGGCCTGTTCCGAGGATATCAACACCGAGGACCGCTTCACGGCCACGGACTATACCATCATGAGCTATCTCGAGTATAGCAACGATGCCCCCAACTATACCGAGTATGTCAGCCTGCTCTACCAGGTGCCCATCAGTGACCAGTCCAATTCCACGGTGGCACAGCTGCTCTCCACGCGCGGCGCCTACACCTGCTTCGCGCCCAACAACAAAGCCATCTACGACTACCTGGACTCCCTTTATAAGAAAGGCATCATCACCGAGCCCTCGTGGGAGGGCTTCCGCACCGAGGCCACGCTGGACTCCGTCCGCAAGGTCATCGTCTATAACAGCATCCTCGACGGCAGCAACATCGACATGGTGCTGGAGATGGGCGATATCGTCTCGCAGAACGATGAGGACGAGTTCACCCTCCCCAACCTCAACGACCGCAAGCTCTACAAAACACATATTGACCAGACGGACTCCATCTTCATCAACGGTGTCTCGCTCATCGACCTGAAGAACCGCGATGTAAAGACCCTCAACGGCCGCGTGCATGAGGTACACGCCGTCATCGCGCCCAGCAACGACACGATGGCCGACGTCCTGCGCCAGTACATCGCGGAAAACGAGAAAGGCTTCATCGTGATGGCCAAGCTCATCCTTGCCTGCGGATTGGATGACACCCTCAGCAAGACGCAGGACGACGTGTGGGAAAAGCTCTACAAGACCGGCACCATCAAAGACCTGCCCAAGCACTCCGACGGCATGGGCACAGGTCCCATCCCCGACCACCGCAAGTACGGCTTCACCATCTTTGCCGAACCCGACGCCTTCTGGGAGCAGACGCTGGCCGAGGCGGGCATCTCGAAGACCTACGACCAGATTGAGGCTGCCGACATCAAGAACTTCCTCATTCAGAAGCAGCTCTACCCCAATGCGCGCCAAGACAACGACTTCACCAACGAGGAGAATATCCTCAACCAGTTCGTCACCTACCACGTCCTGCCCTTCAAGCTGGCACCCGAGCGACTCGTCCTCCACCACAACGAGTTCGGCTACTACTGGGAGAGTACCGAAGGAAAATACAGCGTACCCGTCTTTGAGTACTACACGACGATGGGCAAACGCCGCCTGCTGAAGATCTACCAGAGCAAGGAGAGCGCCGAGGAAGACCCCGAGCTCCACGACGGCAACGCCGGCATCTACCTCAACCGCTTCCCCATCCTCAGAAACGGACGCGGCATGTTCAGCGATGAGAGCGACACCAATAACGACTACCACGAAAGCGGGCTGTTCAAGGAGCCCGGTAGCGCCGCCACCCTCTACCCCGACGAGAACCGCGGTGTGCGCATCCGCTTCCAGGCCGAAGATGCCGCCAAGCACCAGAAGCTGCTGAACAGCTGCATCTATCCTATTGAGCGACTGCTGGTATATACCGAGAACGTGCAGAACCGCCTCGCCGGCGAGCGCATCCGCATTGACATGGCCGCCATGTTCCCCGAGATGGCCAACAACGACCTGCGACGCCCAAGGGGTAAATACAAGTTCTCACCTGCCGACCATCCCTATGGCGGCACCGTGGGCTTCCCCGTGGAATATCCCTACCTGGCTGACGTGACGATGCGCGAGGGCACCGGTTTCTACTACCTCTCCGGCATCAACTACAACTGGTTCAACTATCAGGGCGATGAGTTCAATATCATCGGTAAGTACGAGTTCACGATGAAGCTGCCGCCCGTGCCCAAGCGCGGACATTATGAGATACGCTTCGGCGTCAGCTCCAACTCCAACTTGCGTAGTATGTGTCAGGTCTATTTCGGTTCTGACCCCAACTACCTGCCCGCCCAGGACATTCCTATGGACCTCCGCATCGGTTTCCTCCGCCACCGCTTCAAGAACAGTACCCAGACTTCTACTTTCGGCTACACGAATGATGCCGATTACGAGGCAGATACCAAGCTCAGCACAGAAGAGCAGGATGAGGTCACCAAGGCTCTGCGCGCACGCGGCTTCATGAAAGGTCCCATGTACTACCACTGTGGCAAGGGAACAAGTGCGCCCTTGGCCATCACGCGGGAGGCCGTCTCACGCCGTATCATGGTCAGTGAGGACCTCGACCCCGACAAAGAATACTATATCCGCTTCAAGAACGTCCTCGACGACGAAAGCCTCCAGTTCTTCATGGACTACTTCGAATTCGTCTCCAAGGACGTCTATGACAACCCTGTCGAGCCAGAGGACGTCTGGTAACTACGCTGCTCTTACGGATTCTGGAACTTAGGTTTAAGTTCGTCTGGTGAGTCGTTGGTGAACATATCAACGAGTGGGGCGTCGCGCTCGAAGAGATGGCGAAGGGTCACGGGGTCGAGCGTGAGCGTAGGCTGGAAGGCAGAGGACGCCATATAGCGGAGGATGCTGTGGCGAAGCTGACGGGCCACGATGCGACGGTCGAGGTCTGTGGTGATGTCGAGGGTGGTGAGCAGCAGACGGCCGTTCAGCACGCGCGCCTCTACCATCATACCGAGCTTACGGGACAGGTGCCACGTGTCGATGGGCTGCACAATGGGTTGGTAGTCCTTGGGGAACTCGGCGAGGTTCATGCACTGCGCGCGGTTGGTGAGTTCCCACCACTGCAGGTCCTGCCAGTCATCGGTGGGGAAGTCGGCGAAGACGGGATGCGCTGCCTGAATGTAAGCGCCTGTCGTGTGCGGCGGCTTCATCTTGAACCACGACGTATTCCAGAAGACGGGGAGGAAGCGATGCACGACATCTGCGCCATAACGGATCTGCCCTGCAGCGCAGAGGAGGACATCGCGGCCTGCCTGCAATTGTTCTAAGGCCTCATCCATTGAAGCGGTCACGAACAACCGCTCATCTCTCATCTCTAATCTCTCATCTTTCATCTCCTTCGGATAAACCCAGAAGTTCCAATGGTTCTGATGGGTGTCATCTGCAGTGATGGTGAGGGTGAGCTTCTTGGCGGTCGTGAGGGCCGCGGGAATAAAGGTAATCGTATCACCCGGAGTGCAAGCACCCTGCTGAAGAAGACGGCTGGAGGAAACGATCTGATAGTTGAGGGTTAAGGGTTTATGGTTAAGGGATGAGGGGTTATAGAGAGAGACGGGAATGCGAAGGGTGTCGGAGTTGGCGAAGGTGAAGCGGGGGAAATGGGCGAGGGGCACTAGGTCGCTGCAGAACTCGCGCCAGTCGGCGGCGGTGCAGTAGCCTTTCTCACGCCAGTGGACGTTGAGGGCGCCCACGAGCGCGGTGCCCTGGCCGCTGTAGTCGTTGAGGCCGAGAAGCTGGAAGCCGGCATAGTGGGGCGTGCGCAGGTGGCGCTCAATCTCATATTTATAGGCCAACACCTGCAGGCGTCCGCTGGCCATCAGGAAGCGCTCGGCCTGCGAGGCCATCCCGTGGTCGGCGAGGAGGTCACGGAAGATCTCGAAGTTGGCGGCACGATAAGCACCTGTATATTGCGGTATCTCCTTGAAGTCGGGGAAGGCACACCATTGGCCTTGCTCGTGAGATATAATTGGTTGAGAGTTGAGAGTTGAGAGTTGAGAGTTGGGGGATGGTTTGAAGTTGCGAGGATGGGCGATTTCTTCGATGAAATCGTCGTTACTGGAGGGTTGGCGGCGATTCCATTCGAGACCGCGAGCGCCACCTTTGACATGGTATTCTGAGCCGGTATCCCACTCCCAGCCGCCGCCGACGCTGGCGGTGCAATAGATGCGTGAGGGGTCGTGGGCCTTCATGGTCTGCACAAAGGTGCTCCCCCACTCCACCCAACGTCCTGCGGGCTCATTGCCGGCGGCGAGCATGATGAAGGAGGGATGGTGACCGTAGGCATCGAGGATGGCACGCCCCTCATCCATGAGGTATTTGTCGATGGGCTGTCCGTTGCCGAGCTTCACACCGTGATTGGGCCACGACGGGCCTTCGGGCTGCAGGTAGATGCCAAGACGATCGGCCGCCACGAAGGCGGCCTCGGGTGGGCAGTAGCTATGAAAGCGGACGTGGTTGAGGCCATACTCCTTGCATTTCCCAAGGAGGCGCATCCATGAGGCGGTGTCGGTGGGGGGGTAGCCCGTCTCGGGGAAGCAGCAGTTCTCGACAGTGCCGCGCAGATGGATGGGGTGGCCATTGAGGAGGATATCACGCCCCTGCACCTGCACTTCGCGGAAGCCGAAAGTGACGCTGACGGGCACGCCGTCGTAGGTGACGGTGGCGGTATAGAGCTTCGGGTGGTGCTCGTCCCACGGCTGGGCGTTGGGGACGTGGATGTCATAGGTGCGATCGTTGAGGGTAAGGTGCACAGTGGAGGTGGCGAGGTCGGTGATGACGCGTCGGCGCCAGATGAGGGGCTCCGCGCGCAGCTCTATGCGCCCGGCGATGCCGTTCCAGTTGCCCTGGGTCTGGTCGGTGACGCTGTGGCTGTCCTGCCCCACGCAGACGTTCTCGATGCCGTTATAGACGCGGATGGAGAGCTCGTTGTCCCGACCAAAGCGCAAATAGGGCGTGACATCGTACTGATGTGGTGCGGAGAGGGACATCTGATGACCCACCTCGTGGCCGTTGACAAAGACGGTGGTCTCGATATGCGGACGCTCCAGGAAGAGGGTGACACGCTGCCCGCGCCACTGCTTGGGGACACGCACCGTGCGGCTATAGACAGCCTCGCCCACGAAATGGTGCTGGGGCGTGAGGAAGAACGGGAACTTCATCGCCCCCGCCTTGCGGTAGCGCTCCATGTAAGGGTTGAAGAAATAGCTGGAGTCATAGAGGGAGCCCGTCCAGCGGGTGTCCACGGTGACGGGGTCGCCGATGCCGCGCGTGATCATAGAGCCGGGCAGCTCCATCGTGGTTTCGGGCAGGCGCGAGCGAAGGCGCCAAGTGCCGGAGAGGTCGAGACAAAGGAGGAGTGCACACAAGGCGTGCAGGGAGGTGAGCAGATGCATAACGGAAAGAGATTATTATTGCAGCAGCAACTGACGGGCTGCTTCGATGAGGGTGTCGAGGCCGCGGGCGCGATCCTCGTCGGTGAGGCTGACGACGATGTCGGGCTGTATGCCGAATTCGATGTGATTCATGTCGGCATCGTACATGGGGCAGGCCGAGAAGCGTACGCTCCAGCCGTTGGGGAGCTCCGACGAGAAAGGCATACCGCTGCCGCCGCCTGTCTGGTCGCCGAGGACGGTGACCTGCGGACAGCGTTTCATGTCGCGCACGAAGGTGTTGGCGGCGCTGTAGCACCGACGGTTGGTGAGCACGACGACGCGCTTCTGCCACCGCACGCCCTCGGAGGGTTCCAGGTACTGTTCCTTGGGTGTGGAGAAGTCGTTGTGTCCCTTGCCGGTCTTATGACTGATGTAGCCGACGAGACGGCGCTCGTTGGTGAAATGCTGGGCGAGACGGTCGGCAAGGGTGAGGTCGCCGCCGGTGTTGTTGCGCAGGTCAAGGATGAGGCCGTTGCAGCTGCGCAGGCCGTAAAGGACCTCATCAAGGTTCCCCTCGCCAAAGCCCGAGGCGAAGGAGGAGCAGACGAGGTAGCCGATGTTATCGTCGAGGATGCGGTACTTCAGCGACGAGGCAATCTTGTAATCCGTACCGAGGTAGGCATCCTGCAAGTCCTGATAGAAGTTAGGGGGGAAGTCCTCGTACCACGACCAGTTGCGCCCCACGTCGGCGGGCGTGTAGAGGTTCACGTGGCCGTCGCGCAGCTCGGAGAGCATCTCCGCCAGCACCTCGAAGAGCTGGGCTTTGGTCATATCATCAGAGAGGCGGGCACGATAGCGGCCACGCACCTCGTTCCAGTCGAGTCCGATGGCCTCGCGCTTATAGTCCAAGAAGCAGTAATGCTCGTCGATAATCGTCCACAGCGCCTCCATATTCCCCTCTGGCGTGTCCTCGAAGTCTTCGGCCTGGAAGCAGGAGGAAAGCGTAAGAGTGAAAAATGGAAGAGTGAAAAGTGAAAAATAATAAATGATAAATGAAAAATGGGGCCAATAAGGCTTATGGGGCCTATTGGGCCTATAGGTCTTATGGGCCTTATGGGACTTATGGGACTTATTATCTATCATCCTTTATCCTTAATCTTTAATCCTTAATCCTTAATCTTTTATCTTTTATCACAAGATAAAATCATTGTGGAATTGTCGGCGGGTGAGGCGACGCGTGTGGTGGCGCACCCATCCGACCATGAATCCTGCGGTGAAATCGGCATGAACGAGGTTGTTGACATGCGAGCTCTGGCTGTCGAGGAAGAGGCCGTAGCGAATCGAGGAGCGGCGCAGGGGGATGTCCATCGTGAGCTGGTTGCGCCAGCGCAAAGCCTTCCACGGTAGCGTGGCGATGACGTTGTGGTCGGGTTGCTGGAGCACGAAGATCTCATAGTAGCTCTGTCCGTAGTTGGGGCTGAACATCACGCCCAGGAGCTGGAAGTCCGTCTGGTAGCGCACGGCAGCTTCGCGGCGACAGAAGGGGAAGCGGAAGATGGCCGCCGCGGAGGCGTTCAGGTGGACGTTGGCAATGGCCTGTGCGGGGTTGTTGCTGTTGCGGGCGTTGTAGAGGACGCCGAGGGTGCCTCCCAACTGCGGTCCCACCATCAGGCGCCAGCGTTCGCCGAGGAGCCAGTTGTAGTGGAGGGCATAGTCGTAATGTACCTGCCCCCCGAGATAACTGCCCTTGCCGGAGTCGCTGGATGAGGAGGTGAAGTTGAGCTGCACGAGCGACTGCCCGCTGACGCGCCCCTGCCAGAGCGATGTCATGCGCAGACCTTCATGCAGCATCGAGAGCTGGTAGCCTGTGTAGCGCAGCGGGGTGAGATAGGTGTCCTGCTGCGAGGAGACACCGCCATAGAACATCGTGGCATGCGTCACATTCAGCTCGGTGGAATCGGCATTTTGTGCGAAGGAGGAAAGAGGAAAGAGAAACATGGATGCCATCGCACAGAACAGCAGGCGGAGCAATTGTCCGCATGCCTCCGGGCGTTTCCGCGTTTTTCCGTGCATGTCCGTACCTTTCCGCGTCATCATTCTTCAAAGAGGTTGAATTGACCTGTGAGGGGATCGACGCTGCCAGGACGGGCGGGGTCCTCAGGGGAATTATCTTCCACTTCAGGAAGCTCTTCACCGTCCTCCCCCTCTGTGGGGAGTGAAGAGGGGGGCTCCTCCGGGAAGCGCGTGGGCTCCAGCTCCTCGATCTTGGCGAGGGCGAGGGTGGTGAGGCGCTTGCCCTTGGCCTTGAAGCTCTTTTGGCCGATGAACTGCTCTGCATCCACTTCCAGCGGGTCGCGGAAGTCGTCGGGGGCGCCATAGGTGAGCAGCAGGCGCGGATAGACGGTGTCCGTGAGCAGCAGCAGGCGGCTGTCGGGGTTCTCGCCCAGGAAGTTCTGGTGGCGCACCGAGGCCTCCAGCGGGAAGCGCTTGAGATAGGGGAACCCCTGCTCGGCATCGAAGAGGGCGGCCGTCCACACCTTCAGCGCGTCGAACTTCTCGATGCGCAGGATGTTGGGCTCGTAGTGGTTGTTGAGGTCGAAGTTGGTGGTGTAGAACTCACCGTTGTCAAGGATGACGAGAATCTGGTCATCAGCGTGGAACTCACCTAGATACTGGCCGTGCTCGTCGTAGTTGAGGCGCTTCACGTCGTGGTCAAACCACACATGGCGACCGCCCAACGTGCTGCTGCCGTGACTCTTCAGGCCGATGCGCTCCACATCGAGTTTCGTGAGCAGGTTGCCCATCGACGCACGACCCTTGATCATGATCTCGCTGAAGTCCTTGTCGAAGAAGGCGCGCTTGAGCTTCGGGTTGGGCTTCAGGTTCACCTTGATGACCTCCGCCTCGCCGTTGGGGTTGGCGGTGAAGTAAGCCACGCGGCTGCCGGGCTTGCCCTGTGTGAGGTCGTACTCGCGGTCGCGCGTGATGCTGGTGACATTGAAGCGCTTGATATAGAACGCCCCGTCGCGGCCGTCGCGATAGACGCAGTTATAGATGGTGCGCGTGTCGCTCTTCTTGAAGATGGCCACGTGCAGGATCTGGCATTTGCGCTTCTCGGCCTTCGAGCGCTCCGTCTCGCCCACGAAGACCTTCTCGCCGATGCGGATGACCTTGTAGGTGCCGTCCTTGTAGAAGATGATGACGTCGTCGAGGTCGGAGCAGTTGCAGACGAACTCGTCCTTCTTCAGCGATGTGCCGATGAAACCGTCCTCGCGGTTGATGTAGAGCTTCTGGTTGGCCTCCACCACCTTCGAGGCCTCGATGCTGTCGAAGTTGCGGATCTCGGTGAGGCGCGGGTGGTCCTTGCCGTATTTGTCCTGAATGAAGCGGAACCAGTTGGCCGTCACCTCAATCATGTTGGCCAGGTCGCGGTCAATCTCGGCCACCTCCTCCTTCATGCGGGCGATGAGCTCGTCGGCTTTGTCCTTGTTGAACTTGGCGATGCGCTGCATCTTGATTTCGAGCAGGCGCAGGATGTCGTCCTTCGTCACCTCGCGCACGAACTGCGGGTAGAACGGCGTCAGGCGCTCGTCGATATATTCACAGAGTTCATCGGTGCTATTGGCATTCTCGAAGGGCTTTCCCTTGTAGATGCGCTCTTCGATGAAGATGCGTTCCAGGGAGGCGAAATGCAGCGCTTCCATCAGCTCGCCGCGCCGTATCAGCAGCTCCTTGCGCAGCAGTTCCTTGGTGTTATCTACGGAGCGTTGCAACACCTCGCTGACGGTGAGGAAGCAGGGTTTGCGGTCGTCGATGACGCAGCAGTTGGGCGAGATGCTGACCTCGCAGTCGGTGCAGGCGTAGAGCGCATCGATGGTCTTGTCAGAGCTGGCGCCCGGCTGCAGATGGATGAGAATCTCCACACCCGCGGCCGTCATGTCCTCCACCTTGCGCACCTTGATCTTACCCTTCTCGGCAGCTTTCAGGATGCTGTCAATGAACTGGCTGGGCTTCTGCGGGGACCCCGTGGTCTTGCCGAAGGGCAGCTCCGTGATGGCCAGCGTCTTGCTGTCGCGCTTCTCAATCTTGGCACGCACGCGCACCACGCCGCCGCGCTGACCGTCGTTGTATTTCGAGACGTCGATGCTACCGCCCGTGGGGAAGTCTGGGTAGAGCTGGAAGGGCTCGTTGTGCAAGTACGCGATGGCCGCCTCGCAGAGCTCGTTGAGGTTGTGCGGCAGAATCTTCGACGACAGACCCACGGCAATACCCTCGGCGCCCTGTGCCAGCAGCAGCGGGAACTTCACGGGCAGGCAGATAGGCTCCTTGTTGCGCCCGTCGTAGCTGAGCTTCCACTCCGTCGTCTTGGGGTTGAAGACCACGTCCAAGGCGAACTTCGACAGACGCGCCTCAATGTAACGGCCCGCAGCCGCATCGTCGCCCGTGAGGATATTACCCCAGTTTCCCTGGCAGTCGATGAGCAGCTCCTTCTGCCCCAGCTGCACCAGCGCGTCCTTGATCGAGGCGTCGCCATGCGGGTGGAACTGCATCGTGTGGCCCACGATGTTCGCGACCTTGTTGAAGCGGCCGTCATCCATGCGCTTCATCGAGTGCAGGATACGCCGCTGCACAGGCTTGAAGCCGTCACCGATATGCGGAACGGCACGCTCCAGAATGACATACGAGGCATAGTCCAGGAACCAGTCCTGGTACATACGGTTCAGATGGTGTGTGATGCCATCCTGCATCACGTTTTTATCGTCCATGCGATCGCGGCTTTTTGATTCGTTTAACGTTTAACGATGAACGTTTAATGGGAATTTCGGCGCAAAGATACGAAAAATTCTGAAACGCACGCTGTCCGAGCCGAAAAAGTTTAATGATTAAGGTTAAAAAGCAACATCGTATCACTCAAAAGAGTGCACTCTATTGATGAATCCATCATGATGGCACAATTAATCCATCATGATGGCTTAATCAATCCATCATGATGGATTCATATATACAATGCTTTACTTATTACCGTATGGGTGGCAATTTTGCAGCTATTAATGGGGAAAAGAGCATCAGTTTCCTTTCTTTCGCACGGTCATGTCGTAGAGGACGTACTGGCCAGAGCGGACGTCGCCGCATTCGAGCCAGAACATGAGCTGGTGACAGCGGCGGATGGGGACGGTATAGGTGGCGGGCTTCATCTCGTTGGAGACCCAGAACTCACCTACCTTCACCTGGTCGGCGAAGACGTCGAGGCGCACGGGAGGTGCCTTGCCGTCGCCGAAGAGGGAGGTGCCGGGATCTACGTAGGGTGACTTACAGGCGACGGTGAAGGTCAGCTCATCGTACTCGCCGTAGGGGTTGAAGGCTGCTGCCGAGGACTGCTTGCCGCCACCGCTGAAGAGGGAGAGGATGCCGCCCGTGAGGGGCCCTTGCACGCCACCCGATGTTCCGGTATGGGCGCTGACATCGCTGCCGGAGACATTGGCGCCGACACCGGTGAGGAACATGAAGACGGCGCCCATGGGCGTGATGTTCTCCAAGGCGGGCGGGATGTTCGTCTCCAGCATGACACCTTTATATATCTTGGTGCCGTCGTGCATCTGGAAGAAGCGGCGCTGCGAGCCTCCGTTCTGGAAACAGTCGTTGAAATCGAAGTTGGTGAGCACGCTCAGGTAGCGCCCGACATAGTGGTAGTAGGGTGCCTTGCAGAGGTCGATGAGGTCGGCCTCGGGCGGGCATTCGGGCTTGGGGTGCACGAAGAGGTCGTTTTCCACGGGTTCACCGCGATAGAGCACGGCGTCGCCGATGCCGAAGAAGCTGTCCTTCTGCTGCATATTACCGGGCTTGGCGAAGGTCAGCGTGCGGCATTTGTTGAGGGGGATGATGAAGCGCTGGTTGGGCCATGTGACGTGGATGACGGTGTCGAGGACTACTTTGCCGTCGCAGTAGATGCGGAGGTCATCGTCGCATTGTGTGCGGCGCTTGGTCAGCGCACCCGCCGTGAAGCTTAAATAGTCGAATTCACCGGCTAAATCGAACTTCCAGAAGGCGCTGATATTATCGTCGAAGAGGGTCTTGCCGCTGGTGAGCAGGAAGCCCTCGGAGAACTGCTCGCCACCCATCGAGAAGGTGTAGTAGTCGCTCTCGCCGTCGTAGAGCATGTTCTGATAGCCGGCCATTCCCTGCACGGAGAAGGGCTTGATGTTCGAGACGAGCTTGCAGACGTCGGGCAGCTTGGAGAGCTTACCCTTCGAGGCGTTCACGACACCGGCCTGCGGCAGCGCAGCCATATCGTAGGTCTTGGGATAGACAAACATGTTGACGACACCGAAGACGATGCCGCCATTGATGCGGCTGTCCTCGTCGATACTGTGGAACGACACCTGGTTGACGCCCGCCACGTCGAGCACCACCTGCTCGGCCAGATCGAGCTGTGTCATGCGCTTCTCATAGATGATCTTGCCGTCGGCCTTCACCGTCAGCCAGCCGGTGGCGGCGCTGGCCTGGTTGTCACGCGGGCCGACGACGAACGAGAGCTTGTCGTACTTCTTCTGTAGCCAGAAGTAGCACCAGGCCTCGGTGTGGCCTGCGAGCGCCTGGGTGGCTGTAAACTGCAGACCGGTCTTGTACTCGACGCGGTTGATGCTGATGGCGGTTTCAGGGCGCTTGTCGGCCACGCGCTCCTTGGAGGAGATGGGCGAGACATAGCCGGAGCTGCGCAGGAAATAGGGCTCCAACTGCCCCACGAGCTGTACGCGGCCGCCCGATGGAATGGCGCGTTGCGGGTCGGCAGAGGGCTTGTAGGACTGCCCTGCTTTCCACAGCTTCACGGCACCGAAAGCCAGATTGGTTTCGCCATGCGGGACATCAAAGCGCAGCTGGCGGGCACCCTTGATGTCGATGGCATACTCCTGTGGCGCGTCGTGGTCCCAGATGACTTTGTCGAAGACCTTCTTGCCGTCGGCTTTCATAGTGACGATGCAGTTGCCCTCGTCCGATGCGCCGCGGGGGCTGCTCGGGCCCACCACGAAGCTGATCTTGTCGTAGCTGCCGTTGAGGTTGAAGATGACGTAGCCGGGCGTGTTGCTGCTGATGAGGCCTCCGCGGCCGGAGCCCAGCGTGAAACCGCCCTTATACTTGAATTTGGCAATCTGCATGATGCCGTCGCCCTTCGTGGGGTAGGCCTTGTAGTTGCGCTCCTCGGTGGGCTTGAATACATCCGTGAGATAGGTCTGTGCCTGCGCGGCCCCTGTCAGCAACAGACAGAGCGCCACGAGGCTCATTCGCATGTTAGTCTTCAGTAAATGATTCATTGTCATGGTGTGTGTTGAGCTTATCTGCGTGCAAATGTATGAAAAATTTCGATTGAAACGTTTGTTTTACGGAAAAATGTGTATCTTTGCCACAAAATTATCATTTACCCAATACAACCGACTATGGCAACAGCT
>Ga0310697_10003131_pt1 | contig 16922 bp, 13 predicted proteins | sample 172DNAGHGlowgp2_FD_203883 | JGI IMG/M metagenome (GOLD analysis project Ga0310697, IMG submission 203883) | Sheep rumen microbial communities from Palmerston North, Manawatu-Wanganui, New Zealand - 1728 DNA GHGlow gp2 (v2) (version 2) | ecosystem: Host-associated > Mammals > Digestive system >... | reverse complement strand
ATACGGATTTGGGGCTACGCGATGTTATTGCCATTTCACAGATTATAATCGGATTACAGCGGCTAAAGCCGCGATGAGGTCGCTGTATGGCATCCGTGTAATCCGAATTAATTGCGACGTTAGGCGCAGCTGATAAGACAATCCGTATAATCCGTGAAATCCGTTGTTGTTATTCATACATGCGAAAGTAAAAAATGCCGTGCTGCCGGCTGGTTGCAATTCAGGCTGAACCATCAAAGAATTCAGGCTGAATTGCGACGCAATTCAGCCTGAATTAAAGGACAATTCAGCACGAATTATAAAGGCTTATAATTCAGTACGAATTAGAGTTGTTTTTCCAGCACTTCCTTCCAGCGGGCGTAAGCAGCTAAGTACTCGTTGCGCTGAGCTGCATCCGGCTCAATGACCTGCAGCTTCTCGAGCGTGGCAAACGCCTCGTTGTGATCCTGATAAAGACCCACACCCATGCCGGCGCCCTTGGCTGCACCTACAGAACCGTCGGTCTCGTAGAGCTCGATGGTAGCTCCGCTGACACCGGCCAGCGTGTTGCGGAACAGGGGCGAAAGGAACATGTTGGCCTTGCCGGCATGAATCTTCTGGATGTCCATGCCCATCTGGCTCATGATCTCCATGCCGTAGCAGAAGGAGAATACGATGCCCTCCTGTGCTGCCCGGACGAGATGGGCACGGCTGTGCTTGTTGAAGTTCAGCCCGTGGATGCTGCAGCCAAGCTCCTTGTTCTGCAGGACGCGCTCGGCACCGTTGCCGAAAGGCATGATGCTGACGCCCTCGCTACCGATGGGAGCCTGTGCTGCCAGGTCGTTCATCTCGGCATAGCCCATATCGAAGGTGACATTGCGGTGCATCCAGGCGTTGAGGATGCCCGTGCCGTTGATGCAAAGGAGCACACCGAGACGGGGATCGGCTGCTGCGTGGTTGACATGAGCGAAGGTGTTGACACGTGACTTCGTGTCGTACCCCACGTTGCCCAGCACACCATAGACCACACCGCTGGTGCCTGCCGTTGCGGCAATCTCGCCCGGTTCGAACACGTTGAGCGAGAGGGCATTGTTGGGCTGGTCGCCACCACGATAGGTGATGGGTGTACCGGCCTTCAGGCCTAACTCGGCAGCTGCTTCGGCCGAGACGACGCTCTGCTCGGAGAACGTGGGAACGATGTCGGGGATGAACGAGGCGGGGATGCCGTAATAGTCGAGCAGGAACTGAGCCACGCAGTTGTCCTTGAAGTCCCAGAACATGCCTTCCGACAGGCCGCTGACCGTGGTGTTCACCGTTCCGCTGAGGCGCATGGCCAGATAATCGCCTGGCAGCATCACCTTGTAGATTTTATTGAAGATGTCGGGCTCGTTCTCCTTCACCCAAGCGAGCTTGGCTGCAGTGAAGTTGCCCGGCGAGTTGAGCAGATGGCTCAGGCACTGGTCGGCCCCCAAGTCGCGGAAGGCGCGCTCGCCGTAAGGCACGGCGCGTGAGTCGCACCAGATGATGGCCGGACGGAGGGGCTGCAGATTCTTATCGACACAGACCAGTCCGTGCATCTGATAAGAGATACCTACGGCCATGATTTCCTCACCCTTCACACCAGCCTCGGCCATAATCTTCTGCAGCGACTGCTTGGCATACTGCCACCAAGAGTCAGGCTCCTGCTCGGCCCAGCCAGCTTTCTGGGCCATGATGGGTGCTTCCTTTTCGGGGAAGAAAGCTGTTGATACACACTTGCCGCTATCGGCATTGACCAATGACGCCTTGACAGACGAGCTGCCCACGTCGAAACCTAATAAATATCTTGTTGCCATACTGTTATGGATTTGTCTTTTCTATAAATACGTTCCAACTGCAAATTTCCCTAAAAAAAACGACAAATCAAATAAATTAGGCAAAAAGACAGTTTTTTTACATTATTTTGTATGCGGTTAAAATATTTTTTCCTACCTTTGCACATAATAATGCATTATAAAAGTAAGATATTATCCTACACATGAAGAAAAAGATTCTAATACTTGACGATAAAGAGACCATTGCCAAGGTTCTCTCTATCTATCTGATGAGCGATTACGACGTACAGTGGCTCCCTGACGGGCTGCAAGGTGTGAAATGGCTTCAGGCAGGCAACACGCCCGACTTGATTATTTCGGACATCCGCATGCCGGGCATGCGTGGCGACGACTTCCTGGAGTGGATTAAGCAGAACGAGCTGTTCCGGCACATCCCCGTCATCATGCTGTCGAGCGAGGACTCTACCAGCGAGCGCATCCGCCTGCTGGAGATTGGCGCCGAGGACTATATCGTGAAGCCTTTCAACCCCATGGAATTGAAGATCAGAGTCAAGAAGATTCTGCCCAACTAACTAATTGACTACGGTACGCCCGTCTCTGAATAGTTAAAATACTAAGGTACGGGCGTACATTATTTTATTTATATACAGGAAGAAGAGAAATGATCGGTGTCGTATATTTGGGGAACAGCCCCGAGACGGAAGAACGCTTAAAATACCTACCCGGTAAGCAGGTAAAGACGACAAGGAACTACAAGGAGGCCGCCATGGCCTGCACGTCGAATCTGCCCAATGAGCACTTCATCGTGTTCTATGAGAAGAACGTACGCGCTGAAGACCAGACTGCCATCACCTATTTGCGCCGGAACTGCAAGAACATCTATATCATCCTGCTCACCGATCAACTGACGGATGAGGAGCGCGCCATCTACCAGCAGTGTGGCATCAACGACACCATCGACATGAGAGCCTCGGTCACAGACATCAACAAGAAGCTGCAATTCATCTGCGACCGCGAAAGGATTCTGTTCGACAATGAGATTTCCAAACAGAAGATCCTGCGGTTCAAGATACCCCTTTGGAAGCGTATCTTCGACATTGTGACTTCACTGATGGCCATCATCGTCCTGTCGCCCATTCTACTGCTGACGGCCATTGCCATCAAACTGGAAGACCCGAAGGGACCCGTGCTGTTCAAATCGAAGCGCGTAGGCACGAACTACACCATCTTCGACTTCCTGAAATTCCGTTCGATGTACACCAATGCAGAGCAACGGCTGAAGGAACTGAGCAAGAGCAGCAACCAGTATGCCAGCCATGAGCCGGAAGAGGGAAAGAAGACGATTACATCGCCTTTAGGAAATGAGGCTGAACAGACCATGACTGACATGGGAATGGAGTCGGAAATGATGATCAGCGATGAGGAGGTGATGCTCGTCGGCGACGACTTTGTGGTGGCGGAAAGCGACTTCAACAAGCAGAAAGAGGAAGAAATCAACAATGCGTTCGTGAAGATTGAGAACGATCCCCGCATCACGAAGGTGGGACGGTTCATCCGGAAATGGAGCATTGACGAGCTTCCGCAGCTGTTCAACATCCTGAAAGGCGACATGTCGGTTGTAGGCAACCGTCCCCTCCCCCTCTATGAGGCAGAGAAACTGACTGCCGACAGCAGCATCGACCGCTTCATGGCTCCTGCCGGACTGACAGGCCTGTGGCAGGTGGAAGAACGGGGCAAAGGCGGCAACATGTCGGCCGAAGAGCGGAAACAGCTCGACATCCTGTATGGACAGACTTATAATTTCATGCTTGACATGAAAATTATTTTACGGACAATCTTCGCCTTCAAGCAAGAAGAGAATGTCTGACAAAGTATTTCACACAAAGAGATGAGCATATTCAACATACGCAGATCTATTATCGTTATGGCTCTGGGAGCCGTCTGTTACAGCGCCGAGGCACAATCGACCCTTGACGACAGCGGCATCAGTGCCGGATTCTTCGATTCCAGTAAAGACAAGGACATCAACTTCTCGAACTTCCATCTGCCACCTCTGGCCGTGCTCTTCGAGAATGCAAAGGCGAACCCCACCATTCTGCAACTGGCTAAGGCTCAGGAAATTGCGCAAGCTGAAGTGGTAAAGGAGAAAAAGCATATCTTCTCCTACATCAATGGCCATGCCAGCTACAGCTACGGCAAGACCGACATGTGGGGAAACGGTTCTTCTACCTATAGCACCATGATCTACCAGTTCCAGGGGTCGGAGCAAAGCTATTGGAACGTCGGCGTGAACCTGAACGTGCCTGTTGAGGACATTCTGGACTTAGGACAGGCTGTCAAGCGCAAGCGTCTGCAAGTAGAGAACGCCCAAATACAGAAAGATGCCGCCTACGACCAGCTGAAACTGCAGATCGTCACCTTGTATATTCGTATCACGAACGACCTGACCGCACTGAAAACGGCCGGTGTCAATGCCGCCATCTATCAGGGCGCCGGCGAACTGAACGAGGAAGAGTTCCACCAAGGGAACATGGAGATTCAGGACTATGCATGGACCGGCCAGCGCAGTCAGGCTGCCGTCAGTGCCTACCAGAATCTGCTGACCCAGATTACAACCGACATCGTCACGCTGGAGATTCTGACGCATACGCCTATTCTTACGAATACGACAACTGAAATCACGCTTGACAGCGGCATAGAGAAGTCGGCAAAGCAGATTGCCAAGGAAAACAGAGCCATCGAGAAACGCATCAGGAAAGAAGCCAAGAAGAACGAGAAGCTGCTGGAAAAGATGGAAAAAGAAGAACAGGAGAAAGCCAAACAGGAGGCAAAAGCCGCTCAGGAGGCTGCCAAGAAATAGGGACGAGGCGCTCAAAGACACAGAGCACACCGCCATTACAAATACAAATCAGTAAAACAAATTGCCGAACAGCATGGATATTTTCAGATATTTCGTCAGATTCCTTTACAAAATACGCTGGTACCTCGCAATCCTTCCGCTCATTGCGCTGATTGTGGCTTGGTTCCTGACCCGTAACATGGAGCGTGTCTATGATGCCAGCACAACCATCTATACGGGTATGATCACAGGCTATAATATTGAAGGAGGTACAGGCGTAGCCGGTGGTAACGCACAGACCAACATCGTGAACCTGATGCTGATTATCACGACCGATAACACCATCCACGAAGTGTCACTGCGTCTTTTCGCCCGTTGCATGATGTATGGCAACCCGAACAAGGACAACAACTACATCTCTGCTGAGCATTTCCGGATGCTGAATGCATCAGTGCCCAACGACGTGAAAGCACTCATCAACCGCAACAGTGAGAATGCGACCTACACGAACCTGCTGGCATACGAGAAGCCATCACAGGACAACTACCTCTTCGGTCTGCTGAACTATCACCAGTACTTCGGCATCAACAGCATCACCTCCCGCCTGAAGGTGCTTCAATTAAACAACAGTGACATCATCAACATTGCCTATTCGGCCAATGACCCTGGCATCTGCTACAATACGCTGGACATCCTGAACGAGGTGTTTGCCCGTCAGTATCAGAAGCTTCGCTATGGAGAGACACAGAATGTGATTAAGTTCTTCGAACGCGAGGTGGCTCGTCTCTACAAGATTCTGACAAGTGCTGAGAACGACTTGATCAAGTATAATGTGAAGCACCGCATCATCAACTATGCCGAGCAGACAAAACAACTGACCATACTGGAGTCGCAACAGCAGAACGCTGAGAACGAGCTTCGCATGAACCAGTCGACCACCAATGCCCTGATAGCCTATCTGAAGCGCCAGTTGGGCGACCGTGCCCGGGTGGTTGAGTCGCATCGCGACTTCACGGAGATGGTACGTGACATCTCCCGCCTTGAGTCGCGTATTGCCAACCTCCGTCTGATGAACAGTGAGAACGGAGGTGTCAACACCGAGGCACAAATCGAGTTAGCAAAGGCAGAAAAGCAACTGAACGAGGCAGTGGTCAACGTCAAGAAGCTGACCAAGACCATTGAGGCCAACACGTATAACACGGAAACTGGCGTAAAGGCAAAAGATCTGATAGACAAATGGCTGGATCAGGTTATCCTGCTTGAGAGAACAAAGGCAGAGATTAATGCGCAAGACATTATGAAGGCCAGCATCGACCGGCAATACAAGAAGTTCTCGCCTATCGGTGCCACCCTCGACCGTAAGGTGCGCCACATCGGTTTCATTGAGGGCAACTACATGGAAATGCTGAAAGCCCTGAACGCGGCCCGTCTGCGCCAGCGTAACCTTCAGATGTCGACCGCTACGCTGCGTGTGCTCAATCCCCCAATGTTCCCCATGAATGCCCAACCCACCAACCGTATGATGATTATGTTGGGCGCCTTCATGCTGACCTTCATCCTGACAGCCCTTTACTTCTTCATCATCGAGATGCTCGACCGTACTCTCCGTGACCGCATGCGTTCAGAGCGCATCACGAAGATTCCCGTCATGGGCTGCTTCCCGAAGGAGAGCAATCTGCGCTATCGCCGTTTCAACAAGACCATCAACGACATGGCCCTCCGGCAGTTGAGCAAGGCGTTACTTCCCTACTTCAAGGAAGGACAGCAGAACGTGCTGAACCTCCTTTCTACCGATGCCGCCAACGGCAAGAGCTATCTGGCTCAGGAACTGGAGAACTACTGGGTATCCATTGGTCTGCAGGTGCGTCGTCTGACCTACGACGAGGACTTCCTTGCCGAGGACAGCCGTTACATCATGGCCAAGGACATCAAGGATCTGTGTCCCGACATTCAGCCCAACGAGATTGCCATTGTCGAATATCCCAACCTTGACGACAACTCCATCTCTTCGGCACTGCTGAACATCGGCACCATCAATCTGATGGTCACCCGCGCCAACCGTACTTGGAAGGACGTTGACCAGAAGGCACTGAAAGAGTTGGAAGCCCGTCTGGAGAACAAGAACTCGCTGTTCATGTATCTGACCGAAGCCAGCCGTTATGCTGTAGAAGAGTTTGTGGGTCAGCTTCCGCCCTATACCAAGTTCAACAACTTCGTGTATCGGATGTCCCAGCTTGGTCTGACTGCTGTAGAGAACAGTCATGCGAAATAACGCAGTCTGACTGCTGTAGAGAACAGTCATGCGAAACAGATGATCAAGACGTTTGCGTCATACAAGAAAAGCGGATTCGGAGGAAGAGCCATTGTGCTCTTTCTCCTGTTTCTACTCTCGCTCTACAACTTCAAGATCATGGGTATCACGGGCATGGCCCTGATCTGCATGATACCTGCCGGTCTGGCATTCCTTGGTCTGTCTCTCAAACGCCAAAACACGCTGTTCTGGTTTGTCTTTACGATGAACTATTTCGTCATGGGCCTGCAGCGATACGGCTATATTCCCGTCCCCGTAACCGTTGTGACGCTCGGTCCCCAGCTGCTGCTACTTATTTCGTTTGTCGTCACCTCTTCGAAGAACCAGAAGAACAGCCTGTTCACCCCCATGTTGCTGGGCATCATCATCTGGACGCTCTACCTGGTTCTGCAACTCTTCAACCACACATGCGGTCTGCCCACCAGTGTTCCTCACTGGTTGCAGAACATGAACTTCTTCTCCTTCTACTTCATCATTGCCTACGTACTCATCAGCAAGATTGTCAATACGCCCGAGAACGTCATGCGCTTCATGCGTCTTTGGGCCTATTTCTCTATTGCCGCTGCCTACTGGGCCTGGCGACAGAAGACGTTTGGCTGGGATGCCGCTGAGAACGCATGGCTCATGAGCGGTGCCATGCGTACCCATATTATCGGTGGTTCCATCCGCTATTTCTCATTCTTCTCCGATGCAGCCACGTTCGGCTGCAACATGGGCGCTGCCGCCGTGACCTTCTGGGTGGTGTTCCTTACCTCGAAGCTGAAGAAAGACCGGATCCTCTTCGGCATTTCGGCGGCTGCGACCACCTACGGCATGTTCACCTCCGGCACCCGTTCCGGCCTGATGTGCTTCTTAGTAGGTCTGGCTCTCTACATACTTCTTTCCAAGTCAGTCAAGCTGGCAGCCCCCGTGGTCATTGCCGGTGGCCTGTTTGTCTTTTTTCTGGCCTTCACCAAGATTGGCGACGGCAACATGCTGATCCGCCGTATGCGTACAGCCTTCGACACCAATGATGCCTCGAAGAACGTGCGCGACATCAACAAGGAGGCACTGAAGAAGTATCTTCGCGATGCCCCGTTCGGCATGGGCATCAACATTGATGAAGGCCGTATTCCCGCCTTCAACAAGTTCAAGGTGGTGTACGAGACTTCCAACGACTCTACCTACGTGTTCTTCTGGCAGCGCACGGGCATTGTCGGTGTTTATGTGTTCGCCTTTATGAACATTCTGATTCTTGCAGGCGGATGCATCGTTACCCTGACGCGACTGCGAACGAAACTATGCCAAGGCATAGCGGGCGGTATCTCCTGCGCCTTCCTTGCCATCAATGCTGGCGGATATGCCAACCACATCCTTCTGCAATATCCCAATCTGATTCTCTTCTACGGTGGCATGGCCATCGTCTACCTGCTCCCTGCCATTGAGGACGATTTCGAAGCATGGGAGAACAGGGAGATAGAAAAAGCGAAAGAGAAAGAACGTCTGAAACTGGAGAAGAAAAAGGCTTCGAGAGTATGAACGGCAAGAAACTCCTATCCATCATCACCGTCAACTACAACGGTTTTGACGACACCTGTGCCCTGATTGACAGCATCCCCGCTCACGACCAGGCAGAGGTGATTGTGGTCGACAATGGTTCCAGGCGCAACGAAGCCGCTATGCTGGCTCTCCGCTATCCAGACGTGAAAACAATCCGGAGCGACAAGAACCTGGGCTTTGCCGGAGGAAACAATCTCGGCATCAAGGCAGCCGAAGGCGAATACCTGTTTTTTGTCAATAACGACACGCTGTTCCCAGAGACAGACGATCGAGGCACTGCCTTCGAGAAGATTGCTCTCCTCATCCGACGGATGCAGCAAGACCCGCAGATAGGAATGGTGTGCCCCAAGATCCGCTTTGCCTGGGGCAGCCGTCCTATTCAGTTTACAGGCTATACTCCCTTGAAACCTACTGTCCTGCGCAACCATGCCATCGGCTTCGGCGAGGAAGACCATGGCCAATACGAGACACCCCACCCCACTCCATACGCCCACGGTGCGGCCATGCTGGTCAGCCGTCAGGCCCTCAACACGGTGGGACTGATGCCCGAATGCTATTTCCTTTATTACGAAGAGCTTGACTGGTCGATGATGTTCACCCGTCAGGGCTATGCCATCTGGTACGACCCGGCCTTCACCATCTATCACAAAGAGAGTCAGGCCACAGGACAGGACAGTGCGCTGAAGACCTACTACATCACCCGCAACCGTCTGCTCTTTGCAAAGCGCAACCAGCCGTTCCGCTTCCGCTATCTCACCTACGCCTATCTGATAGGTGTTGTAGCCGTTCGCGACCTGCTGAAGCATACTTTGCGGAGGCGTTCCGACCTCAACAGAGCCGTTCTTTCCGGCATTCGTGACTTCTTTGCCTTATGAACAACGACCAGCGACTGTCTGCAGCCATCACGTGGCTACGGTTTCCACTCATCTTCTTCATCCTCCTGCTTCACGGCTACTCCGTCGTTCGTCTGGAAGGGGATGCTGCCGGCAGTTATTTCAAGACGGTCTATCCCTTTGCCCTATGGATCGGAGAGACTGGCGTCCCCGGTTTCTTCTTCATCTCCGGCCTGTTGTTTTTCCTCAGCAAGAAGCATTACAGGCAGAAGCTCACCTCACGCGTCAACACCCTGCTGGTTCCCTATCTTATCTGGAACAGCCTGTTGCTTCTCTGCTACCTCATTGCTTTCTTTGCAGGCCATCCCCAGGCAATCAACGGAAAGAGCATTGCCAGCTTCGATGCCATCGACTATCTGCGCCTCTACTGGGACCGGGGCACCTTCGACGACGGCAATTTCACTCCGATACTCTGCCCGTTCTGGTACATCCGTAACCTGCTCGTCATGTCGGTTCTCTCCCCTCTGTTCTTCTACTTCATCAAGTTCGGAAGGGAGCTTTTCCTGGCAGCGGTCTTCGCATGGTGGCTCACCACGCCCCACAATGCCTTCATCCCCCAGACCGTCCTGTTTTTCTGTCTTGGCGGTTATTTCGCAGTCTTTGGCAGGAATGTGCTCAGCCTGTGCCTACGGCACCAGAGGGTCATCCTGCCTGTCTGCCTCGCACTGGCCCTTGGCGACATCATCACCCACACTTGCCTCCCCACCCCCTACAACCTGCAACTGCACCGCATGGCGTTAGCCATCAACATCCCCGCCCTGTTCCTCCTAGCCGATTATTGTTCCCGCAAGAGGCCGATGCCTGCCTTCCTGACGAACGCCGCGTTCATCACTTTCGCACTGCACTATCCCATCATCGTCATTCTCCGAAAGGCTTGCATCCACACCTTTGCCGACGCCTCTGCCCTCACTCATGTACTGCTCTATTTCGGATGCATCCTTCTCACGCTCGGCATCTGTCTTGCCTTTTGCTACCTACTGGACCGGCACTTCAGCCGCACCAAGCGTTACTTATCAGGAAACCGATGAAACGCCGACTGACCCTCCTCTCCGCTACAGCCGTCCTCGTGCTGACAGTCATTGGTGTTGCAGGCTATCGCAGCTACTTCGTTGCCGACACCTCACAAGCGGCCTATACTCTTCCGACACGCCCCTGTGACACCTTGCGCATCGCTTACATCGGCGACAGCTGGGCTTTTTATCACCGCCCCTACGATGCCGAGACATCGGACATGCTGACCGAACGGCTGCATCACCCTGCCCGTTTCCGTTCATACGGTATTTGCGGCCTCACGAGCAACGAGATCTACCAACAGCTGTTCTGCAATGACAGCCTCCGGCAATTCCTTGCTTCCGGCACCGACATCTGCATCGTTTCTGCCGGCATCAACGACACTTACAAGAAGATGCCCACACCGTATTATACCCATAGCATCAACGCCATCGTCAGGTTTCTGCTCCACAACCACATCTACCCGATCATCCAGGAGATCCCCGACTACGACATCGTGAAAGCCTACGAGAGGCAGACACCCTCCAGAAAAGCCCTGCGCCAACTCTCCATGCTGATTCACCAGCTACCCACAGACTGCAAACAACTGTACCGTGAAGCCCTGGACAGCCTGGTCATCACGCAAGACTATGGGACAGCCATCGGCATTCTGCGCTATCAGGACTGGAACAGCCAGTACCGTCTCCAGCTCCGACAGCTATACCAGTCTGACGGTATGCACCTCAACCCGACAGGCTATGCCAAACTGGACAGTTGCATGGCCACAGCCATCGAGCAAGCGGTCTTTCGACAGAAACCATAACACATTCATTATCAACCACATACAAATCTCTTACAATTCATGCTGAATTACAGGACAATTCATGCTGAATTAGCTCGTAATTCGTACTGAATTGTCCTGTAATTCAGCACGAACCTCCAGCCCGACCTTATGAAAGCTCAACATTCCACAGTTTTTTCCAAAAAAACGAGACAACCTCTTCGATAATTAAAAGAAAAATGTTATTTTTGCATCAAATATCGAAAAGACATGAACTTCTGGTGGATTCTATACGTCATTGACTGGCTGGCCTTCTTCTTTGTAGGCCTGACGGTTGTGTATATTCTGGTCTTTTCCATTGCCTCGCTCTTCAGCCGCCATTCCACCGTGCCAAAAAGCAGGCGTCAAAACCGTTTCATTGTCATCATTCCGGCCTACATGCAGGACAAGGTGGTGCTCCACTCCGTCAGCTCCATCCTCGGACAGACCTACCCCCAACGGCAGTTCGACATCATCGTCGTCTCCGACCACGAGGACGAGATCACCAACATGAAGCTGGCCCAGTACCCCATCACGCTGCTCACGCCCAACTTCGAGGAGAGCTCAAAAGGCAAGTCGCTGCAGTATGCCATGCTGCATCTGCCGCAGTTCAAGATATACGATGCCGTTGTCATCCTCGATGCCGACAACGTGGTAGAGCCTGAGTTCCTCGACCAGATCAACGACGCCTTCGTGGTCGCAGGCACCAAGGCCATACAGACCCACCGCATGCCGAAGAACCGCGACACTCCAGCTGCCCGTCTTGACGCCATCTTCGAAGAAATCAACAACTCCATCTTCCGCCGCGGCCACATCACCTTGGGGCTTTCGGCTGCCATCAACGGCTCGGGCATGGCCTACGACTTTGAATGGTTCAAAAGCCACATCATGAACGTGCGTACAAAGGGCGAGGACAAGGAACTGGAGGCCATGCTGATGCGAGAGCAGATTTTCGTAGACTATTTCGACAACATCCACGTCTACGACGAGAAAACCCGCCACACCGACGAGTTCAACCACCAACGGGGCCGCTGGGCTGCCACGCAGTTCCATACGCTCATCAACAACATCCGCTTCCTGCCCTCTGCCATCCTGAACCGCCGCTACGACCAGATAGACAAGATCCTGCAGTGGATGCTCATCCCCCGCACCATCATGATGGGCATCATGTTCTTCATGAGCATCTTCCTGCCCTTCATCTATATGACCCTGGCCATCAAATGGTGGGTAGCAGCCGCTGTCATCCTGTTTGCCTTCTCACTGGCCACGCCCGACTACCTGGTCGACGAGAAATGGGACAAGGACTTCCTTCGTGCCCCTTTAGTGACCCTCTGGGGACTCGTCAACATTGCCCGTGTGGGTAAAGACGAAGCCAACACGCGCCTGACCGCCATCAGCCATTCCATCCAGAAGCTCAGACCCCGCAAAGAAGAATGATGATCTGGACGCTCATACACCTTGCAGACCTGCTGCTCTGGCTGTTCCTGGCAGGCTCCGTCGCCTATGTGGTGCTGTTTGCCATTGCCAGCCTCTTTCGCCGGAAACGCCGTCGTGTGATACCTCAGCCGTCCTCGCAGAGCCGTTTTCTGGTGCTCATCCCCGCCTATCATGAAGACAACGTGATTCTGAACACGGTCGAGACCTTCCTCCGTCAGGACTACCCGCCGTCGAAGATGCAGACCGTCGTCATCTCCGACCACATGAGTCCTGCGACCAACGCCCGCCTTTCTGCCCTGCCCATCACTCTGCTACAGCCCGCTTTCGAGAAGAGTTCGAAAGCCAAGGCCCTGCAGTATGCGATGAAAGAGGTGAGAGGCGAGAGTCTGGAGGTAAGAGGTGAGAGGCCGGAGACGGGGGAAGAAGGATTTGACTTTGTGGTGATTCTCGATGCCGACAACGTGGTGGCTCCCGACTTCCTGAGCCGTCTGAACGCCGTCTGCCAGCAAGGTTGGCAGGCCATCCAGTGCCACCGCACTGCCAAGAACAGCGACAACGACATTGCCGCACTCGACGGTCTCAGCGAAGAAATCAACAACACGCTCTTCCGCCGTGCCCACAACAACATCGGTCTTTCCTCGGCGCTCATCGGTTCAGGCATGTGCTTCAGCTACGAATGGTTCCGGCGCAACGTCGGGCAGCTCTCGTCGGCTGTCGAAGACCGCGAGCTTGAGGCGCTGTTAGCCCGTCAGCGCATTTACGTCAGATACGAGGAGGACCTCCACGTGATGGACGAGAAAGTCAGTTCGCAAGACAATTTCCAGCGCCAGCGACTGCGCTGGATGACTGGTCAGGTGCAGACGCTGCTGCTCATGCTGCCCTATCTGCCCAAAGCCGTCGTGACCCTCAACCTCGACTACATCGACAAGACGCTGCAGCAGATGCTCATCCCACGCAGTATTCTGCTCGTGGCCTTGCCCTGCCTGTCGGTGCTCATGACGTTGCTGGCACCTGTGTGGAGCATCAAGTGGTGGTGCCTGACCGCCGCCTTCTGTCTGGCACTGCTCATTGCCATCCCGTCCCGGCTGCGCAGTCAGTCACTGTCTGGCAAGATCGTCATGCTCATCAAACTGGTGTGGCGCATGGTGAAGAACCTCGTCCACATAGACCGAAAAGATCAAGAGTTCATTCACACCACCCACGACAAATGAAGATTGCCATCCTGACATCGGGCATCCTGCCCATCCCGGCCGTGCAAGGAGGAGCCGTTGAGAATCTCATCGACTTCTACTTAGAGTATAACGACCGTCACCGTCTGCACGACATCACCGTCTACAGCGTCAGGCATCCCAATGTCTACAGGCATCCGGCTCTTCGCTCTTCGGTGAACCACTACGTGCATATCGATACCCGCAGCCTACTGGCACGACTAAGCGCCAAGATTTACTCCCTCTTCCATCGCGACGAGTGCTACTATTACCAGATAGAATACTTCTTTGAGCAGGCCTACAAGCGGCTGCGTAAGCAATCGTTCGATCTCATTGTGCTGGAAAACCGCCCCGGCTATGCCCTCAAGCTGTCGAAACGGCTGACGACACCCATCGTCTCGCACATGCACACCAACCAACTGTTCGAACCAACCCCGCAGAACAAGGCCATCATCCGTTCTACTACGCGGTTCTTGACCGTCTCTGCGTACCTCAAACGTGAGATAGAAAGCGTTGGACTTCCTGCCGACATCAGTATCGTCTACAACGGGCTCGATGCCGCCTTGTTCCACAGGTCACAGGTGACGCCCGTCAGTCGGGCATCGTTAGGCTTCAGCCCCGACGACTTCGTAGCCGTGTTCTGCGGCCGCCTCGTCCCGGACAAGGGCATCAAGGAGCTGCTACAGGCCTTCCTGCTCCTGAAAGATCAGCCGAAGGCGAAACTCATGGTACTCGGCAGCAGCGAGTTTGCCAACAGCAGCCAGAGCAACGACTTCATCCGCGAGCTACGCCAGATGGCCGGCCAGCTCAGCGGGCGCATCGCCTTTACCGGCTTTGTGCCCTACACTCAGATTCCCTCCTATCTGGCCGTGGCCGACGTGTCGGTCGTACCCTCACACATCAACGAGGCGTTCGGCATGACCTGCATCGAGGCCTGCGCCATGGGACTGCCTGTCATTGCAACCAACGACGGCGGCATCCCAGAGACGCTCATCGGCCAGAAGCACATTCTCGTAGACAAAAGCAATCGCCTGCCCCAGCAGTTGGCAGATGCGCTACTTCATGTCAAAGAGCATCTTCCGAAATATCAAGGCAACACACTGCCCCAGTCTTTCACCAAGACAGCCTATGCCGAGACCTTCTTCGGACAACTGTCCATACCAACCGAGTCATCATGAGCGACCGCGTACATAAGAGTATCCTGAATGCGGAGGTAAACCTGATATTCTACTTCCTCTCGCTCTTCCTCGCCTTTTTCTCCAGAAAGACGTTTCTCGACTGTCTGGGTGCCGACTTCATTGGTCTGACGGGCACGTTGGGAAATATCCTCGGTTATCTGAACCTCGCCGAACTCGGCATCGGCAGCTGTATCAGCTACTTCCTCTACAAGCCCCTTCAAGGCAACGACCGTGAGGGCATACAGGAAATTCTGTCCGTCTTTGGCTATCTGTACCGCTGCATCGGCTATGTCATTCTGGCCGGCGGCATTACGATCAGCCTGTTCTTCCCGCTCATCTTCCAAAACACCCAGCTGGGGCTTGGCATCATCTACTTTGCCTTCTTCTCCTTCCTCGGATCTTCACTCATCGGCTATTTCATCAACTACCGCCAGATTCTGCTCTCTGCCGACCAGAAGGAATATCTGGTAGCCATCTATTTCCAGTCGGCCTCCATCATCAAGACAGGACTTCAGATTGTACTGGCCCTTGTCTATAAGAACTTCTACCTGTGGGTGTTTGTCGAGTTTGTCTTCGGCATCATCGGGTGCATCGTGCTCAACTGGAAAATCAACAAGGAATATCCTTGGCTGAAGACCAACAAGAACCAGGGACGGCTGCTCCTCAGAAAATATCCCGACATCAAGACGAAGACGAAACAAATCTTTCTGCATAAGATTAAAGACTTCGTGCTCCGCGAGAGCGACGAACTCTTCATCTTTGCCTTCGTCTCCCTGAAGATGGTAGCCTACTACGGCAACTACATTCTGATTACCGGCAAGATCTCCTTGCTGTTCAAGTCGGTTCTCGACAGTGTCAATGCCGGTGTAGGCAATCTGGTAGCCGAAGGCGACAAGGACAAGCAAATGAAAGTGTTCTGGGAACTGATGACCATCCGTCATTTCGTGGCCGGCCTGCTTTGTTTCTCTATCTATCACTTCATCGAACCCTTCGTGACGCTCTGGTTAGGCAGTGAATACATTCTCAGCCACGGTATTCTCGTCTTGCTCGTCATCTACATCTATATCACCAACTCACGGGGTGTGGTCGACATCTTCAACCATGCCCACGGTCTCTATGCCGATGTCTGGTCGGCTTGGGTCGAGCTGGGCATCAACGTCAGCATCACCATCGTCGGAGGCATCTACTGGGGCATCATCGGCATCCTGCTTGGCAAGATTGTCAGTCTGGTCTTCATCGTCATCTTCTGGAAGCCCTATTACCTGTTCTCCTCAGGGCTCCATCTGCCCATCCGTATCTACTGGAACGGAGCCATCCGTTACTACCTCATCTTCGGTCTTTCCTTTGCACTGTGCTCTTATGCCATCAGTCATCTGACGCTGTCGCCCTCAGAGAGCTATCTGTCGTGGATTGGCTATTGTCTGCTTTCACTAACCATCTATCTCTGCTGCAACACCACGCTCCTATGGCTCTTTGCCAAAGGGTCGAAGGACTGCGTCAAGCGTATTATCAGGAAAAAGCAATGAACTGTAATAAGAAAAATGGATATGGTTAACGTTCTTTAGCATTTGATGCTAATACGTACCTTTCTTATGGGGGCTACTCGCCCCCAAACCCCTCGGTGTTTTCAGGTATTAGATTTTATCTATCCCGGTACACCTCGGAGAAATGCAGGAGTTACTTCTTTGAAGAAATATAACCATCGACATAGGGTTTCTCCTGAGTGACAACGGCAAAAGCCTGTCGGATGAGTTTGTTAGCCACGGCAACAATAGCGACTTTCCCAGGCTTGCCCTTAGACCGCAGACGGTCAAAACAAGCTCTACACTCAGCATTGCACCTTAATGAGGAACATGCTGCTATATAGAGCTGACTCCTCAAAGAAGAGTCTCCGTTACGGTTGATGTGACCTTT
>Ga0310697_10003130_pt1 | contig 16925 bp, 14 predicted proteins | sample 172DNAGHGlowgp2_FD_203883 | JGI IMG/M metagenome (GOLD analysis project Ga0310697, IMG submission 203883) | Sheep rumen microbial communities from Palmerston North, Manawatu-Wanganui, New Zealand - 1728 DNA GHGlow gp2 (v2) (version 2) | ecosystem: Host-associated > Mammals > Digestive system >... | reverse complement strand
CCGCAACATCCCTTCGGAGCCTCTCCCGTTTGGAACGTCACATTCGTTGAATGAAGCTCAATAGGGCTTGTCAAAAGACATATCGCCTGAGATGAGATTCCCTCTCCGCTTCCTGTAAATCCAAGCCCTTCTTCCGTTGTTGCCTTGACATTTACCTGACTTAATTCAATTCCGAGCGCATCCGCTATATTCTGTCTCATTTCATCTATATGAGGTCTCATCTTTGGCGCCTGCGCGATTATCGTAGCATCAATATTCTCGATAAGAAAGCGGTTTTCGTCAAGCAATCTTCCAACTTCTCTCATAAGTTCGAGCGAATCGGCACCCTTGTATTTGGGATCCGTATCCGGAAAGTGTTTACCGATATCTCCGAGAGCCGCAGCTCCCAAAAGCGCATCCATTATCGCATGAAGCAGTACATCTGCATCAGAATGTCCCAAAAGACCTTTCTCATAAGGAATCTTTACTCCGCCGATGATAAGATCCCTGTCGGGAACCAGGCGGTGTACATCATACCCCATTCCAATATGCATCTTATATCCTCCGATCCAATTCTAAAAAACAACCAATCGCATAAAAGCGAACTTCTTTTATCAAACAAAAAATTCAACCACAAAAGCCGTAGCACAGGCAAGCCCCGCAACCGTCAAAAGACTCTTTTTGTTAAAAGCAAGTACAAGTGCCGCACAAAAACCCGCAAACGCAGAAATATGGCTGTTTGTAGCAGATAAGATAGCCGGAAAAGTCATGGCCGCAAGCGTTGCATAAGGCACATAATAAAGAAACGATCTTATAAACGTACTCTTTATTTCTTTTCTGATAAGAGTCAGCGGCAGCGCCCTTATAGCATAGGTCACAACTGCCATAAGAAAAATATATGCATAAACGTTACTCATCTTCTTCCTCCCTGACAGGTGCGATCACAGCCGCACAGGCAGCCACAAGCACTGTAATTATTATAATTCTAAATCCCGAAGATATACAGTTAAGAAACGGTGCAAACGCAAAAACCGTGCTCAGGATCATCGAAAAAGTGACAACCATACGCACATTTTTGTCCTCTCTTGTATCCGGGATGATTATTGCAATAAACATACCATAAATGGCAAGGCCCAAACAACTTATAAGTCTCTGCGGCATGATCTGGCCCGCAATCGCGCCAAGAACAGTTCCAAGTACCCAACCAAACACTGAAAGCGTTATAAGTCCGTACGAATACATGGGATAAAGCCCGCCCTTTTTAAGGACACTCACTCCGAAAACCTCATCCGTAACGCCGTATGAAATTCCAAGTCTGTGCAAAATACTTACCTTAGGATCAAGTTTCTGCGATAATGCCGCAGACATAAGCATATATCTTAAATTGATTATAAACTGTAATACGGCAAGTTCAAGAAAACTTCCGTTTTTTTCGATTATATCAAGAGCAGAAAACTGCCCTGCACTTGTGACATTAAGAAGAGATGTCATCGCCGACTGAAATACCGTCATTCCAATCTTGGAGCTCTCTATTCCGAATGCAAAAGAAACAGCTATATATCCCAGAAAAATCGGGACAGCATCCCTGACTCCGTCTCTGAAGTCACTGAATTTGCCAACATTCATATCAAACTTTTTCACCTTAATCTTATAGATTATTACAGCAATCCATCAGTTCATCACGGCTTGCGCCCGAAAGGCTACCCTGAACCATCTGATTGCTTCCGCCTCCCTTTGCTCCAAACTTTTCTTTCAAAAGTCCTGAAACAGTGCACGCATCGCCACCGGCCGTTCCGGAAGCGATTATATATCTGTACCCCGCTTCGGAATTTCCCGCGAAAACTCCGCAAAATCCCTCGTGTTCCGCAGCAAGTAAATTGACGGTTTTCCTAATAAGGTTCATATCCGTATCGGCGTCCTTAAAAAGAAATACGTTTTTCAGATTCTTGTCTATATCCGCCAGTTCATATCCCAAAAGCTTCTCTCTTTCGGAATACAGATTTTCTTTTAATGCGGCATTTTCATCCCTAAGCTTTGCAACGGATGAAGGTACATTGTCAAAAGATGTCGTAAAGTCTGTCGCGAGCTTCGATAAGATATCATGCTCGGCCAAAAGAAATTCAAGCGCCCTTTTACCGCACAGAATATTAACTCTCACTCCACCTTTGTAATTACGGACTCCCACAACTTTCAAAAGCCCAATCTCGCCTGTTTTCGCAACATGAGGTGCACAGCATGCGCATGAATCGTAGCCTTCAATGTCAACAATGCGAATCGCACCCGTAAGTTCTTTTTTACTGCGATATGAAATGTCCTTAAGCTCATCCTCGGAAGGAAATCTTGCGATAACGCTTACATTCTTCCAGATGGCTTCATTTACACTTTTCTCAATAAATCTTATATCCTCGGCGCCAAGTGCACCGTTATAATCCATCGTAACTTCAGTATCACTCAGATGAAAGCCGACATTGTCATAACCGTACTTTGAACCTACTATTCCGGAAAAAATATGTTCACCTGTGTGCTGCTGCATATTGCTAAAGCGATGTTCCCAATCAATCCTGCCATGAACACCGGTGCCCGCCTCAATGCTCTTATCAAGCACATGATAGATCTCATCTTCGCCGGAATCAGGTGCCTTTCCGATTCCCGTATATGACACCGCGAAATTTGCTCCGTCTTCCGATGTAAGCTCTCCCACATCAGAAGTCTGACCGCCCTGCTCGGGGAAAAAAGCCGTCTTATCAAGAACAACATCAAACTTACCGTCCTCACGTTCTCTGCAGCTTAATACATTCGCGTCAAATTCAGTTATATATGCACTTTCATAATAAAGCTCAACTGTTTTACCCATAGGTTGTATTGTATCAGAACAAAGAGTTGATTTGCAACTCTTTGCGCGCCGATGCGCGCAAGCCTTAGCTTGCAAAATTCATCTGCGCATCGGTCGCATCCATAGCGGAGCGTATTTTATATCAGAGGGAAGAAATTTCCTCTGATATAAAATGAGTCGCTTGAAAAAGTTGAATCTTTCACAAGCGACTCTTTATCGAATCTTTTTATTAAATAGTTTCAAGCGGAAGACCTGACAGCACTTCAATCACTCTATCCTTGATCGTTTCCTTCTCTGTTTTCAGCGAAAATGCCATCTCGGTATAAAGAAGTTTCTCAGCCATATTCAGATATTTCTCATTAAGTGCGGCAAATTTCTTGCCCTCAGCCTCTCGCATAGCCTTGATCTTATGAAGCGACTTCACAAGACTCATCATCTCGTCGGCTATATTTCTCTTTATTATTCCGGTAATCTCCGGTTCAGCTTTCTTGCCATCGGGAAGATCAAGCTCATCCACATCCTCAATCTCGCAGATAAGTTCCTCGGCGTCGTCCGCGCTCATAACATCGCGAACCTTATCCTCTGCCCCTTCGACGGGAACATAGATAACGCTGCCTGCATCCACAGCGGAAACCATCATGTAATATTGCTTCTCATTTCCCTTCTCCAGAAATGCCGGAACGAGAATATCCCGAACCTTACACAATCCATGGCTACCGTAAATCACGCAATCACCTACATTCAACATTCCGTTCCTCCTTCAATATTCTCAAAAAAGCCAACACAACTTTATGTAAGCGCTTTCAGCAAGCAAGAAAAAAATATATGATTCCACGTAAGAAATCCGCGAACCTTTTTCAGTATATCACAATACAGTTTTTTATGTAATATCATACCGTTCGAAAATCTTTACAAAAATTTTATTCATTTGCCTTAAATTTTTTACTCCAATCGTCAAAAGTAAGCACATTCACGTATTCCACCCTAAGTTCTCCGAGCATAACGACTCTGGTCATATGATTCACATGATGAAGTTTGAACCCGCACTTGTCCTGTACTTTTTTTGACCGCTCGTTCCCCTCAAAATACGCACAAAAAACACGGCTAAGATTTAGGTCCTCAAAGCCATGTCTAAGTAATTCCTTTGCCGCTTCAGTCGCAATTCCTTTACCCCAGAAAGGATACCCTATCCAGTAGCCAAGTTCCGCCTCGTTCTCGGCAATAGGGCGCTCGGGACTGCCTTCCAAAGTTAGTCCTATACTTCCTATCACCGTTCTTCCGTGTTCTTTCATGCAGATAGCATACACTTCGTTCCTTGCAAAAACAGTTCTTATTATTGCTCTGCTGTATGCTTCGTCTTTATGAGGCGGCCACCCCGCAGGAAGGCCTATCCTTTCATCGCTGGCGTACTTGTACAGATCTGCCGCGTCATCAGTTTCCCATTTTCGTAATAACAGTCTATCAGTTTGCAGTACCATCCGCTTTATGAACCAGTCCTTTTTGTGCATTCAAAAATTCTATATAGTCATTTTCGGGAACAGGTCTTGAATAATAGAATCCCTGCAGATACTCAACGCCGTTATCTATGAGGATCCTTGCCTGCTCAAGTGTCTCAACTCCCTCTGCAAGCACGTGAAGTCCGTTTTTCTTCATAAAATCAATAGTATGTTTGAGCACATTCAGCTTCTCGGGATTCTCGGGATCCAGACAATTCCATATAAACTCTCTGTCCATCTTTATCAGCACATAATCAAATTTGAGAAGCTCCAAAATGTTGGAATCTCCCACTCCAAAATCATCCATGGAGAAGGTAAATCCCTGTTCGCGCATCTTCGTGAAATTCTCTTTAAATGTCGCATCGCCCGTTATATGGGACGTATCAGTGATCTCAAAGTTAATATAATTAGGCGGAATGTGGTATTTCTCCATTTTCCTGAAAAGTCTTTCATGCGTATGCGCGTCAACCGCCTCATTTCCGGATAAATTGACTTCAATCGTTTTAATTCCGTAGCTTATAAGATTCTCTTTTGCAATAAAAGAGCAAACCTTCTCAAATACAAGATCGTCGATTTCCTGCACAAGACCGCATCTCTCCGCGATCGGGATAAAATCTTCGGGCGAGATATATTTTTCGCCGTCGCGCCTGCGAAGCCTTACAAGAGCTTCCGCCGAGGAAAAAGAGCCTTCTTTGACGCTCAGGATCGGTTGATAATATACATCAAAGCTCTTATCCTTCACCGCCTGGCGCACAACATCCTCTATCGTGTTTCTGTAAACCATCTTATCGACTATATTTTCATCGATCACAATGTTTGGCGAAGACTGGCTGTACGCATATTCACCGGAAACATATGTAAGTATCTGCATGGCCTTATCAAGCTCTTTTACAATTCGCGGAGCCTCTACAACCGAAAATGTAAACCTGTAACTTCCCGCACCGATGCCTTTGTAAAGATTGATCGCGGACATGAAACGTTCGACGACGTCCGCTCTTCCCGTCATGAAGCTAAGCGTATTCCAGCTCGACAAGTACGCACTGAGCTGATAATCCGAGCGAGCAAACTCTGCAACCTTCTTCTGCTCGTCTTCAAGCGCTTTTCTTGCAGAATCTGTGAAAAGAATATTTTTCTCAATAAAAATAACAGACATTATGAAAAACGTTTTCGGCCGCGAAAAGCGCTCTGCAAGCATTGCTATAAAAGCATCTTTGTTCCTTACACCCGGAATGCTTTTTTCATAATAATCTTTGGGATTTTCGACAAAAATGTAAATGATAAGTGCCGAAGCCGTGATCGCTACGGATGAAACCTGCGTGCCTTTCCTGATGATCTGAAAAATAAACATCGCGCACCATACAAGATGTGACACCACGATCGCAGAAAGAACTTCTCGCTTCGTCCTTCCGTTATATGCACAAGCCAGAACCACCGACGCAATCGAGTATAACATGCCGATAATATAGCAAATAGTCAGGAGGATGTCGCTTGACGTTCCTCCAAACAAGACTTTCGAAAGGATAATGAGAAGAAATCCCAGCGCCGCCGGAATCGCGGACAGAGCTGCATTTTTTACAGGAACACCTCTCTTTATGGTAAATCTTGAATAAGTGTAAATACAAAGCGAAAAGACCGTGACAAGTAACGTTATCAGATACAGTCCTCTTGAAAAGCCCTGCAGCCACAGATTTGACTCATCGGGATAAACGAAAGCGCCGTATTCGACCATCTCAACAACTATATTTAAAGCAGACAACACTAAGAAGAGACAGAACATACGAGTCGTGGAAAGCTGTAGTATGCTCTTTCTCATATAGATTAGCATCAAAATTCCAAGAACTAAAATTGCAATAATAAGTGTACGTATTTCCATGTTTTAATTATAATATTTATTTTTGCGCTTGTATATATTGGATTATAGTGCCGCTACCATCAAAAAAGTTTGCCTGTTTGTTATTCAAGTTCTATTAAGTATGAAGTGTATGGAGGAATATCGAGCCCTCCGCCAAAATCTATTTTTTTGCCGGTTATGAGATCTATGCCGCATCCCGCCTCAGCGTTAAAATCAGCATGGAAAGACGCTTCGTCCGCATTGATCACAGTAAGAACGCGCCCCTTATCGCACGCGCGCCTGAAAATGCACTGTCTGTTTGTAAGAAGAAGTGATGTGAAATCTCCGTAGTTAAGCGCCTGCGATTCCGCTTTAGCCTTGCACAGCTTTGCAATATGATCAGTAAGCTCGTTCCACTGCGGTTTTTCAAAGCTTGGCCTTAGCGCCGGATCACCCATTGATTTATCCGCCTTCTCTCCCCATTCACTTCCGTAATAGATCGTGGGGATTCCCGGCATACCAAACATAAGCGTATAAATCAGCTTCAGATGCTCCGGATGTTTCAGAACACTTGCAATCCTGCTGACATCATGATTGTCAACAAACGACTGAAGATGCCTACCTCTGTATAGCGTCCAGTTTTCAGGCCCAAACTGCCTAAGAAGTGAATGTACGATTTCAAAGAGGTTCATGCTGTTAAGTGCGGAGTGCATTCCCTTGTAACACTCGTAGTTGGTGGCGCTGTGACACAGATCGTCGCCCATGATCCTGTTATAATCACCGCCGATCATTTCACCCGTCAGATAAAAATCCTGCTTAAGCGCCGTCGTTTCTCGCCTGAGCGTCCTTATAAAGTCCTGATCGAGGCAATAAGCAACATCAAGTCTCAGGCCGTCTATATCAAATTCTTTTACCCAGGTGCGAATGCTCTCCAAAAGGTAGTCCGTGACCTGAGGGTTTTTAAGATTAAATTTCACAAGGTCGTAGTTGCCTTCCCAACCTTCGTACCACAGTCCATCGTTGTAGTTGCTGTTTCCGTCAAAGTTTATATTAAACCAGTCCTTGTAGGCGGATTCCCATTTCTTTTCGCATACATCGGCGAAGCCAAAAAAGCCTCTTCCGGCGTGATTGAAAACTCCGTCCAATATCACTCTTATGCCTTCTTCGTGCAGCGCTTTGCAGACTTTGGCAAAATCCTCGTTTGTCCCAAGCCGCACATCTATCTTTTTGTAATCCCTGGTGTTGTAACCGTGAGTGTCCGACTCGAAGACAGGATTAAACAAAACCGCTCCTATTCCAAGTTTTTTTAGATGCGGGATCCAATCTATGACTTTAAGTATCCTGTGCTCAAGTTTTCCGTCATTCTCATAGGGTGCGCCGCAGAAACCAAGCGGATATATCTGGTAGAAAGAAGTTTCATATGCCCACATAACAGCCTCCTTAATAAACGGGATTAAATTCACATTTATATTATATACCGATTTGCTGTAATTTTTTATTCAAATTTGAAAAATACGTGTTGACAACGGGCCCACCTACGATGTATATTATCTAAGTCGGCTGTGACAAACAGCTGAAACACACAGATGGCGAGATAGCTCAGTTGGCTAGAGCACGCGGTTCATACCCGCGGTGTCGAGGGTTCGAATCCCCCTCTCGCTACTTCCCTCAACCGCATGGTTGAGGGATTTTTTTATATCATAGAAAATTTCTTTCCCATGACATAAAAAGCTCCTCAGGGATGCGCAGCTCGCGGTGTAGTAGATAATTGCTTCGCAATACCACTCGCGAATGAAATGCTTTTATATCATATATAATTACTTCCTGAAGCTTCTCACACCTCGTATAGCTGTAAACATGGGAAATCTTAGCTACTTTACAATTATATTCGATACATTTTTTCTATAGGAAGTTTCTATCAAACAGTTCTTTAAGCATTTCCTTTATTCCCTTTATATCTAAAGGATTTTCACTTGTTTCATATGTAAATATAAGATTCTTTCCCGGAAAAATTCCGTTTTTTCGGTATTCATCAAGCTTATCAAGACACCCTCTTCTATATTCTTCATCATCAAGAAGGCCAATATGTTCCATATAGATTTCTTCCCGCGTCTTAACATTAAGCATGGTAAAGTCAGGGTATCTGACTATTCCTCCGCTTATTATCAATGGCTTTTCATAATGGTACGGAATCCCAAGTTCAAACATTATATCCGCCAGTATCGCTTCTGATTTCGATCTGACTTTTTCTCCTCTTCGAGTATCATATTTAATATTTTCAGGCATATATGAATTTGATTGGAAATTTTGTGACTGCCACTCTTTGGCATATAGATGATCCGGTATGATATATGGAACAATAAGATTTTGTCTGTCAGAAGATAAATTAGTAAAACATGAATCCGCATCAGCCTTATTAAAAACTTTTAGCAGCTTTTCTATATCCTCAAGCTCATTCTTGGCATTTCTCAAAAACGTTTTATTATATGTTTTCTGCGCAAGTCTCCTGATCAGCTTCATGTTTTTCACCGAAATGTATTTTTCATCCGGTGTAGGGCCATCCGCCGCTTCATAGTAGCGTATCTGATTATTGGTTCTGCTTATCCTCAGATGCCCCTCAGGAAATGTCTTTTTATCTCTTTCTGCAATCTTAATACCATTTCGTAATACCTTTGCCCGATCCTCCATAAGTTTGATCAATTTGTCCATGTTTCAGTTTCCTTTCTTTGATGGTTTTGTGGTGCTTCTTTGTTGTTTCTTTAATGTGGCTTTGATGCAGCTTTGATGTTTCTTTGATGCAGCTTTGATGCTGACTCTTTAATTCCAAAAACTGTGTTTTGAGCTCGGCACATGACCTTTTTGGCCGTTTTTCCTCTCACGGGTCATGTACCTTCTTTCAAAAGCCTATGTTCTCAAGCCTTGCTCATGACCTTTTTGGCCGTTTTTGCTCTCGCGGGTCATGTACTTTCCTTCAAAAGCCTATGTTTTAAAAGCCTGCTCATGACCTTTTTGGCCGTTTTCGCCTCCACGGGTCATGTACCTCCTTTCAAAAGCCTATGTTCTCAAGCCTTGCTCATGACCTTTTTGGCCATTTTCGCCTCCACGGGTCATGTACCTGCTTTCATAAACCCCTGTTTTCAAAGTTTGCTCATGACCTTTTTACTCATTTTTACTCTCATAGGTCATACGCCTAATAAAACAAGAGCATCTCCCACCGTATGCCGTTAAGTTATATTTCCTCTCTACCGGGAACATTCATCCGAACGGATGCTTCAAGATACAGGCGCCGGAACAGGCGCCCGAGTAATCAAACAATTCAAAAAAGCAAAAATCATTCTAGCATAAAACAAATATACTAACAAGTGTAATCACACTAACACTTATAATTCCGCCCCATACACATAAGCCGGCCTTACTCTCACTTATAAATCAACTCCATGAGTATAATCCAACCTTACTAACACTAATAATTCCACTCCATGCGCATAAGCCAACGTTTTCGGCGCATAATAAACCAACTTTATGCTTATAAACCGGCCTTATGCCGTCCATCACAGCTCTGCATCCGCTACCCTTCCTCACTCTACCACCTTATGAATCCATTTCTTGCTCATAAATCTTATCGTAAATATAACCGCTCTTATCCCCCAATCGCAGAACATACCAATCCAGACGCCCATAGCGCCGATATGTGCAACGCGAATAAGATAGGTTGCAAGCGAAACTCTGCAAAGCCACATGGTAAGAGTCGATACGATCATTGAGAATTTCACATCTCCTGCAGCTCTCATGCCGTAAGCCGTAACAAATGAAGGCGCCCAGATAAGCGGTTTGATTATTGTAATCCAGCCCATCATGTAAATGCACTGCCTCGCGCTCTCTGCAGGCATCCCGGCCAGCAAGGTGACAGGGCGCGCGATCGCATATGCAATGAGACAGCTTGTAAGTATCGCAATATATCCCCATTTGAGCATCTTCTTGGTATAAAAGACAGCTTCGTCTTTCTTGCCGGCACCGAGACACTGTCCGACTATAGTCATGAGGCCGATTCCAACGCCGACTCCGGCCACACCATTGACATTTTCAAGGATAACCGTCATCGACTGCGCCGCAATGGTTATTGTTCCAAGCGTTGAAACAGACGATTGTATCGCAAGTCGCCCAAACTGGAACATCGAGTTCTCGATACCGTTCGGAACGCCCATGGCAAGAATCTTCCTGACGCTGTGCTTATGGGGACGAATTTTAAGATAATCCCGCACAGAAATCTCATTCTTTTCACTTCTAAGAAGCACCAAAAGCACAACAGCATTAAACACCCTTGAAACAAGCGTAGATGTCGCAGCTCCGGCAACTCCCATACCAAATACATAAATAAGTATCGCATTTCCCGCAACATTAAGCGCGTTCGAAAGAATCGCAATCTTCATGGGAAGCTTTGTGTTGGCCTGAGCTCTGAAAATTGCGCTACACGCCGCTGCAAGCGATACAAACGGATAAGAGATTATGGTCAAAAGAAAATATATCTGCGAAGCTCTCATGACATCCGCATCAACTTCTCCGAATATAAGCCTTAGAAGCCCTGTCCTAAAAACAAGTCCCAGAATTGTCATAAAAAGAGATATCGAAAGCGAGACCAAAAGCACCTGGCGTGCTGAATCATTGGCCTTTTTGATATTCTTCTGTCCTATGTAATTGGAACATATGATTACGCCGCCCGTTGCCATAGCGTTAAAAGCCTGAACAACAAGAAGGTTTACGGCATCGACAAGTGACACTCCCGAAAGAGCGGCAGGTCCGACGGTACTTACCATCATGGAATCCGCCATGCCCATAAGGGACGTGAGGAATTGTTCAGCTATAATAGGAATCAGCAACAGAAAAAGCTTCCTGTTGCTGAACATATGATTAGATTCGGATATTTGTTTACTCATATTTTTTCTCATAAATCTTCGCATTTCCGCGATATGCGGATTACTCCGCAATATTCATTTCATAAACAAATTTTTTATGCAAGCACAAAACTTTGTTTACTCATTCCATATATCACTCACATTCTCTCCGGTGCAGAGAATCCCAATAAATCGATTCCTGTTTCCAAGATTTTAAGCGTGATTGCCAAAAGAGCAATGTAGCTCTCTTTCTTATACTCATCCGTCTCTGCAAGGATTCTGGTTCCGTGATAGAAGCTGTTGAATGCATTGCTGAGGTCGTAAATGTATGCGCAGATTCTGTTGGGTGAAAGGTCTTTTGCGGCACTTTCAACGGAATCGGCGAATCTTGTAAGAAGAAGCATAAGGCTCTTCATAGCATCGCTGTCGGGGTTGCCGAGCTTTGCATCCTTGACGTTTCCGCCTGCTTCCTCGAACTTCTTGAGGATAGACTTGATACGTACCATTGTATAAAGAATGTACGGGCCTGTGTCTCCCTCAAATGAAGTGAATTTATCAATATCAAATATATAATCCTTGGAAGGCTGGTTTGAAAGATCTCCGTACTTGATCGCAGAAACAGCTACCTTGTGCGCTGTATCTTTTGCCTCTTCGTCAGAAATGTCAGGATTTCCTTCCTTGATTCTTGCAAACATCTTCTCATCGATCTCTGAGATGAGATTCTCAAGACGCATAACACCGCCCTCTCTTGTCTTGAAAGGCTTGCCGTCAGCGCCGTTCATTGTTCCGAAACCAACGAAATGAAGCTCTGTCTCAGGCATAACAAGCTTTGTCTTTCTCGCACAACGGAAAACCTGAGTGAAATAAAGCTCCTGTCTCTTATCTACAACATAGATGATTCCCTGAGGATGAACCTCATCCATACGCTGTCTGATAGTCGCAAGATCGGTTGTGTTGTACAATGAAGCTCCGTCTGACTTAAGAATCATGCAAGGCGGAATCTCTTTTGTATCAGTCTCCTCTGCAACGTCAACAACGAGCGCGCCCTGACTCTCATGCGCATATCCCTTGCTCTTCATATACTCGACCATATCCGGAATAGCCACGTGAGCGTCAGACTCTCCTTTCCAGAGGTCAAAAGAAACTCCGAGCTTGTTGTAGTTCTTTTTAAGATCTTCTACAGAAACATTCAAAATGTGATGCCAAAGAGCTCTGTAAGGCTTGTATCCATCCTGTAAAAGCTTGGTTGCTTCCATAGCTGCAGCCTTGAACTCCTCGTCCTCCTTGGACTTCTTGCTGGCTGCGGGATAGATTTCCTCAAGCTCTGACACTGTAAACGGTGCCTCCTTGGGATAAGCACCCTTATAATCAGGATCAAAGTAGCAAAGATCGGGCTTTCTCTCCTTGAGACCTGTGATAACAAGTCCCATCTGAAGTCCCCAGTCGCCGAGATGCACGTCACCGATGATCTTGTTTCCTGTATATCTGAGAATCCTCTTAATACTCTCTCCGATAACGGCAGAACGAAGATGTCCCACGTGAAGAGGCTTCGCAACATTAGGTCCGCCGTAATCAATGATATATGTAGGCTCATGACCGGGCATTGTGACACCCATGTGTTTCTCGTGAAGCATTCTTACGATGTAACCTCTCGCAAAATCACCGCTCACAATGATATTAAGAAATCCGGGCTTAACGGACTCAACTTTTTCAAACATCTCATTGCCCGCAAGATTTGCAGCAACATCGTCAGCGATCATAAACGGCGCCTTGCCGTACTTCTTGGCACCTGCCATGGCACCGTTACACTGATACTCGCACAGATCGGGTCTGTTCGAAATGGTAACCCTTCCGAGCTCCCTGTCATATCCAGCCTTCTCAAACGCGTCTCCGACTTCCTTTGAAATAATCTCTAATACTTTATCCAAATCAAAACCTTCTTTCTAAAAGCTTTTTATTTCCGTGAAAAGAAACACCGATACGATATTTCTTCAGATTACCAACTACACGATTTTATCAAAATCTATTATCTATGGCAACGTCAAATGCCACATACCGCATGTACGGCTGTTTTAGCACTATCACTCCATCTCTGCCTTCTGCCGCTCTCTTTCCGCCTTCGAAAATCCGCAGCCGCAGTAGTCCTGCCTGTAGAGCCCAAACTTCTGTGACAACTCTATAGACCGCTTATAGCCTTCCTTCTTCTTGAAATCCGATGGCAAAAAAACTATCTTCCCGCCACCGGCTTCAGCCTCTCCGCGGTTTTCATCGGAAGCTAACGTTCCTGAAGCAATCTTCTCATTCACATACTCCGCAGCCTGCGCACCGACTTCATTAAGGACATCCGCGTTCTTCAAAGGACTGATTGTAAGCGTCGTTGTAAAATACTTAAATCCCTCTTTTGCCGCAATCTCAGCAGTCTTTCTAAGCCGCAGTTCAAAGCACTTCCTGCACCTTTCGCCGCCCTCAGGAACATCCTCGAGCCCGCGCACGGCATCAAGATACTCGTTTACATCATACTCGCCCTCGATAATGCCAATCTTCCTTGCCTTCTCATCGGAGCGCATCCCATCAAAATTCTGCGTATCAACCTGCTTATTGTACTCTTTTATCAGTCTCTTTTCCTCGGCAACCCTCTTGTAATATTCCTCGCGCTCAGTAATATTCGGATTGTAAAAAAATACCGTCACATCGAAAAACTCCCGCAGATATTCAAGACAATGCGACGAACAAGGGGCACAGCACGCATGCAAAAGAAGCTTTGGCACCTCGCCGTTTCTTTGAAATCCCTGTATTCTTTTTTCCAGTTCTTTAGAATAATTAACCTTATTCACTTCTGTATTTCTTTCTAAAAAAGTGCTTTTTATTATATTCTGCTCAATCGGCAAATCCTATCGCAGCGATTATCTCATTCGCAACTTCCTCGGGTGACTTTCCATCCGTATCAACAATTATATCCGCAACATCTTCGTAGATCTGCCCGCGCTTATCCTGAAGCTCTTTTATCCTTGCAAGCGGATTTTCGCTCTTAAGAAGAGGTCTCGTGTCATCCCCCTTAAGCCTGTCATAGACAGTTTCAGGCGATGTCCTGAGATAAACAACTTTGCCCGCTCTCTTAAGTAGCTCTCTGTTCTTCTCTCTGACAGGAAGTCCGCCGCCGAGCGAAATAACCGTCTCACGCATGTGATCCGAGACAACCATCTCCATCAGCTCAGTCTCCATATCTCTGAAAGCTTCCTCGCCATCCTGCTCGAAAATCTCAGAAATCTTCCTGCCTTCAGCCTCTTCTATAGCTTCGTCGGTATCTATAAGCTCCAGCTCAAGCTTATCGGAAATAAGCTCCGAAACCGTGCTCTTTCCGCTTCCCATAAAGCCCTCAAGAATAACATTCGTCGCGCCTAGTACTTCCATCATAAGTGACTTGTATATGATGTCTGCCTCTTCTTTGCTTATCTTTATTCCTTCATTTTCAAACCAAAGCTCAAACGCGTCGATTCCTTGATAAAGAAGCATCTTAAGTCCGGAAAAGACCTTTCCTCCGGCATTCTTAACAAGCTTCATAAATTTAGTCTCAAGCGGCTTGTATACTACATCAATTGCCGCATATACGTGCTTATAGAATTTCTCATCCTCTATGACCGCGCTGTTCACATCGGGGAAAAGACCTACCGAAGTGCACTGCACAACGAAAAATCTCTTTTCTCTATCAAGAAGTTCCTTGTAATCATCAAGCGGCATGGGAATTATCTTTTCACCGAGGCTCTCATCAAGCGCATTGTTCACTTCCTTCGCAACAGCCTCAGCTTTTTCATATGTTCTGTTAAGAACGTATACCCTGTCAGCGCCCTTCGTAGCACAAAGATAAGCAACCGGTCTTGCGACTCCGCCGGCACCGAGGATAACAACGCACTCTCCATCAAGCACGATTCCTTCATCCTGCATGGCATGGTAAAGCCCCGACATATCGGTATTGTAGCCCTTAAATCCGCCTTCAATCCTGACAAGCGTATTCACTGCTCCGATTCCCTCTGCAAGCGGATCAATCTCAACAAGATGATCGATAACATCACTCTTATAAGGAACTGTGACATTAAGTCCCTTGATTCCCAGCGCATTTGCGCCCCTTACAGCATTCTTCACGCCGCCCTTCGGAACCTCAAACGGAACATAGACAAGATTAACACCCTTCATCTCAGCGATTGAATTATGAATAAGAGGAGACAACGTATGTCTCACGGGATTTCCAATCAGTCCGCATGTCATAGTATTTCCATCAGTATGATTCATAGTTTGCCACCTCTTCTGTTTATGTATTATTACGGTAATTTAGTCGTTTGGTATAAATTGTACCTTCTATTCTCTAATAAAGCAATTATTTAGCATTCCGCGAGCTGCGTTGACTAAATCAACTCTTTTATTCGCTCTTAGTCACTCTTTCCTGTAATCTTCTGCTTTGTTCACTTCAATTTTCTTTGCTGCGTTGACTAAATCGGCTCTTTTCTTCGTTCTTAGTCACTCTTTCCTTTAATTTTCTGTTTTGTCCACTTCATATTTCTTTGATGCGTTGACTAAATCGGCTCTTTTATTCGCTCTTAGTCAATCTTTCCTGTAATCTTCTGTTTTGTCCACTTCATATTTCTTTGCTGCGTTGACTAAATCGGCTCTTTTCTTCGTTCTTAGTCAATCTTCCGTGCAATTTGCTACTTACACGTTATATAAACATGCCGCTTTCACGTGAGCTGCGCACCCCTACTCTGTATAGTACTAGCTTCGATAAAACCTCAGCAAGTGCTTAGCTCAAGCGGAGCGTTTTTGTTGAATAGGGAATTTCGGAGAAATCTCCTATTCAACAAAAAAGAGACGCGTCATGCACGTCCCTTTCGCTTTTCCTATATTCAAGTGAAAATACAGGTCAGACCTATATTTGCTCAATTCTTCTTTATAACAAGCCCGTCCTCGGTACTTGCAACAATACTGCTCTTATTTCCGGAAAGGTCATCCCCGACAAAATACTGATACTCGCGAAGAATCTGATCTTTCTGCATTCCGGAAATGGCCTGCACCATGTCTTCTGAGAACAAGCCGTCTATCTTAAAGAGATTTCTTGAAGCATCATCATATATTCCAAAAGAAATCGCAACATTATCAATCGATGCATTTCCTCTGACAGAAGAATCCTCCGAAAGCTCTTCCTTTGCATCATCCTGTACTTCGGCCTTAACTTCGTCATTTTTAAGGAACTCGGTATTATCCCTCGCGTCATTACCAACAGTTGTCGGAAATTTGTAAGCACTACTTCCACCATAACCGCTAACTCTGTTAATTGCCATAATACCAAGCCTCCTTTCCTTGCCACATCAGTTACTTTAAAAAGCATTTCGCTCATGAAATGCCAGCGCGCGAGCGGATTGCACAAGCAATATATTCCTTTCCGCGAGCTGCGCATCCCTGCGGAGCGTTTTTTATATCATAGGGAAGCAATTTCATATGATATAAAAAACGTAATCGTTTAAGGTAACGTATTGTCGCCCTTTTAAAATATATATCGGAAGAAAAGCCCATAAATTAAGCCCAAATTATTAAAAAAGTATGAAATCTCGCATATAAACTAACTTACACAAACACATCTCCATCCAAGAAGCTTCAAATCTCACTTTCTGATACCCGCCGCCGTCAAAAGCCGCTTGGTATACTCAGCCTGCGGATGCCTGTACACTTCATCCGTCTTTCCATGCTCAACTATGGCACCGTCTTTCATGATCATCACATGATCACTGATCCTGTACACCACCCTAAGATCGTGAGATATGAAAATAATGGATATTCCAAGCTTTTTATGAAGTGACCGCAAAAGCTCCATTATCTGCGACTGTATCGTCACATCAAGCGCAGAA
>Ga0310697_10003129_pt1 | contig 16927 bp, 23 predicted proteins | sample 172DNAGHGlowgp2_FD_203883 | JGI IMG/M metagenome (GOLD analysis project Ga0310697, IMG submission 203883) | Sheep rumen microbial communities from Palmerston North, Manawatu-Wanganui, New Zealand - 1728 DNA GHGlow gp2 (v2) (version 2) | ecosystem: Host-associated > Mammals > Digestive system >... | reverse complement strand
AAAACGGATAGGTTGTCACGCCATCCATCCTATGGTTGGCTCCATTCATGACAAATTCCACGCCCTTGGCAATGGCGCAGAATTTGCCTATAATCAGCCGGTCACCTATGAAGTCGTAGAAATGAGTAACATGCTTCTCGAATTGGTCAGCGCCATCCACATCGTCGTAATACGTATAATCGCCGATGATGATACGCGGGTTCTTCACCACGTTCTTGATGAAGCAGAGGCTTGGAATCTTAGGATTCGGAAAAGCCTCATTGGGGTTGGGTCTGTTTTTTATCTCCATAAATTCCGATTTATCGTATGAAGTTCATGGGCTGCCACGGTTCGCGCTCCGGATAGGCTGCTGAGGCACCACCACGGCGTCAGATGGCCACTGCGCGCACGGGCTTGTTGCCCAGCTGCATGATTTCCGCCTCTATGCCGTTCTTTTCAAGTTGTCCGGCAATCTCCGAGAGCGCCGTGAATGTGTTGCCTTTCTGGTTGGCACTACCGTTTAACAATAACACTTTCATTTCTTAGGGGTTTTATTTATGAATCATTTCTGCTTTCCTGAAGACATTGTTGTTTTCTTTGAGGTGGCAAAGATACACTTTCCTTTTGACACTCCCGACAAACATCTTTACAACATCCGTTGATAAATATCCCTATCGACATCCTTGAACACATTGAAAACCATATGCTTGACGCTGCAATCGGGATGCACGGTCAAATAATCTTTGACGGTTTGCACGGCGATTTCGGCGGCCTGCTGGTTCGGGAAGCGGAACTCGCCCGTGGAGATGCAGCAAAAGGCGATGCTTTCGAGACCGTTTTCATCAGCACAGGTCATAATGTTACGGTAACTGGAGGCCAATTGTTCCTTTTGGGATTCTGTCGGGATGCCGTTGGGGATGATCGGGCCGACGGTGTGGATGACGTACTTGCACGGCAGATTGTACGCCTTGGTGATTTTGGCCCGCCCCGTCGGTTCAGGGTGTCCTTGTTGCAGCATCAGCCGGTGACATTCCTCGCGCAGCTGCACGCCCGCCGCGGAATGGATGGCGTTGTCGATGCACTTGTGCAAGGGATGGAAACAGCCCAGCATCTGCGCATTGGCGGCGTTGACGATGGCGTCCACGCGGAGGCGGGTGATGTCGCCCTGCCAAAGGGAAATTGAAAATGGAGAATTGAAAATGGAGAATTCGCCTATGTCGCTGGAATCTACAATCCCCTTCTCCTCCAACTGTTCCTGCAATTCCTCGTCCTGCAAACGCAGGAATTCCTCGCTGACGGGTCTGGGTTCGCGCACGTTGCGCAGGGCGCGGAACAGGTCGCGCTTGCCTTGCAAATCCTCGGGAATCCGCATCTCGGCATATTGCGGGTCTTCGTCAATAAGGTATCGGATTAATATGTCAATTCGTGTCATCACAACTACTAACTACTAACTGCTAACTACTAATTGGTTCAACACATCATTAATATCCGCATCAATCACAATCGACCGGTCGGCGATTTGGTCCACGGTGAACGCCTCGCCGAGGTTGACGGTGGCGTAGATGGCATTCGGGTTTTGCATCGTCCATTGGATGAACGGAATTTTGAAAACGATGGGGGTGTTCCCGCCGCTGCCCAAATCCAGAAACAATATTTTGCCGTTCGGTAGAGACGTGCCATGGCGCGTCTCTACGTTCAAATGCCGCCTGATGAAATCGGCATACCGTTTCGATGCCGCGTGCCAACCCTCGTCCTCCACAAAGGTCTCGTCCGACCGCAGGTTCATCGCCATCGGACCGCCACACACGGGGCATTTCGGTACCAATTCCGACGGAATCCGCATATCCATTTGTTCCGCAATCATCCGTTTGATCACATCCTCGTTGTCGTAGGTCTTTGGGTGACAAGGTTTTGCGCATTGGAACAGGCCGTAGTCACCTTGCGTGTAGAACAGCCGCTTTTTGTCAAAACCCGCTTTTTGGAACTGGTGATCGACATTGGTGGTGATGACGAAATGGTCCTTGTCTTTCAGGAGTTTGAGCAGGTTGTCATAGACGGGCTTCGGGGCGGGCACGTAGCGGTTGTAGTAGATATGGCGGCTCCAGTAGGCCCATTTCTCCTCCTCGGTGGGAAACGGATAGAAGCCCGCTGAGTACATGTCGGTGAAGCCATATTGGCGGATGAAGTCGGCAAAGTGCTGCTGGAAACGCTCGCCGGAGTAGGTGAACCCCGCTGCGGTTGACAGTCCCGCACCCGCGCCGACGATGATGGCGTCGGCGGATTGTAATGCTTTTCGTAGTTTTTCTATTTCCATAATCTAAAAAGATGCCTCGAATATACACAAAATTTGATATTTCAGCCGTTTGACTTTTGTCAACACACACACACCTTTTTGTAAGTAATACTGAAAAACAACAAGTTAAAACAGAAAGAGAAATCACCTCCCCGCTAACCAGCACCCAACCGCCATAATGAAAAAAAAATATTCGTAAAATTACGAACAAATCAAAAGATTTTGTATTTTTGCCGCGTCAAATCAAAGAGATTTAGATATGGAAAAACAGGAATACACCGAAAAACAGATTCGTATGGCACGATATGCCAAGGCTTTAGGTAATCCCGCGCGTGTTGCCATCATAGACTTTTTGACCAGGCAGGAAACTTGCTTTTTCGGTGAAATTCATGAACAACTTCCCATTGCTAAAGCCACAGCGTCGCAACATCTTTCGGAGTTGAAAGAGGCTGGACTCATCCAAGGCGAAATCATGCCGCCCAAGGTGAAGTATTGCATCAACAAGGAGAATTGGATGGAGGCCAAGGCACTTTTTGGCGAGTTCTTTGGACAATGCGTCTGCAAAAACAGACAATGTTGCGGGTGAACGCTTTTTTTTGGAAATAATGTTCGTAGTTTTACGAAATACAAACAATAATCAACAAGTTTAACTTAAACAACAAAAAAATGAAAATTACAATTTTGGGAACAGGATGTTCCAAATGCAAATCGCTCCACGCCACGGTGCTGAAAGTGGTGGAAGAAATGGGTCTCAATGCCGAAGTTATCAAACAGGAGGACATGATGGAAATCATGAAGTACAATGTCATGACTTTGCCCGCCTTGGTGATTGATGAAAAAGTGGTCGCCAAAGGCCTGTTGAAACCCGACCAAGTGAAAGAAATCCTTGAAAAAATGACTAACTAAAAACGTATTACAATGAAACGATTATCTTTCATCATGGGGATGCTTATAATAGTGTCATTTGCAATTACAGCATGTGGACAGGCTACGAAAAAATCCGTAAAGCCATTGACGGGAAAAGGTACCGTTCAGGTACTCTATTTCCATGGAAGCCAACGTTGTGCCACTTGCCGCGCCGTTGAAGCCAAAACTATTGAATTGATTGACGACGAATATGCCCAAGCACAAAAGGACGGTAAAATCGTCTTCAAGTCCATTGATTTTTCGGAACCTGATGGTGAAGCGATTGCCGACCGATATAAGGTGGCTTGGTCGTCGTTGATTCTCGACAAGGATGGGACGACAGTCGACTTGACCGATATGGGTTTTCGATACGCCCGAACTGAGCCTGAAACTTTCAAGGCCAATCTGAAGCAAGAACTTGACAAAATGCTGCGTTGATATGGAATTCCTGCAAAACCTACTTGACAACAGCAGTATGCCCATTGCCACGGCTTTTCTGCTCGGCCTGATGACCGCCATCAGTCCGTGCCCTTTGGCAACCAACATTGCTGCCATTGGTTTTATCGGCAAGGACATCGAAATTCGACGGCGCATTTTCACCAAAGGCTTGCTCTACACCTTTGGGCGCATAATGGCTTATACCTTGTTGGGAATCATTCTCTTGGCAATCATCAAAGGCGGTAACAGCCTGTTCGGTATCCAGAAATTCATTGGCAAATTCGGAGGAAAAGTAATAGGCCCAATATTGCTTTTAGTTGGTCTTTATATGTTGTTTGGAAGCAAATTAAATCTACCATCCTTCGGCTTCAAAGGCAACGGTGAGCAGTTGGCAACCAAGGGTGGTTTAGGCGCTTTATTGTTGGGTTTGCTCTTTGCGATGGCGTTTTGTCCATCAAGCGCCATCTTCTATTTCGGTATGCTTATTCCGCTGTCGGCCACCGTCAAAGGCGGTTGGTTGTTGCCCATTGTCTTTGCCGTGGCAACCGCTTTACCGGTACTATTAATTGCATGGGTCTTGGCGTTCAGTTCCAATAGCATAGGCCGTTTCTACGGCAAAATGCAGGTTATCCAAAAATGGCTCAATTGGATTGTGGGCGGCTTGTTCGTTGCCATCGGAGTGTATTACATCATCACAATTTACTTTTTATGATTCAGAACTTTGCAGATTGGCTGATTTACAGCCTGATAGGTTTGGGTTCCGAAACAAAGCTTGGCTCCGCGCTCAACTTCTTTGTTTACGACAGCATCAAGATTCTGCTGCTGTTGTTTCTCATCAGTGCCGTGATGGGCATCATTAACGCCTATTTCCCCATTGACCGTCTCCGCAATTTCCTTAACTCCCACAAATTGTATGGGTTGCAATATCTTTTGGCTTCGCTTTTCGGTGCCATCACCCCATTTTGCTCCTGCTCGTCTGTGCCGCTATTCATCGGATTTGTGAAAGGTGGCATTCCATTGGGAGTAACATTCTCGTTTCTAATTACTTCGCCTTTAGTCAACGAGGTGGCCATTGCCATGTTTCTTGGCACTTTTGGAGCCAAAACCACATTGATTTATGTGCTGAGTGGTGTTTTGTTAGGCACGATAGGCGGTATTGTGCTAGGCCGTTTCCATTTAGAGAAATGGCTGAGTCCTTGGGTGCTGCAGATGCAACGAGATAGCATGGAGGAGAGCCAGCAATGGCAAGAAGAGAAAGTCCCTTTCTTGAAACGCCTGCCGTCTATCTTAAGCGACTCATGGGGCATCGTGAAAGGCGTGTTGCTGTATGTCATCATCGGTATAGCAATTGGGGCTGCCATGCACGGTTATGTGCCAGAAGGCTTCTTTGAGGCTCATCTGTCGGGTGGCCACTGGTGGGAAGTGCCGTTGGCGGTTGTCCTCGCCGTGCCTATGTATGCCAATGCCGCAGGTATCCTGCCTGTGATTGAGGTCTTTGTGCAAAAGGGAGTCGCCCTCGGCACTGCCATTGCTTTCATGATGGCGGTCGTGGGCTTGTCGCTTCCCGAGGCCACCATGCTCAAGAAAGTGATGACATGGAAGCTCATAGGCGTGTTTTTCGGAACTGTTACATTATTCATCATCCTGAGCGGATGGCTGTTTAACGTGTTGTTTTAAAACTATAAACACGTGATGGCCTCAACTTTTCTCACGTCCCCGCTAACCAGCACCCCACCGCCATAACGATCGTGGTAACGATGAAAATCCAGCCGATTGGTTCGCCCAAGATAATCACAGAGAGGAATGCTCCGATGAAGGGCGCCAAGGCAATGCGCTATCAAAGAAAAGTGAAACCAGATACTTTATCAATCATTACCATGTAGTTGCTTTCGGTACTGAAACGGTGTGCAACCCGTCTGCTGGCGGAAGAAACGGATGAAGAACGAAGGGGTGGCGAAGCCGAGGGTGTCGGCCACTTCGGAGATGGGCAACGAGGTATGATGCAGCAACACCTTGGCTTCGCGCAAAAGAGCACGGTTTATCCATTGCAGCACTGTCAGCCCACTCTCGCCACGCACAAGGGTGCTCATGTGGTTGGGCGAAACGCATAGGCGGTCGGCATAGAAGTTGACGGAGTGCTTGGTGCGCCCCTCTTTCGCGAGCAGCTTCAGGAAGCGTTGCATAAACGCGCCGCTGCGCGAAAGCGGCTCCTCATGCCGCAGGCTGAACATGTCGAGTATCAGCGCATCGTAGAAATGGACTATTATGTCGGTAAACACAGGATTGCGGTCGAACTGGTCGAAAATCATCGTCAGATATTGGTTGAACCGTGCGAAAGCCTTGCTGTCGCCGCTCACCACAAAACTTTCCACAGTACCCTGTATCTGTGGCATTTGGCGGAACACCACGGCACTGGCTGCGCAGTCGCTACTGACATCCTCGACGAGCAAAAGTGCCTCGGGCAGAACAATAGCTATGTCGCCTTCGTGCAGCATATATCGCACCAAGTCGATTTCAACTTCCATCGTCCCGCGATGCACCATGATAATACGTCCGTCGAGGGTTCGATAGGGTCGCCCAAGCTTAAACAGATCCTCATCTATCATGTTGGCATTCAGAATAATGCCGTAATCGCCAGAATGTCGGTATCCATGACGGACAAGATTGTTCAATGCCACTTTGGTGTCGAGGTTGCGTATCTCCATACAAATGTATTATATCAATTATATCATATATAACGTAATATTTCTGAAGATAGTATATGAATTTCGTAGAAAATGGATATTTTTACATTAAATTATAGTATTTTAGATGGTTTTATAGTAGTAGTTTTGCATCGTAAAAACAAGAAAGACTCAAAACAAAGTTTAATATTAAAATACAACAAGTTATGGAAAACACAGCTAATGCAAAAGTGCTTCGCGCACGACTGATGGACCAACCCGAAGATTTTAAACGCCTCGGCATCAACCCCGAAAAGGTGGAGACCTGGGAAGACGGACGCCGCACGCGCACCGAGGAGGTGGGCAGCGAGGTGTGGTACTTCGACGGCACCATGGACGACGGCACCAAGTTTATGGTCGGCTACCGTCCCAAATCGATGAACGGCATGGCCAAGACCGTTGATTCGCCCCACGTGAACATCTACATCAAGAGTCCTGATGGCAAGGAGTTCCGCGATGACATCGTATATCCCGCCAACGAGGGCAGCTTCAGCCGCGAGCAATGCGACACCAAGGTGGGTCCCCACTGGTGCCGCGGCGACTTCAAGCACTACGATCTGCACTTCGAACCCGTCCACGGCGTGGGTCTCGACCTGCACTACGATGCGCTCACCGAGCCTTTCCGCCAGGGCACTTCGCTGCTGGCCTTCGGTGACAACGACGAATTCTACCACACCGACCTCGCCGTGCCCAAAAACCAGGTCAGCGGACGCCTCTTCTACGACGGCGAGTGGCATGAGGTGAATGGTCTCGGCTACCATGACCATCAATGGATGAACACGATGCACTTCACCCTCTACCACCACTGGTTCTGGGGGCGTATGTACACCGACCTCTACACCATCTACATCTACGACTTCGTTGCCGCCCGCCAGTACGGCTACAAACAGCTGCCCATGTTCGGCCTGATGGACAACAAGACCGGCAAGGTGGTCTTCATGACCGACGGCCACTTCGATCTCAAGACCCGTCTGGAACCCGAAGCGCACCAAGGCCGCGAGTTCCCCAAGGAGAGCCACTACGTCTTCACAAATGCCGACGGCTCGCGCGCCGAGTTCGACGTTGAGTGGGAGGACCAGCTGGAGTTCTGGGACATGTACGAGATGGCCGGCGAAGAGCTGAAGCGCCGATATGACGCCATCGGCATGCGCATGCAATACTGCCGCTACTACGCCAAAGGCGGCGTCCGCTTCACCCCCGCCGGCGGCGAGACCCGCGAAGCCAAAGGCGACATGATCTACGAGTACGCCTACATGGGCATGCCCGACCCCGCAGCGCACGTCTGATAGAAAGACAATGGGCAACATGAGATCCTTCCCTCACTCACACCCATGCCGAGGCCCGCGCCGAGATAGAGGAAGGCCGCCACCATAGCGGGCGGCACGTTCTCCAACAGCAGCTTCGAGACGGGCGTGCTGATGGCATACAGTGCCGCCGCAAGGATGGCGAAAAAGATGGATTTGCTTATAGTCTTCATCTTTCTGAATTTTAAAGTTGTAAATACAACGATTTGGCCGCTGTGGTAACTACATAGCGGAAAACTGCCCCAAGGAACAGGTTTACTTCAAAATTCAGCAAAAAGGAGAAGCTCGGAAGCCAAGCCGGCTTTCGACAAAAGTAAGGTGAACACTGGTGAGATAAGGCCTTTGCCGGAACAGATGCCGTAAATACTGCAGGGCATCGACAGCGGTTTCGGTATCGGTGACGATGGCATCCCACGCAGGAAGCAGATGCTGAAAAAGATGCGAGGTGTTGAGGGGTGCCTCGACCTCGGTGGATGTGTCCGGCACTATCGCCTCTTCCAGCGCCTCGGTCAGGAAGCAGCTTTCAGGACCGTCGTGATGATGCCCGTCGCTGTCGTGTTCGTGATGATGATGTCCGGTCTCGTTTTCCCAAAGATGCACTATAGCCACCGCCACCTTGTCGTGATGGTGGTGGGGCATCGCCGCATGAGCCAACAGTATTGCATTGGCTATCAGCAACATCACTATGGAAAACGTTTTCCTCACGCTAAGAGATTTTCGGACAGCAATGTACATAAAAGTCGGAGACGTGCAACCGTTTATCGCAATGTCCACCCGCTTCATACTACGATCACTGAAAGCCATCACTCTGGATCACCTAATGCGGTAATGTTCCACTATTCGTTAGTTTGTGGAAGGTGGTGCCGGTGCGAAGATGGAATTTCTATTCACAGCAACACCTAAGATAGATCAACGAAAAGATAGTGCACTTTGATGAATCCCTCGCCCGAAAATAGCCACTTATTGGGATATTCCCACGCTCAAGAAATCGGATTTTTGCAGTCGGAAATATCAAAAGGACAGATTATGGGACTTTTGAGCAAATTTTTCAGCAACGCCAGAAAGCCAGAGGGCATGCACACTTACAAGCCGGAAGAAATCAGGCACCATCTGACAAATGTCGGCTTCCGCGACCTCAACATCACGGTGAACGAGAGGAAGCGGTGGCTGTGCGCGACGGCGAGGAAATGACTGATACTTGGTTAAATTATTATCAGATAATAATACAACTTGTTGTTGATAGTATCAAAGAATAGAAATTCCTCTTTGTTCTCTTGTTTAGTTTCAAAATAGTAGCCTGCGGTATTCTTTACGTATTTGTAAATCTCACTCGTTTTGTATCTGTTCTCTACAAACACACTATCATACTGCAGCATCCTATGCTTTTTGTCGGATAAACAATCAGAGTTAATCACGTCGAATGTTTCTATTTTGTATCCATCTGGTCCAATCCACTGTTCTTGCCTGTCTGTAAAAGAAACATCTTTTTTGGATAAGTCTATATTCAACAAATTTTCCAATTCCTTAATGGGAGTGACATAATTACAAGCCGTCATAACAAATAGCGTCATTCCCAGAATCAATGTTTTCTTAATGACTTTTTTTTCCATTGTTTGATTGATAGGATTGATTCAAGATGTTCATCAGTTCATACAGATACGCAGGGCTTTGCACATACAACTCTCCCTCCTCATCCTGCAAGATGTCCATCAATGGGGAATTATAGACCTTCTCCATTGCCTGCTCAATGCTGCACCCACTGTCCTCCATCACATATTTCACCAACTCGCTCAAGGCATAGTCGGTAAGATATGTCGCTATTTGGTGATGATTTGGCTGAGTCATACGGTTTCAACATTTATTTTATGGAGAAAACACAGTGCTTTATCTGTTCCAAAGTAATATTGCTTGTCGAGATATTTGTCTTGTAGCAACAATGCGGCCTGTTCAGGAGAGTAAATACCCTCACGATAGTTGGTCAGTTGCAGCACCACCCCATCATTAGCAATCGGGCCTATGACGATGTCGTAATCATGAATGGTTGAGGTGTTCTTTCTGTCACGATTTGTATCCACAAACAAAAGCCACTCTACAGTAGCTTTCTCGGGAAAGCGTTTTATCTTCAAATCTGAAGGCAAGGTCGTTTCGTCAAATTCGTAGGTTATCAACGTGGCTTCCCCTCCAAAAAGTCGAGCCCGTTTTTGTGCCATGCGTATAGCAGTTGTTCTGTCAGGTGTTACATAGAATCCCTTGCCGAAGTCTTTGTGTCGCAAGCCCCGGGTAAGGTCTATCACCTCAATGTCAGTATTTGTACCGTGATATAGTTTCATGCGAGTACACCTCCATTTTGTTGGCAAATAATGAGCAAGTCGTCTATAGTTTCATCCATCGACTGAAGATGTTCCACATCGTAGAACTCAATCAGAAAGGATAGTCCTTTATGCTTATGCAGGTAGTTGAAGGCCGCTTGTCGAGTCATCGCGAAACGTTGTCCGAAAGCCTGCACGGCAGCTGTTAAAAAGGGTATCTCGTACTTGCTCATTTCTTGTTGAAAGACAATATTATTTCAAATTGCAAAAATACTCATTTTTACAATAGGTCAAAATTTATTTTCGTTTCCTGTTTTCTTCATAATCTCTGATGATTATCTTTTACCTATATGATGGCAAAAAGCCGAAAGGTGGCGGCTTGTCGGTTTTTCAAATAATCTTTCCCTCCCACAATTCTTTGAAAAAGTCCGTCACATAATACAAATCGACATCCCCGCTCCGTCGGGTGACCCGGTCGCGGGAAACTATAATCTGCCTGACGTTGGGGTGCTCCTTGGCAAATTCGGCAAGACCTTTCCTGTGACTTGCTTGAACCGAATCGGTCGATTTGATTTCGATGGCCACCCGCGCATCCCCGATGACAGCGTCCACCTCCAGATTGTCGTACGTATGCCAATACGCCAACTTTTCCTCGCTATCGCTGTAACCGAGATACGCCACAATCTCCTGTATCACAAGATGTTCGAAAGCATGACCGTATTCAGGAGTCTTTGGGGCGAGATGATGACGGCCGGTCAGATAATTGGCGATGCCCACGTCAAAGAAATAGAATCGCGAAGCTTTGGTCAGCTTCCGTTTGATGACTTTCGAGTAAGCGGGCACCTCGAATCCTAACAAGGTGTCACAAAGTATCTTGTAATAAGCTTTGACCGTATTGGCTGAAACGCCACAATCCGCTGCCACATTCTCATAATTGAGCATCTCACCGTCCGAAATGGCAGCCACCTCCAGAAAACGGACAAAGTCATCCACGTTTTGAACAACGGCTTCTTCGATGATTTCCTCCTTCAGGTAGAGTTCAATATAGGATTTAAGGCGGTTGCGGGCATTCGCGACCATATAGTGCCGTGGAATCATACCGTTTTGTACAGCTCTTTCGAGATCGTAATCCGGAATCTCCGCACTGACCAAAGGGAATAGCATTTCAGGAATAGCCCGCCCGCCGAGATTGTTGGCACCGCTCTTTTTCAACTTTCGGGCGCTGGAGCCACTAAGAATAAAGAAAAGACCCCTGTTCACCATCAGCCAATGGACTTCATCCAACAAGTCGGGTACTTTTTGGATTTCATCCACGATGACTAACGTCTCCGGCGGATAACGCAGCAACGATTCACGAAAAACTTCAGGGTGCTGACGGAATCGATTTCTCAACTCAGAGTTCAGGAGGTCGAAGTAAACAGCCTTCGGGAAACGCTCTTTCAACAGCGTTGATTTTCCCACCTGACGGCCTCCGAACAAGAACATGGCCTCGTCCAAACGGTTCTCAATATCGAGTATCCTATGGTACATAACAAACAAAATTTCCGCAACGTCATTGCGGATTTTTCAGGAATATCCGCAACGGTGCTGCAAAAATACAATAAATTTTGATTATGCGACAGTTGTTCGAAAAAATATTTTCAAGTCAGGTTTGAGCACTTCGTTTCGGTGCCACACATAATCCGGCATTGTCGCTTTTCAGCCATCATCATTCCATTGGCGACAACCTCCACCCATTGTCCCCGTGATAGATCATCTGGCGGGTCATGCCGCCGTCGATGCAGATGTTCTCGCCGGTGATGAAGCCCGTCTTGTCGGAACAGAGGAACAGTACCATGTTGGCGATGTCGAGAGGATTGCCGACACGTCCTGCAGGGTGTTGCAGGGCATCGGGACCTTCATAGACCGTATAGTGAGTGTCCATCCAGCCTGGGGATATGGAATTGACGCGCACCTTTCCTGCAAAGCTGACGGCTAAGGCGTGGGTCAGCGCGGCGATGCCCCCTTTGGCGGCGGTATAGCTCTCCGTCTGCGGCTGGCTCATACGGTCGCGCGACGAGGAGATGTTCACGACGGCGGCACCCTCCGCAAAGTGCGGGGCAAAGAGCTTCGCGAGATAGAAAGGAGCCGTCACGCCCACGCTCATGGCGTACTGGAATTCCTCATAGCTGCATGTGTCGATGCCCTTCATCAGCGGCAGCGCGTTGTTGATGAGAAAGTCCACATGGCCGTGCTCCGCAACGACCGTCCGTGCGAAACGTTCCAGCACTTCTTTGTCGGAAATGTCCCCGACGAAGTAATCGCCCTCCCGCTTGTCAATGATGCAGACCTTTGCTCCCGCCTTCCTAAATTCTTCCGCAATGCAGCGGCCAATGCCTTGTGCACCACCCGTCACGACGGCGACCTTATCCTTGAAAAAGTTCATAGCCATTAATTCAATTTTTTTGGCAAAAGTACTCATTTTTTTTGTAAACGGTGAAAACAAAAAACGCCACAAAGGTCACGAAGCCTTTGCGGCAGCAATTGTCAATATAACGTTGTCTAAATCACCGACAATTTGAATTAAATCAAATGGTTACGTTGTCATATTACCCGTTTCATCTCCAGAGTCTCGTTATCCTGAAGGTACAGCGATCGCTTCCCCTGAGAATCATATTCTCAATCCGAACATCGAATTGGCTGGTTTCTTCTCTATAGCACATATCTAAAAGTTTTTCTATCAATCACACCAATTGTCCGGGCAGATGCAGTTTCTCCTTCTTGGGGAAGGTCTCTTCGTAAGCCTCGAAAGCTTCCGGATGCTCCTCCTCACGATAATCTTTCGTCTGTTCTAAACGGATATTCATTCTTTTCAATACGGTTTGTCGTCCAGCGGCCGAGCACAGCCCCAACTCTGGGCGAAGTCTTCAAAACTCTTGTTCACTTTCTTCATGAATAGCAGGCTCACCATCTTGCGCAGCAGCCAGGGATATTGTTCCGGGCCGGTGAACCGTTTGGCTTCAGGGGTGTTGAAAGTGCCTTTCTGCGCATACACACGGCCCATCTTCAGGAAAGGGGTCACCATTTTGGCTCGCTCTTCACCTTCGACGGTGCGGATGCGGAAACTGCCGCCGCGAACCATCGTTCCGCCATAACTACATCCTAACTGCGCAGGCAATCCTTGCAGAAAATGCTCGCCCAAGCGGAATTCATTCCCCTCGTCCATGCCTCCATGAAGCAGGAAGGAGAGTTCGCCCGGGGTCTGACGCTCTTTTGGCAACGTCTCTATGAATTCCAACAGCAGGCCAGGAACACATTCCACATAGAGCGGAAGGGCGATAAGGGTGCGCGGGTGGGTGAGAAAAGCCTCACGCGCCGCATCCCATTCAGTTCGGCTGGAGATGTTGTGTAGTTCCCAAGTGGCGCCAACCTCTTCCAGACCTTTGGCAAAAGAGTGGATGATTTTGTCCGTGTTGCTGAATTTCGCCGTGCGCGGACTGCCGTTAATGATCACCAAATGTTCGATTGGACCGGACATAACGGGAAGAGCTTCTTTATAGGCGCAGGCAGAACCCTGTGTTCCATCAAGGGCAATCGCGCCCAAAGAGTGACCGGCAATGTTGGCGGCTGTGCGCTTGCACCAATCCTCCATCATCTCCTGAGAGGCTTCGCCTTTGTAGAGAAGTCCGATGTTCAGCGGGTGGTAGCGCAACTCGTGCCGCATCCAGCCGTCGCGAAAGCCGATATACATGTTCAGCAAGGGCATGATGCGGTCCATCACCCGTTTGCCTTTGTAGTCCAAGAAGCCGAAATGCGTGTCGGAAACCAGCCAAAGATTGTCGGCCTTGACCAGTTTCTTCAGAATGTTCTCGTAATCGTCCTTGATGGCGCAGATGCCCGGCGTTTTGAGCCAGCACTGGTTGCAGCCCATGCAATGCGCGATTTTCATCTCCGAGGTGTCGATGATTTCCGCCTCTTGGTCTTTGATTAGCGTGCGAATCTGTTCGGATGCCGCTTCAAGTCCTATGGTGTTTAATACTATTGTCATGCCGCTTTATCTAAAAAGGCTGCAAAAGTACACTTTTTTTTTCGCCATGCTGTACATAACAAAACTGCCACAAAGGCGCGAATGCCCTTACAGCGGTCAGTCGTTATTGCCCACACATAGTTTGATACAGTCCCGGGACAAAAGATGTCGCCACGATCTGTGCGGCAGTTGCCAAATCGATCAGCGCGTGGCCGACCATAATGGGTAACGGATTGCGCTTGCGGTAATAATACCAACAGAGAATGAGCGTCAGCGGCAGGAAGGAGAGAAATCGGTAAACGATGTATTTGCCGTCCAACAAAGTCGGAATGAAACAATGCTGCAGGGCATAGAAGAAAGCCGGAACGATGATTGCCGCGTGTTTGTTCTTGATCTGGTTCACGCCACATCCGAGATACAGACCGTCTTCCGCAAAAGTGGTGGTGACGGGCAATAACACCACATTGACGACGGCGAGCACTTTCGGTATCGGCGCTATCATCACAGGCGGAGCATACAAGAAATTGTCATAACACAGGAAACCAGCCAGGTACATGCCAGACATGCCGACTACCAGCACCAGCAAAGTGATTCCCACTATCTGTTTCCAGGTAGTCTTGCCTTTCTGATAGTTGATCAGTTGCCAGTACGATAGTCCGTTGCACTTTGCGAGAAAGACCAGTAAGCCGATTGTCAGGAAGTTCAATATCACAGCTATGACAGACCACCAGCAACCTGTTTCGCTGAGACTTTTACTGGACAATCCTGCACTAGCGAAGAACACCAGCAGGAAAGCTATTGAACGTATGGGTAGCCAAAAGGATAAACGTTTCATTGGTTGTATTCTTTCGTGAATTTGTAAACTGCCAATGTGGGTAGGATGACCAATAGCACTAACATAGTCTCCACCAATGCATACGACCCGAAATAGTCAACCAATGTCTGGAATTTCAGAATGCCATCCACCAGGATGACCAAAAAGGCAAACCAGCAGAGGAAGAATATGGCAGCATACTTGATTTTTCGCTTTTTCAGTTTCATTATAATGTGGAATTGGTCGGCAAAGATAGTCTTTTTACGAATAGCAAAAACCGCCGCAAAGGTCGCGAAATCCTTGCGGGCACTCACTCCATCCGCCCCCATTTCAGCTCTTCGCCCTGCTTGTCATACTGCTTTCGCTTGCCGACTGGGGGCTCCGTGAGGGTGATGCGCACTACGGCCGTCCGTTCAAGGCTGCGGGCAATGGCAGCATCGAAAGCATCCATGTGATTAGGGAGGAACCGCTGGCAGATGACCCGCAGACCCTCGATCTTCTCTTCGCGGTCGGTCACCAACTCCGCCTTTCCAACGGCAGTGGCTGATTTGTACTGCAGCGTGAAGTTGCCGTCCTTCGGGCCAACAGTAGGCGCACATTTGGAGACAGCCGACAGGAAGACCGTCGGACAGTGTGCTATGCAGTCGAGCTTTTCGCCCTCCAAGGCACAATGGAAATAGAACGTCCACTCATCTGTCCGCGCCAACGACAGGGGTAATCCGTAGGGTGTTCCATCGGGACGGATGAAACTGACTGTCACGTATGGAGCCTTGTCCAACACCTCCAATGCAAAGGTGGCATCCATTTGGCGGCTTGATTTTCTCATATAATTATACTGTTTTCTCTATAGGAATAGCATTTCATTAAAACCTTGCCAGCATCATCCGTGAAACTGGAGATGCTGGACGTAGGTTTACAGATCGAAGACGGGAAAGGTTACAAGAAACCTTAGATACCGAACAACTTCATGTCCTCTTCTACCGTGCTGATTCCGCCTATACCGAAGTTCTCGACGAGCACATTGGCCACATTGGGCGAGAGGAATGCGGGTAAGGTCGGGCCAAGGTGGATGTTCTTCACACCAAGGCTCAGCAGGGCCAGCAGCACAATGACGGCCTTCTGCTCGTACCACGCGATGTTATAGGCGATGGGCAGTTGGTTCACATCGTCCAAACCGAACACTTCCTTGAGTTTCAATGCGATAAGAGCTAAAGAATAGCTGTCGTTGCACTGGCCGGCGTCCAACACGCGCGGGATGCCACCGATGTCGCCTAAGGCGAGCTTGTTGTATTTGTATTTGGCACAACCCGCCGTCAGGATGACGCAATCCTTGGGCAGCGCTTTAGCAAACTCGGTGTAGTATTCGCGGCTCTTCATGCGACCGTCGCAGCCCGCCATCACCACGAACTTGCGGATGGCACCGCTCTTCACGGCCTCCACCACCTTGTCGGCGAGGGCAAACACCTGCTCGTGCGCGAAACCGCCCACAATCTTGCCCGTCTCAATCTCCTTCGGGGCCTGACAGGTCTTGGCTAATGTGATGATTTCGCTGAAGTCTTTCTTGCCGTTGGCATCGGCGGGGATGTGCTTCCAACCCGGGAATCCCGTGCTGTTGGTGGTGAACACGCGGTCTTTGTAGGTGGCGCTGCCGGTTGGCGGCACGATGCAGTTGGTAGTGAACAAAATAGGACCGTTGAAGGCTTCAAACTCCTCGCGTTGCTTCCACCAAGCATTGCCGTAGTTGCCCTTCAGGTGGGCGTATTGTTTAAGTTTGGGATAGTAGTGTGCAGGGAGCATCTCGCTGTGGGTATAGATGTCGATGCCCGCGTCCTTGCTCTGCTCCAGCAGTTGCTCGATGTCGTTCAGATCGTGTCCGCTGATGAGGATACCCGGACGGTTGCCCACTCCGATGTTCACTTCTGTGATTTCGGGGTTGCCGAAAGCGGTGGTGTTGGCTTTGTCGAGCAGGGCCATTGCCTTCACGCCCCATTCGCCGGTCTTCAGCGCAAGGGCGGTGAGCTCGTTGGCATCGTTGCAGGTGACAAGCTGTCCGAGGGTTTGCAGGATAAACTCGTTGATATCGCTATCAACCTGACCAAGGCGGGCGGCATGCTCCAAATAGGCGGCCATACCTTTGAGACCGTACATGGTGAGT
>Ga0310697_10003128_pt1 | contig 16934 bp, 8 predicted proteins | sample 172DNAGHGlowgp2_FD_203883 | JGI IMG/M metagenome (GOLD analysis project Ga0310697, IMG submission 203883) | Sheep rumen microbial communities from Palmerston North, Manawatu-Wanganui, New Zealand - 1728 DNA GHGlow gp2 (v2) (version 2) | ecosystem: Host-associated > Mammals > Digestive system >... | reverse complement strand
GAAGGCATAAATTGCGGAAACACCGATGAATACAGGGTTTATGAGACATTCTAAACTCTGCTTGTGGTTCTGAATGTCGACGGTTCGAGTCCGTCCGGGCACCCCAAGAAATGAATCCCTGTAAGTTAAACACTTGCAGGGATTTTTGCGTTGGGCAACCAGAACCAGAAAGTGGAACCGTGGCCCTCGCCTTCAGAGGTGACACCAATGCGCCCGCCACACCTGTCGATAATAGCCTTGCAAATGGCGAGACCGAGGCCAGTGCCCTGCACGAAGTCGTTGAGTTTGACGAAACGCTCGAACACAGCAGCCTGCTTCTCCTTGGGGATACCGGCCCCAGTGTCTTCGCAGTAGAAGCAGAGTCCCTCCTGACGCTGACGATCTATCTCGCGTGACTCCTTACGATAGCCCACACGGATGTGCCCCTCGGTAGTGTACTTCACGGCATTGGTGACGAAATTGGTCAGCAGCTGCTGCAGGCGTCCCTTATCCATGACCACAGGCAGCGAGTCATAAGGATTGTCCTTCAGGAACTCCACGCCAGTGCCCTGCACACGCTGCTCTAACGTCTGACAGATGTCGTCGAAGACTGGCGGCAGGTCAATGGGAACAGGTTCAATGGCGATGGCCTGTCCCATGCTGCTGGCCTCAAGGATATCGTTGATGAGACGTAGCAACATGTCACAATTGCTGCGGATGATACGGATGAACTCCCGACGCTCATCGTCGTTGTCGATGACCTGCAACAGGTCGCTAAAGCCCACAATAGCGTTCAGCGGCGTACGTATCTCGTGGGTCATATTGGCCAGGAAGGCACTCTTCAGTCGACCAGAATCGTTGGCACGCTCTGTCTCTTCTCGTAGTTTCTTCTGGGCAAGCATCAGGTCAGAGATGTCTCGTACCAGTCCGAAATACTCCTTGGGGCGTCCATTCTTGTCAAGCACAGGAATACCACTGATGGAGAACCACGTCAGACGGTCGGTAACAGGCGTATAGTCGAACTGGTGGATGACATTAAAAGGCTTACCGCCCATGACCAGCTCACGGAACACACGCTCGGCCTCCGGACGCTGTTCCTTGTCCATACCTGCCAGATATTCCTCCAAGGAAATAGAGTACTCAGCCTGTCGCAGGCTACGCGTAAAGCGGATGACACGCTCGTACTGATTGAAGGTCCACACATACATGTTGCTCTCCTCCAACAGGTAGCGTAAGCGCTGCTCGTAACGGTTGATAGCATCGTGCGTCTCCTTAAGCTGCCGTTCGTGTTTACGCTGTCTCATATACATGTCGCGCTCGGCAGTAATGTCGCGAGAGGAGATGATATAGTAAACCAACTGCCCCATATCGTCCTTGACGGGAACGACACGCGTCTCGATATACTTGTCGAGTCCCCACTCCTTATAAAGCATATGCCCACAGACGTGGAAAGAGTCGAAACCGTCCGGATTGGTAAATCCTTTCAGGAACGGGTCTTCCAAGAAAGAGGTCGTGCGGAAATGCTGCTCGCGCTCCTCGGTAATCTCCAGCAGCTCGCGCATGCGCTGGTTCATGTTGATGAGGTAGCCATTGGCATCGTGGAACGACATTGCCATCATGTTGGTGTCAAACACCTTCATGTACTTGTCAGCCAGTTCCTTGATATGCTGTTCCTCCTCAATTTCCTTAGTAATATCCTTGACAGTATGGACGATATATCGAGGTATGCCGTTCTCACGTTCCAGAATGGCACCACCAATGAAGGTCTTCCATAGGGGTTCTTCGCTAGTACCGGAATTATAGCGACGCTGCAGGAACCACGACTCACACTCGCCACGCTTCATGCTTTCTATCAGTCCACGGAACTCGCTGCGCTCGCCAGAGGCAACACGTTCTATCAGTTCTTCAATGGGAATACCCCATTCAGGCAACAGATTGCCATGTAAATTCTTGACATGCCCAAGGACAATGTCATACTCCAAGACATAGTATTCATCCATCTCAAGCGCCTGAGCCATAATGCTGTTCAACTCTGAGTTACGACGCACGGAGCCCTTCACACGCAGAGACAGCAATCGTCCGGCAATGAAGATGATAACACCAGCCATGAAGAGACCTATCAGGATAAATGGAGCCAGGGGAGAGGCATCGTCGTGAATACGTTCCGGATGGAACCACTTGTCGTAGATGCGCTGCAGGTCACCAGCCTGTTCCAGACGGGTATACTGATCGTCAATAGCATCGATGATATCCATCTCGTAGCCAACGATATGCAGTTCGCCTGCAGGCACTCCTTTCAACTCGTCAAGTACCAGACTATCGAGAGCCAGTTCCTGAATCTTGTTTTCAAGAGGTATCGTTCCCCAGAGGTAATAGTCGCACTGACGAGCCCTTACACGGGTGAGACCCTCTTTGGGCGACATATACTGCACATCAAAGGGTATCGTGTCAAGTTCATGAATGAGCACAGCGGCATAGTCTTCCTTTTTGGAACCTATCCTGACACCCCTCTGTAAGGACATAAGACCAGGAAAGGGAGGCGTATTCACGTGACGCACTGCACAAATATTATAATAGTTGATGTACTTCTTGGTCTGTATAAACGGACGAGACTTGTAATTAGACGACAGTGCATGTAGCAGATCGGCCTCGTGGTTAAAGAACATGTCGCTGGCCGACTTCCACTCCTGCATGACGAACTTATGAGGTATCTCCAATCGGTCAAGGATCATGTCAAGCACCTCGACATTATAGCCTGACGGCTCACCATTATTGCTATCTTGGAACTCGAAAGGACGGAAGTCCCAGTCACAGGACACAATCAGCGGGTTCTCTTCCGTGTAGCCATAATAGTTCTTAGCAACAGCTGCCGACGGAATAGCAGCAAGGAACAAAGCTGTAATAGCGAAAAATACCAATCGTTTCATCTTCATATCCTCCCCACTCTATTTCCTGACTATTTCATTGCACTTACACGGAATGCTTACCCACACGATGGTACCCTTGTCGACTTCCGACTTGATGCGGATTTTGCCGCCCATCTGCGTAGTAATCTCATGGCAGATGGCAAGACCAAGTCCAGTACCATGACCGCTACTCGACACGAAACGTTCGAAGATCTGCTTCATGCGGTCCTCAGAGATACCACTACCCGTATCTTGGAAAGCCATCGCTATGCCCTCACCAGTATATTCATAGCTGGCACGCACCATACCCGTCATGGTATGAGCGGTGGCATTCTCCACAATCTGGTCAATAACCAGTCCCAGATTCTGATCGTCGATTTCAACCTCCAGCTGACTATAGGGGTTGTCAGAAACGAACTCGACACCCTCATGATGTCCTCGCTGCCAGATAGACTGGCAACGAGACTCGAAGAACTGGGCAAAATCGACAGGTTTCCGCTTGAATTCTATCATGCCGGCATCCAGTCTGGAAAGAAACAAGATGTCGTTGATGAGCTTCAGCAGGTGTGCAGAGTTCTGCTTGATTTGCTCGATGAACAAAGGCTCGTCGTCTTTAGCATGATCCAGTTCAAAGAGTTCAGCAAAACCAATGACAGAGCTGAGGGGAGTACGAATCTCGTAGCTCATGTTCGACAGGAATGACTGCTTCAACAACTCGGTCTCCTGAGCCTTGGCACTCTCCTGCGCCAGCTTGTCCTCGGTAGCTTTGATCTCACTGATGTCACGACAGGCACCAAAATACTCCTTGACATTGCCCTGATCGTCCAGCACGGGAATGAACGACAGCAGAATGCTGAGGCGCATGCCCTTCTTGATACGGATAAGGGTGTTGAAGGAAGCCTTCTGTGGCTGTAGTGTACGATTATCCATACTGTTCAGCATGCGCTGGGCAAGACGCTTTGAGTCCTCAGCAGTAAGTGCCAGCGCACGGGTCTGTGTCAGTTCGTTCTTCCCGTGGTCCACGCCACTATATATTAATAAGGTATGCGTATCGGGCGAATACTTGGCCATACGGACACCACCATTCTGTAATACGAAATCAAGGTTGCGGAAGTAGTTGCTCATCTCCTCGTTGGCATGCTCCTGCAACTCCAGGTTGTGCTGCAGACGCTGGTAAGACTTGACAACTTCCGTCACGTCACGTCCCGTACCAAAGACACCCAACAGACGGCCCTGATCGTCGCGTAGTGGCATGAGCTGCAACTCATAGAACATCAGGCGTCGGTGGATATCCTTATTAAACACACGACTATCGCGATCAGACTCATAGACACGGGTGAGATAGGTCGGCTGAAGTGTTTCGAGCGAGACGTCAGCGCCAAGCACATCGCGCAGATTGACGTGGTTCTTGAGGGCCCCCTCCTTACCGCCAGGGAACGCTTTGCCGGCTTTCTCGTTCATGTCGTAAATAAAACCCTTGCTGTCGTAGACGATACTGTCGACCATCGCAGAGTTAAAAACAGACTGATAGCGCAGCATAGTGTCCTTGACCTGTTGCTGGCGCTGGCGGTCGGCAGTAACATCGCTATAGGTACCAATCAGTTCAACAGGCATGCCATGCTTGTTGCGTCGCAGGACAGACATGACGACAGACAGAATCCTGTCTTCGCCCGTTTCCTTATGTTTCGAATGTACCTCAACCTTCACCTTCTGCCGATGGCTTTCTGCCAACTGCAACAGGCCGTTGCTGAGTTGCTTCACATCCTCGGCCTGCATACGATTAAAGAAGATCGTAGGCGGTTGGTTTTCAGCCACTATCTCTCCTTGCTCATTAAGTATCGTGATGGTCTTATTCTCCACATTGAAGGTCCACACATGCACATGCCACGTATTGAGGATATGTGCCAGACGACTGTTGCTGCGACGAATGGTTTTGGTCATTTTCTTCTCACGGAAACGATACAGCGCATAGTATCCTAAGGCCACCAACAGCATCAGAATCATGGCACCCACCACAAGCCAAATCCACACAGGTATGCCACTGTCCTTACGCTCAGGATAAAACCACTTGTTCTGGATGGGCTGTAACATGTCTTCAGCCTCCAGACGGGAATAGACTTCGTCGAAAAGTTTCAGCAACACCTCATCGTTCGATAGGAAACGGTATTCGCCATTTTGCATCTTGACGGGCGCCAACTCCAAGTCGTCAAAATGAAGTGTGTATTTAAGCCATTTCAGCGACAAGGTGTTCCAGACGATTTGCTGATTAGGGGTGTTATGGATATGCTGTACAGCCTCACGCATGTCATTGTAGGGAATAACCTGACTCTCCCACCCCTTAGTCTTCATCAAGTGGTGACTGAAGCTGCCATCATGGACTATGAAGGTGTTATGCTGCAGATCTTCCTCACTTCTGATGCGCAGAGGCTCTCCTTTCCGATACAACACGCTATGGGTAAAGATCTGGACTACGGACTTCCCCACCTTTCCGTATTCTGAATGGTAGTCGGCAGCCATTGCCAGCATGAGGTCTGCTTCACCGTTCTTCACATCCTGCAAGGCTGCCTGAGTAGGCTTCAGGCGGATGACATAGGGAATACCCAACTCATCGCAGATGAGTTTTACCAAGTCGATGTTATAGCCCGCGGGCTTTCCCTCGGCATTAAGGAAGGAATAGGGCCACAAATCCCAGGCATCCTCATAGACCAGCGGATGCTCTCGGTTGAATATCCTTGTGCTGTCACTGTCCTGTGCGTGTAACGGCAACAGCAGCAGCAGAAGGGCGAGAAGGGTTAGAAGAATTCGATGACGGTTACTCATGGTTGACAGTTCTTACGATTTAATCTCTTGACAGGGTATCCACATCCAGAAGGTAGAGCCACAGCCCGAGCCCTCTGAGTCCATGCCGATATAGCCGTGACAGGCATTAGCAATGGCCTTACAGATAGAAAGTCCCAGACCAGTACCCTGTATATAGTCGTTGAGTTTGAAGAAACGCTCGAAAAGTTTGTCCTGCATATCCTTGGGAACACCGTCGCCCGTATCCTCGCAATAGAGGTAGAGGCCCTCACGACTCTCGCCGTCTTCTTCGCGCCACTCCTTACGATAGCCAACCTTGATATGTCCCTGATGGGTGTACTTCACGGCATTAGTGACAAAGTTTGTATAGACCTGACGGATGCGCATCTCGTCAATCATCGTCACATAGGTAGGATATGGGTTCTCCTTCATAAACGTCACGGTAGGCTCACGGAGTCGCTGCTGCAGTTGTTCGCAGAGCTCATCAAAGAACTTCGAGAAGTCCACTCGTGAGGGCATAATCTCCACTGCTCCACTAATATCCAACGACGCAGCATCCTGGATATCATCGACCAGACGGAGCAGCATGTCGCAGTTGTCCATAATGAGACGAATCATTTCCTGGCGCTCCACAGGAGTGGTCAGCAACGGCAATACATCGCTGAAGCCCACAATGGCATTCAGCGGAGTACGTATCTCGTGGGTCATATTGGCCATGAAGAGACTCTTCATACGACCGGAGTCGTTGGCACGCTCCGTTTCCCGCTTCAGCTGTTCCTGCTTCTGCATCAGCTGGTGGATGTTACGCCAAACACCAAAGGCACCCTTCAGATTGCCCTTCTCGTCGAATTCAGGAATACTGTTTATCTGCACCCATTGTGGTTCTACGTCTCTGCCAGACACCACGGGGTACATACGTCCCATGTAACTTAGTGGCTTATCAATTACTGCGGCAGGATTCACCAGGTCGCGCACAAAAGGATCTTCTTGATTGACGAAGATGCTCTTCAGCTGTTGCAGGGTAAACTGGTTGTCCACCGTGCTCAGGCCCTTATAGAACTCTATGACGTTACGATCCAGCGAGATACGCCAAGCCTGCAAGCCACAGGTCTCCATCATGTAGCGCAACTCCTTCTCATAGATTTGTATGGACTCGTTGACTTTCTTGATTTCCACATCGTTGCGTTTGACCTGCAGATACAACTCACGCTCCTCGGTAATGTCACGGGCAGCAACGGAGAGGTATATCAGCTTGCCCTGATCGTCATAGATGGGGTGTACACCAATCTCCAGAAAGACATACATCTCGCGTTCTGGAACAATACTTAGCGAACAGGCCAGATATTCATTAGGATGATAGCGGTCGAGCACCTCATTGAATGGAGCCATATCAAACAGGTTCACCTTCGAGAAGAAGGCGTCACTGACATCGCTGTCGAAGTGGCAGATCTCACGCATCATTTTGTTGGCATCAAGCAGCCAGCCCTCAGGAGAGTAGAATGACAGTCCGACGATAGAGTCCTCGAAGATCTGGCGGTAGCGCTTGGTCAGCTCCTCTTCTTCCTGCTGATGTTCGCGCAGGTCGGTCTCATCGACCAGCACGCTGATGATGCTCACGGGTTGGTTACTGTCAGGACCATATTCTGCCACGCTGCTGTTGCGGATATAGAGATAGCGGGGCTCCTCGCCTTCAGCACTGATTCTCCAACGATAGCTGTATTCTACCGACTTCATCTTGCCTGCTGCCAGCTGACGAACAGTAGCAAGGACTTGATCAACATCGTCGGGATGAATATGGGGGGCAAAGTCCTCAGCCCTCATCTCAGGAGTGGGAAGCAGGCTACCTCGCAGTCTGCGGATAGTCTTACCAGCAATATCGTAGATGACGACATCGTTGTCGGCAATCTTCAGCGCCTTCTCCATCATCTCGTAGGTAGAGGTAGCCGAAGCAATGCTCTCGTTGACACGAAGGCGCACGATGCGGTTCTGTATCAGTACGGCAACGAGCAGCAACACTACGACCACCAGCAACAGATAGGGCCATAGCGATAGATACGATGAGGATTGTAACAGGAGGTATGTCATTGTCAGTATTGTCATAGCAGGATGTTTTCTGGAGTGTTTGCAGTAATTTCTTCGTGACGTCTCTCAATGTTCTTGGCTTCACAGGGGATGGAAACCCATGCAGTGGTACCCTTGTGTAGCGTAGACTCTATCTCAATGGTGCCACCCATCTGATTCACCATGGCCTGGACAATAGGCAGGTCGAGACCTGTACCCAGCAGGTGATTGTCGACATTATGCACGAAACGGTCGAAGAGATGGGCCATACCTTCCTCTGGGATACCGTCACCAGTATCCTCGATGGTTATCAGCAGTTCGCCACGACGATATTCGTAACGGGCCATGACATAGCCCTCTTTCAATGTCAGTGCCGACAGCCAGCAGAGTTTCTCAATGACCTTGCCCACGTGCTCCTGGTCGATGTTGACCACCAGACTGTCGTATGGATTGTTTATCACAGTCTTCACCTGTGTATTAGCCGTGCTCCACCCTATCTGGCAATGGCTGGCGAAGACCTGTGCGAAGTCGATATAATCCTTATGGTATTCCACCATGTTGGCATCCAGACTGGACAGCAACATGACGTCGTTGACCAGCGACAGCATGTTGTTGGAATTAATCTTAATCTGCTCCACGAAGGCGGGTTCGTCAGCCTCGTCATGGGGAGTATTGAACAGTCCGGCAAAGCCTACGACATTGTTCAGCGGCGTACGAATCTCATAGCTCATATTCGACAGGAACGACTGCTTCAGCAACTCGGTCTCCTGGGCTTTCTTGGTTTCTACAGCCAGACGATTCTCCGTCTCCACCATATCGGTCATGTTTCGGCACATGCCGAAGTAGCGCTCAACCTTACCATTGGCGTCGAGCATGGGTACTAGATTGAACAGCAGCCATATCTGGCGTCCCTTCTTGTCGCGTATCTCTGTCTCGATGTTGACCTGTATATTATAACGTGACAGGTGGTCCATGCGGTTCAGCACACTCGACACGGTACGACGGAAACGGGGTGTGGCCAGACGGATACAGCGCAACTGTGACAACTTCATCTGTGACTTGCTGATGTTATCCGACAACTCCAGCGTAAACGACTTCGGATAGTAGTTCACCATGCGGATGTCGCTAATGCGCAGAGCATAGTTGATGTTCGAGATATACTGGCGGATGTCCTCGGTCACCTTGCGCAACCTTTCGGCACCTTCCTTTTGACGGTGGTACGACACCACCATCTCGGTAATGTCACGACCTGCCATGTAAACACCTTCCAGTTTTCCGTTGGCGTCGCGTATGGGGTTGATGGTAGAGTCGTAGTACATCTTCTTGTCCGTCAAAGCAAATTCATCCGTGTGATAGATCGAGTCGTTATAGTTGCCGAAATCAACGATACAGGAGGTTCTCGTATTGGACATCGTCTCAAGGTCAACATCGGCAAAAATGGGATTGTTCTTCAGCAGGAACTCGTTATTCAACACAAACTCACGGTTGGGAACACCAAAGGATTGGCAGGCTCGCTCATTGATGTCGCGCAAGACACCCTTGTTGTCGTAGTAGACCATATCAATGAGCGACGTGCTGAAGACTGTGTGGTAGCGCAAAAGCAACTGGTTGACTGCCTCCAGACGGCGATACTCCTCAGTTACGTCGTGCTGGATACCGAAAATGCTGAGCACGCGGCCCTTGCTGTCACGCTGGTCAACAGAGACAGAGACCTCGTAATGGCGCAGGTAGGCTTCGTCCTTGGCATTGCTAACCATCGTAAGGACAGCGCCAGACTTCTTGCCCTCACAGATATCGAAGATAATAGCGCGCAGCTTCTCAAAGTCGTCACGGTCGAAGAACTGGGCGAAATCAATGGGATTGTAACGCTGTTCCATACTACCTTCCTCAGAGAGGAAATGATATTGACGGGTTGCAAGATAATACTTCCAGATGCGCAACCGTCCTGCTTGTAGCACTAGCGCCAGATGTGCATTCTGCTCTTTCTTGCGTGCATTGGCCTCATTGGCACGCTTCATGTAGAACCGGTTATAGGAAACAACAACCAGTATCACCACCAACAGCATGGCCACTACTGCAAGCACGTAGTAATTGGGGCTCCATAACGACATTTCAATCATATGCTGAAACATTCTTAGGCTAATAGAATCATAGGTTTATGTAGGCAAAGGTATAAAACTTATGGCACTTAACAAAATTTTTTATGACTTTTTTTATAAAATGCCTTGCATACTCCAATTTTAGTTTGTATCTTTGTGCCAGATATCACACAAACTAGAAAAATATGATTGACGTAAAACAGACTTTATCAGCGGCTGAAGAGCGTATGCAGATGGCAGCCATGTTCCTGGAAGAGGAGCTGAGCCGTGTGCGTGCAGGCCGTGCCAACGTCGCCATCCTCGATGGTGTACGTGTGGAATCCTATGGTTCTAAGGTTCCTCTGAACCAAGTTGCCAACATCTCGACTCCCGATGCACGCACCATTGCCATCAAGCCATGGGACCGCAAGCAGATTCGCGACATCGAGAAGGCTATCATGGACTCTGACGTAGGCATCACCCCAGAGAACAATGGAGAGATTATCCGTCTGGGTATCCCCCAGCCCACCGAGGAGCGTCGTCGCGACCTGGTCAAGCAGTGTAACAAGATTGCTGAGAAGGCTAAGGTTGAGGTACGCAATGTCCGTGCTGACATCAAAGAGAAGCTGAAGAAGGCTATCAAAGACGGTCTCTCTGAGGATTTGGAGAAGGATGCTGAAGCCGACCTGCAGAAGTTGCACGACAAATACATCAAGAAGCTCGACGAGCTGATGGAGGCCAAGAACAAGGAAATTATGACGGTCTAAGCGCTTCGCTAGTGAAAAGTGAAAGGTCTCGTCATTAAGAATACCGGAAGCTGGTACACCGTCCTGACGGACGATGGCCAGCTCCTTGATTGTAAGGTAAAGGGCAATTTCCGCATCAAGGGAATTCGCTCTACGAATCCTGTGGCTGTAGGCGACAGGGTCACCGTTGGTGAGGGCAACTGGATTACAGAAATCGAAGATCGTCGCAACTACATTATCCGTAAGAGCATTAACCTCTCCAAGCAGAGCCACATCCTTGCAGCGAATGTCGATCAGGCGTTGCTCGTTATTACCGTCTCGAAACCAGAGACCAGCACCACGTTCATCGATCGTTTCCTGGCGTCTGCCGAAGCTTATCGCGTGCCTGTCATCCTTATATTTAATAAGGTGGACTTGCTCAACGACGACGAGTTGCACTACCAGCAGATGATGATTGACCTCTACGAGACCATCGGCTACGAATGTCGTGTCATCTCAGCAGAGACGGGCGATGGTGTAGAGGCATTGCGTCCACTCCTTGAAGGCAAGATAACGCTGCTCAGCGGTAACAGCGGTGTGGGCAAGTCGACACTCATCAATCGTCTCGTTCCCCACGCCAACCAGCGTACGGCCGACATCAGCGACGCTCACCAGACAGGCATGCACACCACCACCTTCTCTGAAATGATTCCTCTTGAGTCTCATTCAACATTCAACACTCCTCATTCCTCATTCCTTATCGACACCCCAGGAATCAAGGGTTTCGGTACCTTCGACATGGAGCGCGAAGAACTGACAAGCTATTTCAAGGAAATCTTCGAGTTCTCCAAGCAGTGCCGTTTCTCTGACTGCACGCACACCCATGAACCCGGCTGTGCGGTACTCAAGGCTATCGAAGACCACTACATCGCCCAAAGCCGTTACCAGTCCTACCTCTCCATGCTCGACGATAAGGACGAAAACAAATATCGCGAAGCCTACTAAATATCCTCCCCCACAACATCGACTAGATTAATAGATGTTGCGCAATCGTTTTTGCATAGTTTTGTCAGAAATCTGTGCAAAGGTGCAACAAGGTAAGGAAATATTTACTATATTTGCACTTGGAAATACTAACTAAAGACAAGTTATGCAAAGATTATTCTTATTCACAGTCATTTTTATTTTTAATATCTTGACTATGGTTGCAGCGAAGAAGAGTACGACAACGATTGATCGTATCGACCCCACCGACTGGTATGTGGGCATGAAGAACCCAACAGTGCAACTGATGGTGTATGGCAAGGGCATTTGCAATGCGGAGCAGGTGACCACCGACTATCCAGGTGTCATCGTTGATAGTCTGGTACACCTCGACTCGCCCAACTATCTACTGGTATACCTTAATATAAAGGATGCCAAGCCCGGTACCATGAAACTGACATTTAGAGGTGAGAAGCTAGTGGTGAGAGGTAAGAAGATAGACGTACAGTACCAGCTGAAACAGCGTGAAATGTCGGGTGATAAGCGCCAAGGCTTTGACATCAGCGACGTGCTCTATCTGTTGATGCCCGACCGCTTTGCGCAGGGCGCCAACCACCAAGCACAGATAAAAGGTATGCGCACGTACAAGGAAGATCGTAACGCTCCTTCGTTGCGTCATGGTGGCGACTTGGAAGGACTGCAGCAGCACTTGGACTACTTTACAGAACTGGGTGTAACAGCCCTGTGGTTTACGCCTATTCTTGAGAATGACTCACCAGATAACGGACAATGGTCTACCTACCATGGCTATGCCTGTACGGACTATTATCGGGTAGATCCCCGTTTTGGTACCAACGAGCAGTATCGTCAACTGATTGACGCCTGTCATAAGAAGGGTATGAAGGTGGTGATGGACATGATTTTCAACCATTGTGGCTTCGAGCACCCCTGGGTGGCCGACCTGCCCTCAAAGGACTGGCTGAACTTGCCAGGATGGCTGGAGCAGTCGGGAGGTACCAGTGATTCGCGTGGTACTGACTTCCTGCAGACTAGCTATAAGCTGACGCCTGTGCTGGACCCCTATGCCTCGGAGGTGGATATGAAAGAAACGACAGAGGGATGGTTTGTCAGCACCATGCCTGACCTCAACCAGAACAATCCGCATCTGATGCGCTACCTTATACAGAATAGTAAGTGGTGGATAGAGACGGCAGGCATCGACGGCATCCGCATGGATACCTATCCCTATGCTTTCCGCAAGCCAATGGCCCAGTGGATGAAGGAGTTGGACGAGGAGTACCCTAACTTCAACACCGTAGGCGAAACATGGGTGACGGAGCCCGCCTACACAGCAGCGTGGCAGAAGGATAGCAAGCTCTCTGATGAGAACAGCTACCTGAAGACGGTGATGGACTTCTCGTTCCAAGAGAAGCTCGACTCTGCCAAGCATGAGATTACCGATGGCTGGTGGCGCGGCTTCAACCGCTTGTACAACTCGTTCTGCTATGACTACCTGTATCCCAATCCATCGAGTGTGATGGCATTTTTGGATAACCACGACACTGACCGTTTCCTGGGTGACGGACAGGACATCACGGCCCTGAAGCAGGGCTTGGCATTGCTGTTGACAGTGCGCCGTATTCCGCAGTTGTACTACGGTACGGAGATTATGATGAACGGAACGAAAGCCGTGACCGATGGTCATGTGCGCAAGGACTTCCCTGGTGGTTTCCCAGGCGATGCACATAACGCCTTCACCCGTGAGGGACGCACGAAGATAGAGAATGAGATGTTTGACTGGCTCTCTAAACTGTTGCATTGGCGTCAGGGCAACGAGACCATCATTCGCGGTTATCAGACACAGTTCATTCCTTATAATGGCGTCTATGTCGTGGCCCGTCGTTGGCATCGTCATGGTGTTATCACTATTATTAACGGTACGCGTCGTAATGCTACGATGGAGATGAAGCGCTATGCAGAACTCTTTGACCCAGACCAGACCGTTGGCGAGGATGTCATCACCGGACAGAAGTACAGTCTGCGTGAAAACCTACCGCTGAAACCCCGTCAGGCACTCGTATTGGAGTATTAAACGAAAAAAGACAGTAGTTTTCTTGTTTTTTTAGAAAAAAGTATGTATCTTTGCCCTGTTGAAAAGATACTAACTAACAATCTTATATTTTCTATGAAAACAAGACTACTACTGTTATCGTTTTTTGTTGCGTGCGTTTGTGAGGCTTGGGCACAGGGACCCAACAATACCGGTACCTATTACCAGAGTGCTAATGGCAAGAGCGGTGAGAACCTTAGGACAGCGATGTCTGCCATTATTGCCAATCCAAAGGTGGTAAGCTATGATGGTCTGATTAGCGCCTATGAATTGACAGATACGCGTCCTGACGGTTATGTCCGTGACTGGTATTCATGTACTACCAGCTATCGTCATGGCAAGGATACTGGTGGCTATAAGCAGGAAGGCGACAGCTATAACCGCGAGCACTCTGTGCCTCAGAGTTGGTTTAGCAAACGTTCTCCGATGAAGTCGGACATCGTGCATGTGGTACCTACGGACGGCTATGTCAACAATCGTCGTTCTAGTTTCCCGTTTGGTGAAGTAGCCAATGTAACTTACAAGGCCAATCAGGACTATTGTCGATTAGGCAGTTCTAAGACCCCAGGTTACTCAGGCACTGTATTCGAAGTCCCCGACGAGATTAAGGGTGATATGGCCCGCATCTACTTTTATATGTGTACCTGCTATAAGAGCCAGTGTGGAAACTGGAGTGGCGGCATCTTTACCGATGACGGTATGGTTGCCTGGGAACTGAACCAGATGTTGGAATGGTCGCGTCAGGACCCTGTCGATGCACGTGAGATTGCACGTAACAATGCTGTGCAGGAAGTGCAGAAAAACCGCAATCCCTATGTTGACTATCCCGGACTGGAAGAGTATATCTGGGGCACAAAGAAAGGCAATACTTTCTCTTATGACCAGTATGAGGGCGGCTCGGTGATTGATGTGCCAACTGTTGCTATGCCGACCTTCTCTCCTGATGCTGGTACCTATTATAATAATGTGACTGTCACCATCAGTTGTGCTACAGAGGGTGCGACCATCCATTATACCACAGATGGTGCTGACGCTTCTGCTAACAGCCCTGTATATACTGCTCCTATCAAACTTACTACTACCTCGACCATCAAGGCTGTGGCTATCAAGGACGATCAGAGCAGCTATCAGGCAGCAGCTTTCTATCTGGTTACCTCTGAGCAGCAGGGGGAAGATCCAGAGCCCGCCATTGATGGCGAGATTATGCTGAATGCCGACTTCTTTGGAACGAGTTATACTGGTGCTATCAATTCATCAGATAAGCAGGATTTAGAGGGTACAGAAGACGGCGTGACTATTGTGTATTCTTTGGCTAATGGTCAGAACCGCTATGCCAACAGTTCGCAGATTCGCCTCTATCCTAACAATGAGTTGCGGTTCAGTGTTCAACAAGGAACCATTACCGGTTTAGAGTTTGTCTTTGTTGACGGTACTCCCTTTAAAACGCTGAAGGTGGGAAGTACAACCTTTGAGGATGGTAAGTGGACGGGCAATGCCCAACAGGTTACCGTTATGTTTGGTGGTACCAGCAAGCATGCCCGTATCTCAGGTGTCAAGGTGAGTGTTGCTGGCGGCACCAATATTGATAACATACAGCCCACTACGCTCTCTGGTCAGCGTGTCATCTATAACCTGCGTGGTCAGCGCGTAGCCAATCCCACTCATGGCATCTATATCGTGGATGGGAAAAAGGTTATCATTGGTGAATAGTTAATTATTTATAATTAAGGACTCCAAATTTGGTGGATCTTAAGAGATTCCCTACCTTTGTAACTCTTTGCGCGTTTTGATGTATATCAAGTTATAATTAATATGAAGTATATGAAGAAAGTTTTGTTAACTCTATCACTCATGGTAATAACCATGACGATGATGGCTGTTCCTGCTAAGCGAGGTGTCTGGAAAACGCTGAAGTTGCAGAATGGAACCGAGGTAAGAGCTCAGTTGGTGGGTGATGAGTTTGGCGCTTGTTGGCGCGGTGTTGATGGAAAGAATTACGTAAAGAGTGGTGATTCTTTTGTTATCTTAAATAGCGAAATAGCAAAGCGAAGCAATGCGCGTAAAGAAATGGCCCTGAAGAGTCGTGCCAAGCGTCTGAAAGCTAATGTCACTCGTCGTGCTGCTGGCAATCGTTCCGCGCTGACGGGGGATAAGAAAGGATTGATAATCCTGGTTAATTTTAAGGACACTAAATTCCAGACTTCTGATGCAGAGACTCAGGCTCTTTATAACAATGTTGCTAATACCCAGGGATATAGCGACGATAACGGATTTAGCGGTTCTGTTGCCGACTATTTTAAAGATCAGAGTCGTGGCGTATTCAATCTAACCTTCGACGTAGTAGGTCCCGTAACAGTCAGTAAGAATGCAGCATACTATGGCGAGAACGATGCCCAGACAAAGCAAGATAAGCGTCCTGCAGAAATGGTGATTGAGGCCGTCAACCTTGCTAAGTCTAAGGTAAACAACTGGCAGCAGTATGACTGGGACAATGACGGTGAGGTGGATCAGGTAATGATTATCTATGCCGGTGAAGGTGAAGCCTCAGGTGGTGCCGAGGCAACAATCTGGCCCCATGAGTATTCTTTGGCGGCTGCTAAGTATTATGGTGAAGGAACAGGTCCTGTAACTGTAGATAATAATCTGGAGGTTAATACTTATGCTGTTGCCAATGAGGGCATGGTAGAGCAAAGTCTCTTTGGTGAAAGCTTTACCTATATGGGTATCGGTACTATTTGCCACGAGTTCTCTCACTGCTTAGGTCTGATGGATATGTACGACACCGCTTATGGTGGCAATTTTGGTATGGACGCATGGTCGCTGATGGATCAAGGAAGTTACAACAACAATGGCTTTACTCCTGCCAACTATACCAGTTTTGAGAAACAGCAGATTGGTTGGATTACACCTAAAGAGCTCACAACAGCAACTACTGTTACTGCTCTGCAAGCGCTGGCAGATGCTGATGACTTCTATCGCATCACCAACAAAGGCAATGAGAATGAGTATTATCTCCTGGAGAATCGTCAGCAGAAAGGCTGGGACCAGTATGTTCCCTCATCAGGTCTTCTAGTGTTGCATGTAGATTATGATGATGAAATATGGGCTTGGAATCTAGCTAACACGAACAATAGTGATGCCTCTGAAGGTGTTTTAAATGACCACCAGCGTTGTACTATCTTCCATGCTGATGGTAAGGAAAAGTCGGCAGAGCTTTATGCAAAACTATCCGATTTGGTGACAGCATATGAGAATGAACAAGATGATGATAAAGCTGATGCTATATACGATG
>Ga0310697_10003127_pt1 | contig 16940 bp, 16 predicted proteins | sample 172DNAGHGlowgp2_FD_203883 | JGI IMG/M metagenome (GOLD analysis project Ga0310697, IMG submission 203883) | Sheep rumen microbial communities from Palmerston North, Manawatu-Wanganui, New Zealand - 1728 DNA GHGlow gp2 (v2) (version 2) | ecosystem: Host-associated > Mammals > Digestive system >... | reverse complement strand
ATCCCGATTCCTCAGCCAGCAGTATGGCAAGATGCACCTGCTCGAACTCTGCTTCGATATCGTCCGCGATACGGCCCTTCACGTCTGCCTCCGCCAGCAGGCAGAGCAGCTCCCAGCTGAAATCCGGCATCAGTTCTCCCAGCGCGGCCACCTGTCGGGCTTTTCGCTCCGGCTCCTCCTGATTAAGAAGATGAACCGGCAGCATGTGGTAGCGCACCAAAGCGCAGACGTTTTCCCGGAAAGCCATTGCCTCCGGCGTGCCGCACAGGCCAAAGTCCCGCCAGAGTATTTCCCGCACGATACGGCTTCCTGTCAACGCGTGATGCGGGGAGACCCAGGCGCCATCCTCCCACCGGGTCGTTCTGGCCTTCCCAATGTCATGAAAAAGCGCCGCAAGGAAGACTTCCGTCCGTTGCCGCCTGGGGAGGCTCTGAAAAGCATCCATCTCCTGCAGTTCCCGACAGACCAGCTTCGTATGTGTCAGCACATCGCCCTCAGCGTGAAAGACGGGGTTCTGCGGTGTAGATGCCATATCTGTAAAGCCGCACGTTGCAAAAAAGTCTTCAAGCCCTGACCAGTCGATTCCCTCATTTGTAGTGGCCGGGATCAGCTTTTCAAATTGCGTCGGATTCATATAAACAGGCTCTCCGTCGGCACGGCGAGCTGATTGGGGATGATGGGCCGGTCGATCCAGTGGCTTTCCGAAAGGTCCACACACTGCAGGAAAGCCGCGCGGACATACTTCATTCGGTCAACGACCTGTCCGTTTTCCTCGACCTTGATATAAAGCCCCTCCATCAGGCCGGAGAGCTCCGTCTCCCGGCAGGCCCGTTCCGCGTCCAGGTTCAGCTTCTCCGCCGCCTCGGTCAGGTTCTGCCGCTGATTTCCGCTCACATAGAGGGACTGTCCCAAAAGCTTGAGCAGCTCTTCCTTTTTCTGATATGTACCTTCACCCAGTACCGGCACGGAAACGACCGGCAGCTCCGCCAGCATGGCATGGCGCGTGGGCGTGTCGAGGAAGTATCCCGTCTCCCGGTCGAGGATGTCAAATTCGAGGAAGTAATGGGGGAGGGCATCGTAGAATACCGTGTGCTTGGCGTACATCCATTCGCCGTACATAATATAGCGTGAGCCGAGTACCCGGTAGAACGCGTTCGCGTGAACGGTCGCCCATTGCTTCATGAAGTTGAAATGCCGCTCCCGGTAGCCGCCGGTCAGGTAGTGGCCGCGGCTCTGCAGCAGGAGGGTTCCGTCCCGATCAAAGGAGACGGCGGAATTGGCTCCATCGCACTTTTCCTCGATGACGAGATGTTTCCCTTTGATTGCCTCAAAGGGAATCTGGCTCAGGTCCTCGTCCCCCGGCTGGAGCCGTGAGCCCTCAATATGCGGTGTGCGTGGGTATTTTCGTATCATTAACAGTTCCATAAGCGATCACTCCCTGTTATCAATCGTCGCCACCAGAAACAGGTGGCCTTCTACGCCGTCAAAATGCAGCTTCGTACAGCCTGCCGCACTGAAAAGCTGCGTGAGCTTATCCTTTGTCAGCAGGTGGATATGCTCCGGGTTGTCGTCCGGCTTGGAGGGTACGGTGACGACCACATACCGCCTTGCCATCTTCACCGCCGCGGCGACGGCTTTCTCCACCGCTGGAATATGCTCCAGCACCTCCAACAGCGTAACCACATCAAAGCTGTCATCCGGGAAGGGCTGGGTGCAGATATCCTTCCGCTCCGCGTGGAGCTGCCGGAATCCGCCGTCAGCCAGCTCGTTGAGAAACGTCACCCGCTTTTCAAGCAGATCTAGAGAAGTCACCCACACCCACGGGAATTCTTTCATAAACGGGATCAAAAACACGCCGCGCCCGCTGCCCACGTCAAGCATGGTTTCAAATTTGATTGAGCGAAGAAAACCCATCACCCGGCGCGTCCGGGCCAGCGTCTGGGTTCCGGCTTTAAAGGGGTAGAGCTTCAGCCCCGCCGCCTGTCCAGCCTCGATAATCCGCAGCAGCTCATCGTCCGTGCAGCCGTCCGCGGTCCTGCCCAGCAGTTTTTCCGGCAGCACTGGGAGGCCGCTTGCCCTCGCATGGCCGAGAATCCACGCGGCGGCTGTTTCGATATCATAGCGCTCTTTTAAATCGTTCACTTCGATCACCCTTTCTCTGCCAGTAAACCGGCCCGGCAGACAGTGTCCTCATCAAACAACAGCCAGAACCGCAGAACATTCATCAACGGATATATGTGCATATCTCTCAGACACAGAGGCTGTCAGTACAGTCTCTGTGTCTGATTTCATGAGGGCTTACGCCGTCCGCTCGTGATACAGCACGACAAAAGCGTCTGCTGTATCAAAGCCGGTCTGCTGTATCACGCGCATCACGCGGTCGGGGTGCATGGCGCACCAGCGGTCGTGGTAAGCATTCCCGCCGTTCACCTCGCCCTTGGGCAGGACCTCGACGTCGAATTGCCAGCTATGCAGGGCTTCGCCCTCCTCCTGCCTGCACTCCAGCCCGATGGAATCAAAACCGTAGCCAAGCTCCACGGACGTGACCTGCTCGTTCTTGTCAAAGGTCTTTCTTGTGATCATATAACCGTCGCTCTGCTTGATGTCCAGATCGCTCAGCCGCATGGACACAAGCGCCGCGTTGAGCTGGGCAACGCTGTTCTCTTCGCCCCGCTCGAATTCAAAAAACATGGTAAACATCGGTTAATTCTCCTTCCTTGGCTGAATTGTTCTACTCCTTTTTTGTTTCCCGCACTTCCTTCACGATTCCCATGAAGCACCTGACCCGCTCCGGGTCGACTGGAGCTTCAGTGATCCCGTCACGCTTAAACCAACTGCCAATAATTGCGCCGTCGGAGATAGAAAGCTGTTCCCGGCAGTTTTCTGCCGTCATGCCAGCCCCGACAATTAGCGGAAAATCGCCCAGCACCTCACGGAAAAGCCGGATCTTCTCCAGCTCCGTGCTGATTCCGGTTCCCGCGCCGGTCACAACGACCGCGTCGCAGCGCTGCTTTCCAAGCATCAGATCCTGTCCTACGCTGCGGCCGGAATGTACTGGCTGGTACTTGAAGCGCACGCCGCCGAGCAAAAACACAGGACACTCTGTGCGCAGCGTTTCAAGACGCTCTGCGAAATCCCCGTCACAGATCTTACTGTCAAGATTTGGCTTGTCATGCCCTTTCATGTGACGACCCGGACGCAGGTGGCCGCAGACCGAATCCATCTGCAGGAAAGCCGCGCCGTACTGCTTCGCCAGTCGAAAACCTCTCTCTGTGTCGCCGAGCAGGTTGACGCCGTAGACGCAATCGGGATACTGGCTGTGCAGATAGTCCAGTGCCCACTCCACATCGTCGAGCGTCCCGAAATAGTCCTCCGCCAGCACGGCGTTCACGCCGTTGCCGTACATCTGCTCAATCTCCCGCTTGGCCCAGTCGTGGACACGATCAGGCGTGAAGCCGTTTAAATGCAGCATTCCGATGATGGGTTTATCCGTGTGAAAAACACTGCCAATTGACAAGTTCATTTCTATGTGTCTCCTATTTCTGATCGCCCTTTTTGTTTACATGAATGCAAATTTTATGATGTCTTTATTTTATCCTGCAGATATCCGGCCAGAGCAGTTATGATATCAGTTTCCATTTCCTCTGAGAGTGTGAAACGTGGACTGTTTTCTGCGATCAACTCCGGAAGCTTTGCCGTTTGCATGATCTGCAGTTCTCCAAGCTCAAGATTGATCCCGTGTTTAATAAGTGCACTGTATATCAACGCCATGATACGCTCTTTGTTTTCATCCCGCCAGAGCAGTTCCAGGCCTTTCCGCTCAAACGTATTCGGCGCAAGAACACCCGCCATACTTGCTGCGTTTCTTGCCATTCCGGCGTATTTCCCAAGGCGGTCACCCATTGCTTTTTTCACCTGTTCAGTTTCAAAAAGCGCCCGATAGTTCACTTTGATCTGCCCAACCTTCAAAAGCATGCCGTCATCCTGCTGGTCAACGGAAATTGCCTCAATTTGAATGCATTGCCCCCATTTGTCCTTCATGAATTCCTTGTTCATAATATCTACAAGGCGCGGGGCATAGGCGTTCAGACTGCGCACCAGCAGTTCATTCTTGGTATTCTCCGGGAGTCGACTCATCAGGCCGAGGAGCACTGGCAATGCCGTATCGCCCAACTGCTGAAAGAGGCGGACAACCATCTTTTTGGAATCCATCGCCATAAGCTTTTCCGACACGACAGGGAAAATATGTATAAATGTATTCTCATAGTCAATATTCTTAATCTTGATAGTTGCAGATAGCATTTTTATTTTCCTCGCATTCTGTGCTTATTTCATGCAGTACATATGCTTTGCCAGAATCACGCAGGCCGTGGGATCACCGTCGAGCATCTCTCTGAGTATACAGGTAAATTCCCCTGCCTTGGGCAACACGAAGATCGCACCGCTGTGCTCGCCGCATTCCATCTCCCGCTGATTGACCGTGATATTGCGCCGTGCCTTCTCGGACAGGCGAAAGCTGATACCGGCGATCATGCCAGCCTCCATACCCTCCAGCGTGTACAGGCTGTTCAGCGTCTCCGTGCGCACATCCTCGATACCGCTGGATTGCTGCGCGATATCCCGGCTCAGCCATTCCGCCGACTCGGGGCGGTATTGAATATCGTCGTCGGTATAAAAGATCCTCGAATCCGATCCGGAGAGGCAGGCCGAGTCTATTTCATAGGCCGGTCCGATGTCGTTATGGGGGCCGGCCCAACCGATAAAACGCAGCGGGAGCCGCATAGGCGGCACGCGACGGCGCTCGAACCCCTCCATGCAATACCGGCCGTATGCGGAATACGCTTTTGCAAAGCTCGATTCGATCAGACATCTCATATACCCCAGCGCACACTTGATGTCTTCGGGCTTTTGGAGGTAGTCCGCCATATAGGTTTCCTTTTCCTCGATGCCTTTTGCGGCGAGCAGCCGTTCGATCATCTCTTTCGACTGCTGCCGCGCCATGGCAAAGGCAGGAACCTGTTTCCAGTTTATACTCATTATTTATTCGCCTTCTTCCGATTATTTCATATCCTCCGGCGCGTGCATTTTTACATATTTTTCAGTCCATCGGGCCCTTCGCTCCGGTTCATCGTCTGTCGGAACCCCATAGCAGAGATCATCCGCAATCTCCAAAATCAGCTCTCTGCGCTCCAGCTTGTCCAGCCACTTATTCTCAATGTTGTCCAGCCCCAAATATGCGCCGAGAAGATTGCCGGTTATCGCGCCGGTGGAATCGCTGTCGCCGTCGTGGTTGACCGCGGCAATGATGCTGCCGGAGAAATCGTGCTCATATTTGAGACTGCAATAGACGGATATTGCAAGCGCCGTATCGCCTGTCGTTCCTCTGCCGATGCTGCGGATGTTGGTAATGTCCGACGACGAATTACGGGAGAGCGACAGCGCAAGATCCATCAGCTCCGCGAAACGGTGCCACTGGTTGTCTCCTGAAAAGACTTGCGCGGTCGCGCGATAACTGTTCTCAATGATGTCGCGCAACGGTTTAATCTCTCCGTATATGCATTCCCGGACAATCAGGGCCATCATGCCGCTCGGAATATATCCAAGAGAATTGCCGTGGGTGATTGCCGTAGATTCCGCTGCGGCGAGAATCAGGTCATGCGCAGGCATGTCCCTGAAATAGCAGCCATACGGTGCGACACGCATCAATCCACCGTTCCCGCTGCTGGTATTCAGCGGATACTTTATGGAGCCGCATTCACCTGAGCCGAGTGAAGTCAGGCAAGTTCTACCCGGCCCGCGGTTTTCATACAGGGAGGGAACGTCCATCAGCCAGCTACTGCGCCATTTGTAAACATGCGGGAAGGGGTTCCTCTGCGCACGCCACCATTCCAGATAGGCTTCATACATGCATCTTTTGAGCTTGTCCTCACTCCCATCAAAGGCTTTTCGCGTCTCATTGACAAGAATGCCATTTGCGGTGAACAGCGTCATCTGCGTGTCGTCTGAAAACAGCACTAGACCGGTTTTCGGATCAAGCTTGTATTCAATAATACCATGCACTTTGTATTTCCCGTATTTATTGACGATGGTGTTCCACGAAAAGAACTCCACCGGAAAACCCAGCGCGTCGCCCGCCGCACCGCCGATCAGGCAGCCACGGACTTTATTCAGAATTGTCTCGTTTTTCATAATACTGCTTCAATTCCTCTCGCACCTTCATCAGGATCTTGCCAAGATGATTCTCGCCTTGGCCGGTGCGGGTATCGACGCCCCAGCAAATGTCGCCCCAGTGGTTGCCCTCGATCAGGACCTTGTCGCCGGTGGCCAGCAGTCTTTCTGCCAGCTCCGGATGCTGGGTGAACTTGGCCCGTACGATCTCCTCCATGATGCCGACCTTGACCTCCTCCCAATCGGGGCGGAGGGGTACGCGGCGGCCCATTCCCTTACTCTTGCCCGGACGTGCCTCGGTAAAGGGGAGCTTTTCCTCCTCCGTCATGCACTTCTGTGCCTGAAAGGCGGCCTCACTGCTGCCATACCGCAGCCCACGGTACTCGATCTCTGCCTCAAAGAAGTTGCTGAGATAGTCATATCCTTCCGCGTGGAAGTCGGTGATGCTCTCCCATGGGATTCTTCCGTTTGCACGCAGCAATTCCCATACGCCCGGTGTGACAAGCTCACGTGCGCATGGATCATTGCTGCGAAGGCGCTCCCGGAACTCGCTGGAACTAACCGCGCTGATCTCCTCCGGCACCGGGAAGACTGTGAAACGATCCCAGTGCTCCGTTAGATACGGGCACAACTCCTTGATCTTGTCCAGATCATCCTCGCCGCGTTTTGCCACCAGAATGCGAAACCTCTCCAGAAGCTCGTCGATGCGGTGCCAGCGGGGCAGGATATACAGCTTGTCGCTGCCGGTCACGAAATAGAGCTCCGCGTCCGGGTTTTCCTGCTGGATGGCCTCCAGCATCTCATAATCGTGACCGAAGGCGGCCTGATCCATCTGAATCCGGTTTACGGTCAGGCGCTTATCCTCCGCGCAGAGGCTTTCCAGCATGGCAAGTCGCAACTCTTCGCCCAGCGTATCCTGCGGGCAACGCTGCTTCTTCATCTTCTTCAACACATATTCGTGGGACGTTGGGACAAAGATCCCACAGCATGCGTCCACCGCCTCCACCGCCAGCATCAGGCGGAGGTGGGCAACTGTCGGCGGGTTGAAGCTCCCGCCATATACAGCAACTCTATTCATCATCTGTTAGTTCACCCTTTTTTCAGTTTTGTGTCAGTAAATCCCGATAACGGTACACCGTCTCATAAACAGCGCTTCCAATAAACCAAAGGTACTCATCATCATGGAAATCAAACGCTGTCGTCACGCCGTCCTGAAAGCCCTTTCCGGGAACCACATTCCAGGAATCAGGGCTTACACATGTGGCGTCGGCAAGCTCGGAAGCGGTAACAGTTCGCTCCACATATTTTTCTCCATAACTGTGGCGGGAATAAAGCGCATCGAAGTCCCCGTTCACGCTGAAGTTTCGGAATACACGCCAGTATGGTTCATCCCGAAACTGGGTCCGATAGTGGAACATGTTATATCCTATAAGCGTCTGCCGCTGCTCAACCTCCCGCGTCGCGGAGCTTTTCACGGGCTTTGTGCTCCATTCGCTCCACGGGCCCCATCGGCCGTCGTTCTGCACGGCCTGTCCGCAGAACATACAGTAACTGCTGTCTGAAGAGATCCTTCTCCCGCACTGAGCGCACAGGATTTCCCGTTCCGCGGTGAGCAGGGCTTCCTCCGCCCGCCGCGTTTCTAGGGCGACTCTCGCCTCCTCCGTTCTCCGCGCCTGGGCGTACAGCGCCGCAGCCTTCCGGTCCATATCCCGCTGCTCCTTTTCTGCCTGGGTCCTATAGTTTTGCAGGATAGTCATGTACGCATAATACGCCGGATCCGGGGTTGGAGGTGCTACAGGTTCCGGGATCCATGCCGGAGCGGGTTCCGGAGTCCATGCCGGAGCGGGTTCCGGGGTCTGTGCTGGAGCGGGTTCCGGGGTCCATGCCGGAGTGGGTTCCGGGGTCTGCGCCGGGGCGGGTTCCGGGGTCCATGCCGGGGCGGGTTCCGGGGTCCATGCCGGAGCGGGTTCCGGGGTCCATGCCGGAGTGGGGTCCGGGGTCTGCGCCGGGGCGGGTTCCGGGGTCCATGCCGGAGTGGGTTCCGGGGTCTGTGCCGGAGCGGGTTCCGGGGTCCATACCGGAGCGGGTTCCGGGGTCCATGCCGGAGTGGGTTCCGGGGTCCATGCCGGAGTGGGTTCCGGAGTCTGCGCCGGAGTGGGGTCCGGGGTCGGGGTCAACACCGGGATACGGTCAGTCTTCGAATATCCGCAGCGTATACAAGTATAGACGATCGTTCCCTCCGTTGTATACGTCGGTTCTTGTGTGACCGTTCCTGAGGAACCAAAATAATGGGAACAGTACGCTGTATATCGGATCGTCTGTTTTTGCATAATGGAAACTTTGTTTTTGCCGGTTGATCGGATGAGCTTAACCACACAAGCTCCCTTTCCGGTGCTTTCCGGATAGATTCCCACCCAGGCTCTGTTGCCGTCATAATCAAAAGAATATCCGCACTTACCCTGAGTGGCTTCAAATTCAAGCCAGACATCATTTGAAAACGGGACGCCGCAGATGACCATGACCCCTCCTCCGTTAGCTATATCGATATTCAGTGAGCTTTCGGATACAGAGATTGTATAATCTCCACCTGAACTTGCGTTGCTTTCAGACACCGTAACCCAGTAAACCTCGACTTTTGTTTGATATGTTCTTCGCGGAGTCTGAACTTCATATGTGCAGTACACACCGACAGGATTTTGAAACGTCGGCATTTTCAGCGCTTTGATCTCACAAGTTATCCCGTCTTGTGAAATAATATCCACAGCGTTTGGATCAGAGCTCTCCCACCTACCGTGAAGAGCGGCTTCTCCTGTATTCAGCGTCAGTCTTTTTGTTTTACCGACAGTAATACTTTCATTTTTGTCGGCGAATGCCGTTCCCGGTATCATCAGCAGGAGCATGGCTATACCCAGGCATAATGCGATTGTTCTTTTCATCGTTATCTCCTTCACAGGCTTTGTTGAGTTCTCCAAATGGAAATCCGTGCAAGAGCATTCTGGCGTACAAACGCGAAGCTATTCATGCAATTCCTCTCGCACCTTCATCAGGATCTTGCCCAGGTGATTCTCGCCCCGGCCGGTGCGGGTATCGACGCCCCAGCAAATGTCGCCCCAGTGGTTGCCCTCGATCAGGACCTTGTCGCCGGTGGCCAGCAGTCTTTCTGCCAGCTCCGGATGCTGGGTGAACTTGGCCCGTACGATCTCCTCCATGATGCCGACCTTGACCTCCTCCCAATCCGGGCGGAGAGGCACGCGGCGACCCATGCCCTTGCTCTTGCTCGGCCGTGCCTCGGTAAAGGGGAGCTTCTCCTCCTCAGTCATGCACTTCTGCGCCTGGAAGGCGGCCTCGTTGCTGCCGTAACGTAGTCCGCGGTATTCGACCTCTGCCTCATAGAAGTTGCTGAGATAGTCATAACCCTCCGCGTGGAAGTCGGTAATGCTCTCCCAGGGGATCTTCCCGTTGGCGCGCAGCAGCTCCCACACGCCCGGCGTGACTAGCTCACATGCACTTTCATCGCTGTTTCGGAGGCGTTCCCGGAAGGCATTGGAGCTGACCGCGCCGATCTCCTCCGGCACCGGAAAGACCGTGAAGCGATCCCAGTGCTCCGTGAGATAGGGGCGCAGCTCCTTGATCTTGTCCAGATCATCCTCGCCGCGTTTTGCCACCAGAATGCGGAACCTCTCCAGAAGCTCGTCGATGCGGTGCCAGCGGGGCAGGATATACAGCTTGTCGCTGCCGGTCACGAAATAGAGCTCCGCGTCCGGGTTTTCCTGCTGGATGGCCTCCAGCATCTCATAATCGTGACCGAAGGCGGCCTGATCCATCTGAATCCGGTTTACGGTCAGGCGCTTATCCTCCGCGCAGAGGCTTTCCAGCATGGCAAGTCGCAACTCTTCGCCCAGCGTATCCTGCGGACAACGCTGCTTCTTCATCTTCTTCAGCACATATTCGTGGGATGTTGGGACAAAGATCCCGCAGCACGCATCTACCGCCTCCACCGCCGCCAGCATCAGGCGGAGGTGGGCAACCGTCGGCGGGTTGAAGCTCCCGCCCATTACAACAATTCTATTCATCATTTCATTGTCCCTTTAATCGTTATCTATGTTATTTCCATAATTGCGCATGAGAGGATATTCACAGGCGGCGGCTCTGGCGTCCCAGTCAAAACCGGCGGGATGTCTTCGTTCTTATTCGTTAACGAGGTGCGTATCCCCAGGGCAATCAATATCAGGAGCAGTATAGCGACTATTGTCAGCTTTCTTATGTATTCAGCGCGGCTCATCTCTGTCAAAGCTCCCTCTCGCTCAGATGCCTTTCAGGTATGTTATACAGACATACGGCATCCATCTTGTCATTATCTGCATGTCTCTTTCAAGATTGTACACTGATATGTTCCAGAAACCACTTCGGTGCAAATGTGTTGTCCTCATTGCGGAAAGTCAGCATCACGGTATCGTCCTTCCACTCGATGGAGAGCATGTAACCGTCCATGATAAGATCCCACATGTTTTCTTCGGTGTCTCTTACATCTATTGCATACGGAGAGGCTTCCTCAACATACTGTTCCACATCAGATTTGCTGATTTCCTTTATCATAAAGCAGGATGCTTTCGGCATTTCCTCCAGCGGCAGAGACTGAGCGGCGAATGATATTTCCAGCTCCGTCATAAAGTCCGCTTTGTCTGGATCGTACCACGCGGGTGTCGGCAAAAGGATTGGCGTCGATGTGAGCGTATTGATGTGCTCGTTTGCCGGGAGATCATGCCTTGAATCCTTCAAAATTCCAAGCAGGCCAAGCTCCTCCTGAGGAGGAAAATTCGAGGGATGCGAAAACAGCTCGATCCACTCCGAGAGCTTCTCCTCCGCATCATACCAGTCCCATCGCATTTCACATAAATTGGGAAACAGGGACGGCATGATATTCCAAAAGGCAGTGCTTGTATCGGGCTGAGCCAATGACAGCAGCAAGCGGTTTGTCAACATGCATGTATAGTTGCTGATTTTTTCTGTGCGAAACTGCCCGTTTACGGCCGTGCTGCCGAGAACGCTTGCGTGTGTCCATAGGAACGGGCTTTCGCCCTCCAGTACATTCAAATAAAGCTGCATGAGTTCATAGTCTTCTTTCATCTTCCCTGAGGCGTTGTTCATTTCTTCGACGAAGGGCAAGAAATCAATTCCCTCGCCAGACAAGCTACCTGCCTCCGAATCTAACCGTTCTGTCAGCATGTCGGACTCCCGTCCCAGTTCCGCCAAAATACAGATTGCTTTCTTACAGGCTTTTCTCGCCTTTGTAAGATCCTCCCAGTCATTGCTGTTGCCGAAGGCTTCGATCCGGGTATATACCGCGTTCTCCGCAGATACTCTCTGCTCCTGAAGGCTCAGATACTCTGTCCAATATGCCAGCATATGATCCTTTGCCGCTTCACGCAGCAACTCCCCAGAACCGGCAGGCGAGGCATCTTTCGTTGCGTCTGCATGAGAGTCCGCTGCCCAGGCCATACCATTTTCGAAAACCCAAAGGGACAGGACAGCAAGCAATACCGCCAACATTTTTATTAAGTTTTTGTTCATGTCCAACACTCCTTGCGTAAGTATCAGTGATTCTCTTGCCCGTCTGTGGCCGGGACAGGATTCTTCTGTAGTTCCTGGATTGCAGTCAAAAGCTTTAATGCTGCGTTTTCTTTTGGCGCGTCACGATAGATAGCCTCTGGAAAGATATGATACTCTGTATGCAGAATCTGCATTGTTCGGATAAAGACTTCTACGCAGCATTCAGCCAGACACTCGTCCGAGATTTTTACGGGAAGATCATACTCACCAACCAGGTCATCGTCATGGATACAGAACTTCAAATAGCGCAGTCTGTCATTGACCGTGTTGCAAGCTTCCAGTACAGCCGCGCGCTTTTCCTGCGGAATATTCTGCATAAGGCCGGTGATCCTCACCGCCACGTCGTTCTCTTCGTCGCTGGAGGCAAAAAGGACGTGCGCGTTAGGGCCGCAGGTAATACTGAAGCCCGCATCCACGACTGAAGTCTCATCTCCAATCTCCTGGATCGTGTACTTGATATCTCGCTTATCAAAAGCCTCTGCTATCATTAGTGTTGCCTTACGAATCATTCATTTCATCCCCTTGCTGTTTATTCCTATAAGCTTTTTTGCGCTTGTAAATCTTCTCTTACTCGCATCAGCACCTTACCGTAGAGGTTCTCATATTCCTTTCCCCGACAATCCTTGCAGCGGCATCGGCCAAGCATGTTGTCGTGACTACCGGAGGTGTCATAGATGATCTCCATATCGCCGGTATTGAGCAGCTTCTCCCATACCTCGGGATGCTGGGTATATTTTGCCTTTAAAGTCTCTCCGCGATAAGCTCCGGGTCGTCCTTCAAATGTGGCAGCTGTTTGAACAGTTTGCTGGCACGTCTGGCTCCGAGCTGAACAAACTGACTTCTGTACTCCGCAGGTACACTGAGCGCATAATAGGCTGCGCCGATGTCCTCATAATCGACGCCGTCCAGCGATACAACGGTCGGCGCTTTCATGGACATGAAGGCATACGAGCCGTCAAATTGTTCGATCACCGTTTTGTCAGTCACTCCGAAGAGCGCGCAGGTGAATTTTTCGGCAATTTCGTCCAGAAGTTGCTTGTTGAGCAGCACATCCACCCATTCCCGCGGGATCGCTTCCTTCCCGTAGATCACACCCGCGAGAGAGCCGGCAACAGCCGCGTTGGTGTCCGCGTCTCCTCCGAGGTTGACCGCTTTTAGAATGCAGTCGCGATAATTGTCCGTCGTCAACAGACTCCACAGCGAGATGTTCCAAGTGTTCAGGGCGTAACCCCATGTCGGGAAGTCCTCCGCCGTTTTCTCCGTGAGCCTGCCAGGATCGTCAAAATATGCCGGATCGTTGATGTAGACCGCAAAGTCTCCGCCCAACCGGGTGTAAGTTTGCCTGCCTTTTTCAAAGGCGCTACGGGCAATGTCAAGCAGTGCAGCTCCGGATTTTTCGCGCAGAAACCACTCCCGAAGCGTCAGGGAGAACAGCCCACAACAGATCAGCCCGATCTCATGAGCGTGCGTAATGCTGGAAGCTGCGTGGATCGGTGTAAGGAAATCCTCCAAATGTTCATCATCCACCATGCAGTAATGGCACTGATAAAGAGCGACCGGCAGTATACGCATCAGCGCACCGTTCCCGTTTCCATGCAGTGATGAATCACCGCATAACTCAGCCGGCATCCCGTCCCAGTATTGGTTGATTGCTCTCCGACAACATCTGCCGATGTCGAAAACGACGCCATTTGCAGTGTAGCTGTGCTTACTCCGCCACTGCGAGAATTTCTTCATCATATCATCGAGGTCAAACCCCGGCAAAGGCTGTCTGCCACGCAGAGTGTCATAGAGGTGTCGTCTGACCAGGAGCCCGCCGGCTAATTATGATGTCCAAAACCAGTCATGTCGGTACAGGGATGCTCCCGCATATTGGTCAGCTTTTCGCTCTCAAATGGGACGCCAAGCGCGTCCGCGACTGCCAGGCCATAGAGGCCGTCGTAAAAAGTTGATTGTTTCATTGGATACCTCCGGAATATGTCCTGTATATAAATTAACATATATGTAAATTTGTTTTGAAAAGTGTTTCCATTTCTGCACTTATGAAATAATCCATGCATAAAGCGTCTTGATTGCCGCTGTATGCATGGATTTTTCCTCAGTTTCGGGATTGCTGTTCCTGATTTGGGATCAAACCTTGTCTAAATATGAGTGAGATGTACAAGAAGTACCCGGCAGTTGGTGTTTTACCGTTTTTCAAACAAGCCCCAAATTGGCGTTTCAATTAAAAAGGTTCATACCCAGTTCCATGACACCAATAGCAATTCTTGTCTCCGGCGCATAGTGGGCATGTTTTATATTCGTTATATGTGCCCCCGCCGCTTCCAAGGTTGATTCCCTGTTTTTCTATTGTTATCCTTCCAGTTCCTTTACATTCCTTGCATTTCTTATTTCCATCGCATACATGACACCTATCCTTGTGTTCTGGAGTCGAGTCGAAGTCATTGAAATAATCATTATGGAATGTAGGCTGTTCATTGCCATAGGCATACCAGCTATCACTATAATGATCAGTAACGTATGGCGTCGTTTCCGGCGTGACAGTTTGAACTGTTTGGGTTAGCACCGGAGGCGGTGTGGGGGGGAGCATAGTGAGAGATTGAGTAACCGGTGTTCTTGAAAAAAGTCTCAGCATAGCTCCCTCTTTCAAGCTCTATAGTCAGCTCTGCACCGGGAGTCCTGCGCTCAAACAGGTTTTCTCCAATTTCAACCACACTTGCAGGAATGCGGATCTCACTAAGATCAGGACAATCGGCAAACGCGAAAGCTCCTATTGATTTCACGCCATCCGGAATCGTTACTTTTGCAAGCTTCGGGCAAGAACCGAAAGCCCAATGGCCAATACTGAGCAACCCCTCCGGCAGTTCGATTTTCACAAGCTTCTTATTCCCGGAAAAAGCGGAATCCCCGATCGCGCTGACGCTGAGCTTTTTTAATGTGCCGGGTATGCTGACATCTGTTTTTTTCCCTTTATAGGCAATGATCCTGACTGTCCCGTCATCCAGGGGAAGAATCGTATAGTCTCCGGTCTTTTTACTTCCCTTAGAATCTCCCTGAGGAACAGGCGTTGGGAAAGGCGTTGGTTCCGGCATCTGCAGCGCGGCAAAGAGTCCCTGAGAACTATCCCCAGCCGAGGGCTCACTGAGGTTAAAAAGCCCCGATGTATACGACGGCTCCGGCGTCGGCGATGAGGATGTGTCCAAAGCATCAAACAAGCTGCCCGCCTGCGCAGCCGGGGACATTGTGAGAAAGGTGAACCAGAGAGCAAAAAGGAAGCTTATAAACCGTTTCATACCTCGTGTATCCTCCTTCCTGCACTTTGAGTTAATACAGGTTTACACCGTTTTCACGCAGCATCAACACATACTTCTCCCCGTTTGGGAAATCCATTGTCATACCGAGGGTACCGTCGGTTGCGTTCTTGACCCCGGTTGGAGGGTTAAAGCTGATAGCGCGCTCCGCGGATTCAAGAGACGGGATACAATTATATCCAGCGCCAGGATCACAGCGAAGGTATTCCCCATTGAAATACCCTGCATGCTCAGGCTCAAACTGATATAAGTCATCATCATTATCATATGATAAGGTAGACTTAAAAATTTCACTATACACATGGTTGCGCTCATCACCCACTGTCCAAAAGTCCTTTGCTTCTTTTGAAACATTATAATATGTAAATTCAATCAGATATCCAGAAAAAGAGCTTACCATTTTAGTTGTGTTCAGTTTCCCTTTGTAACTATGGCCATAGTCTTTAATATTTTCACAAGGGGTAAAGGAATGGAACGTGAACTCACCCAGGCCTTTGATTTTAAAAGTCTCTCCCAGTTTTACCTTCGTATACCCCGGGAACACGGACTGTGCAAACACGGTTCCTTTAGGATATACAACCTGCAGGTTCTGGTTAGCTTTATCATAAAACAGCGTGAACGTGAAAACGTCATTGCTCAGCTTGTAGGCTACTGTATTCCCCTGTTCTCCCTGCTCAACAACACTGTAGCTCTCTTTTTTTAAAGCAGCGCCGAAGTCCTCCATCTGCCGCGCGCTGACGTTTTGGTAGGTCACCACTGTGTCACCTTTATTATTTACAGTCTCGTCGTCAACCACTACGCCTGCAAAGTCGCCATAGCTAGGAGCTACGCTACTCTGCGACGCCGGTTTAGGAGTAGGCTCAGAAGGCAAAAGGTTGAACAAAGAGTCTGAAGCGCTGGCGCTGGGAGAAAGCATCAGCAGAACAAGAACAACTGTCAGTAAGCTTCTCGCCATTTTTATTTTCATTGGCATTCCCTCCATAGGCATAATATAACTTATCGACTATATTATGGCATGCTGAACATAGTTTTGCAAGCTTATTTTCTTTCTGTACTATAATTTTAATGCTGCAAGCTTGGATTATCATTAAGGCAACACCGCACAGAAAATGAGTAGTGCGGAAGCGGCATAAACATGGTAAAATAACAGTATGAATAAACAGATAACGCTGTCCGCGTTCAACGATGAGTTGGCACAGGTACGGACAAAGAAAAAAGAATTTCTGGCGCAGATGGATCGCATCATCCCGTGGGGCGAGTGGAAAGCACTCATACAGCCGTACTACTATAAAGGAGAGCGCGGCAATAAGCCCTATAAGCTGTAATTGATGCTTCGGTTATTCATACTGCAGAATCTCTACAACCTGGCAGATGAAGGTACGGTTGGGGAGGTCATAGACAGTCGCGCATTTTCTGAGTTTTGCGGGGTAGATTCCAGTAACCAAGTACCCGACGGGGATACCTTGGGACGCTTTCGGAATCTGCTGATGAAGCATGGACTGCAACAGCAGTTGTTTGCACAAGTGGTTACTATGTTGATGGAACGCGGTCTCATTCTGAAAAAGGGAACGATCGTAGATTCTACGATTATAGCAGCTCCATCTTCCACGAAAAACGAGGAAAAGAAGCGTGATCCCGACGCCCATCAGACAGAGAAGCGAGAAGATGCCAAAGTACGAAACAAATCCGGCAAGAAGATTCGGTATGAGATCAACCGTCGCCCCAGCCAAATGCGCAAGCTCAGCAAAAGCGGTCAGTACAAGGCCAAGAAGCGGGAACACGCAAAGTCCTCTGTACGGGCCAAGGTAGAACATGTTTTCGGTGTTGTAAAGGGACTTCTTAAATTCAAGA
>Ga0310697_10003126_pt1 | contig 16948 bp, 11 predicted proteins | sample 172DNAGHGlowgp2_FD_203883 | JGI IMG/M metagenome (GOLD analysis project Ga0310697, IMG submission 203883) | Sheep rumen microbial communities from Palmerston North, Manawatu-Wanganui, New Zealand - 1728 DNA GHGlow gp2 (v2) (version 2) | ecosystem: Host-associated > Mammals > Digestive system >... | reverse complement strand
TGTTCGAAAAGACTGAATTCAATCATGTCAAGGAACGATTTGGTCCCCTCATTCCGGGGCTTTTTGATTAATATTTAACTCGTCCCGATTTTAACGGGACACTAATGAAGGGAAATGGTCAGAATTGGATAATGTTGATATTCTATCATTGGCAAGACCATTAAAAATGTTCTTCGATCAAATAAAAAATAGGTACATAGCCTATAAAGGAAAGAATGTTAAGTCTATGTTTGAAGTTCTCAATGTTTTTAATAAGCTTGAGAAACAGAAAATACCTATCGGCTCATTCTTAGTTGTCTATGGCGCAGGAGGCTCAAAAACTTGTGCAGCATATATGAAGGTGGATAGTGAAATAGTCATAGATCAAACTCTCTATTATTATATTGCGGACACAGAAGATGAAGCGATATTTATGACTGCGTTGTTGAATAGCAATTCCATCGAAAAGGTGAATGCTGCATATCAAGCTCAGGGGCAATTTGGTAAAAGGCATATTCATACGTTGCCTGCAGACTCCATTCCTGCATTTGATTACGACAACCAAATTCATGTAGAATTGGTTTCCATTACAAAATCATTAATGAGATCATTGAATGGGAAAACACCAACGGACAAATTGGATCCTAACAAAGGTCCTGTTGCAACCCGAAGGAAGGCTATTAATAAGATACTTGTTGGGCTTCCTGAATACGATTTCTATGAAGAACTTTGCATGAAAATAATCACAGAACATTAATCACCTTATCAAGATTGACAATAGAGCAAATAAACCCACTGATTTTCAGCAGTAATGCCGATTGTCAATGGGCTTATTGTTCCCTAAATAGAACCCACAATCCATGATGTAGCGTTAGATTGTAGATAGGAATCTAAAAGTAGTTTGATTTCAAACCATTATCATATAAAAGTTTATGCGATTTATATGTGTTTTGGGTTTTGAACCTACCATAATGCTGAATTAGGCCAAACAATCTGTAAAGGGGGTCAGATGTCGGGGAACTTGAGGGCAGCAACTTCCATCATGCGCGATATGTCGAAATAGAATCCCTCGGCGCTCCTGCCGGCGACGGGCTGTACCTTGATGTAGTCGATGCCACCGTCGAGGGTCTCGTGCTCGGTGGCGACAAAGCCCAAGAAGTTGATGATATTGTACTCATGCTCGGGGGCGATGACGACCCAGGGTTCCTCTTTGGTGCCGCGTCCGCTGGACATGATGGCGGCGATGAGGCGGTCGAGGCGGTACTGGCAGACGGCAGCCCGGGCATGTTTTTTCTTCTCCTTGAGGACATAGATGTAGAAGTTCATCTGGTTCAGGTCGAACATGTTGTCGTTGAGCGACTTCTCGGCATACTTCTCGATGCTGTCACACTCGGCTCGTGAATGAGGCTGCCTGTAGTAGAGGTCTTCCACCACGTTAGCGAAAATGCTCTCGCGGAAGGGGTTGTAGTCCTCCTGGAAGGTGTAGCCATAGTAGAAATTGCGCCAAGCCTCGATCGACAGTGTGGTGTCGTTGCTGGTGTAGGCTTTCATCAGCTTGGGGTAGTAATAGACGTTCTTGGGGTCTTCAATTACCTGCTTGACGTGGTCAAAATCCACTTTCTTGATGGCGAACTTGCTGGGCTCGGGACGCCTGGGTGAGCTCTGTTGAGCCTGTGCCCAAGAGCTGATGCCCATCGTGAGCACCATGGCAAGCAAGAGGATGTATCTGTTGTATCGTTTCATTCTGTTTCTTATTAGCCTTTAGCTATTTTACTCCTGACTTAGTCGATGACTACTCCCATCACGGCGATGCACACGATGGACACGGCGACGATGGCAGGCAGGCACTTGGCCTTGAAGTAGTGCCAGAACATCGTGGATGGGTTGAGCATCCACTTGCCTGCCGGTGTGCGGCTATAGGCCAGCTGCCCCATGGCTGCTCCCAGGATGACACCGAGGAGCATGATGCGCGGTGCAAGCATGATGCCCAGCATGCCACCAGCCATGGCCGTGAAGCCAATGTACAGGTTACTGGAGCGGTTGCCGTCAGGTTCTCCTCTGGGCAAGAGGTAGAACAGGGCGACGACGAGGAGCGTGGCGATGCCCCAGAAGACGAAGGTCATCGTGGGCACAGCGATATAGTAGCTCCAGTGCATGAGCAGCAACCCGACGAATGCGGGCACTGCAGCCACCCATCGGGGCCACAGCACCAATGCCAACGCCACAATGAGGCAGATGACACCCGCTGCGAGTAGTATGTACTGAGTCAACATCTTATTATATAAACACGTTTTTGTGCCGTTTTATTGTCCTGGTGCGGTTGATTATTTCGCTTCGTCGGCAGGTCGGCCGTTGTAGGGCGGTGGCGTGTTGGTTGTTGGCTGTTCGCTGGTCGGTTTGATGTCGCTGGGATAGGCGACGCGTGCGTGATAGGCCGTGCGCAGGCGCTCAATGAACAGTTTCTTCACCGTCTCCACATCGCGGAAACTGATGGGCGTCTCGCGCAGGAGTCCGTCGGCGACTTGGTTGTCGATGACCTTGTTGACCATGGCGCTGATGGATTCCTCGCTGTGGTCGCTCAGGCTCTTGGTGGCAGCCTCACAGGCATCTGCCATCATCAGGATGGCAGCCTCCTTGGTCTGCGGGTTGGGCCCGGGGTAGGTAAAGGGAGCCGGATCAACTTCGGCGTCGGGGCTGGCCTCTTTGGCCTTGTAGTAGAAATAGCGAGTGACACCCTTGCCGTGATGCTGGGCGATGAGGTCCTTGATGACCTTAGGCAAATTGGCCTCCTCGGCCAACTTGAGTCCGTTGGCGACATGATCGATGACGATCTTGGCGCTGTCCTCGGGTCTGACAAGATGGTCATGTGGGTTCTCTCCGACCTGGTTCTCGGTGAAGAATGCCGGATTCATCGTCTTGCCGATGTCGTGGTAGAGCGCTCCGGCACGTACGAGCTGCATATTGGCGCCGATCTTGAGGGCTGCCTCGCCACCCAGGTTGGCCACTTGCAGCGAGTGCTGGAAGGTGCCCGGACAGTTGGTGGAGAGTTTGCGCAGCAGCGGGTTGTTGATGTCGGCGAGCTCAAGCAGTGTCATTGTGGAAGTAAAGCCGAACGCTTTCTCGATAATGGGAATGATCAAGAAGGCGACAAAGAGAATCACACAGTTGACCAGGAAGAACCTGAAGTAATACATCTCTATCTTGCCCAGGTCGCCCTCGTTGATGAGCGTCATGGCGACGTAGGTGATGCAGTAGGCCAGGAAGATGAGGAAGGCACACCGCACCAGCTGGTTGCGCTTGGTCAGTTCCTTGACCGACACGATGGCGATGATACCTGCCAGGAACTGCATGATGATGAACTCGGCCTGGTGGGCGCTGGCAATCAGCGAACAGATGAGCACGGTGACGATATGGACAAAGAACGACGTGTGGTCATCAAAGAACGATGATACAATCACGGGAACCAAGCCAAACGGGATGACGTACAGCAGGTTGTACTTGAACTTGACGCACAGGAACACGGCGATGACAAACACTGTGATCAGCGAGATGAGGAATATCATGCGGCGCAGGTTTGAGAAAACCTGATTGCGCAGGAGTTTCATGAAGAAGTAGAACGCCAGCATGAGCGTTGCGACGATAAGTATCTGCCCCAGCAGATTGAGTGTCTCATCGACATTGCGCTGCTGGTTGCGTCGTTCCAGCTCATGGCGGTAACTCTCGATGGCCGAAGCCTTGTGGGGCGTGACAATTTCACCCCCTCGGATGATGGCTTCGCCAGCCTGGACCGTGCCAGGGGAGCGTAGCGCGTTGCGCAAGTCCTCACCCAGCCATTTCTCATTCTCCTCGGTATCGACCATCATGTTGGGAACGAGGTAATCGTTGATGTTGACAGCCTTGAGCGCCTCCTGGATGGCTGCGTTGCCTCGCAGTGAATCGGTCAGCCAGGCATAGGCTTGGGATTGCGTCTTGATGTTGGTGGCATCGACGACCTGTAGCTCGTTGTTGCCCACCATGAAGCGTAACTGCTTGCCAGTGCGGATGTCGTTGGCAGCGTCATTGACAACAATGCCGTCTTCGTAGAGTTTGTCCACGGCCTGCAGGAGCGCTTGACTGCCGGGACGGCCCATCACGGCGCGAGCCAGGAGGGCACGTTTCACTTCACCCTTCTGCCTGTCGAGCTTGTAGATCTTGGCAAAATTCTTGTTCACGCTGTCGGTGATGTGCTCGCGTGTCGCCTCGTCCAGCTCGATGTCGAACTGGAAGTCGGCCTCCAGCATGGGGTGCTGCCAGGGTTTGCCCACCTCAAAACTTGGCACCTGGTTGTTCTCGCGGCTGAAGAACAGCGTCACGGCGATGAGCACGACCGACAGCACTATCAGCGCTGCGATGAAGTATTTATTCTTCTTCTGTTTCATAACGTTGTCAATGGAGGGTGGTTTAACGGTTTTAACTCATGCGATTGGCATTGTTCACGCCCTTGACCTTCTTGATCTCGCGGCAGAGGTTAGTGACCACCGAGGCGTCGCTGACCAGCACCTCGAGCTCACAAGTGAACACGCCCTCGTCGGAGGTCACATTCATCCGCTTCATGTTGATGGACATGTTGGTCGAGATGATGTTTACGATGGACTGCAGGATGCCTTTCTGGTCGATGCCCTCGATGCGGATGGTCGCCTGGAAACTGTCGGTGTGAGCCTCCCATTGGGTCTGCAGCAGGCGTGATCCCTGGCTGGCCTTGAGGCGTGCCAGGGTGGGGCAGTCGATCTTGTGGACGACCACGGTGTTGCTCTTGGTGAGGAAGCCAACGGTGTCGTCACCCGGGATGGGATGACAGCAGGACGCTATCTGGTAGTTGCTCTTGCCGTCGCGAGTGGTGAGATGATAGACGGCCTTGGTGTCAATAGCCGTGCCGGCATCCTGGGTGCTGGGCTTGGGCTGTTCCTTGCCCTTGAAGGGGTTGCGGCGCCACCAGTTGAATCGTGCGCTCTGGGTCTTCTTGGTAACCATCTCCTCGTTGAGGGCGATCTCGTTGTTGCCGATCATGTGGAAGAGTTCTTCCTTGTTGCTGGCATTCTGGCGTGAGATGGCTTGAGAGAGGACCTCGTTGCTGAAGGCGATGTTGTGCTGCTCCAGGAATTCCATGAAGCGTTTCTCGCCCTCCTCGATGGTGAGTCGGCGCTGGTGGCGCATAGCCTGGCGCAGACGGGTCTTGCCCTTGGCGGTGACGACAAACTTCTCCCACTCGGCCTTAGGCGTCTGGGTGTTGCTGCTGAGGATTTCTACCTGGTCGCCACTGGCGAGCTTGTAGGACAAGGGCCTGAGTTTGTGGTTGACCTTGCCGGCGATGCAGTGGGTACCCAAGTCGGTGTGGAGCGTGAACGCCAAGTCGAGGATGGTCGCCCCCTTGGGCAGGGTGATGGTTTCCCCCTTGGGGGTGAACACGACAATCTCGCTGGCAAAGAGGTTGAGCTTGATGGTGTCCATGAAGTCGATGGCGTTGGGCTCCGGATCCTTGAGGATGTCGGTGATGGTAGTGAGCCAGTTGGAGAGTTCCTCTTCTTCCTCGCCCTCGCCGATCTTGTATTTCCAGTGTGCAGCGAAGCCGCGCTCGGCAATGTCGTCCATCCTGCGGCTACGTATCTGCACCTCTACCCAGTTACCGTCGGGTCCCATGACGGTGACGTGCAGCGCCCGGTACTTGTTCACCTTGGGCGTCGTCAGCCAGTCGCGCACGCGGTCGGGGTGCTTGGTATAGACCTCGGTGACCTCGTTGTAGATGTTCCAGCAGATGCGTTTCTCGGCGCTCTCGTCGTCGCACTCGAACACGATGCGCGCGGCATAGAGGTCATAAACCTCATTGAAGGGGATGCGCTTGTTCTGCATCTTGTTCCAGATCGAGTAGCAGGACTTGACGCGGGTGAAAAATTCATACTTTAGTCCCATGTTGTCGAGTCGCTCACGGATAGGTGCAGAGAAGCGGGCAAACAACTCGTTGCGGCTCTCCTCGCTCGCCGAGATCTGATCCTTGATGCGTTGATACTCGGCGGGATGGTTGTACTTGAAGCTCAGGTCCTCCAACTCGGTCTTGATGGCATACAGGCCGAGGCGATGGGCCAGCGGGGCATAGACATAGAGCGTCTCGCCGGCAATCTTGTATTGCTTGTTGGCAGGCATGGACTCGAGGGTGCGCATGTTGTGCAGGCGGTCGGCCATCTTGATGAGCACCACGCGGATGTCCTCGTTCATGGTGAGCAGCAGTTTGCGGAAGTTCTCGGCTTGCAGCGAGGCCTTGTCGCCAAAGATGCCACCCGAAATCTTGGTCAGTCCGTCCACGATGCGTGCAATCTTGGTACCGAACTGTGCATCGATGTCCTCGACAGTATAATCGGTGTCCTCGACGACGTCGTGGAGCAAGGCGGCACTGATGCTCGTAGAGCCCAGGCCGATTTCCTGAATCACGATGGTCGCCACGGCGATGGGATGCATGATATAGGGTTCGCCAGAGCGGCGGCGAATGCCCTTGTGGGCATCGCGGGCAAACTTGAATGCCTTGTCAATAATCTCCACTTTCTTGCGGTGATTGCTTGAAAGATAGATATTTAACAAGTTCTGGTAGGCCTGATTGATCATCTGGTCTTCCATCTCAGGGGTTATGTTGTTGTTCTGCATCATGGGTCGCATATTTTTATTTAAACTACAAAGGTACAAAAAAGTTGTCAGTTTCTGGTTTCCAGTTTTCAGTTTTTTTCATTGGGGTATCATCAAGAAGTCCACCAGGAATGGAAGCGCCTGCGCTTCTCACTCCTGGTGGCTTAGTCAAGGCGAGGCTCTATGCGCCTCACTTTCTTATCCTTGTCCCTGGCTGTCGGGGCGGACACCGAGGGCTGGAGAGGTGACGTTAAGGTTGCGTCGCCAGTTGCTGGTGGGGGTATGTAGCCAGACGTAGCCCTGCTTGATGTCTATCTCGTTGGCAGAGTCGATGCCCTGCGGCAGGCGCAGGATGGCGCGCACGCGGCCGTTCTGGTCACACACCTGGATGCCCAGGTTGGTGACTGCCCACAGGTTGCCGTCTCCGTCGAAGGTGATGGTCTGGATGTCGAGCGGCTGGCTGTCGTCGTTGTGCAGCCAGTAGAACGGTTCGCCATAGGAGGGCTTCCCGTCATGGAGCAAGTATTGCCACACGGTGTTGCCCGGCTTGTCGGGGATGATGGCGATATTGGTCAGGTCGGGGTAGATGATGCGGGTCACAGGTTTGCCCTCAGTGCCATTACCGATTTTTTCCCAGCCGATGTCATCAGTGCCAAGCAGATTCTTCAGGAAATCGTTCTGTGTCTCTCCCACAGTGAGTGCCGCTGGCCAGTCGCGCCACATCCACGTCATCACTTGGGAAAAAATCTCGGTGGAGCGTTTCACGTTGTGGCCGCCGTCGCTCCAGTCACACTGCACATCGTAGCCTGCAAACTGCAAGGCGCTTGCCAGCATCTGGTTGCCCTCGTACCAATGGCCGAACAGCGGATTCCAGGCATCGTTAGAGCCGTCCTGGATGAAAATGCGCAGGGGTATCGGCTCGGTCTTGCGCACCAATGCCTGCAGGTCGTTGCCGCCACGCATGGCGACAAAGGTGCCCACGCCGGTAAATACTTTGCCGAATAGGTCGGGGCGGTGCCAGGCAGCGTTGAATGCCGCGATGCCGCCGCTGCTCAGTCCGAAGATCATACGGTCCTCGGGGCGGGGAGACAGGCGGATGGGTTTGCCCCGCCGCGTTTTCATCTGTTCGACGAGGGGCAGGACCTCGGTCTCCAGGAAACTGGCGAATAGCCCCGTCGTGCTGTCGAACTCGTAGCAGCGGTTGTAGCGTAGTACGGTGCCCTCGGCGTCCTTGATGATGCCAGGTTGCAGGAACACGCCGATGGTGCAGGGCATCTTGCCGGCACTGATGAGCGAGTCCATGACCTCGGGGGCATTGCAGAGCACGCCGTCAAGGCCTACATAGAGTGCTGCAGGTCGCTTGCCATCGTACTGGTCGGGTACATAGACTTGGAAGGTGTGGACCGTGCCAGGATAGATGGTGGACTTGTCCAGCGTGCCGTCGATGAGCGTGTGCCCCGCCGATGCAGCGAGGGCTGCCACGGCGAGTATCGTCAATACTAATAATCTTCTTTTCGTTATCATAACATCCTGGGTTTTCAGCTGCAAACTTACTAAAAACGTCTCAACCCCGCAAGTGTATCACTACCACGAATTGGCCAAAGTGTAAAAATATTTTACACTTTTGCTTATAATTGCCTCAATTTGTTGTTTTTTATTAGAATTGGTTTGCTTAATCAATGAAGTATTCAATAAATTTGCCATCAGCAGTCAAACGCCAGTAACTGCAATAATGAACATACTATTAACTGATATAATTCATCTACAACAATGAAACAAAAAGTCCTTTTAACACTTGTGGCGCTCATGGCCACACTCACCGCTTTGGCCCAAGAAGAGTATGATATTGGCGTTGATGGCATCATCTACCACATCAATGGAGACGTGGCGATAGTGACCGGCAACTACGCTCCAAGTGAAGATCTCACGATTCCCGAGTCAGTTTACGTTGACTTTGAAGACATGTCATATCCGGTCATCTATATCGAGGGCTATGCGTTTAATAGGTGTAAGACGCTGAAGAGCTTGACAATTGGTGACGCCCTTATCGGCATCGGTAATTACGCGTTCTCTGAATGCACTAATCTGACAAGTCTGACTATCGGTAATTCGGTTACCTCTATCGGTGAATATGCGTTTAATTTCTGTAGTGCTCTGACGAGTCTGACTATCGGTAATTCTGTTACTGCTATCGGTAGTCGTGCCTTCTGCGCATGCTCTGGCTTGACAAGCGTGAGAATTCCCGATTCCGTTACCTCAATCGGCAGCGGTGCGTTTAGCGGATGCACCGGTCTAGCGGATGTCACCATTGGTAACTCGGTCACCTCAATCGGGGATGCAGCATTTAACGGATGCCGCGGGCTGACGAGTGTAGTTATCCCCAACTCGGTCATTTCCATTGGAGAGCTTGCGTTCTGTAGGAGCACGAGTTTGACGAATGTGACCATTGGCAACTCAGTCGCTTCAATCGCGCGTGGCGCGTTCGATGGCTGTAATCTGAAGAACCTGACCATTCCGAAGTTTGTCACCTCCATCGGTTCTCGTGCGTTCACCAGCAATGCCCTTTTGATGACTATTATGGTAGAGAATGGTAATCCCGTCTATGATTCCCGCGATAACTGCAATGCCATCATCGAAACATCAAGCAATAAGTTGATTGCGGGTTGCAGCAACACCGTCATCCCGAACACCGTCACTACCATCGGTGATTATGCGTTCATTAATGAGCTTTATTCTTACGTGAGGATACCCAGTTCTGTCACGTCCATTGGTGAAGATGCATTCGGTGGTTGTTGGATAAGAAGCGTGATCTGTCTTGCCGTAATTCCGCCTGTAATTGACAGCAATTTATTCATTAATGGATCGACAAACATGGGCTCTCCACTATGCGTTCCTATTGCTTCGGTTTCGGCTTATAGGGAAGCGGTCGGTTGGAGGTTCTTTAGTAACGTTTATGGCCTGGGCGACATGAACGGGGACGAGAGGTTGAGTATCATCGATGTGACGGGACTGATTACCCAGTTGTTGCAAGGCGGCGAGGACATTCCGGCTTACTGCGACGTGAATGGCGATGGCAAGTTCAACGTCAGCGACGTGACTGTCCTTATTGATTTATTGCTGAATAGCGATTGAGGTTCTGCCGTTTTAGGCCACGCCAAGTCGAGGCTCTACACTCAGCAACATTAATTCTTAGATAAAGCAAGCGTGCGCTCCCCAGACTGGGAACGCACGCTGTGTTAGTGTTATAGAATTTGGTTTGTTGTCGTTTAGAGGACACGGCAGGCGCCGACGTAGCGGCGGCTGTAGTAGGACTCGGTGTTCTTGCTCTCGGTCACACCGCTGCTGCAAGCCGAGTGGATGAAGTGGAAAGTGTTGTCCTCGTTGACCTTGGTGACGATGCCCACGTGGCCCACACCACCACGACCGGAACGGCCCTGGAAGAACACGAGGTCGCCAGGCTGCAGGTCATTCTTCTTGACGCGCACGCCATCGCTGATCTGGCCACGAGATGAGCGGTCGAGCTCAATACCGAAGCGCCTGAACACATAGCTGGTGAAACCCGAGCAGTCAAAGCCACGGGGAGATGATGCACCATAACGATAGGGCGTACCGCGGAAACGGTAAGCGTACTTAATCACTTGGTCAACGATGTTGTTGCGACTGTTTTGCTCGAGCTGTTCGAGTACGGTGCCCTGCTTACGCGTCTCAAGACGCTGAGCCTGGGCGGTAAAACCTGTAAAGGTGATTGCTAAAAGAATGAATAATGCCGATAAACTTATTTTACTCTTAATAAAACTCATAATAAATCATTTATTGGACTGGAAAATCCGCTCATCGTCGGCTTTTTCGTTAAGGGCATCGAGAACGATTTCAATGCCGTACGCCCAGGTTTGCGATGGCAAAGGTACTCCAACCCTGTAACCCGACCAAACATCTTAAACACTTGTAAACATTTAGCAAAAATGGCGATTTTTACAAAATGTTCCACGCAATTCCCCTAATAATGGGGCCTCACGGCAGGCTGGAATGTTTAAATTTTGGAAATGAAAAATGAAAAAGTTTACACTTTTTAACAATAAATGGCATCCTATAAGATTTATTTTTTGGATTTTTTCCACAAAAACTAGCCATCAAGCACAAAAAATCGGCCTCCAAAATTGCAAAATGCAATCGTCAATGCCGATTTTATGAAAAAAGTGGTTTTTGGATGTTTTTTGAGGGGTGTAGAGACCCCTTCCTCCGTGGAACAATTACAGTTTTAACTTTGCCGGTAATCACTGCGTTTTCCACGGGGTCACAGTGAGGTCAGGAGCCCCCCTGTGTGTTTCTAATTGGTGATGATGTATCCGCCGCCGCTGGGCATGACATGATACTGTCGCATTCCCACCTTGTTCTTGATGGCGACACCACTCAGTGGTGCACCGGCGCCCATGAGCGGGTCGAAGTGGGAACCGCAGCGGGGACAGACTGCTTGAAAGTTGTCGGCGCTGATTGACAGAACAATGTCTTGCTTGATCTCGACGGGACACGACAGGTCATAGGCTAACGGTCCATCAATACCCATCATGAGTAACACACCACCGTAGCCGGTGTAAGTGTTCACGTTGTAGGGGAAGTTGGCAGGCAGATTCTTGTCGCGATTGAAGATGCGGAAGTCTCCCATGCCGCTCACGCCGTAGGTATTCCACAGGGCAAAGTTGCCCAGGTCGATGCGCACGCCGAAGTTGGGCACCGATTTGTTGTCGATGTGATCACAAGCGCTGGCTGTTACCAGCAACAGGAGGGCAGCGAATGCCCGAATCATCTGGTGAAATTTCATTCTATAGCTCATTATTATAGGCAATGATATGGCTGCCTTCCCTAGCCACTTGTTTTTAATGCGAAATTCACGAATTCAACAAATTGCACTAAAAATTTTCAATAAATTCGTGAAATTGGGCTAATTAGCTAAGTTAGCATTAGCTCCGCAGGGTCTAGGTCGTCTGCGATATCATTTCATTATTTTATCTTATTAACGTAAAAAATGGTCATTTGATTGTAAATGTTCCCAGAAAACTGTAATTTTGCATCGGTAAAACACTATTTAGGCTAGGCATGGAACCTCTATTTTCCATCATTACCGTCACGTGGAATGCTGCCGAAGTGATTGCACCTACACTGGAGAGCGTGCAGCGGCAGACGAGCAGTGACTATGAGATGCTCATCATCGATGGCGCGTCGACCGATGCTACGCTCAAGATTGTGCGTGGTGCATCCATCGCGTCGTTGCGTGTCTTCAGTGAGCCCGATGGCGGCTTGTATGATGCCATGAACAAGGGCATAGCCCGGGCTCGTGGGCAATACTTGATCTTCCTGAATGCCGGAGATGCCTTTGCCAGTGACACGGTACTGGCTAGACTGGCGATGCTGACTGCGGACAGTCCCGGAGTCATCTATGGCCAGACGCAGCTGGTGGATGCCGACCGTGAGGTGGTAGGCAGTCGTCACTTGAGAGCGCCCAAGCGCTTAACCGTCAACAGTTTCCTTAATGGCATGGTGGTGTGTCACCAGGCTTTTGTCGTCAGGCGTGACCTGGCGCCCGAATATGACTTGAAGTACAAGTTGAGTGCCGACTATGACTGGTGCATCCGTGTGCTGAAGAAGTCCCCAGCCAATGCTTATGCCGGTCCAGCTCCCATTATCAGTTACCTTGCCGACGGCATGACCACGCGCCATCATCGGGCCTCGTTGTGGGAGCGTTACCGCATCATGTGCCACCATTACGGCACGGGGCGTGCCACGATGGCGCATCTGGGATTTATCCCCCGCTACCTGAAGCGTCGCCTGCGCGGCAGTGCTAATAGGCAGTAAGCTTTTAGCTTTTAGCCGTTAGCCTTTAGCGATTAGCCTTTAGCTGTTAGCAGAATGGACGCGATACCTTTGAACCTTTAACGATAGACTCAGAATATGACCGATAAGAAGAAATCAGGAAATATCATTACCCGCAACTGGCGACGGTTCAAGACCTGGTACAAGGGTTTGTACCGTGGTCGTCCTTGGTGGATGAAGACCCTCGCAGCCATCGGGACCTTCATCGTCCTGTTCCTGCTCTACCTTCTTGCCGTCGATGTCAACTTCTTGTGGCTCTTCGGCAAGTCGCCCAGCACCTATAGCATCATGCATCCTCGCAATCCCGAGGCGAGCTACCTGTATAGTGCTGACGGCAAGACCATCGGCAAGTACTATGACGAGAATCGCACGCCTGTATCCTATGACTCGATCAACCCGCAGTTCTTCAAGGTGCTCATCGACACCGAGGATGAGCGATTCTACCATCACCACGGCATCGACTTCAGCGGTCTGGGCGCAGCTGCCAAGGATATGGTGCTGCACGGCAGGCCCCGTGGGGCAAGCACCATTACCCAGCAGCTGGTGAAGAACATGTTCCGAACCCGCAGTGACTACTCGACGGGTCTGCTGGGTTATATTCCAGGCGTGAAGATGCTCATCATGAAGAGCAAGGAGTGGATCATCGCCACCAAGTTGGAGCTGTTCTACAGCAAGGAGGAGATCCTCGAGATGTATGCCAACACGGTCGACTTCGGCAGCAACGCCTTCGGTATCAAGACGGCTGCCAATACCTATTTCAAGACCACACCTCGCAACCTCAAGATTGAGGAGAGTGCAGTGCTCGTGGGTCTGCTCAAGGCTACCAGCACCTATAATCCCCGTATCAATCCCAAGAACAGCCTCAGGCGCCGCAACCAGGTGCTGAAGAACATGGTGGAGCATGGCGACCTGACCCAGGCACAGTATGACTCGATCTCCTCGCTGCCCATCGACCTGAAATATACGCTCGAGGCCAACTATGACGGTGTGGCTCCTTACTTCCGCGAGGCGGTAGCCCGCGAGATTGAGGACATTGCCAAGGCTCGGGGCCTGAAACTTGACCTGGAGCGTGACGGTCTCAAGATTTACACCACGCTGGACAGCAAGATGCAGGAGTATGCCGAGCAGGCGGTGAGCGAGAAGATGAAGGTCGTGCAGCAGAACTTCAAGAGTCACTGGGGAACTCAGGACTGCTGGCTTGACGACAACAACCAGCCCATCGCAGGCTTCGTCGAGGACAAGGCGCGCAACACGCCCATCTATCATGAGTTGCTTGCCCGCTATCCCAATGACCTGGACTCGGTGAACTATTACATGAACCAGCCTCACATGGTGCACCTGTTTGACTATGAGAATGACTCGCTCTATATGGAGATGAGTTCGTTGGACTCGGTGCGCTACATGTTGCACTTCATGCACTGCGGCTTCATCGCCATGGAGCCGGGCAACGGTCACGTCAAGGCTTGGGTGGGCGATGTGGACTTTGACACATGGAAGTATGACAAGGTGCGTGCCAAGCATCAGCCAGGCTCGACCTTCAAGCTCTTTGTCTACGCTATGGCGATGGAGCGGGGGCTCGTTCCCTGTGATCGCAGGCTTGACGAGTATATCGACACCCTTGTATATAATGAGGACAAGCAGGAGATGGAGCACTGGCGTCCGACCAATGCCAACGGCACCTTCAGCGGCGCCGAAATGACGCTGCGCGGCGCCTTTGCCCAGAGTATCAACAGCGTCACCGTGCGTGTTGCCACCGAGGTCGGTTTCAGCGAAATCGCCCAGCTTGCCCGCGACATGGGCATCAAGTCGCCGTTGGAGCCCAAGCCTGCCCTGTCGCTAGGAGCCAGTGATGTGGACTTGATGGAACTGGTCAATGCCTATTGCACTGTGGTCAACGACGGTAAGATGCACGACCCGGTCATCGTGACCCGCATCGTGGACCGTGACGGCAAGGAGATTTACCATGCCCCCGACCATCAGAAGCAGGCGATGTCCTACCGCTCTGCATGGCTCATGCAGCAGATGCTCATGGCGTGCCGCACCGACGCCGGTGGAACAGCCATGGCGCTCAACGGCTACGTTACCCGTCCCCTCTATGACGTGGACCTGGGTGGCAAGACTGGCACCAGCAACCGCCACGCCGATGCCTGGTTTGTCGCTGTCTCGCCAGGTCTGGTGTGCGGCTCATGGGTGGGCGGCGAGTATCGCCAGATCCACTTCCGTTGGGGTGCTCTGGGACAGGGCAGCAAGACGGCGTTACCCATCTGCGGCCGCTTCCTGCAACTCGTGTTGAGCGATCCACAGTTCCAGCGCTATCACCAGCGCTTCCAGCCCTGCAAGGAGCCCATCAATGCCGACCTGTATTCGGGTTGCTCATCGATTGCTCCGGTCGAGGAGTTTGACTCGACGATGCTGTTCAATGAGGATAGCCTCGCCATTCCCTTGACCGACGATTTCAACCCCGACGAGAAACTCGAGGATACTCCCACTGTCCCCGACTCGGTATAATCTTTTACGACAGACGATTTAATGACCGGACCAATTTGTTTTGGTCCGGTTTTTTGTCGCTGTAGTCCCTGAAGTGTAAAATAATTAGACAGTATAGTGTATGATTTTTTGACATCTTGTGTTTTTATGCCGGGAACAGTTGTAATAGAAGACTGTGGTCATGTAATTTCGCATTGAAATTAATGATTAACTAATAACGTTTACGACTATGAAAAAGATTTTACTTTTAACACTGCTGATGGTGCTAACGTGCATCACCGCGTCTGCCGATTGGATTAAGGTGGACGGTATTAATTACTACACTAACGGTAATGAGGCTATTGTAAGTAATAACAGAGATATCTCTGGTGACGTGATCATACCTGAGACCATCACCTACAATTATAGCACCTATACCGTCACAGGTATCGGCAGCGGGGCATTTGACGGATGCGAAGGCTTGACCAGCATCGTCATTCCAAACACTGTCACGAGTATTGGTTATTGTGCATTCAGTGAGTGCAGTGCTCTTACCAGCGTTGATATTCCGAACTCTGTCATTACTATCGGTGAGAGGGCGTTCTATGAATGTGTTGATGAGTGTTGGTTTGAAGGTGGTGGCGAAGAGCAAACTGGTCTGAAAAGTGTTACTATCGGCAACTCTGTCACGACAATTGGCAGAGAAGCCTTTGCATCATGTATCTTTCTTGAGAATCTCGTCATGGGCGACTCTGTCACAACAATTTGTGATGAAGCATTCGAACACTGTATAAGCATGAAGAGTTTTGACTTCCCTAATACCCTTACTTCAATTGGGAAAGGTGCATTTAGATACTGCTATAGTTTGACCAACATTGATATCCCTGAATCCGTCATCACTATCGGTGAAGAAGCGTTCTATCAATGCTATATAGATAATAGTGGCGCGATTGATGACGGTTGGGATTTGTTTCCTGAGCCAACAGGACTCACCAGTGTCACAATCGGCAACTCTGTTGAGATGATAGGTGAAAAGGCGTTTTATGATTGCCATCTGCTGAAGGACGTTACTATCGGCGACCCCGCCACCTCGATAGACAATCCTGCCACTGTCATTGGTGCTGAATCTTTTTATGGCTGCTACTGCTTGGAAAATCTTATTATAGGTAACTCGGTCACCAATATTGGTGATTATGCTTTCTCGGGATGTTATGTTGATGAAGATGACTGTCCGTTTGATCCGAATCTTTTTGACGGAAAAGCAGGGCTTACCAGTGTCATTATCGGCAACTCGGTTACCGCTATTGGCAACGGCGCATTCGGTGGTTGCCGTTTGCTGAGGGAGGTCTCCATGGGTAACTCGGTCACGACAATTGGCGAATATGCATTTTCTGATTGTGATTCGTTGAGGGATGTAACTTTTAGCAACTCTCTTACCACCATCGGAGATTATGCTTTCAATTACTGTTGGAATTTGAACTCCCTTGATTTACCCAGTTCCCTTATAACGATTGGTGACGGGGCGTTTTATTATTGCTATGCCTTATCGAGTGTTGATATCCCTAATTCTGTTATTAGTATTGGAGATGAGGCATTTTGTAATTGTGGTTTAGAAGCTGGATATTTTGGTGATCACTATTTTGAAGGAATGGGCCTGACTAGTGTTACCATCGGCAATTCTGTTACTACTATTGGCAAGGAGGCTTTTGCTTACTGCTGCCGACTGAAAAATGTGGCATTTGGCGAATCTGTTAGTCAAATTGGTGAAGGGGCATTTTGGGGTTGTTTCAGCCTGAATAGTATAACTGTGGCAAATGCTAACCAGGTGTTGGATTCCCGTGACAATTGCAATGCTGTAATTGAAACCTCAACCAACACATTGATATTAGGATGCAAGGGAACGATAATCCCAAATACTGTCGCTAAAATTGGCGACAGTGCCTTTTATGGGTGTGACTTCAATAGCAATAGCATTGTTATTCCA
>Ga0310697_10003123_pt1 | contig 16956 bp, 16 predicted proteins | sample 172DNAGHGlowgp2_FD_203883 | JGI IMG/M metagenome (GOLD analysis project Ga0310697, IMG submission 203883) | Sheep rumen microbial communities from Palmerston North, Manawatu-Wanganui, New Zealand - 1728 DNA GHGlow gp2 (v2) (version 2) | ecosystem: Host-associated > Mammals > Digestive system >... | reverse complement strand
CGTCGTTGTAAATTTCATCGTCGCCGTCGCCCGCGTCGATTGAAACTTCCGCGCCGTAATTTTTGACGACGTCGGAGCCGTTGCCCGCCGAAATGTAAACGTCTGCGCCGCTGTTGGTCAAGGTGTCGGCGTCGTTGCTGCCCGTCATGTTCACGGTGTCCCAATAGTTCGTCGCGAAGTTCGTATCGTCGACGGCAACATTTTCGTAGTAGGTGTCGTATTCGAAGGTCGTATCGGACGCCTGTTTTGCAAAGTAGCGCATGAAGATGTAGCCGCCCGGATAAACTTCGTAAAGACTGTCGGTGAACGTCGGTTGCAATATTTTTTGGAAGGTTTCGCTGTCCTTTGCCAAGACGATGAGGTCGTAGCGGCGTTCGTCGTCGATTCCGTGAATCAGCTCTGCGGTGCCGCCTTCCTTTAAAAAGTTCGGCAGGTCGTAGAAGTAATTGACGTTGGACGCCATGAGCCCGTGAACCAATTCATGAACAAGTGTCCTGTCAAGTTGCATGCCGTCTGCGGTCGTGCCGTGGCGGTCGGAGGTGTCAACATCATTAAACCAAGCCATGTTCACGCACAGCACGCGCGATTCCCATTCCTTGCCGCTTTCGGTGTCGAAGGCGACGTAAGCCAATGTACCCGCATGGTCGCCGTCCGTGTCGTTGATGAACTTCAGCTTAAGGCGGGCGTTGGTCGTGTCGGCGTCGGTATAGGAGTAGCCGAAGCTTTCTTTAATCAGCAACAGCGATTCGCGAATCCACCAGCTGTAAAGCCCTTGCACGATGTATTGCTGTGATGCGGTGAGTAAACTTTTATCGGGTATGCCGTAAATCGTCAAGCCGTCAACCGTGAACGAAGAGCCCGAAGGATATTCGGCGTCGCCTTCGCAAGGGATGATGTCCGTCTTGGTCTTGACGATGCCGCTGCCCGCGTCTGCGCCGCTGATTGCGCCGGTGTCGCTGTTGTCGAGGATGATGCCGCACTTTTCGACGAGGAACCTGTGCCAATTCGGCGACGCCTTTTGGTCTTCGATGAATTTGTTGGCGACTTCCTGATAGCTCGTGAAGTCGGAGCTTGCCTTGACCGCTTCGTCGAGTGCCGCGCGCCCGCTGACAGTCGTTGTGTCCAAGCTGTGGTTGAATTTCCTGATAACTTCCTGTTGAGTCATGAATACTGCCTCCAAAAAATAATTTCATTGTATTATAACAAACGAACGGTTTTTGTCTACGAAAAAATTTTCGGGCGTTGCCAAAAACCGCGCAGTGATTTAAAATTTGCCAAAAACTTTTAGGAGGCGGTCGACGTGACGGACGTTGAAAAGCTTGGAAAAATTTTGGCGCAAAGTTCAAGCGCGGTGTTCTTCGGCGGCGCGGGCATGTCTACCGAATCGGGCATTCCCGATTTTCGCAGCGCGACGGGCATTTACAATCAGAAGCTCAATCAAACTTTTTCGCCCGAAGAAATGGCGTCGCATAATTTTTTCGTGCAACACCCCGAAGAATTTTTTGCGTTTTACCGTGAGCGATTCGTTTACCTCGACGCCAAACCCAATGCGGGTCACCTTGCGCTTGCCGAGTTGGAAAGGCGCGGCAACTTAAGCGCGGTCGTCACGCAGAATATCGACGGCTTGCACCAGCTCGCGGGCTCGCAGGTCGTTTACGAATTGCACGGCTCTATCAGACGCAGCTATTGCGTCAAGTGCGGCGCGAAGTACGACATTGATTACGTCATGAACAACAAGCCGATTCCCTACTGCAAAAAATGCGGCGGCGTTGTCAAGCCCGACGTCGTCCTTTACGGCGAAACGCTCGACAGCGACACGATTGGCGGCGCGATTCGCGCGATTGCCGACGCCGATACGCTGATTGTAGGCGGAACAAGTTTAATCGTCTACCCGGCGGCGGGGCTTATCGATTACTTTCGCGGACGGCACTTAATTTTGATTAACAAAACCGCCACCCGCGCAGATGACGACGCCGAATTGGTGATTCGCGAACCGATTGGCACGACGCTCGCCGCTGCGGTAAAGGAGGCGTTCGGTTGAGCTTTCTCCGCTATATAAATCGCACGATGAATTCTTCGCGGTCGCTGATTCTGTTCGTGACGTTCGCGGGCTTTTTCTTCGTTCGGACTGCGCTTTTGCCGTTGAGTCACGACGATTACGCCTACGCGTTCATATGGGACGGCGAACACGGCGGTAACTTGGAAGCGATGAATTTCGGCTCGCCCGAACTCGAAACGCGCCAACGCGTCGAATCGCTTAACGACATTGTCCGCTCAATGGAGTCGCATTACTTCACGTGGGGCGGACGGATTTTCGCGCACGGGCTCGCGCAGTTTTTCATATGGCTGGGCAAGCCCGTGTTTGACGTGGCAAATACCGTGATGTTCGTCTTTTTAATCCTGACGATAATCAATCTGGCGAACACGTGGCTGAAAATCTCGCGGGCGGCGTTGGTCTGGATTTTCTTGAGCTTGTTCCTGCTCGCGGCGTGTTCGCTGACGAGTATGCTTTGGCTGACGGGCGCGTGCAATTACATGTGGATGGCGTTCTTTCAGCTGTTCTTTTTGACGCCGTATGTCAAAGCGTTGCGTTCGCGCGAAGCGGGCAATTCCCCGCTCAACGTCGTGCTGATGATTTTGCTTGGACTGTTGGCGGGCTGGTCGAACGAGGCGGGCTCCTTGGCGACGGTTTGCCTTACGCTGTTTTTGGTCGTCATGTGCAAAGCGCGCGGCGTCTTCCGTCCGTGGATGATTGCGGGGCTTTTGGCGTTGATGACAGGTTGCGCGTTCATGTTGCTTGCGCCGGGCAACTTCGCAAGGCTGGCGTTCGCGCACCCGAATTTTGTCTACACGGAGGAACTTTTTTACGACCACCTTACCGAAGGCTTTTACCGCATTGTAGGAGCGGATTTGCTCGCGCTGATTCCGATGTTCGTTTACTTTTTGCGGCGCGGCTTCGGCAGCTTGACGACGGCGGATGTTTTGATGTTGGCGTTCGCGACGGCGGGCTTGCTCGTGCCCACGGTAATGTTGTTGTCGCCCGAATTCAACTTGCGGGTCTCGGTGCCGTCGCTGGCGTTCGTGTTGGTGGCGTCGACGAGCGCGATTTTGGAAATGGAGCGGCAAAGCTTGAAGTTCAACTTGCAACTGCCGCCGAAATTCCTGCGCGGCGTGTCGACGGTGCTGACTTCGATTTTGGTCGCGTACTTCCTTACGTTTATCTACGTCGACATATCGATATTCAACGCGGCGCGGCGGCAAGTGCGTTACATTGAGCGCAACGCCGAAATGGATCCTGTGCTGTTGCCGATAATGCCGATACGTCACCGCTTTGAGAAAATTCACGGCGACAGGAGCGCGGTGCCTTACTTGAAATTTTTAGCCGGCGTCAACGAAAATCCGAACTTTTGCCTGAACATGCTTGTCGCGCAATATTACGGCGTCAAGCACGTCGTCGGCGTCAATGATTAGTAGGAACAAGGGATAAGGGAAAAAAATTGTTCCTTCTCCCTTGTTCCTTAAGCGACTGAAAGGAGCGTAAAAAAATGAGCGATTGTATTTTCTGCAAGATTGCGGCGGGCGAAATCCCTTCGCAAAAAGTCTACGAAGACGACAGCGTCGTTGCGTTCAAAGACCTGTCGCCCCAAGCACCCGTGCACGTGCTGATTGTCCCGAAGAAACACATTCAAAGCGTCGCGCACTTCACGGCGGAAGATAAGGAACTTGCCGCGCACATTTTCGTTGACGTGGTGCCGAAACTTGCCGCCGATTTTGACGTTGTTGACGCGGGCTTTCGGCTCGTCGTGAATACGGGCGACGACGGCGGACAGACCGTCGGGCATTTGCATGTTCACTTCCTCGCCAAAAGAAAAATGACTTGGCCGCCGGGCTGAACTGCAATGCGTAATGCGTAATTAAAAATCCCCGCCGCTCCGCGTGAGTGACGGGGAAATTTTTTTGTCGACAGATTTTTATAAAACGATATGCGCCATGACGAAGCCGACGCCGCAGCCGCTTATGACGCCGATAAGACCCGGAATCATGAACGAGTGATTCAAAATGTATTTGCCGATACGCGTGGTGCCCGAACGGTCGAAGCCGATACACGCCAAATCGGAAGGATACGTCGGCAGGAAGAAGTAACCGTAGCACGCGCTGATAAACGACATGATAATAACGGGATCCATGCCGACGCTCAACGCCATGGGAAAGACTATAGCGATAGCCGCCGCCTGTGAGTTGACGAGCTTGGAGGTGAGGAACGCGATAATCGCGAACGCCCACGGATATTCCGAAACCGCGTTGCCGAGGAATTCTTTCAAGAACGTCATGTGCGCGCTGAAGTAAGTGTTCGCCATCCACGCGACGCCGTAAACCGAGACCAGCGCGACGATACCGGACTTAAAGACTTGGCTGTTGCCTACGTCCTTCGCCTTGACTTTGCAGACGAAAAGAATCGTCGCGGCGACAAGCAACATAACCATCTGGATAACCTGAGTCATTGAAATGGGTTTCAAGTCGCCCTTGGCATTGGGGAAATGCGGCAACAAGTCGGGGAAGTTGCCGAGCACGGCGATAACGATAATGCCTGCGAAGAAAATGTACATTGCGTGGTAAAAGCTGGGCGGCAATTCCTTGCCGAGGAGCGATTCGCTGTCGCCGTAAACGTATTCCTTATTCGCGGGGTCTTTGATGAATTCTTGGAAGCGTTCGTCCTTGTCGAGGTCTTTGCCACGCCGATAACTCCAAAGAGCAGCGCACAGGACGCCGATACCGGTTGCGGGCATTGCAACTGCCAAAATCTGCAGGACGGTGTAATTGTGACCCGCCGTTGCCATGAAGCCGACGATTGAGACGATAGCGACCGAGACGGGCGACGCGCAAATACCCATCTGCGAAGCGACGGACGCGACTGCCATCGGGCGTTCGGGGCGAATGTTTTGCTTAATCGCAATGTCGTAGATAATCGGGAACATCGTATAGACGACGTGACCCGTGCCGCACAACACCGTTAAGAACCACGTCGTCAGCGGCGCGAGGATAGTGACGTGCTTGGGGTTGTTGCGCAGAAATTTTTCCGCGTACTTGAGCATGACCGTCAAGCCGCCCGAAGTCTGCAGAAAACCCGCGCAGGTGACGACCGCCAAGATCGTCAACATAACGTCGATAGGCGGATTGCCGGGCTTGTAGCCGAAACAAAATGTGTAAATTACGAGACCGATGCCGCTTATGACGGCGAGCCCTATGCCGCCGTGTCGCACGCCGATGATTAAACACGCCAGCAATACGAGGAAGCCTAAGAACATCTCCATAAAAATTCACCTCTCCTAAAAACCGAAAAATAATTGCGTCGCGAAAGTTATTCGTTGCGGCAAAGCTATTTCCTGCAACATCGGACGTGCTTGAGCGAACTTGACAGCGAAAAAATTTTTCCCTATGATTCGCGGCAAACGGCGGTGATTGCAATGGAACGAATCGGAATCTTGGGGCCGAAGGGCACGCATTCGGAAGAAGCGGCTCTTTGGCTGAAAAAATTTTTGCGGCGCGATTGGCGGCTTGAAATTTGCGCGGACATCTTCGACGTATTGACGGCGGTTAAAGACCGACGTTTGGACGCGGGAATCGTGCCCGTGGAAAATTCGCTTGAAGGCTCGATAAACATCACGCTTGACACTCTTGCACGCAGCGACACCTTGACCGTCGCCCGCGAACTCGTTTGGAAAGTCAAAAACTTTTTAATGACGCGCCCGACCGCCGACGTTAAAGCCGTCACGAAAATTTTTTCGCACGCGCAACCGCTGTCGCAGTGCCGGAAATTCTTGCAAGCCAACTTCCCCGACGCCGAGATTGTCGCGACGACTTCGACCGCACGCGCCGCCGAGATCGTTACCGCGTCTGAAGAAAATTTCGCCGCCGTCTGCACCGAACGCGCCGGCAAGCTCAACGGGCTGACCGTTGCCGCGCAGAATATTCAAGACAATCCGAACAACAGCACGCGCTTTTTCGAGATTCGTTACCGCCCGCGCGATGCCGCCCCGATTGAACGCTTCGACGGCGACAAGGTGTTGATTATCTGTCAAATCGACGGCTCTCGCGCAGGTTCTCTCTGCGACGTGCTCAACGAATTTGCAAAGCGCGGCGTGAACATGACGCGTATCGAATCGCGACCCGCTCGCACGATTTTGGGCGCGTATATTTTTTTCTTTGACCTGGAGACCGACGCGGGCGACGACGCTTTACGTGAGGCTGTCCGCGCCGTCTACGACAAAAGCATTTGGCTGAAAAACTTGGGCGTTTTCCCCGTAACTTACGCCTGAGCTTTTCGTTGCAGGATAAAAATTTTCGGCGTCGAACATGGCGCAGACAAAACTGAATATCGGGGAGCTTGCAGACAGGCTGAGAGGACGTTAAGCACGTCGACCCGCGAACCTGATTCGGATAATGCCGACGTAGGAATGAACTTGACACAACGGGAAGGCTTCCGATTCGGAGGTTTTCCCTAAAATTTTTTTGGAGGTGATTTGTATGCGCGATTCGACGCGGCGGCTGACATTGGCGGCGGTGCTTACGGCTGTGGCGGTTGTCGGCAGCGTGTTGTCGTTCCCGATACTCGGCAGTCGTTGCGCGCCCGTTCAACACATGGTCAACGTCTTCTGCGCGGTGCTGTTGGGTTGGCGATACGGATTGGGCGCGGCGTTCACGGCAAGCCTGTTGCGAAATCTTTTGGGCTTGGGAAGTTTGCTTGCGTTCCCCGGCAGTATGTTCGGCGCGTTGTTTAGCGGCATTGCCTACGCGCGGACGAAAAACGTATTGGCGGCGGTCGTCGCCGAGGCGTTGGGCACGGGCATAATCGGCGGGCTTGCGGCTTACCCGATAGCGATTCTGTTCATGGGCAAGGCGGCGGGCGACGCGGCGTTTTACGTCTACGTCGTGCCGTTTTTAATCTCGACGGTTTGCGGCGCGGCACTGGCCGGTTTGGTTGTGAAGCGGTTCAAAAAAATCTTGGGAGCGTGAAAAATTATGTCAACACAAATGCAAGCAGCTCGCGAAGGCAAAATCACCGACGCAATGAAAATCGTCGCGGAGTCCGAAAAAATTCCCGCCGAACAAATTCGGGCGGGCGTCGCGCAAGGAACGATTGCCATTTGCGCCAACGTCAATCACGCGTCGCTGAAACCCTGCGGCGTGGGTGCTGGCTTGCGCACGAAAGTCAACGCCAATATCGGCACGTCAAGCACTTTTCCCGACATCGAACCCGAATTGCTCAAGCTCGACGAGGCAGTTCGTTGCGGCGCGGATTCCGTCATGGACTTAAGCACTGGCAACAATATCGACGTATCGCGGCGGCGCATTATCGAACACTCGCCGATTATGGTCGGCACCGTCCCGATTTATCAAGCGGCGGTCGCGGCGATTAAAAATCACGGCGCGATTGTCGCAATGACCGAAGACGATTTGCTTAAGACGATTGAAACGCAGGCAAAGGACGGCGCGGACTTCATGACGTTGCATTGCGGCGTTACGCGTTCGGCGATTGACAAGCTCCGCACACAACGGCGCGAAATGGACATCGTTAGTCGCGGCGGTTCGTTTATCGCGGGCTGGATTCTCCACAACGAACGCGAAAACCCGCTTTACGAACGCTACGACGACATCTTGGACATCTGCGCGGCGTACGACGTGACGATAAGCCTCGGCGACGGCTTACGCCCCGGTTGTATTGCCGACGCGACGGACAGGGCTCAACTGACGGAGCTGATAACGTTGGGCGACTTGGTTGACCGTGCTTGGCGGCGCGGCGTGCAAGTCATGGTTGAAGGACCGGGGCATGTCCCCTACGACCAAATCGAAGCGAACATGCGCCTTGAAAAACGTCTTTGCCGCAACGCGCCGTTTTACGTCCTCGGCCCGCTCGTGACGGACATTGCGCCGGGCTACGACCACATCACTGCGGCGATTGGCGGGACGTTGGCTGCGGTGAGCGGCGCGGATTTCCTGTGCTACGTCACGCCCGCCGAACATCTTTGCCTGCCCACGCTTGAAGACGTGCACGACGGCGTTATCGTGTCGCGGATTGCCGCACATGCCGCCGACTTGGTTAAGGGCGTCAACGGTGCTCGCGATTGGGATTTGAAAATGGCACGCGCCCGCAAAGTTTTGGATTGGGACGAACAGCTAAGCTTGGCGATTGACCCCGACCTTGCCCGCAAAAAACGCGGCGCACGCAACAAGGCGGACGAAACCGCTTGCTCTATGTGCGGCGACTACTGCGCGGTGAAAATCGTCAGCAAATATTTCGACGCGCCGTGTTATCCGTGCAACGATTGAGCGCATAAAAAATCGGGAAGTCTTTCGACCTCCCGCAGAAAAATTTTTTACGGCTTGCGCCATTCAATCATGTCGTCGGGCAGATTGAACAGGCGCAATATTTTGTCGACGATGTGATTGATTTGCGCTTGCAGAGTTGTCGGCGTGTTGTAGAACGTCATGACGGGCGGCATGATAATCGCGCCGCAGTCGGCAAGCTCTTTCATGTTGCGCAAGTGAATTCGGCTGAAGGGCATTTCGCGCGGCACGAGCAACAGCTTGCGGTTTTCTTTAAGACAGACATCCGCCGCCCGAAGCAAAAGATTTTCGCAGTAGCCCGCCGCAATGCCCGCCAAGGTTTTCATGGTGCACGGGACGACAATCATGCCGTCGACGAGGAACGACCCGCTCGCGATTGACGCGTCCATTTGATTCACGTCGTAAACGCAATCGGCAAGGCGGCGAATCTCAAACGTGTCGAAGTTCGTTTCGTCGCGAATCGTCAGCTGTGCGCCCTCCGTTATGATTAAATGCGTTTCGACCGAATCAATCTCTTTGAGACGGCGCAACAGTTCGACGGCTATCACGACGCCGCTCGCGCCCGTCATCCCGACAATCAGTCGCATTGTTCATTCCTCATTTCTAATTGCTTTTCGTATCCGCGCGGCGTTATCATGAAGCCTGCCTTGACGTAAGTTTGACTGTTGCCGATTATCACGAGCGAAAACATGTTGACTTCCTCTTGAATAAAATTTTCCAGCGTCGAGATGATTTTTGATTCGCCGCTGCGTCCCGCGTTCGTCACAATGCCGACGGGCGTATCTTTTTCGCGGAAGCGGAGCAGAATTTGTTGCACTTCGGAAAGTTGAGTGACGCGGCGTTTGCTCTTGGGATTGTAAAGGGCGATAACGAAGTCGCCTTCCGCCGCCGAGCGCACGCGTTTTTTTATGAGCTCCCACGGCGTCATTAAATCGCTTAAACTTATAATTGCAAAATCGTGCATGAGCGGCGCACCCAAGATCGCCGCCGCTGCGTTGACTGCCGATACGCCCGCGCAGATTTCAAAATGCGGACGGTGTTCTTCGGGCAAGTCAAGAATCATGTCGACGACGAGACCCGCCATACCGTAGACGCCCGCGTCGCCGCTTGAGATAACCGCCACGTCGCGCCCGGCTTGAGCTTCTTCGACAGCCAGACGAGAGCGTTCGACTTCCTGCATCATTGCGCGCCCGATAATTTTTTTACCGCCGAGGAGCGGCGCAACGAGTTCAATGTAAGTATTGTAGCCCGCGACGACTTGAGCAGATTCAATCGCCTTGCGGGCTTTGGGCGTCATCTCGTCGAGTCCGCCCGGTCCTATCCCGACCACTGAAATTTTGTTCATCAATGTTGCTCCTAATCGCTGACAATTTTGCGCGCCCCGACGAATCGCGGCTTCCAATATTCGTTGTCGAGGCTGTCAATCTTGACGCCCTTGCTTGACGACGCGTGAAGAAATTTCCCGTCGCCGACGTAAATGCCGCAATGCGAGACGCCCGCCGTGTAAGTCGTGAAGAAAACCAAATCGCCCGGCACCAGCCTGTCGCGCTTGACTTCCTTGCCGAGGTTGTACTGTTCGTCGGCGAGGCGCGGAATCGTTATGCCGTTCATTTTGAAGACGTATTGCACCAAGCCGGAACAGTCAAAGCCCGAAGGCGTCGTTCCGCCGAAGACGTAGGGCACGCCCATGAAAGTCTGCGCGGTGGCGACGATTGACTTGCCCTGCTTGCCGCTTATGAACGCTTTGCCGTAAGATGCGAGCGTATTGACGATGCTTGTGTCCACGTCGGCGGAAGTGACTTTCGGCGCGGGTAGTGTCCGTCCTTTTTTTTCTTTAGCCTTCTTTAGGGCGCGCCACGTGACGTTGGTGACGATGCCCGTGACTGAAATTTTGTTGTCGTACTGAAAGGCGGCGACGGCGCGTTCGGTTTCGTTGCCGTAAACTCCGTCCAATTCGGTTATGTCGTAGCCGATGAGGTAAAGTTTTTTCTGCAATGTGAGCACGTCGTTGCCGCGAGAATTTCGCGCCAGAGTCGGCGACGCGAAGACCGTACTGCTCAACAGGGTTACCAATGCGGCGGCGGTTACCGCTACTTTAAATTTCATCGCATCAACCTCCAAAAGGCAATGCGTCATGTTTAATGCGCCATGCGCACTGCAGAGAGTCAAACAAATTTGAACGAAAACTTTTGGCGCGGTTTCAGGTAGCCCGTTAAAAAAATTTCTTCGTCGAGGATACGTGCCGCAATGTTTACACGCCCGTCGGCAGGCAACACGTCCTGGATTATCTGCACTTCGCCCGCGTACCGACCAAAGTTTTCATTGTCAATCGTCACGTCGCCGAAAGAGCGTTCAATCGGCAACTCTTCGACGGGAATCTTCCCGCCGATGTCTTTAAGATATTGTCGCCCTTCTACGGCGCGAATCACGGATTTTGCCAGGTCGGGGCGGCGCGTGAAAGTTTTGCTCAACAGTTCCGCCGTGGTCAGATCGTTGCTGATAAGTTGTGCGTGGAAAATAATTTCGTCGCTTTGAATCGCCGCAACCGCCGCAAGTTCGTCGGCAGTGGGTGCGCCGTCGCCGATTATCATGAAGTCGACACCGAACGACGCCACGAAACGAGCGGATAAATCCGTCGTGAAGTCGCGGCAGTCTTCAAGCGTGGGCAATCCTTCCCGCAAGGGAAGTCGCCGCTTGCCGTCCTTGCTTGGCACGAACGCGCCGACTTTAATGCCGAAGTCTTGAAGGATGCGATTTTGGTTGGCAAAGTAGTAAGTGTCGAGCCCCGTGTTGGGACGCGGATAAAAGTTGTGCAACGCGCTGATGTTGTCGAAATTCGCGTTGAGTTCGTCGAGAGCGTTCAGAAATTCTTCGGTGACGGTCGATGCGTTCAGCTGAATTTTTCGGGCGCGACTGATTTCGGCAATGCGTTGCGCGTCAAAGCCGTCGTCGAGGCGCAACGTCAAGCCGTCAATGTCGTAATGCGAAAAAGTGTCGGCATTCACGTCCACGATAATTTCAAAGCCGCGCGTGACGGCGGTCGTCAAAATGTCGGTGAAGTCGTCGAAAAAAGTTTCGGCGTCGGCGGCTTCGGGCACCTGCGCGGACGTGAACAGCAACTTAAAGCCCATGTTGGCGGCGGTTTCAATCAGCGCGAGATTTTCCTCTGCGGAGTAATCGAGCCCGGCGTAAACCGATATTCCGTGTGTCATACCTCATTCCTCATTCCCAATGTCTCATTGATTCGTTTCAGGCGGTCGCGGAGTTTGTCATTGGTCGCCTGCACGCAAACCATCAAGTTGCCGCGCACTCTGCCGATTTTAATCATGGCGGCGGTCGTGAGCATGTTGAGCACCATTTTGGTCGCGGTGCCGGCTTTCATGCGCGTCGAGCCCGTCAAAGCCTCTGCACCCGTCACGGGCGTTATCGCAATGTCGACGGCCTTGGCGAGCGCGGAATTTTCAACGCACGACACGCCGACGGTTATCGCGCCGAGTTTTTTTGCGAAGTCGACGCCGCCCAAAACGTAAGGCGTCCTGCCCGAAGCCGTTATGCCGACGAGCACATCCGCCGCGCAGAAATTTTTGGCAGTCAAATCTTCAGCGGCAAGGTTGACGTTATCCTCCGCGCCTTCGACTGCCTTAATTAAAGCACCTTTGCCGCCGGCAATCAAACCTTGAACCATATCGGGCGACACGCCGAAGGTCGGCGGGCATTCGGACGCGTCCAAAACGCCGAGCCGCCCGGAAGTGCCCGCGCCTATGTAAAACAGTCGTCCGCCGCGTTGAAAACGTTCGGCAATGGCGTCGACGGCTTGAGCGATTTCCGGCAAGACGCGTTCGACGGCAGAGGCGATTTTTTTGTCTTCCGCGTTAATCAGCGTGACCATTTCAAGCGTCGTGCATTGGTCGATATGCGCCGTCGCGGGATTTATTTTTTCGGTCGTAAGCACTGAAAAATTTTCCATGTCGTTCACCTCGTCAGCTTTCGGTCGCGCTTAAAACGTCTTTCCACGGCGTCGCCTCAAAACAAAGAAACATTCTGTCGCCGTCCGCGAAAATATCGGCGAACGCCTCGAAAGCCCGCGCCACTTCGGACAGGATGCGCTCAAGCGTCGTTACTTTGTCGTCGAAGGTTACGGCGGGATTTGTCGTGTCGCAAAAATTGTTTTCCATTGAGTTCACCTGCTCCTTTAAAATTTTTCAGTCACGGAATAAAAATCAGGTCGGCAACTTCGGGATTGCCCTCGGCGATGTCGTTCTTGAAGCGGTTAATCGGCGCGAAAATCGGCGAGCCGTTCAAGCGGATTTTGAAGCGCAACAGCGTATGCGAATTGCTGCCCACGACGGGGATTCGCGTCAAGATAAAGCGATTGGGCTCACTCTTGGCAAGCCCGTAGTCTTCGATAAAGCCGGCGCGGAAATGAACTTCCTTGGACGTGTCTTCGGCGTCGACGGTGTATTTGCCGTGCGGGTAGGCGATAAACTTGGCGGGCTTTTTCAACGCCCACTCAATCGCCTGCTTGGAGCCGTAAATCTCGTTCCAGAGCTTGTCGCCGCTCAGGGTCGTCAAATCCTTGTAGCTCATGGTGTGGCTTTCTATGTCGACGAAGCCGCCGTTTTGGAGCGCGCGCGCCTGATCCCACGTCAGATAGTCGGCGGTGCCCATGTGGTCGGTCACGACGAAGACCGTCGCCCGCATGTTGTACTTTTGCAGAATCGGGAAGACGTTGTTGTAAATGTCGGCGTGTCCGTCGTCGAAGGTTATGACGATGGGTTTTTCGGGCAAGGGCTTGCCGCTTTCCCAAGCGTCGAGCAAATCGTCGGGCGAAATGACTTTGTAACCGCTGTCGACGAGATATTTCATCTGCGCGTCGAAGTCGGCGACTTTAAGCGTCGCGGGGTTGTCGTCCGTGTCGCTCACGCGGTGGTAGTTCAAAATCGGCACTCCGTCGGCGTCGCGTTGGAAGAGCCAGAAAATGAATCCCGTCGTCGCCAACAGGAGCACCGGCACCATCAACAAAATTTTTTTCATGTTCAAGCACTCCTTCAGCTTCCAAAAATCTTTCAGTAAAATTTCATTTAGTGTTTGCTAATATATATCAAGCGGCGGGCGTTGTCAATTAAGAATTGGGGGGATTTTTTTGGAGCGATACGAACACGGCGGGCAGGTCTACGACGCGGCGGGCAACGCGGGCGATTGGCTTGACTTCAGCGCGAACATCAACCCGCTCGGCTTGTCGGAAAATATTTTGCGGGCGTTGACTGAGAATCTGCGCGGCGTCGTGAATTATCCCGACCCGAACGCGACAGAATTCAAACGCGCCGTCACTCGACGATACGACGTTCCCGAAAAGAATTTGGTTTTGCTCAACGGCGCGGCGGAATTTTTTTATCTGCACCTGAACGCAACGCGCCCCGTCCGTGTGGTGTTGCCCGTGCCGAGTTTTTCCGAATACGAACGCGCGGCAAGGGCGGCAGGTTGCGCCGTAAAATATTTCGTCACAAAGGCGGCGGACGGTTTCGCGCTTGACGTTGAAAGGTTGCACGCCGAAGTGATGTCGGCCGATTGCGTGATAATCGGACGCCCCAACAACCCGACGGGTTGCTTGCCGACGCCCGAAGAAATTTTGCGGCTTGCCGAAGTTTCAAGCGTCGTCGTAGACGAATCGTTTATCGACTTCACGGACGCGCCTTCAATACGAAACTGCGTCTCAGAAAAAATTTCGATCGTTCAGTCGCTGACGAAAATTTTCGCGATACCGGGCTTGCGCTTGGGCTTCGCGGTCGTCGAAGAAAATTTGGCGCGGCGATTGAACTTGTCGAAGGACGTCTGGAACGTGAACTTCTTGGCGCAAAAGGCGGGCGCGGCGGCATTGGCGGACGAAGACTTTTTGCGGCGAACGCGGACTTGGCTGGCGACGGAGCAGAAATTTTTCGTCGAACGGCTGACAAATCTGCGCGGCGTGCAAGTCTTTCCCCCGACGGCGAATTTCGTACTGTTCCGGCATGAGCGCGCCGACGAACTGTTGACGGCGTTGCGGCGTGAAAAAATTTTGCTTAGGAGTTGCGCGAACTTTGCGGGACTTGACGGCTCGTACTTGCGTTCGGCGATACGTTCGCGGGCGGAGAATCTTCGTCTGCTGGACGCGATAAAAAAAATCCCCGCCGATTCGACGGGGTAAAAACTTACCACTTATAACTTACCACTTTACTGCGGTTTAATGCGTTTGACTGCTTCGGACAGCGGCGGAATGACTTGTTTCTTGCGGCTCATGACGCCCGGCAAGTAAACATGCGTGCCGCTGGCGTCTTTCTTGAAAGCCTCGCCGATAAGCGTCTTGGGTGAGCCGGCGTAAAGCAGATAAGTCGCCTCTTCCAAAATGTCGGTCGCCATAAGCAAATGCATATCGAAGCCTTCGCGCTCGCACTCGTCCTTCATGAAGTCGATAAGCTGATCTTCGATGTCGAGAATTTCTTTAGGATCCATGACGGAGATTTGGCTGACGATGATGCGGTAGTCGCCGATTTTGAATTCCTTGAGGTCGTTCTTGGCGATTTCGGCAGGAGTCTTATCGCCGATGCCCGCGCCCGCGCGCAACATTGCAAGCCCGTATTCCTTGAGGTTGACGCCCGCGATATCGGCAAGTCTTTCGGCGGTCTTCTTGTCCTTGGGCGTGCAGGTCGGCGATTTGAAAAGCACGGTGTCGGAGATAATCGCGCTCATAAGCAAGCCGGCGATTGACGGCGGGATTTCAACGTCGTTTTCCCAATGCATGTTCGCGACAATGGTGCACGTGCAACCGACGGGCTCTTGATGGATGTAAATCGGCTCGCTGGTCTGCACGCCGCCGAGTCTGTGGTGGTCGATGATTTCGACGATCTTTGCGTCTTCGATACCTTCAATAGCCTGACCGCGTTCGTTGTGGTCGACAAGGATAACTTTTTCGCGTTCGGGCAACATGATTTCGTCCGCGCTGACCAAGCCGACGAGTTTGCTGTTTTCGACGACGGGGTAGCTGCGGTAGCGGTGTTCGTCCATTACGCCCTTGATGTCGCTGAGCAAATCCATTGGGCGGAAACAAACCGGATTAGCTTTCATTATGCGGCGAATCGGCACGCACTGATTGATAAGCCGCCCGACGGTGTAGGCGTCGTAGGGCGTGACCATGACGAAGACTTTGCGCCGTTCTGCTTCTTCCAAAACTTCGGCGTCAATGCGGCTGTTCTGCGTCACGATAAGGGTCGCCACGCCGCATTCAAGGAACTTGAGCAGAGTTTCCGCACTTCTGTCGCCGACGATAACGATGTCCTTTTTATTGAGGATACTGACCGTCGAAAACGCGGAACCGGACGCAATTACGATATTGCCTTCAATAAAGGCGTTTTCGTCGCCGCTGACCAAAACTTTACCGTCGGTGACTTGAATTATGTCGCGATAGCGGACGCGCAGATCGACAAGACTTTGAAGTCCGAGTTCAAGGAAGTAACGCTTTGCAAGGTCGCTGACGGTGACGATGCCCACGAGGTCGCCGTTGGAGTCGGTGACGGGCACGGATTGCAATTCGCTTTTGCGCATGACTTCGCCGAGGTGACGGAGCGTGTCGTGTTGGCGAACGACGGTCTTGCATTCAAGCGCAACGTCTTTGACACGCGGATACAAATCGGTCAGGAGCAACGGCTGATCTACCTTGAAATATTCCAGCGCGTATTTGGTTTCGTTGTTGATTTTGCCGCAACGGGCGGGCACGGCATTGACGCCCAAAGCTTGCTTGAGGTGCGAATAGCCTATGGCAGAGCAAATCGAGTCGGTGTCGGGGTTTCGGTGCCCTATGACGTAAACGGGTTTATTGCCGCCTTTCATTAAAAAGCCTCCTTCAACTGTCAGAAAGTTACAACATCCACGCCGCCGATTATAAACAAAAACCGCCGCGCTGTCTATAGAAACGAGCGAAAAGCCCCGCCGACAGACGGAGCTTTTTTTGATTTCGTTATGGCAAAACTTACGAGCCGGATTCTTCCTCTTCGCTGACAAAGGCACAAAGTTTTTCCATTCGTTAAGCGAAATGTCTTCGAACAATTCAACGAAAGTCGAAGTGTTGTCATTGTGTTGTGGTCAAGAAAAATTGTAACAAGAAAGGCTATAACAAGCGTTTCTGAAAAGGCGTCAAATCATTATTGAAAGAATGAGGACGAACGTGATTGTAAAAAATGTAGACAAAATCTTCGATGGCTTTGTACAATTGCTCCTTGGAGTGAAAATTATAAAGATAAATGAGTTCGGTCTTTAAGGTGTTGAAAAAGCGTTCCATGGGAGAATTGTCGTAAGGACAAGCGGCGCGGCTCATACTCTGAATCACGCCGACTGAGTTGCAGAAAGAAGTGAATTCGCGAGAAGTAAATTGCGCTCCCTGATCCGAATGTAAAATCAATCCGGAGATTTTTTTCGACTGGCGCCGTAACGCGTCTTTTAAAGTACGAATAGCCAAAGAAGCGGTCATCTTCGAGTCGGTAAGGCTGGAGACCACACTCCTGTCGTACAAATCGATTATCGAACAGTTGTAGTGCAAAGAACCGTCCGAAAGATACAAATAAGTAAAGTCAGTAGCCC
>Ga0310697_10003120_pt1 | contig 16967 bp, 19 predicted proteins | sample 172DNAGHGlowgp2_FD_203883 | JGI IMG/M metagenome (GOLD analysis project Ga0310697, IMG submission 203883) | Sheep rumen microbial communities from Palmerston North, Manawatu-Wanganui, New Zealand - 1728 DNA GHGlow gp2 (v2) (version 2) | ecosystem: Host-associated > Mammals > Digestive system >... | reverse complement strand
AACGTCAACGGGACGGCTCATGATGTCGGAGCTCATGTCGGCCACCAGCATAACGTTGTTTATCTCGTTGGCTGCGAAGTCTTTGCGGATTTCGGTACCGTATATGGTGTTGTTGGTTGTGATGTGGAAATAGTCGGCGTCGGCGGGAACTGTCCATCCTTTGGGGATGTAGCTGTAGGTCTTGTCCTCGCTGCTGGCCACGATAACTGTTTCGCCGAAGAGTTTGGCTTCTTTGGCGGCTTTTTTAGCCCAAACGCCGGTCTGCAGATAGGCGGCTTTTTTGTTGAGCAGGTTGGCGGGCACTGTCATAAACTGAGTGCTGGCACCGCCGCCGAGGAACAGTACTTCGTATTCTTCGGGGATGTTCAGAAGGTCGCGCCAGAGCTGACGGGTCTCGGCCATCAGTTTTTCCCAACCGGGGGTACGGTGGCTGATTTCGGCAATGCCTATGCCGGTGTTGTCAAAGTCGTAGAGGGCCTTAACGGTGTTCTCAATTGCCTGTTTCGGCAATACGCAGGGACCTGCGTTAAAGTTATATGCTTTCATTTTGTGTTTTTGGTTTAAAATATTTATTTATAATTAGTTACATTTGTCCGCCGCTTTTTCACGGCAGTACAAAGATACGTTTTTTTTTGGCTCGTTCCGCCTTTTTATGTTTTTTTATCACTTGTTTTTGTTGATATTTGCGTAATGTGCTGATTGTTAGAAAAATATGTCTTTTGTTGATTTTTCGGTTTCTTTTTGCGGCATAATTTTTGTATTTTTGCAGTTACCAAAATGTTGGAACTAATTTGTTATTGCGATGAAAGATACTGTATGTCTGTTGGTTGCGGCCTTGTTGCTTTCCGGAGTGGGCCTTACTTCGTTCAAAACTCCGTTGCAAAACGCCGAAAGTGCGGCGGTAAATCCTCAAAATCCTGTTCAGCAGCAGGAGAAGAAAAAACGTCGCGAGGCCATGCAAAAGGATATCGCGCTGGCAATAAACGAGATACGTTTGTCGAAAAATCTGCCGGAGCTTGAGCTGAAAAGCAACATCAGCCGTGTGGCGCAGATAAAGGCCGAGGAGATGCTTGCCGAGCAGTATTATGTGCACAAGTCGCCGGTGCACGGCATGCCCGACGAGATGCTGCGCAAGTACAACGTGAAATTCACCGTCTCGGGCGAGAATATCGCATGGTCGGGGGTGTTCCGCAGCTCGGTGCAGGAGGTGGTGGAGGGTTGGCTCGACATAAAGGCCGACAAGGAGAACCTTCTGAACCCCGCTTTCCACCGCGTGGGCGTTGGCTATGCCGAAGACCTTGGCACCCGCAAATACCACTGGGTGGTGATGCTTACGGATTGAGTTCGGAATTCGGAATGCAGAGTTCGGAGTTTGCAGTCAAACGATGCGGGGGTTCGACAAGCTCACCCACCGCTCGGTGCCTGAGCCTGTCGAATGTGAAGAAACATTCAGAGAATGTTTTGATAGCGAAGCGGAGAACAATTCACGCCTTCACATCTTCACAGCTTAACCTAATAAAAAAAATCCTCTGCCAGAAGCAGAGGATTTTTTTTGTTGTCTGTTCACTGGTCACAGCGATTCAATAATTGTCACAAAGTCGTCGGCTTTGAGGGAGGCGCCGCCTATCAGTCCGCCGTCCACATCGGGGTTGGCGAAAAGTTCTTTGGCGTTTTTGGCGTTGCAGCTGCCGCCGTACAGTATGGTGGTGTTGTCGGCGGTGTCGTGACCGTATTTCTTCTCTATCAGCGAGCGTATGTGGTGGTGCATCTCCTGCGCCTGCTCGGGAGTGGCGGTCTTGCCGGTGCCAATTGCCCATACGGGTTCGTAGGCTATCACGATGTTTGCAAACTCGTCGGCGGTGAGACCGAAAAGACTTTCGCTAATCTGTTTCTCCACCACGTCGAACTGTGTGCCGGCCTCGCGCTCGGGCAGTTTCTCGCCGCAGCAGAAGATAGGACGTATGTCGTTGGCTAGCAGTTGTTTCACCTTGTTGGCGATGGCTTCGTTGCTTTCGTTGTGGTAGGCGCGACGTTCGGAGTGTCCCACAATGCAGTAGTCCATTTCCATCGATTTCAGCATGGCTGCCGACACCTCGCCGGTGTAGGCTCCGCTCTCGTGCTCGCTAACGTCCTGTGCGCCAACGGCGAAGAACGACTCCTGCGACATGTCACCGCACATCTCCAAGAAAGGGAAGGGGGGACAGATAACCACCTCGTGTTCGGGTTTGGCCAAGGTTTCCATCTTTTCAGCAATGGCTTCGACAAGCTCGTAGGCATCGTCGAAAGTTTTGTTCATTTTCCAGTTTCCGGCTACTATTTTTTTTCTCATGACTTATGATGTTTTGTTTAAATGTTTGTATTTCAGTGTGTTGTTTCGAAATGCGTTTTTTTATTGTTTTGCAAACATAACATTTTTCTGCGACATTGTGGCGATTTTTTTTGTCAGATATCAATTACAATTTTGATTTATTGGTTAGAATAAGGGTTGATTATTCCTTTTGTCAAAGAAAATTCGACTCCCAAAGCAAATTGGAATCGAACTGTTTGTCCATTATGTACTGTGGGCTTCCATTTGGGCATCATTTTTATCACACGGAGAGTCTCGGCACCACAGCCAAGTTTTGCTGCCAAACTGTCAGCCTCTTCACTGCCGTAAATGATGTCTCGCGCAATTTTGGCATTGGTGATACTGCCGTCTTTTTCAACGATGAAACTGACGAACACTTTTCCTTCAACCTTCTTTTCGATAGCTTCTTTGGGATAGTGAACGTTTTTTTTCAGAAAGGCATATAACGAATCTTTACCGCCAATGAATTCGGGAAGATGCTCTGGGGCCAAGAACATGTCATAGGGGAATATCGCAGTGTCGTTTTGGATGTCTGTTTGTGCCATAGCTGTCATCCCAATGCCGCACAACACAGCGAGTGTCAGAATTGCTTTCTTCATTTTGATAATGTGTTCGATATGATTGCTCATTATCTATTTGCTGTATAATGTAATTGGACGAACTTTGTGGTAAACTTTCTCGTTGTCCCGATCAACCCCCTCCACATAAAACCAATTGCCTCCTCCCCAGAACTGGCGGTCGCCAGTGGGACACCATTTAGGGGTTGTCTCATAGATATAAGGCTTGCCGATGTATGGCTTGCCGGCCTCTTTCGCAACAAGATTTAATGGATATATGTAAACATATTCTGGCTCTTCAAACATATCTCCACTACCCCAAGCCAGAACGACACTACCAGCCGCTTCTGTGGCAAGTTTTATGTTGCAGCCCACTATATTTGTCGTATCATAGAGAAAACGCGTCTCGCAGTAATCCCCAACCCGGAATTCTATGATGGGGTCCCCTTCGAAGGCGTAGAAGTCACATTGTTCCATATCCTCAGGGGTGAACTTCCATCCGTGCTTCGTAAACCATTCCCGGGAAACCACCGTATCCTCGGCCATCGGCTCACGCTCCGAACGAATGTGCTGCCATTGGTCGGCACACAATGCGGCGGAGTCGAACTCGGTAGCGGTTATCTCAACATCCTCGAAGGTGTAACCCGCCATCGGAAGGTCGATGGCATTCCGCTCGTTGGCGGTTCCGCTATTGCATCCGACAATCATCCCGATGTCGCACAGCACGGCAAGTGTCAAAATTGCTTTCTTCATATCATTAACCATTAAAAGATATTCACTGATTTTAACGCAGTTATGCTTTTTTTATTGTTTTGCAAACATAACATTTTTCTGCGACATTGTGGCGATTTTAACATCTAAAGATGCTAAAAAACTAATTTTTTTACCGAGTTTTTCGATAGTATTGAGTTTTTTATTTGATTATCGCGCTCGCGGCAGGGTATGGGTGCGGAGACTGTCAGCAAGAAAGTTTTTCGTAAATTTGCTTGTCCAAATCCTTGAATACATTGAAAACCACGTGCTTGATTGTGGTTTCGGGATGCCCGACAAGGAAATCCCTCACCGTTTTTACGGCAATTTCGGCGGCCAGCTGGTTCGGGAAACGGAACTCGCCTGTTGAGATACAGCAGAAAGCCACGCTTTCAAGGCGGTTTTCGTCGGCCAACTGCATAATGGAACGATAGCACGATGCCAACTGCTCCTTTTGCGAAGTCGTAGGAATGCCGTTTGGGACAATCGGTCCTACCGTATGGATGACATATTTGCAAGGCAGGTTGTACGCCTTGGTGATTTTGGCCTGACCTGTCGGCTCATCGTGACCTTGTTGGAGCATCATCCTGTGACACTCCTCGCGCAGCTGCACGCCCGCAGCCGAATGTATGGCGTTGTCGATGCACTTGTGCAAAGGATGGAAACACCCCAACATTTGGCTGTTGGCCGCATTCACGATGGCCTCGACCTTCAATCGGGTGATATCACCCTGCCACAAGGAAATTGAAAATTGAGAATTGAAAATCGATAATTGTTGGACGGCAGCCAATTCCACGATACCCTTTTCTTGTAATTGAGCCTGCAATTCCTCGTCCTGCATCCGCAGGAATTCTTCGCCTACAGGTTTCGGGGGGCGCACGTTGCGCAAAGCCCTGAACAGGTCGCGTTTGCCTTGCAAATCCGAAGGAATCTCCATTTCGGAATATTGAAGGTCTTCCTTCAGAAGGTAGTTGATGAGAAAATCTAAGCGGGTCATAATCATCAAATACTTTCTTTGATTTTTTGAATGATAGATTGTGAACGATTATTGATTACTTTCTCTGAAACTGAAATGTACCGTTCTACTTCATCTAAATAGCTCTGTTTATCAAGGTTTTTCTTCCACCAATAATAACCAGCAGAAATGATTTGTGGATTGCCATCTACTAAATAATCATCCAAATACAGTCCCTGAATCAATTTTTTAAATCCATTAATACCTTGATAGTTTGAAAAAGCAAATTCATTGGCACGAATTATGGTAGATAATTTTTCGTCAGTTGGTTCGCCAATAAGATTGTTTCTTAATTCAACCAAAAAACGATCTATATAATCATGCCATACTGGATGGCATCCTCTATAAAGATTCAGTGAACTTCTCCCTACAAATACATTAGGAAGAACCATCATATTGCCAATGGTATGATATTTAGAATAAAACTGAACAACTCTTGTCCTGAGTTCTGAATCTTTGGCAATTTTATCAAATCCTTTAATGGTAAAACCGTCGAAGTGGCCAAAAAGCGTTGCAAATGTATTTATTGTATCGCCTCTATATCTCTTGGATACAATAGATTGATATGATAATCCTGGCCAAACGTTTTCATACACAAGAGCATATATTGCTCTAGCAATATTTGTGTCATCACAATCAAACTCTCTATTATCACACCCATATTTTTCATCGTTTTCTAATTGCTTTAAATCAAAATTAGCCAATTTCTCTATATCTCCATCTAATCGTTCAGTAATAAATAGTTGTATTAAGTTTTTCATCTTTTCTTTGTTTTGTTTATTCCTGCAAAAATACATTATTTATTATACTCTTGACTTAAATTAAGAATTTAGCAAACATTTCAATACTTCTCCAATATCCCCATCAATCACAATCGAGCGGTCCGCAATCTGGTCCACGGTGAAGGCCTCGCCAAGGTTGACGGCGGCGTAGGTTGCATCGGGGTTTTTGTAGGTCATCTGCATAAACGGCAGTTTGATGATGGTAGGGGTGTTGCTCCCGATACCGAGGTCCCAATACAGCACCTTGCCGTGTTGGTGGCCGTTCACGAAATCGATGTAACGTTGTGCGGCATTGTGCCAGCCTTCGTCCTCCACAAAAGTGTCGTCGGAGCGCAGGTTCACCTTCATGGGGCCGCCGCATACGGGGCAACGGGGAACCAATTCTGTCGGGATACGCATGTCCATTTGTTTCGCAATCATCCGTTTTACCACATCCTCGTTGTCGTATGTCTTTTGATGACAGGGCTTTGCGCATTGGAAAAGCCCGTAGTCGCCCTGCGTGTAGAATAGTCGTTGTTTATCAAACCCCGCTTTCTGGAACTGGTGATCGACATTGGTGGTGATGACGAAATAGTCTTTGTCCTGCACGAGTTTCAGCAGCTTGTCGTAAACGGGTTTGGGAGCGGGCACATAGCGGTTGTAGTAGATATGCCGGCTCCAGTAGGCCCAATGTTCCTCCTCGGTGGGAAACGGATAGAAACCGGCCGAGTACATGTCGGTGAAGCCGTATTTTTCGATAAAATCGGCAAAGTGTTGCTCGAAACGCTCGCCCGAATAGGTGAAGCCCGCCGAGGTGGAGAGTCCTGCGCCGGCACCTATCACCACGGCATCGGCGGATTGGAGGGCTTGTTGTATTTTTTCTGTCTGCATAATAGTTTGTATGTCAAATGTTTATTGTTTTAAGAAAATAGAGTCGGTTCCTGACTAATCAGGCTTATTTGTTTCAACGGTTTCACCACATCGGTGGGCAGCACTTCGCCCAGCAGCAAAGGCGAGTTTGTGTTGTGGCTGCGGTAGTTGGCCATAGCCTTGCGGTGGTCGCTGTTGGCGTAGCAGTAGCGGCAGCCGTTGGGACAGCTGTTGTAGTCGCCCACGCCGCGGCTTTCCATGCAGGCACATCCGGCACGGTTGCCTTTGTGGGCAGTTTTCTTGAAGTTCACTCCCAGCGCTTGGCCGAAAATATCGGTGGTCATGCATCCGCTTTTGTGTATGCCGAACCGTTCGTAGTCGCCGACGGTGGCACAGGTCTGGAGATACAGATTGTAACGCCGGGCTATTGCGCCAAGACCTTTGGCCAGACGCAGTTTGTCGGTCTGCCCCACGGGCACAAGTTCGGGCATATTCACCTCCAGTTTTTTGTACATCTCCACAAAACTGAAAATGCAGCGGCTCACGAAAGGCGAAAGTTCGCGGGCCATATAGTCGAACGTCTCAAAATGGCGCTCTACGGTGTATTTCGGCGTAAGCAAGACGGGGTCGTAGCGCCAAGCTATTTTCTCGCGTCCCACCATTGCCGAAAGGCGTTTGCAGGTGTCGATGCTCTGCGCTATGGACGGCACACGCGGCTCAATGTCGGTGCCGTAGGCGGTTATGGTGTAGTGGTAATAGCAGCGGAAACGGTCGCTTATCTCGTGCAGACGGTCAAGGATGGGACTGTAGTCCTTGGAGCAGAACAGCACCACATCCACCGTGGCGGGGTCGAGCTGTATGCGGTTTACGATGTCGGGAAACATCGGATTGCGCGAAAGCATGTATCCTTCGCGGAAGCGGTTTAAAAGCCACTCGCTGTAATACTGCACCGTGTCCGTGCGTCCGCCTGTGTTGAGAATCATTGTCAGGTTCCGTTTATCATTTTCGCCAGCACTGCGGGTCCGCCGCGAAGAAATTGTGCGCGTAACCATACGTAAAACGCAAGAGTCCACACCTGCCGCATTTCTCGAACATATTGAATAGGCAGAAACAATAACTTTTGCAGGCAACCCAAAAGCTACGGGCAATATGGCTATCTGCCCAACTCGTTGTCGAGAAACTTCTCGCGGTCGGCGACAATGTCGTGAAGGTTGTTGAAAGCCCAGTCGAGGAGCTGTCTCATGACTGGCATAAAAGATTGTCCGCGTTCCGTAAGGGCATACTCCACACGCGGCGGCATTTCGGGATACACCGTGCGGCTAACAAGCCCGTCGGCCTCCAATCCTCGAAGTGTCTGTGTAAGCATTTTCTGCGAGCAGTCGGGGTTGGCACGCTCTATGTCCTTGAAACGCATGGGGGTCCCGTTGCTTGCCAGCGTATATAATACCGCCAAGGTCCATTTGCCGCCTATTCGTGCCAGCACATTACGGATGGGACACTCTGGAAAAAACGGGTCTTTGATGAAATATTTATTCATGGCTTGATGTTTGTAAACGATGTGCAAAAATACATTTTTTTTTGCGAGAAAAAAAGGGGCGGACACTTTTTTCCGTTGTCCGCCCGTATGGATATTGAACAATAGTTATCATTTGTAAAGGGCTTCGGCCATGGGGGCAATATCGCCTTGCATGTCGGGATAAGCGTTGCGGAGTGCTTCTTCGAAAGCATTTGCGTCTTTCTTTTCGGCACACAGTTTTTTTATGCATTCCAGATAGGCTATGCGAGCTTCAACGGCAGGTTTTTCAACCAAACCGCCATGGCCGCCGATGAAGTATTTGGCACCCGTGGCCAGCTCAGCCTTTGTAGCTGCCAGCTCGGCATCGATGGCAGCTTTGCTTGTCAGCTGAAGAGGACTCATGTGCATTTGGTAAGGAGCCCAGTGGGTATAGCATACCTGTCCGCCTATAATAATCATGGCGCCGGGAAAATCCGATGTGGCACCATGTTCGAAACGGAAATCTACGCCGGCATACTGCTGTGTGCTGCCGAAAGGCACTTCGGAAACCTGCTGCGTGGGCAGGGCCACCATCGTTTCGCCAAACTGTTCGGCAAAGCCTTGCATCATACCGCTGTAAACAGGGCCTTCGATGAACTGGGGCATACCCTTGGGCATAACAATAGGCAGGGTGTCGCTTCCGCCAAGGTGGTAGTCGGTAATATCGGTTACCACTGGCTTGCCAAGATTTTTGATGTACTGGCCAAATTCGGCGGCATTGACCTTAAACAAAGGGTATTCCATCACCACAAGGCCTTCGGCACCCTCGATGATATAGCTGGCGTCGGCCATCACATCGTTGGAGTTGTAGACATGCAGCGTGTATCCGTCGAGCTGGTAGGTCTGGAACAGGCCTACGGTTTCGGGTTGCTGTTCGGCTATGGAATCGTTCTGGCCGTTCTGGCCGTTGTTGCTGTTGCAGCCCATTATCAGCATGGCGGCTGCGGCCATCGAAAGCAAAGTTTTTTTCATCGTTGTATGATTTTAATGTTATTATTTACCAAGTGAGTTTGTCGCCGAGGATGTTGCCGTCGGTCATGGGGCTGTCGGCCTCGGTAAAATTGTTGGCACGATACTGGACGCAGAGCATTGTCAGGTTTTCGGAGCCAGTGTTTTTTATGGCGCGGCGTCCGTCGGGGCTTACGCGCACTATGGTGCCTTCGGCAACGGGGAACTGCTCGCCGTCAACCTGATAGGTGCCGTGGCCGCGCAGTATGATGTAAAGCTCCTCGTGGGTTTTGTGGGTGTGCAGAAAACCGCTGTCCTGACCCGGAACCAAGGTTTGGAACGAGAGTTCGCTACCGGTTGCGCCAACAGCCTGACCCACAAACACTTTACCTTGTATCACATTTGGACCCATCGGCAATTGGTGTTCAATTATCTGGTCGATGTTACCTACGCTAACGGCCATAAAGTTGCGGCCACTTTTTATCGTCTCAATTTTTCTCATTGTTGTATGGTTTTAAGGTGTATAATTTGTTTTTGAATTGCAATGCAAAAGTACACCCTTTCCCACAACTGTGCAAGAAGGCACCGAAGGGTTGCCAACACACCTTTTGGTAAGTAATACGGTGAATAAAAGTAAGCGACAATAAAACTTTAACAATTATTAACTGCTTTACAGGTGAAATATTTGCAAAAATAAGCCATTATAAAAGATTGGGGAAGCCGTTTTTCCACCATTTCGCACGCTCATTCCGTGCCGAAAAGGGAGCGGCGGAAGAGTGTCTCGGCGGCTATGTTGCCGAGCATCTTACGTATGGTGTTGATGGCCGGCCCGCCGTTGGCGATAAGCCCTTCCACATAAGCTCGGTTGCGGACGGTCTTTTCGGCGGGGTCCACCACTCTGGCGGCGGGAAACAGCCCTATGTAGGCCGTAGTCATCTCCATGGCCATGGCCGACAGACGCGAAGCACCTCCTACCTTGGCGGTGCTTGGAGCAAGGCGCAGACTGTCGTACCAATTGGGTTTGAGGGTTTTGTCTTTCAGGTCGCCATATCGGCTCTTCACTTCCTGCATGGCCGAAAGGTCGGCGGGATGCACAAGGGTGTCGTACACCTCCACAAGCAGGGTGCGACGGCCGAGGGCGTTGATAAAGTCGTAGGAGAAAATGGGCAAATCCTTGGCGTAAGGGGTGCAGATGACGGTCTCCATACGCATAGTGCCGAGAAAAGCCCGCATGGTGAGGTGCGAGAGGCAGGCGCAGCCTTCCCAGTCGAACGACTGCAGGCGAAATTTCATCCCCTTGCCGGAAAAGGTCTGCCACGGGCTTACATCCTTGGCCATGAGCCAGCCGTATGTGGCAAACAGGTTAAGCACTGAGCCATTCATAACGAGCCACGGAGTAGATGGGTAAAAGAGGGATGAGGATGGGGGTCTTTTTCACGTAGGCCTGATATTCGGGGTCGGAGCCGTAAACCTCGTTCTGACGAAGTTCCAGCCGGCGTGCGCCGCTGAACATCACATATATGATGCCGATGTAACCTATTGCCACAATGAGCCACTGCCACCACACGAGTCCCGCACCGATGCCGCTGAGCAGCACGCCCGTCCAGATGACCACCTCGCCCAAATAGTTGGGACAGCGCACTATACGATAAAGTCCGGTATCAACAAACCGCTTGGGGTTGCGTTTCTTGGCAGCGGATTTCTGCATGTCGGCAAAAGTTTCGAGCAATATCCCGCAAAGTGCCACTGCGGCGCCTATCCACGCCCATAGGTCGCCGACTTCGGCACTGGCGGCGGTGTTCATCAGGCGGAAAGCCACCGGACTCACCTGCGCCACGTACAGTATGGCACAGAAAAGCCACACGCTTACCACCACGCCGACAGGCTTTTTCTTCTGCAACGACGGGTCGTACAATATCTTGCGGTAAGCAGCAGCCTTGCGTTCGCGCACAAGCAGGTAGGTGCCCAACCGGCAGCCGAACACCATAAGCAGCAGGCATAGAACCAATGTCGGCCATGTTACAAAACCCTTGTACATCAGTAACATAGCTACCGACAAGGCCGTTATGCCGTAGCCGTAGCCAAGGCTGAAAAAATAGATGAAATACTTCCAGCCCACAGCCGATACTGCGAGCGAAACCGCCAAAAGTATAAGTAAATCCGTCATAATGTCAGTTTTTGTTTTAAAAAAGCTTTGTCCTATTAAGATAGGACTTATTATTAACGCCCGCAGCCCGAAAATATTGTGTTGAGGCGTTATTTCTCTTTGCCGTTTGGCACCGCAAAAATGACAGTAAGCACTCCCACTGCTCCGGCAATAGGTACTATTATGCGGGCTACAGAGCCGGCAGGGATGAAAACGAAAGTGGAAAGCAGCACCATTGCCACCATAATGCCCACTGCTCCGGCCTTTTGCGGAGCTGTCATGCCGCCGTGGCGGTGGTAGCTGCGTATGTAGGTGCCCAGCCACGACTGCAGCAGCCACTCCTGCAATCGCGGCGAACTGCGGTAGAACAGCCACGAGGCAAGCAGAAGGAAGGGTGTGGTGGGCAATCCGGGCACCACCACACCCAAAGCTCCCAGACCTACACTAAGCAGGCCCGATATTATGTAAACAATCCGTTTCATGCATCCGTCTTACTCAAGTACAACGCAAGACACTCTTTGCCAAAAAGTTACTGATATTTGGTAAACTGGTACTTTTCCCTAAGTTCGGCCTGTTTTTCGGGCGACTGCGAGGTGAAATACGATTTCCACCCCGGACAGAAATTGATGTGCCAGCGCCAAAAACGGCCCATCAGCGATTTCGGTTTTGCGTCGTAATGGGCGCGGAACTTGCAGTTTTCACATGCGTTTGCCATAGTCCTACGGTTTTATTACAACAGTTCTTCGATAGCTTTTTCCATGTCAGCAGGCTCGGCCACGGGAGCGAAACGCAGCACCTTGGTGCCGTCGCGTGAGATGACGAACTTGGTGAAATTCCACAGTATGTCGCTCTCCTTCTTTGCCGTCGAGCTTATGGATTTGAGCAGCGTGTGTGTGGCTTTGGCCTTGATGCCCTTGTATTCTTCGGTGGGTGCCTGTGCTTTGAGCCATGTGAAAACAGGGTGCTCGTTGTCGCCGTTTACGTCGGTTTTCTTCATCAACGGGAAAGTTACGCCGTGGTTGATACGGCAGAATTCGGCAATCTCCTCGTCAGTGCCGGGTTCCTGATGTTTGAACTGGTCGCAGGGGAAACCCAGTATTACCAGACCTTGGTCCTTATATTTCTGATACATAGCTTCCAAGCCGTCGTATTGCGGAGTGAAACCGCATTTCGAAGCAGTGTTTACAATAACAAGGACTTTGCCGCGATATTGCGCCATGTCCACATCTTCGCCCCTGTTGCTTTGGGCTTTCAAATCATAAATTGTTGCCATTTTTTCGTGGTTTTGCGCATAACCGTTAACAAGCGTCAGCAGCATCACGGTTATGCAGGTTATAAAATATTTCATTTGTTTTCGGTTTGTTTGAGCCCTTCAATCAGCCTGTCGAGAACGGGAACCAACCGTACAATGTCGTCGGCGGATCCCAGTTTTTTCACTATTTCGGCGCTGAGGCACTTGGGTATGTGCTTGGCCTGTTCGCGCAGGGCAGTGCTTTTTTTTGTCAGCGACACAATGCGTTGGCGCGAGTCCTCCTTGCCTTTGGTGCGTTTCACCAACGCCGCTTTTTCCATGCGCTGCAGCAGCGGGGTTATGGTGTTCGTTTCCAGCATCAGCCTGCGGGCGATGTCGTTCACAGGAAGGCTGCCGTTTTCCCACAGCACAAGCAGTACAAGGTATTGCGAATAGGTGATGCCCAGCGGTGCCAGATAGGGATGATACGCACCTGTGGTGAGCCGTGCCGCCGTGTAGAGTCTGAAACAGAGCTGGTTGTCGAGTTTTAGCTGTTCGTAGTCCATTGTGTCGAAAATTTATATCGTTTGCGATGCAAAAATACGAAATAATTTTATATCGTACACGATGTTTTTATACAAACAAGTGATTTTAGGAAAAAATCCACAATCAAATGCTACCATCTATGCATTTAATAAATTTGTAATCATTTATTTAATTCGACAGGCGATAATCGTAGGCAAATATCATTTTTAACATTTGCTTTGGGCGAAATAAGTTCCATCTCGCCCGGCTACCATTGAGCTATGGCTTTCTTTTTGGCGAATTGGTATCAAAAAAAAGAGGCGACGTAGAGGATGTTCTTCTCCCACATCGCCTTGCTTTTGGTTAGAGTGCCTAGTCTCCTGTACAGTTATGTTTCAGTAATGCAACATTTTGTTGCTCACCGACTTGGCACGAAACTACTTTTTATCGATGCTCACCAATTTGTATTTTCTTGTGCCCAGACCTATGGCTTCGGCGTGTTCGATGGTGTGGGTGCCGTGCTGCTTGTCGATGCGGCTAAGCAGGTCGGTAGGGTCGTTGGTGGCGGTAACTTTCTGGTTGTTAATGATGTCAATGCAGGCTTGGTCGAGGGCCACGGGGTCGGTGGAGGCAAGTATGCCGTAGTCTTCCAGTTTCACCGGTTCGGGATGGTCCACGCAGTCGCAGTCGATGCTCATGTTGTTCATCACGCTGATGTAGATGATGCCTTTCTTTTTCTGGAAATAGTTGGTAACAGCCTGAGCGGCGGCGGCCATGCTTTCGAGGAAACCGTCCTGGTCGCCGATGTATTCGGGAGTCCAGAGTTTTTCCATGTCGAGCACTTCCATCTTGCCCGAGGAGTGTATGTAGGCTTTGCCGTTGCTGCTGGCGCATCCGATGCTGAGGTTTTTCAGTGCTCCGCCGTAGCCGCCCATGGGGTGACCTTTGAAATGGTTGAGGGCAATCATGAAATCGTAGTTGGCCATGTGGCTGCCCACGATGTCGTATTTGATATGCGAGGAGTCCACCACGGGGATGCGCATCTCGCCTTCTTCGTCCATTATATCAACCTTGAACAGGGGCTTGAAGCCGTGTTGCTCGATAATTTTCCAGTGGTTTTCGGAGGTGTTGCGTTCGTCTTTGGCATCTTCGGGGGCATTGCCGTAGGCGGTGTTGCATTCCACAATGGTACCGTCAACCAGAAACACGAGGTCTTTGATAAGTTCGGGCTTAAGGTAGTTGGGGTTGCTGCCCTCGCCGGTGGAGATTTTCACTGCCACACGGCCCTCGGCCTTCACGCCCAGAGCTTTGTAGATGTTCACCAGCGCCTCGGGGCTGATGTCGCGGGTGATATACACGGTTGCGGGCTCGGTTTGAGCTGTGGCGTTTTCGGTTTTCGGCTTGCAGCCAACAAAAATCAAAGTGGCGGCAAAAATTGTTAATAGGGCCTTTTTCATTGGATTATCGTTGTTTGTTGTTTGAAAATTATGATGCAAAGATACGTTTTTTATTTCACTTTATTGTATGTTTCGTCGTCCACAGGCTCCAACCATTGAGTTCCACTCGACTTCTGTCGCGACTCGGCAGAGCCGATGCGAGCATCACTCTGCTCTCGCTGCTCCATCAGTTCATTGCTTGCCCCTTCCTGCACGTCCTTGTGGTAGGTGAGGTGCTGCATCCAGCTGTCTTTGGCGGCGCCGTGCCAGTGTTTCACGCCTTCGGGAATCTCGATGATAACGCCGGGTTCCAGCTTGACGGCGGGTTTGCCCCATTCCTGATACCAGCCGCGGCCATAGACGCAAACCAGCACCTGCACCTGCTTGTGGTGGATGTGCCAGTTGTTGCGGCAGCCCGGTTCGAAAGATACATTGACCATACCGCCGCCATAGGGCGAAACGTAACTGTTGCCGATGAAGTACTGCGCATAGGCGGTGTTCGGTTCACCCCGCCGCCAGCTCGATTTCAAATCAACGTAGTTCTGAACGTAAATGTCGCTGGCGAGGTAGTCATTGACGGAATCGACGATACCTAACTGCTGAATGGCCACGGCGACGCGGTGCGCTTCCATTTTGCCCACACGCTCCTGCAGCACCTTCGGGATGGCGAGCAGCTGTGCGTCGGTAAGGCCCATGTTCCGTGCGCCGCGCACGTGGGCGGCAAGCTGAGGCTCCACGCTCTCCAAACCGGCCAAAGCACTGACAGTGACCAGCTCGCGGTCGGCGTGGGTGAAGTTGTCGCGGGCGAAGATGTCGCCAAAGAGGTGCACCTTGAGGTAGTAGTCCTCGGCAGGGCAGAAGTCGTAGTTGAACGGCTGGCCACTGAGTTTGGTCTGCACCTCGGTGCCTTGAGTCAGGGCGTCGTAATTTGCGGGCATTGGCGAAGCTTCTACACCCTCATCTGTGGTTTTGCCCTCGGCCTTGCGCTGTTCCAGCACTTTCTGCAAGGTGCCCAAGGCGTTGAGCGAGCGCGGGAATCCCGTGTAGGCGTAGAGTTGCGAGAGGGCCTCCTTGATTTGGCTGACCGTAAGACCGGCGTCCAAACCGCCGTTGATGGCTTCGGCCAAGGCGATGTAGTCGGCTTTTGCCTCGTTGCAGGCTATCACAGTCATAAAGCAGGCCTGCGTTTCATTGAAACTTAATGTGTCCATATTTTTGTTTGTTTTTGTTGTCTTGCCACAGCCGGTCAATAACATTGCGGCGGCGAAAAAAAGAAGGAGACGTTTCATGTTATTTTGATTTTTGTTTTAAAGTGCAAAGATACGATTTTTCTCCGAACAAAGAAAGAAAACCATCTTTTTTTTCACTTTCCCAGCATCTCCATTCCCACCATCGGCTTGGTGTCGATCAGTTTCAGCGACTTCACCATCTTGGCGGTACCCTCCTTGTATTTCTTGAAATGGGCGGTCTGGAGGTGGCTCTGGTAGGCCTCTTTGTCGGCGTAGATTTCCAAGATGTAGATTTTGCAGGGGTCTTCCTTGGTCTGCATCGAGAATAGGGTCAGCACGCCGGGCTCCACCTTCACCGAGGTTTCCCCGACTTCCTTGGCGTAAGCCAGATATTCTTCCAGATACTCCGGCACCACCTCGATTTCTGCGAGACGGACGATGCGCTCGCCATAGGTGCGAAGTGGCACGTTCTCACCGAACAGCCGGCGGGCGTTGTCGGTGAAGATGTCCTGCGGGTCCAGTCCGTGCGAGGCGAGACGCTCCTCCAGGGCCTGCTTCCCACTGATGAGCACCGGCTCGGCCACATACGGGTAGTCGCTGCCATAGAGGATATGGTCGGGCGTGGTGATGGTGAGAAGCGCGTCGAGGACGTCATCGGTGGGTGCGCCGGCCAGGTCGTAGTAGAGGCGCGAAAGGTTGGCATCGACATCCACAGGCTGCATGATGCCCTGTTTCACCATCACGGGCAGCAGCGAACGGAAGCGCGGCAAGGCGTTGGGCAGGAACGAACCGCAGTGCGGCACCACCACCTTCAGGTTGGGATAGCGCACCAGCACATTGTGGGCTATCATGTTGAGAATAGCGCGCGAGGTCTCGGCCAGATATTCGTAGCTTGCCAGCGGAACATCGGCAATGAGCTGTGCGTTCACCGCCGAGGGTTTGTGCGGATGCAGGATGACGACGGCCTTTTGTGCGTCGAGGTAGGCCATCAGCGTGTCCAAGGCGGGGTCGCCGAGGTACTGTCCGTAGCTGTTGGTGGCCAACTTGATACCGTCGGCGCCCAGCACCTCAAGGGCGTAGCGTGCCTCCTCCAAGGCGTGCGGCACATCGGGCAATGGCAGAGCGGAGCAGAACATAAAACGCCCCGGATAGCGGGCCTTCAGCGCGGCGCACTCCTCGTTGTACTTGCGGCACACCGCCGCCGAAGCCTCCGCGTTGCCGAAGAAAGGCTGCGGGGCGGGCATCGTCAGCACCGAAGTCTGGATGCCGGCCTTGTCCATAAAGGCGATGTGTTTCTCCACGTCCCAACTGGGGATAGGGAAACCCTCGTCCATCTCGGCGCCGTTGGCTTTGATGTAGTCGATGTAGTCCTGCGTGACGGCGTGGCTGTGCAGGTCGATTTGTGCCGTGGACGGCAATGCTAAAAGAGTCATAAAAGCTAAAATGATTATGTTATTTTGCATGGGTGATTTCATTGTTTGTTGTCGGTTTTATACCTTTTTCCCCATCTCAAACGCCTCCTGCAGCTTGGCGTTGCCGGCAATCTCGTTCGGACCGCCCACGCCGCCGCAGAAGATGTGGCCTTTGAGCGCGGACT
>Ga0310697_10003119_pt1 | contig 16967 bp, 13 predicted proteins | sample 172DNAGHGlowgp2_FD_203883 | JGI IMG/M metagenome (GOLD analysis project Ga0310697, IMG submission 203883) | Sheep rumen microbial communities from Palmerston North, Manawatu-Wanganui, New Zealand - 1728 DNA GHGlow gp2 (v2) (version 2) | ecosystem: Host-associated > Mammals > Digestive system >... | reverse complement strand
CCTGATGTGCTTCCTCCTCGCCCTCTCGATCATCGCGGGCAACGTGCTCGAAGCCAATGCCCAGACGATCGACACCTACATGGGCACCCAGTCGGAACGCATGGAGTCCGACGGCGCGCTCTATGACAAGTTTACCCCCTCTGCCGACGTCCTGAACGAGGACGGCACCGGCAACTCCCACGCACTGATCCAGAAGGCCATCGACCTGAACCGTCGTCAGGCCTATGAGGGCAGCGTTCTCCTGAAGAACGAGAACAACGTTCTGCCTCTCGCTTCCGGCGCAAACGTCACCCTGCTGGGCATCCGCAGCCACAAGCCCGTCCTGGGCAGCGCCTTCGGCGTGAAGGTCTGGGGCCCGGTCATCAACCTGGAGCAGGCCCTGCGCGACAACCGCACCGACTTTGCCCACACCATGTCCGACTCCGCTTCCACCAACTGGCAGACCGGCGAGACCACCATCGCCCCCACTATGGACGCCTGGACCGGCGACGAGTTCGACTTTGACGGCGCCGGCTACGGTGTGAACCCCACCATGGTCGACATCTACGAAAAGCTCCTGGCCACCTACCACCACGAGTACAACGAGGGCGCCGAGGAAGTCTTCGATCCCCGTGAGCCTTCCCTCGACGACCTGGCCTCCGTCAACGAGAATTACAAGGACAGCTTCGCCCAGTACGGCGACGCCGCCATCGTTGTGATCTCCCGCGCCTCCGGTGAGAGCCATGACTACCTGCCCGGCGGCGTGGTCGCCGGTCTCGGCTTCAACGAGCCTCTGGCCCTGTCCCAGAACGAGCGCGATGCCATCGAGCTGGCCAAGGAATGCTCCGACAAGGTCATCGTCCTCATCAACAGCTCCGCCTCCGTCGAGATCGCCGACCTCAAGAACGATCCCGACGTTGACGCCATCCTCTGGATCGGCGCTCCCGGCGCCTACGGCATGCTGGGCGTGGCCGACATCCTCTGCGGCAAGGTGAGCCCCTCCGGCGGCCTGTTCGACATCTTTGCGGCGCAGAACATGTCCGCGCCCGCCATGCAGAACATGGGCAACTTCCGCTACGCCAACGCTGACGGCATCGTCACCCGCGGCGGCGGCATGTTCGGCGGCAACACCGGCATGTACATCATGGAAGCCGAGAACATCTACGTCGGCTACCGCTATTATGAGACCCGCTACTATGACTGCGTCGCCGGTCAGGGCAACGCCGCCTCCAAGGCCGGCGTCTACGCCTCCAGCGGCGACTGGAACTACGACGACGAGGTCGCCTACGGCTTTGGCTACGGCCTGAGCTACACCACCTTCTCCTTCGACTTCGAGGGTGAGCCCGCGTTCAAGGTCGCGAAGAACGCCAACGGCTCCGTTGACGCCACTGCCACCTTCAACGTGAAGGTCACCAACACCGGCGACGTGGCCGGCAAGACCTCCGTGCAGATCTACGGTCAGGCTCCCTACACCCTGGGCGGCCTGGAGAAGAGCGCCATCCAGCTCATTAACTACGACAAGACCCAGGTCCTGCAGCCCGGTGAGTCCGAGGTTGTGAGCGTTGTCTGCGACCTGCAGTACATCGCGAGCTATGACGTGAACCTCAACAACGGCGAGGGCGGCTACGTCCTCGATCCCGGCACCTACTACTTCGCCGTCGGCAACGGCGCCCACGCCGCTCTGCAGAACATCATGGCCAAGCAGGGTCTGCCTGTTGAGGCCAATGCCGACAACGCCTTCGAGCGCGAGATCGATGAGAGCTTCATCGAGCGCACCGCCTTCTCCGTCTCCAAGACCGGTGAGAAGATCGTCAACCAGATCCCCTATGCCGACTGGAACTACTACCAGCCCGGCGAGGTCACCTATCTGAGCCGCGCCGACTGGGCCGGCACCTGGCCCCAGACCTACGACAAGCTGACTCTCACCAATGAGCAGCTGATCGACAACCTCAACGGCAAGTACTACACCATCAAGACCGATGACGACACCTCCTCCATCATCTGGGAGGAAGGCAACGGCACCATGTTCTACGAGATGTGGGGCGTTGACTATGACGATCCCAAGTGGGACGAGCTGATCAACAACATGACCCTGGAAGAGGCTCAGTATCTGGCCACTTACGGCGGTCCCTCCATCCCCGGCGCTTCCACCATCGGCACCGTGGAGACCTACATGACCGAGAACGCCGGCAACGGCGTGGCTGTGAACCTGAACGCCTCCAAGGATACCGGCGCTCCCTGGAACATCGCCGCCACCGATCCCAACGGCAACTGGCACCCCGAGGTCTTCGGCAACAGCCCGCTGACCGCTTCCTCCTTCAATCCCCAGCTGTGCTACGATCTGGGCGCTTTCGTCGGCGAGGAGTCTCTGTTCACCGGTATTCCCATCCTCTGGGGCCCCGGCCTGAACACCCACCGTCACGCCTACAACGGCCGCAACGGTGAGTACTACTCCGAAGATCCCATCCTCTCCGGCGTGACCGCTATGGAGTTTGCCGTCGGCGCTCTGCAGTACGGCCTGATCGCCGCCCCCAAGCACTACGCCTTCAACGACCAGGAGACCAACCGCTCCGGCGTCGCCCCCTACATGACCGAGCAGCGCGCCCGTGAGGTGGAGCTGCGCGCCTACCAGTACGCCTTCGAGGCCACCAAGTACGACACGCCCGAGTTCGACCAGGGCATGCGCGGCCTGATGATCTCCTTCTCCAAGATCGGCTCCGTCGAGTGCACCGCCTCCGTCGGCATGATGACCAACATCCTGGCTAAGGAGTGGGGCTTCCGCGGCTACGCTGTCACCGATATCTACGATGACTTCGATATCTACGGCGCGGTCCTGACCTCCGGCACCACCTGCTACGACACCCGCGGCATGGCCGGCTTCTACACCAACACCACCCTGGACGGCGGCCGCTTTGAGGGCCAGGTCGACGGCTCCACCATCAACTCCGTGGTCTTCGCCGGCGACGCTACCGCCCAGAACGCCATCAAGGCTTCCGTGCACAAGATCCTCTTCGCCATGAGCCAGTCCAACCTCATGAACCGCTATGACCCCTCCACCCGCGTGGTCAAGCTGCCTGTTCCCTGGCGTACCGCCTACCAGACCGCCGAGTATGCCTTCGGCGCACTGATGGTCTGCTCCGCCGTCCTGTACCTTGTTGCCAAGCTTCGCAAAAAGGAGGTAAAGTAAGATGCTCAAGAAATTCACTGTTGGCTCCTGGTTTACCCTGATCGCCGCCATCGCCGGCGTCGTCGGCGTGATCTTCATGCTGAAATCCAGCAACATCGACACCGCCTATGCTTACAAGACCGTGAACACCCTGACCCTGATGGGCGTCTGCGGCGTGGTCCTGTGCCTGCTGGCCGTGTGGTCTCCCACCCGTTTCGGCAATCATGACATCATCAGCACCTTCGGTTCTGTCGGCGCCATCGGCCTGTTCATGGCCGTCGTCGGCACCATGATCTCTGATCGCGTCCTGATGATCGCGGGCCTCTTCTCCTACAACTCCCAGAACATGGTCGGCTGGCGCGTGTTCTATGCCACCGTCACCGGCATTGTGGCCTTCGTCCTCGGCAGCCTGCTGCTGATCCTGGCGTCCTTCATGAAGAACGCCAAGGCCGCCAAGTAATCAAGTTTTCACGCCATACTCCCGCAGAATCTCTGCGGGAGTATGGCGCATGGAGGAAGAAATGAGAAGCTGCATCAACCTGAATCGCAGCTGGCGCTTCACCGGGCCGGAGGGCACGGTAAGCGAGGTCGACGTCCCCCATACCTGGAACGCCATCGACGGCCAGGACGGCGGGAACGACTACAAGCGCTGCCGCTGCGAGTATGAAAAGAAGTTCCCCAAGCCCGACTTCCCGGCAGGGGAGCGGGTCTATCTCCAGTTTCACGGTGTAAACTCCGAGTGTGAGGTCACGCTGAACGGTCAAAAGATCATGGCCCACGAGGGCGGCTATTCCACCTTCCGCACGGACGTGACCGAACTGCTGCAGAGTGAGAACACCCTGCAGGTCTCCGTCACCAACGCGCCGAACGACCGGGTCTACCCCCAGAAGGCGGACTTCACCTTCTACGGCGGCATCTACCGGGATGTGGAGCTGCTGATCGTGCCCGAAAAGCACTTTGATTTGGACTACTTCGGCGGCTATGGCCTGATGGTCACGGCAAAGCCCCTGGAGGGCTACGCCAGGGGCGAGGTCACGGTCAAAACCTTCCAGAACGCTGAGGAGACCGTCACGGTCACGCTGCTGGACGCGGAGGGCAAAGAGGTCGCCCGGGGCGAGGGCGCGGAGCAGACCCTGTACATTGAGAACGTCCGCCTCTGGAACGGCGTGGAGGATCCCTATCTCTATACCTGCGTGGCGCGCCTTGCCTCCGGGGACGAGGTCTCCTGCCGCTTCGGCGTGCGGGACTTCCACTATCACCCCAAGACCGGCTTTTACCTCAACGGCAAAAAGTATCCCCTGCGCGGCGTGAGCCGCCACCAGGACCGCAAGGGCCTGGGCAACGCGATTACCCGGGAAATGCACAAAGAGGACATGGACATCATCTGCGAGATGGGCGCCAATACCATCCGCCTGGCCCACTACCAGCATGACCAATACTTCTATGACCTCTGTGACGAGCGGGGCATGGTGGTCTGGGCCGAGATCCCCTACATCTCCGAGCACATGCCCAAGGGCCGGGAGAACACCATCTCCCAGATGAAGGAGCTCATCACCCAGTGCTACAACCACCCCTCCATCGTCTGCTGGGGCGTTTCCAACGAGATCACCATCTCCACCAAGGACAACAAGGACATGCTGGACAACCACCGCGTCCTGAACGACCTGTGCCACAAGATGGATCCCAGCCGCTTCACCACTCTGGCCTGCTACGCCATGTGCGGCCCCTTCAACCCCGTGGCCCACATCACCGACGTGGTGAGCTGGAACCTGTATCTGGGCTGGTACGTGCCGGGCCTCTGGCTCAACGACGCCTGGATGCGCTTTTTCCACACCGTCTATCCCGACCGCTGCCTCGGCTACTCCGAGTACGGCTGCGAGGGCATGCCGAACCTGCATTCCTCCCACCCGAAGCGCGGCGACCATACCGAGGAATACCAGGCCAAGTACCACGAGTACATGCTTGAGTGCTTCGAGCGCAACCCCTACATGTGGGCAACCCACGTGTGGAATATGTTCGACTTTGCGGCCGACGCCCGCGATCAGGGCGGCGAACCCGGCATGAACCACAAGGGCCTAGTCACCTTCGACCGCAAGACGCGCAAGGACAGCTTCTATCTTTACAAAGCCTGGTGGAGCAAGGAACCCTTTGTACATATTTGCTCCAAGCGCTTTGAGGACCGCACCGAGAGCGAGATCGAGGTCAAGGTCTACTCGAACCAGAACGAAGTCACGCTCTACGTCAATGGCGACAAGCTGGAGACCAAGCACGGCGAGCACATCTTTACCTTCCGCGTGCCCATGGGCAGCGAGACAAAGGTCCGCGCCGCCTCCGGCGAGTGGAGCGATGAGGCCGTGTTCCACAAGGTTTCCGTCCCCAACCCCGCTTATGTCCTGAAGGACGCGGGCGATAAGGGCGCAAACTGGACCAACAAGGAGGATTGAGACATGGAGAATCAACAGGTCAACCGGGCAAAATTCTATCAGCTGGCGCTCTTCCCGATGAATAACGGCGCCACCAACGTCTACTATGTGCTGATCCTGACCTACATCGCCACCTTCGGCTCCGCCGTTCTGGGCATCGCCGCAGTGTTCGCCTCTTTCATGGTCACGGGCATGCGCGTCTTTGACGCTATCACCGACCCGATCATCGGCGCATTGATGGACAAGACCAACGGCCGCTTCGGCAAGTTCCGGCCCTTCATGGTCATCGGCTCCGTCATCATGGCCTTCTCGGTCATTATGCTCTATGTGCTGACGCCCTATGTGCCCGAGAGCATGATGTGGCTCCGGTACATGCTGTTCATCCTGCTCTACGCAGTCTGGGTCATCGGCTACACTTTCCAGACCTCTGTCACGAGAGCGGCCCAGGCCGTGCTCACCAACGACCCGAAGCAGCGCCCGCTGTTCACGATCTTCAACACCATCGGCTCCCTCGCCGGCATGGGCATCATGCAGTTCATCGGACCCATCCTCGCCCGTGACAACATCTTCGGCGACTATAATCAGAGCTGGTTTGCCGCAATGACCCCCATCGGCATCGGCATCTCCGTGCTGCTGACGATCCTGGCCATCATCGGCATCTGGGAAAAGGACCAGCCCAAGTACTTCGGTCTGGGCGGCAAGCAGGAGACCGTGAAGGTCTCCGAGTACATCCAGATCATCAAGGCCAACAAGCCCCTGCAGCGTCTGATGATCGCGGGCGGCGGCTGCAAGCTGGCGCTCTCCGTGGCCACCAACATCACCGTGCTCATCATGCTCTACTCCTGCATGATGGGGGACTATGACGGGCTGTATCTGCCGATGATGATCGTGGGCTATGTGTTCGCCATTCCCTTCTTCGCTCTCACGGTGCGCACCAGCCAGGAGAAGGGGCAGAAGGCCTCTCTGATGCGCTATGTGGGTGTGGCCCTGGCCTGCTATGTGGGCGTGCTGGTGCTGCTGCTTCTCTGGAACCCCAATACCGGCATGCACATGTCCCTCATGGCGGACGGCAAGCTCAGCTTCAACCTATACACGGTGCTCTTCATCTTCTTCTTCGGCATCGGCTACGGCGCATACTACGCCACGGCGGATATGCCCATCCCCATGGTGGCCGACTGCGCCGACTATGAGACCTACCGCTCCGGCAAGTTCATCCCCGGCATCATGGGCACGCTCTTCTCCCTGGTGGACAAGCTGGTGTCCTCCCTCTCCGCCACCATCGTGGGCATCGCCGTGACCATCATCGGCCTCGAGTCCCTGCCCACCAAGGCGACGCCCTATACCCCGGGCATGAACGTGGTCGTCATCATCCTCTTCTGCGTGCTGCCCATGTGCGCCTGGGCGCTGACGCTCTGGTCCATGAAGGGCTATGAGCTGGACGGCGAGCGCGTCAAGGAGATCCAGGCCGTGAACGCCCAGCGCAAGGAAGCCATCGCAAACGGCATGAGCGTGGAGGAGGCCATGGCCAAATTCCCCTCTGTCCTGAAAAAGTAAAACACTGTCAAAGGCAAAACACCGCCGGTACCCGATGGGTACCGGCGGCGTTTTGCGATATAGGGAGGGGAAAAATTTGTCACATTCCAGGATCAAAATGCCAGCATCAGGCGGTAGAGGCTGCCGCAGATGGCAAGCACGGCGTCGTCGGCTTTCCGTACGGCTGCAAGATCGCCTTTCAGGCTCTGCTCCGCCTGCCGCAGCGTCACGGTATAGCTGCCGTTTTCCAGCGCCAGCAGTGTCTGCTGCAGCCGCTTCAGCTCGGCGGAGGAGAGCCGCTTTGACTGGGGCGCTTTGTTCACGGCGATCATGGCCTTCGCCTGCTCGATCATGGCAGCGGCGCCGGCCAGATTCTTCTGCAGCTGTTCTCTCGCCGTCTGCAGATTCCGCTTCTGATCATATTTCTGCTGCAGCTGCGGACGGACCGCCAGCAGGGATTTGCGCAGCTCCTCAAATTCCGCGCGGATCAGATAGGGAAGCTGGCGGTTGGCATTTGAGCGGATCATGATCTGGCTGAAGCCGACAAGACAGGTCATGGCCTCCGTCAGCCCTTCGTTCAGCTCCGGGTCCGGAGAGCTGATCCCATAGGTATACAGAAAGCAGTGTATGCATTCGTGACAGAGCGCGGCGGCAAGCACCTCCGGGCTGCGAAGGCCGGGTTTGAGCAGGATTCGGACCGTCCTTTGGCCGGAATCGTACTCTCCGAGGGCGTTTGCCTGCAGCTTGGACGCATCGGTGGTGACCTGCAGCTTCACATTGGGCATCAGGTGCAGATGGGGCAGCATTTCGATGAGCATGGACTGCAGCTGCGCCGCGGCCTGCGCGTCATTGTCACACTGCGCCTGGGTGAGCTGGGTCTGAAACGCGAAGTCCCGCAGCATCAGATCGGTCAGCCCCACCGATTCAAGGCGCTGCCGGCACATGTCAAAAAGCTTGCGCGTGCGTTCCAGGTCCGGCTCCCGGCAGTAGGTAAAGTGCCCGTTTTTCACGCGCTTTTCGTACTTTCGCACGCGCAGACGATTGATCAGGTAATTGAGCAGCAGGATCATTGCAACGGCAAATAAATAGGCCAGCCAGTCTTCACTCATTGAAATACCTCACTTTTTCACGATTCAATATGTTCAGTCAAGCAGAGAAAGATCGATCCCGGCCGCCAGCAGCGTTCCGTCGCTTTGCCAGCCGAGAATGCAGGAGGGGAAGTACTCCCCGCCGTCATGGACGCGAATGCGGACGATATCTTCCCAGCCCGCGAGCGTCCCGGTGATTTCCCGGTCATAATCGGCGCTCTCAAAACAGGGCGCCCAGAGCACGCGGCCGTCCGCCCGGAGGCCGATCAGGAGTGTGCGCATCATCTGGATATCCACCATGTCATGCCAGTCGGAAACCGCGGCGAACTGCGGGAGAACGTCCCCGTCACACACGGCGACGGTGCCGTTCTTCAGCCGGCAGAGCAGCGCGTTATTGGATGCAGCGATCTGCTCCACATCCTGCAGCTGATTCGCCTCCTCGGCAAAGCCCTTCACATACTCGACCTCAGGCCCTGCAACGAAGACGGTGCCGTCACGGTTCAGACATGCGGTGATAAAGCCGGAACTGGCGATAGCGACGGCGTCTCGCGGCGTGCGGGTGAAATCATAGTATTTGCTGCCCAGCTTCACGCTGCCGTCCTCACAGAGGGCGATCAGGCCCCGGCTTTCGGGGTAGGCATAGGGCAGGATTTCCTTGACGCCGCTCCAGTCCTGATACACCTGCCCGCCGCCGAAGGAGGCCTCCGGCATGTCATTGGAGACCAGGATGCGGCCGTCTTCCGTCAGACCGTAGTATTCTTCCACGCTGAAGGCAATGTCCCGGACACCGGTCCAGTTGTTGGGATCGAAGCGTTCATCCGGCGGATACGGCGTTTCGCGAAAACCGATCGTGGAGACCACGCTCCCGTCGGCTTTCAGCCCGATGAGATCGGAACCGGTGGAGACGATCTTCACCAGGTCGCGCCAGGAAAAAATCTGTGCGAGGACAGGGTCTTCAAAATGTCTGCCGAGACCAGCGCTTTTGAGAGTCCCGTCCGACAGCAGGGCAACGATGGCCGGGGAATTCCCTGAAAAGGAGATGACATCGAGAATCTCCTGCGCACGGTCGGACTCTTCCTGCGGCCGGACCATACCGGCTGTCCCGCTCGGCGCGGCACAGCCGGCCAGGATACACAGAACCAGGAATATAGGCACAAGGCAGAGGGCTTTGGAGAAAATGAGGTTTTTCAAGTGTTTGGACGGCATAGGCCACAGCTCCCTTCCCTTATACGACGAATGACTCATTTTAATGTTCCTGTTTATTATGCAGGAAAAAAGCCGGGAATGCAAGTCCCGGCGGACAACTGCGCCGCAGGACCGGCCGATACAGGCAAAAAGAAAAGGGCACCCCCGCAAGCGGTGGTGTCCTTTCAAAGATCAGAATTTCGTGAAAAGAAGGCTGGCCCGGCCTCACTTCAGCTGCAGCGTGATCGCCACATCGCCGTTGCCCAGCAGTTCGGGCAGTTCCTCCACGCTCTGATCGCTGATATGGCCGAGGCGGGTGTAGGCCCAGGAGTTGGAGCCGTAAAACACCACCAGCTGACTGCCGGCATACAGGACAATGTCGCCCGCGGCCGTCGTGGTCTGCACGTCGTTCCGGGGCAGGCGCGCCCCAATGGCGCCGACCTGTTCAAAGCCGCCGTACATGGACATGGAGATCGTCAGCGGCGCCTTCCGGCAGAGCTCCCGGAGCGCCTCCACGGATGCATTCTCTTCCCAGTCCACCGCGACTTCGGTTTCCCCGATTTGCATACGGAGCATTTTTTCTTCCTCCTCTGTGTCGGCAGGGCTTCCGCCCTGTTCCTCTCTGTCTGTCTGCGGCATTTCCTCTGTTTCCACCGGAAGCGGAGCGGGCGTTTCCTCCATGGGAGCCGGGCTCTCGGGCGCAGCCTCCTGCGGCGGCTCAGCTCCGCAGGCGCTCAGCGTCAGCAGTAAGAGCCCGGCCAGCAGCCCGACGATGATCCTGCGCATACTCGTGGCCTCCCTCTCAAAGGCTCCGGCCAAGGTCGCAGGCCTCCTGCAGCTTCTCCGGCCGATTCTTCATCTCCCCGGTCTCCGTGACGCCGCCGCCGAAGACCATTCCGGCCAGCCGCGCCTTGGGGAAGCACTCGATCCAGCCCTCCAGCCCGCTTCTGGCGCGTTCGGGGACGAAGTCCTCATCCTCGGCGGCGGAGGCGAGAAAGTACACGTCCCGGAAGCGATAGTCCGCGACAAAGAGGGGGTTGCCCCGGTCGAGCAGGGTCTTCATCTGCCCGCTCATCTCGTAGTAATAGATGGGCGTGGCAAATACCAGCACGTCCGCTTGCTCCATCTTGGGTACGATCTCTTGCATGTCGTCCCGCAGGACGCACTTGCCGGTCTTCTGGCAGGCAAAGCAGCCTTGGCAGAAGCGCAGCTCCTTTCCGCGCAGGGTGATAAGCTCCACGTCATGGCCGTTCTCCGCGGCACCTCTGGCAAAGGCCTCCGCCAGCGCCTCGGAATTGCTGTTCCGGCGGGGACTGGTGGACAGAATCAGAACTTTTTTAGACATGTTTATTCTCCTCAGTTCAGGTATTGGGTGAAAAAGCGCTCCAGCCTGTCGAAGGGGATGGCGTTTTTGCAGCCGCCGTCGTAGAGATCGGTATGGGTCGCGCCGGGGATCAGCAGCAGCTCCTTGTTGTCAGCGTACTTGCTGTCCTTTACCATGTCGGCGTAGGCGTCTTTGCCGAAGTAGCAGGAGTGGGCGGCGTCTCCGTGCATCACGAGGACGGCGGAGCGGATCTCCTTTGAATACTGCAGGATTGGCTGATTCAAAAAGCTCTCACAGCCAATCACGTTCCAGCCGCCGTTGGAGTTGAGGGAGCGCGGGTGGTAGCCGCGCGCCGTCTTGTAGTAGTCGTAGTAGTCCTTGACGAAGAAGGGCGCGTCCTCCGGCAGGGGATCGACCACGCCCCCGCCCAGCCTGTATTCACCGGCCCGGAGGTCTTCCAGGCGCTGGGCGCAGAGGGCGGCTCTCTTCTGATAGCGGGCCTCCTCGCTGTCCTCGGCATCGAAATAGCCCTTCGCGTTCACGCGGGTCATGTCGTACATGGTGGAGGCGACGGTGGCCTTGACGCGGGTGTCCAGGGCCGCGGTGTTGAGGGCCATGCCGCCCCAGCCGCAGATGCCGATGATGCCGATGCGCTCGGGATCGACGCGCTCATGCAGGCTCAGATAATCCACGGCCGCCATGAAGTCCTCGGTGTTAATGTCCGGGGAGGCCATATAGCGGGGGAAACCGCCGCTCTCGCCGGTAAAGGAGGGGTCGAAGGCCAGCGTCAGAAAACCGCGCTCGGCCATGGTCTGGGCGTAGAGACCGGAGCACTGCTCCTTGACCGCGCCGAAGGGGCCGCAGACCGCGATGGCGGGGAGCTTTCCTTCCGCAGCCTTCGGCACATACAGGTCGCCCGCCAGCGTGATGCCGTAGCGATTGACAAAGCATACCTTGCTGTGATCGACTGTTTCGCTTTTCGGGAAGGTCTTGTCCCAGGCCTGTGTCAGGTTCAGATTCTCGGTTTTGATCATAGGGCTTTTTCTCCTTTGCTGTTTTGGGTGCTGTGAATGAGCAGATCCAGACGGTCCAGCTGCTTTTGTTTTTCATGCAGGGCGTCCAGCTGCTTGCAGCGGCAGAAGCGCAGGAAACGGATCAGTTCCTCCCGCGCGCCGGATGCATGCAGCGCCTCCGCTTTCGCGATGCTGCGCGCATCACAGCCCGCGGCTTCCATCGTATCCCGAAGTCCGCGCCGATCGTCCATTTCCAAATCCTCCGCTTTCTTTTTACAAATTCAGTATAACAGATTGCATTTTACTCCGCTAATAGTTATAATGTATATCGTGATATGCGTTTTCTGTATTTCATAGGAAGGATCATCAAGAATGGAAATTCGCAGTCTGCGCTATTTTCTGGCCGTCGCACGGGAGGAAAACATGACCCGCGCGGCCGAGCTGCTGCACGTGACGCAGCCGACCCTCTCCCGTACCTTGCACGCTCTGGAGGAGGAGCTGGGCAAGAAGCTGTTCACCCGCCACAGCTTCAGCATCGCCCTGACCGAGGAGGGGATGCTGCTGCGCGACCGGGCGGAGGATCTGCTCACGATGGCGGACAAGATCGAGAGGGAATTCCTCTCCCTGGACGATATCACCGGGGGCGAACTGTATCTCGGCCTGGCGGAGTCCTATCAGATCCGCTGTCTGGCCCGGGAACTGCGCACATTGAAAACGGTGTACCCCGGCCTGCGCTTTCACATCACCAGCGGCGACACCGAGCAGGTCACGGAGAAGCTGGACAAGGGACTGCTGGATTTCGCCGTGCTGTGTGACGCGCCGGATCCGCGAAAGTATGACTTTGTGCTCTTTCCGGAGCGGGACCGCTGGGGGCTGATCCTGCCGGCGAAAGACCCGCTTGCACAAAAAGAAGCCATCCGTGCGGAGGATCTGGCGGGGCTGCCGCTCTTTACCTCGGAGCAGGGCTGGGAGGGCGACATCAAGAACTGGGCCGGCAGCCGCTTCGGCGAGCTGCGGCTGGAGGGCTCGTCCCGGCTTTCCTATAACGCCTCTCTGTTCGTCCGGGAGGGGCTGGGCTATCAGCTCACTTTTGAGCACCTGGTCGACACCTCGCCCGCGAGCGGCCTGGTGTTTCGCCCGCTTACACCGAAACTGGAGGTCAGCCTGTATCTGATCTGGAACCGGTATCAGGCCTTTACCCCCATGGCCGAGCGCTTTCTGGCGCAGGTACGAGCGTCGTTTACAGAGCAGCGGCGCGACGGATGAGAGGATGAACAAACAATAACACAGAAGGGAGAAGGAAAAATGAAACAGTATGTTGTCGACGCGTTTACCGATCGGATCTTCCACGGCAATCAGGCCGCGGTGTGCGTGCTGGACGCCTGGCTTCCGGAGGAGCTGATGATGGACATCACGCGGGAGAACAATTTCTCCGAGACCGCTTTCACCGTAAAAGAAGGTGAAAAGTGGCATCTGCGCTGGTTCACCCCCGGCGGTGAGATCGACCTCTGCGGCCACGCCACGCTGGCGACTGCTTTCGTGCTGCTGAACTTCTATGAGAAGGACGCGCAGCGGGTGGTCTTCACCACCCTGAGCGGCGATTTGATCGTGACGTGCCGGGGCGAGCTCTATGAACTGGAGCTTCCGGCTTACGATCTGAAGAAAGTGGACGTGACGGCGGCCATGGAAGAGGCGCTGGGCGCTCCCGTCAGAGAGGCCTATCTCGCCCGCGACCTGCTGTGTGTGCTGGAGGATGAGCAGACGGTCCGGGATCTGACGCCTGATCTGGAGAAGATCAGGCAGATCGACGGTCTGCTCGTGCACGTCACCGCCCGCGGGAAGGACGAGGATTGCGTCTCCCGCAGCTTCGCGCCCAAGCTCTCCGTGGCGGAGGATCCGGTCTGCGGCTCCGGGCACTGCCACATCATCCCGTACTGGGCGGATCGGCTGGGCCGGGGTGAACTGGTGGCTTACCAGGCCTCCCGGCGCGGCGGCACGCTCTATTGCCGCCGGGAGGGCAGCAGGATCTTCATGGCCGGCAAGGCGGCGCTGTACTCGGTGGACGAACTGTTCGTGTGATCTGGCCGATGAGGCTGAATCATGCATTGTGATCCCCTCGGGTCAGCGCAAATCCCCCGCTTTCTGTAGGATGGCGGGGGATTCGCTCTGTTTCCACGCAGACGGGAGAGGGAGCAAAAAAACCTTGTATTTCGCGCTGTTTTTCGATAAAATAATATATTAGCGTATTGAGGCGTGGCAGCTTCTGGCTGCGGCGCGTTTGCGATATCCCGGCGATCGGGAGAGGAATCTTCAGTACAGGAGACACTTATGAAAAAACGCGGCGCTTTCTTTGCCGGCGGCATCCGACAGAAAATCTTCGGGATGCTGCTGATCACGATCATTCTGATCATCGCGGCCTACACGGTGGTCTTTTTCTACCAGACCAACAAGGTGGAGCAGCTCGTCAACGAGACCTATGAAGCGCAGGAGCAGCTCTACATCGAAAACGGGCTGCAGTATCAGTACAAATCCGTCCGGAGCAATGCCCTTTCCCGCTTCCACACGGAGATGTTCCATGCCCGCAACATCCTCATCCTCCTGGTGGTGCTGATCGTGGCGGCCGGCATGGTCTCCGCCTACTCCATTGCAAAACGTATTACGGACCCGCTGAACACCATCACCCGCCGCGTGGCCTCTCTGGGCGTTCGAAACCGGCAGTTTCAGATGGAGGATGTATACCGGACCGGCGATGAGATCGAAGTCCTGGCGGAATCCTTTGCCAAACAGTCGGCGAGGACCGCCCTCTACATCGACCAGATCAAAAAGGTCACCGCAGAGAAGGAGCGCATCGGGGCGGAGCTCGATATGGCCTCCCGTATCCAGGCCAGCCAGCTGCCCCGCCTGTTCCCGCCCTTCCCGGACCGGAAAGAGTTCAGTCTCTACGCCAGCATGACACCCGCCAAGGAAGTGGGCGGCGACTTCTATGATTTCTTCATGATCGATGACGATCACATGGGCTTTGTCATGGCGGACGTTTCCGGCAAAGGCGTGCCCGCGGCGCTTCTGATGATGGTCTCCCGCGTGCTGATCAAATCCAGCCTGCAGAACGGACACAGCCCGGCGGAGACGCTGGAGAGCGTCAACAACCAGCTCTGTGAGAGCAACGACGCGGAGTTTTTCGTGACTGTCTGGCTCGCGGTGCTGGAGATCTCCACCGGCAAGGGGATTGCCGCCAATGCCGGGCACGAGCACCCCGTACTGCGCCGTGCCGGCGGCCGCTATGATCTGCTGGTCTACCGGCACTCTCTGCCGGTGGGCGCCATGAAAGACGTGCTCTTCCGGCAGCATGCCTTCCGGCTGAACCCGGGCGACAGCTTTTTCGTGTATACGGACGGCGTTGCGGAGGCAACGAACCGGAACAAGGAGCTCTACGGGACCGAGCGCATGCTGGCCGCCCTGAACCGGGAGGCGGATGCGCAGCCGGATCGGATCCTATTGAACATCACGGAGGATATCGATCGCTTCGTGGACGGGGCGGAGCAGTTTGACGATATGACGATGCTGTGCTTCCGCTATCAGGGGCCGCCCGCCGGGGATGGGTCAAATCTGCAGACACAGGAGACTGAGCAATGAAACAAAACGGGATCGGTCGCGCGCTGAGAATCATAGGGGACATCTTTATCCCGCTGCTGCCCGGCATTATCACGGCAGGGCTCTGCGGCGGGGCCGCGTCTCTCCTCTCTCAGACCGTACCTAACTATGCCGACAATATTATCTGGGCGTTTATTTATCAGATCCTGACGCTCATCAACTCCGCCATGATGAGTTTCCTGAGCGCGTGGGCCGGCTACCGCGCGGCGGAGCGCTTCGGCGGCACGCCGATCCTGGGCGGCATGCTGGGCATGCTCAGCTCGCTGGACGGGATCAACCGGATCGCCACCATTATGGGGCTGTATAACAGCGCGGTGCCGCTGGATTCGATCCTTTGCAGCGGGAAGGGCGGCGTGCTGGCCGTCATCGCGGGTGCGCTGCTGATCGCCTGGGTGGAAAAGGCGATCCGCTCCGTCATGCCCGAGTCCATCGACGTGGTTTTTACGCCGCTGCTCACCATGTTCCTGTGCGTGGTGCCCTATATCGTCTTCCTCATGCCGCTCTTCGGCTACGCATCCGAAGGCATCGTGTGGCTCTTCAGCCGGGCCTGCCTGTCCGAGAATGTCTTCATCCGGGCAATCTCCGGCTATTTTGCCGCGGCCTTCTTCCTGCCGCTGGTGGCCGCGGGCATGCACCACGGTCTGGTTGCCCTCTACAGCGTGCAGCTGCAGGAGCTGGGCTATGTCACGCTCTATCCCGCGCTCGCCATGGCAGGCGCCGGGCAGGTGGGGGCGGCTCTTGCCCTCTGGAAAAAAGCCAAAAAGGTCGGCAACGACAATCTCTGCTCCGTGATCTCCGGCGCTCTGCCCGCGGGACTTCTGGGCGTTGGCGAGCCGCTCATCTACGGCGTCACGCTGCCGCTGGGCAAGCCCTTCCTGACGGCGGGGCTGGGCGCTGGCTTCGGCGGCGCCTTCATCATGGTCACCGAGGTGGCCTCCACCACCTGGGGCCCCTCCGGCCTGCTGGGCGCCTTCGTGATGACAGGCGGCCCGCGCGGCTCGGTAAAGAGCGTGCTGCTGTATCTCACGGCCCTTGTCATCAGCTACATTGGCGGTTACCTGATCACCAAGGCCCTCTACCGGGAGGAGTCGCTGCGCTTTGAGACAGAACTGCCCGCCGAGCGGGCAGCCGCGCTGCGCTCCGAATCCTTTACCCGACTCAGTAAAAAGAAATCCCGGCACATCGAGGCCGGGGAGCCGCTGCAGACGGGCAGGAGAGACCCGCTTTCCGCGCTGCCGCTCACGGCGCCCGTGGGAGGGGAGACCGTGCCCATGAAGGAGATCCCGGACGTGATGTTCTCCTCCGGCGTCATCGGCAGCTGCATCGGCATCCTGCCCGAGAGCGGGCACATCCTCGCCCCCTGTGACGGCGTCGTCATGGAGATCGCGGACACCTGCCATGCCCTGACCTTCAAGACCGACGAGGGCATGGAGATCCTGCTGCTGGTGGGCATCGACACCTTTACCTTAAACGGCGACGGACTCAGTCCTCTTGTCGGGGAGGGGGAGCACGTTACAAAGGGGCAGCCGGTGATGGAGGCCGACCTGGAGAAGATCCGTGCTGCCGGTCTTTCACCCATCGTCATCACGGTCCTGAGCAACTGAA